>Ga0129308_1000367_pt1 | contig 71966 bp, 61 predicted proteins | sample L827metagenome_FD_94440 | JGI IMG/M metagenome (GOLD analysis project Ga0129308, IMG submission 94440) | Ring-tailed lemur group fecal microbial communities from Wisconsin, USA - L827 metagenome | ecosystem: Host-associated > Mammals > Digestive system > Large intestine > Fecal | place: USA...
ATCGATACCATCGATGGAGCAAAATCCAGTGCGATCATTTACAGCATCGTTGAGACCGCGAAAGCGAATCATCTGCATCCGTTCCGATATCTTGAGTTCCTTCTCGAAACACTGAAAGAGCATGAGGATGATACAGACCGGTCATTTATCGATGCTCTGCTTCCATGGTCTCCAAAACTACCGGATAAATGCCGGGTAAAATAAATATGTTTACTTGGCCGTCATCGCTGGCGGCTTTTAAAATCTACGGTACTCATGATTTACCGTATACTCTTATTCCCCCATAAGTGCTTTCAGTTCGTCCAGAGCAAGCCAGCCTTTGCCGTCCTTCACTGCTTCTTCGGCTTCCTGAAGCTTCACCAGAAGCTTCTTTTCTGCACGATCACGCTCATAATCTTCAATATCCATGACTACAAATCGTCCTCTGCCATTCTTAGTCAGATATACCGGTTCTCCTTTGTGACATTTTTTCAGGACTTCGTTATAATTTCTCAAATCAGATACTGGTAAAATATTTGCCATATTCTTTCAGCTCCTTCCTTGATTTCACATTGTTTCTGCTACTTATAGTATACACAGAAAGCTGTAAAATTCAACGTAAATCTTTACAGCTTCCTGTGATATATGAATATTTCCGCTAACCACGATACATATTTCTTCACAGCGGCGTTTTTGGCATTTTCAAAGGACTGTTCTTTCCATACGCATACCGGTTCAGCATCAGCGGCGCCGTCAGTCTTCCAAGATACGTATCCTCCTGGAAGACCCTTCCCTGATTCGCATTATAATCGTTTCCGGCCAAGCCTGTGATACTGTTGACTTCATCATTCTTATCAATAGGTTAGTTTTTATCCCTTCCGGAAAATGGAAATGACTAGATTATTCATTACATCATAACTAAAATGTCAAAAGTTGCCGTCGTATCTAAGATTAATTTAATCTTTAATATGACGGCAACTAGAAAAATTTACTTAAAGAAATACAGAGGAAAGTCCTTCACCATTTCATGACTTTTTAATTTCTCTTCCTCTATCAACTTTTTTATATGTAGGATAAAATATTTTAATTACGTCTATTTAATCCATTGCCACGGTTCTATTGTACGATTTTTTGTGTTTAAACGTGTCTGTATATTTCTCCATTCCCTTTCTATTTTCATTTCCCCTTTCCACTGTTTTAATACTGCAAGATAAGGTTGCCCTATTGCTGAAAGCTTATGTGAATGTTTAATAATGATTATAGGAAGATTCGTATAGTCATTCCACTGCCATACTCCTTTCCATTTATGAAGCATCATCTCTCCGAATACAGCTGAAATATCGGCTAATTGCTTCTCCGCATCTGGAAACTCCTTCTCTTTTTCGCTTTCTATTAAATCAGATAATAAGCTTATCTGAGCCTCTGAGTTGAGTTCCCCAAATTTCCATGAGAGCATTTTTCTTTCCCAAATGCTTTGAGCATTTTTCATTGTATAAAACACAATTTCTTTTGAAAATGTGAGTATCTTTACATTTTCCATTTCTTTCAATTTAGGCAGACCATATTGTATCAAAATTTCTTTCAATTTCAAAAGAGTATTCTTAAACCCGTCCATTCCTTCGTAGGGAAGTCCTCTATAATCAAAATTTCCGTTTGGTACCAAATCTAAAATCTCAACTCTTGGTTTTACTGTGTTCATTTCTAATACAAGTTTCAAATGTGACCTTCCCCTGTTCTCCTGAACATAAACCTTTTTTATTATATCACCTTCTCTTTTTTTAAAACACCAATATCCATTTTTCGTATCTTCTTCAAAATTGTATTCTTTTGGAAGAAAAATTGCACCTAATACTTCCCTTACTATTTTACTTTTTGAAGGAACAATAAGTCTACTGTACATAGGTTCTCCTATCTTCTATACGATTGATATAACATCTTTAAAACTATCTTGATAACGCTCATATGAGTCTAATAACGGTTGCGGAACGAAAAAGAAAAACGATGAAAGTCTTACAATCTGAAAATAACAGGGCCTAATGCCTGTTATAATTGATTGGACGAGTTCCATATCTTCTTTAGTAGAGGGATATATATCATTCATTTCATCTATTTCTAAATCAATTTGAGATACTGTTTTCAAAAAAGGGTAAATAACTATTTTATCCTTTTTTATATATCCCCCCTCAATAAATCATAATACGCTTCTTTTCCCCACTTACCTAATTCTTTTTCTTCAAGTGCTGCATTAAGATAATCATCTATTTTTCTTTTTAATATTTCTAAACAATATTCCATCTTACACCATTTTATGGAATGGCAGAAAAATCTGCCATTCCATTTTCTAAACTCTTTAATGTGGAAAAAACTCTTCTATCCCCTCACCGTGATAGTAATAATTAATTCCATCAGTCCAATAGTCTCTTTGATAAATTGTTCCATCTGGAGAAGCCCATTTTTCAACTACTTTTCTCCAATTCTTGGGATTATACCCCTGATTTCTCAGCAAATCTTTGAAACTAGGGCGATTTGAAAATCTGGAATCCTATCTCAAAAAGGTATATTGTTCAGGGTCGAAATGTGTGCGAATTAAAGGCTGAGTGGCTTACACCACTCTAGCCGTGGGACATCGCCCGGCAAAGCCGGGCGGTGTTCACTGCTAGTTATTTGCTAAGTTAATGGCTTCTTCGATGTTCTCACTTAATTCCTCTGCTTTTGCACAATATTTTTTGTACTTTGGATTATCCCAATTTTCCCCTTTTACTAATTGAATAATAAACTGTCCTTCTGGTTCGTATTCTGGATACCAACCAATATCCAACAAAAAATCGCCTGGATATTCTACTTGCAATAAATCTTCTGTTAGGTTATCCAAGTGCTTTTTTCTATCTTCCTATAGGTTTCCCGTCAGAGCCATATTGCCAAAAATGTTCATGTGGCCATCCTGGATGCTTCTTAGGGTTTCCATGATTAGTCATATCTACATTATTTTCCGTATAGGTTCCAAACTATGGGGTGTTGTCCAATCTCTTTAATTAATATATCTTTATCATCTATTTGTATCAATGTTAAAAATCGATTGCCAAATAACATCCATCTTCTTGAGTTTAATTCTAACCGTTCCAATATTTCATGTGCGTAATCTTCATCGATTCGATAATACTCATCAAAACCCTTTAAAATAATTGCTACCCCTCCATCTTCTGGTACAGATAAATCACTCATAAGGCAATCACTAAAAGCCGACATATTCTCACCATAGTAATCCGGAAATTTTAAATTTTCCTTTACTTTTTTGTGAAATTCTTCCCTTGTTTTTATTATGTGACAATCTAATATATACAATTGATAACCTGCATTTTTAAGCCATTGTATATCTTTCTTTAATATGCCTTCATCATGATATAAAGAAACAGAACCATTCATCAATATTCGCCAATCTAATCTGGCACAATTATTAATTTTCATATCAAAATTTGCCATCAAACTTCTTTTTATTTCTACGCCCCAATCGGGGCGTAGAATAATTCCTCCTTCTATCTAATTTGATACCATGTTTTATAATGGTCTGGAGTATACCACGCACTTCCGTCTAGACCAACTACCACTCGTTCTGTGTCTCTGGATTTTCCATATTTGTAAGGATTAATGTCATACTCGGTATAGTTTGTGATATTTTTATTAGATATTTTGGTCTCGCCAATCTTTGTATTTGGTCTATTTTTGAATTCTACACCTCCATAATAATAATCTTCAAGATATCCCTCTGAATCCTTGTCTATTTTATCTAGCGCATCTTTCGCTTTTTGTGGTATTTTAGAATCACTATCCCCCTTACTACTCTCTTCCACCGCCTCAAGGAATCTACGGACATCGCTGGGCTTTTTCCCTCCCGTGCATTCAATAATCGCCGCTATCGCTATAGCTGCCTCTTCTCCTACTGCATCCAGGATTGCTTCCCCTGACACAGAACCTGCCTGAGTGATCGTCTGGACAGCTCCGCTTACACTCATTGCGTAGGCTTGCCCTCCGTTGTATCCTCCCCACGATGCAATATAAGACGCCAGCAGTTCTGACAATGCTGCTATAATCCGAAGCATACTGACCAGCGCTACGGTTCCCTGTATTGCGTTTCCTATGATCTGGCCAATATAAAAGCTCTCGGAATATTCTATATTCGTTTCCACAAATACGGTTTGAACCCGATCCAGCCACTCTCCCGGATCGAATCCCCAGAAGATGAGGCCAGTCACTATCGCTCCCGGACGCAGCAGTATATTTTCAATAAAGGAATATATGATTCCGACTCCAATCTCCTGCAGATTCTTCACCGGATCACATTGGACTGTATGTCCATACGCTTGCGCCAATTCCATTAAGGATGCCAGATTCTTTTTTTATTAGATGCTATCTTTCCCAGACGGGAACTCTTCACGTCTTTCTCTGTAAAATTATCATAATATGCATCTAACGAATCCTTATTCTTAGAACCGGTCATCTCGCGGTCATACATTCCCAGCCAGCTCTGCGCCTCATGCCCGCTCGGATCCGCATAATTCAAAGGACTGTTCTTCCCATACGCATACCGGTTCAGCGTCAGCGGCTCCGTAATCCTTCCAAGATACGTATCCTCCTGGAAGAACCTTCCCTGATTTGCATTATAATACCTTGCCCGCAGATACTCAAGTCCTGTGTTCGGGTTGTAGCTTTCCGCATTATACCCGTAGAAGTCCGTGTACTCGTTTCCTCCGTGCTCTAACTGTCCGTATGGATCATACCGGTAGACGCTCGTTACCATGCCGTTATACCACGTGTTGGCCGTCACGCTTCCTCTTCCGTCGTATAAGTAATAGCTGGTCTCGTTCTTTACCTCGTCCCGGGACGGGCTCCAGATGTTGTTCCTGGAAATCCTCCTTCCTCCGGCATAGCTGTAGGTCTCTGTCGCTCCGCTGTTTCCCGTATAGGCCGTCAGGGCTTCCGTGTAGCTCCGGTTCGTGTCGTTTACATACTCCGTCAGATCATAGCTCCGTCCGGTCCGGCAGTCCAGATAACCGAACAGCGTTCCCTCTGCCGTCGGGCTTCCGTCCTCATTTTCGCTGTGCTCCGGCAGGAAGATTTCTCCGCTTATATTCTTTCCATAGCCCTTGACCGCCTCCGGGTTGTAGTTTAACTGGAAGGCCCGGTTTCCGTCCCCGTCGTAGGCCGCTGCCATTAACAGCTTCTTCCTGTCATAAACAGCCGTCAGGCGGTTTTCCACGTCATACTGATACGTGGTCTCCTGACAGTTTTTCAGGCTCTCCTTTGTCAGGTTTCCGTTGGCATCGTAGGTATAGGCGTAGGTCTGGATTAAGTTTCCTTCCCGTACCCTGGCGCTTACCATCTGGTTATCCGCATTGTAGGTGTAGTTTATCTGCCAGGACTCCGGATAGCTGTAGAGCTTCTCCTTCTTGGCAAAGGTACGGTTTCCGGCCTCATCGTACTCATAGGTGTAGACAGTCTGGTCAAACCGGCTCTTCTTCTCCTGACACGTTAGGAGCTGCCCGTTGTCGTCATAGGTAAAGGTCCGGACCGTGGTTTCCCATTCCGGCTTCTGGTTCTGCCAGGGGTTGTCCCCTGCATGGACGCCGGTTTCCGCATGGCTGCAGCTTCCGGTCTCCCCGCCCTTGTGGCCGTAGTCCTTGTTGGAGGCGTAGAGGCATTCCTTCGCCGTCTCCTCTGTGATGAGTCCTGCTTCGTTGTAGGTATACTGATAGTCGGAAATCACAAAGCCGCAGACGCAGGTATTCTTTACCTCCAGGATCTGATCTCTCGCGTTATAGGTGTAGACGCTCTCGCTTCCGTCAGCGCGGACCGCCCTGGTCAGACGGTTGATTTCGTCGTACGCAAAGGTGGTCTTCCGGCCGTCCCGGTCGGTGAGAGCGGTTAAGTTGTCATTTTTATCGTATTCATAGGTCACAGAGAAGCCGTCCGGATAAGCGATTTCCTTTAAGTTATCCGCTTCGTCATAGTAATAGCGGACTGCCTTTCCGGAGCCGTTTACTGCCTTTTTTAAGCGGCCTAAGCCGTCATACTCATAGCGGCTGTCTCCCGTTAAGTCCTCCATGGAGATCCGCTGGCCCATCCGGTTATAGCCCATGCGTACAGGGTGGTCGGCGCCCTCTCCGGCTCCGGTTCCTCCCTGGGCTGCTCCGTCTGCAGCGCCTCCGTCTGCGTTTTCAAAGCTCTTTTCCGCCAGGCTGTTCAAGGTGTCATAGTCATAGCGGATGATGTCCTGCTTCGGAGTAATTCTCGTCTCCGGTCTTCCCCCCGCATCATAGGTCCAGGCTTCGGTCCGTCCCATCGGGGAGGTTAAGGAGGTTCTGTTGCCTTCCAGATCATAGGTGTACTTCGTCACCTGCTTCCTGGCATCGGTCATCGAGGTAATATTTCCCATGACGTCATAGCCGTAGGAGGTCACACGCCCCATGGGGTCTGTGACGCGGGTCAGGTTGTCTAATCTATCATACTCATACCTGGTTACCAGTCCGTCCCAATTGGACGAGGTCAGTACATTTCCGTGGGCATCGTAGGTAAAATTCCTCGTAAGGCCCAGCTTGTCCGTGAGGGCTGTGATACGGCTTCCCGGATCATAGGTGATGCCCTCGGTCTGATTTAATGGATCCGCGGACTGCACCGGACGGTTGTCCTTATCATAAGCGGTCCGGTAGACATATCCCTTGGGATCCGTGACGGTCAGGCGGTTGTTGTTCTCATCATACGTATAGCCGGTGGTCCGATCGCCGGGGCGGGTGACGCTCGTTACATTTCCCACCTGGTCGTAGGCAAACCTTGTGGCCTTTCCCTCCGGATCGACGGCTTCCTTCATCCGGTCGATTAAATCGTAGGAGAAGGTGCTGGTATAGCCCATGGCGTTGGTCACGGCGCTCTGATTGCCGCGGATATCGTACTCGTAGGTTTCCACGCCGCCTTTGGCATTCATCCACAGGGTTTTCCGGTGAAGGATGTCATATTTGTAGGTGTTGGTGCGGCCTAAGCTGTCCCGATCCGCTACGATGTTGTCGGCCCCGTCATAGATAAAGGTCCTGGTAAGGCCGAGGGGCGTGGTGATTCCGGTTAAGCGGTGCACCGCGTCATAAGTATAATGGTACTCGCCTCCGTTTTTCTGGGTCAGCTTTGTCACCAGGCGGTTTAAGTCCACCTCGTAGGAGGTGACGTTTCCGGCCGGGTCCGTGATACTGGTGATTTCATCGTGCTTATCGTAGGTGTAGCTGGTTTTCGCGCCCTTCGGAGAAAGGACGGTGACCAGATTACTCATGACATCGTACTGGTATTCCGTAATAAGACCGTTGGCGTCTCTGGCTTTTATGACATTGCCCAGAGCGTCATAGCGGTATTCGCTTCTGTTTCCCTCCGGAGTGGTATAGGAAAGCAGACGGGACAGCTCATCGTACTCGTACTGCGCCTGGTTTCCTCTGGCATCCGTCACTTCCGTTAAGCGGCCGATGGCATCGTAGGCATAGCCGGTTTCGCGGCCCTCTGCATCGGTGGCTCCGGTTAAGTTTCCGGCCGGATCGTAGACGAAAGCAGCGGCAGCGCCCAGCGGATTGACGGTTTCTGTTAAGCGGTTCACCGCATCGTAGGTATAGGTATAGACAGCCTCTCCCGGTTCGGTGGTCCAGATCAGATTCCCCGCCTTGTCATAGGCATAGGCGGTCCGTGTACCGTCAGCCAGGGTAACAGAAGTTAATCGGTCCAAGGCGTCATACTCATACCTTGTCTCTGCCCCGTCAGTTCCGGCGGCGGATACCAGGCGGTTAAAGGCATCGTATTCGTATTTTGTCTCTCCCTTTAAGGCATCGGTAAGCTTTGTCACGTTTCCGACCGCATCATAGTCCCAGGCAGTAACATATCCCAAAGCGTTGGTCTCTGCCAAAAGCTCTCCGACGGCATCATAATGCCGGGCGGTATGGCTGCCGTTCTGGTCTGTGTCCGCCGTTAATGCTCATGTTCGATAAAGTAACAACCAAGAATTTGCAAGACAACAGCTTACTATTCCGCTTTTAACTTTTGGTTAATTTTTTCAATCAGCAATTTAACAACGGCTCTATTGTTCCTTAAAGCCTACTCTGCTATCATAAGGGCATAAACACAAAGGAGGTTCACTATGAAAATCAATCAGATTATTCGGGAAAAGCGGAAAGAATTATCTTTGACGCAAGAGCAAATCGCAGATTTTTTAGGTGTATCCACACCGGCTGTAAATAAGTGGGAGAAAGGCAGCACTTATCCCGATATAACCCTTTTACCAGCGTTGGCACGTTTGCTTAAAATCGACTTGAATACGTTAATGTCTTTCAATGACGATTTAACAGATATAGAGATTGAAAATTTTGTTAATGAAGTCGATAAGACGGTTCGGGAGCAGGACTATGATACCGCTTTCCAAAAAGCAATCAACAAAATATATGAATATCCCACCTGCGAAAATTTGATATATTCGGTCATTCTTTATTTAGAGGGAGCACTTGCTCTTTACAACGTATCTGAAATTGATCAATACCGTGAAAAATATGAAACATTTTACAAGCGTTTAGCCACAAGTGAAATTCCGGAAATAAGGGATACCGCAACCAGTATGTTGATTTCCTATGCACGAAATCGAGGAGATTTTTCAAAGGCAGAGGAGCTAATAAATTCTTTGCCGTTTTCCACAATAGACAAAGAGGAACACTTAGCTATCCTTTATCAACGGCAGGAACGATACCAAGATGCAGAAAAAATCTGGGAACATCGGGTACTTAAAGGTGTAACCGATATACAGACTGCTTTAGCAAATATGCTTGAAATCGCATTACAGGAAAAACGGGAAAATGATGCAGACTTTTTCGCAGATATGTATGAAGCCGTTACCCGCCAGTTTTGTTTTCCAGAATGGATATGCTACAATGCCCATTTGCAGCTTGCTTTAGTAAAAAAAGATAAGGGTAGAAGTCTGTCTATTCTTCAAAAAATGTTACCTGCCATGAAAAAAGAATGGAATACGCAAGATTACCAGTTATATCGTAAAGCAAATGGTAGAGATTCTACATTTTTTTCAAGTAAACTGGCAAAAACAATCACCGATGAGTTAGCAAACAATGAGGAATACGCATTTCTTCGTGAGGGTTCGGAATTTGAAGAACTAATAGCACAATTAAAAGATTAAAATTTCTTTGCGTTCAAATAAATCAAATTTCAATCCACGCATTTGTGGAGGAAAGGGAGAATTTCCATGACCTGTACAGAAAAATACAAGGAGCATATCGTTTACACATTTCATGCCTTTTGTAGAGTTGTTATCCGCAACGCCATGTATACGGCGGTTCAGACGAGGAACAGGAAATACAAAAGAGAAATATCCCTTGACTACCTCACAGACGAGAAGCACTATCCATTCGGCACAAAAGGTGAATATTTCAAAGCACCGGAGCCGGAGGATGAATACCTGTTGACGATATGCGGTGATACCGTCATTTTCAGTAACTGATGATATTGACGGAGGCCAGACGCAGAGGAAAGCGTCACTTTTTTAGAGCAAGATTCTACCACAGTACCAAACTTCGCTTATCCCCTCATTTTGCCCCTGCGGGAATCTTGTTGGGGAGTGCCTTCCCCCAACCCTGCTTTGCGGCTTGCGCCGCTCATACCGCCGCTGTCATGCGGCAATCGAAAGGAGGTCATACCATGCGAAAGAAATACAACACGCCCCACCGCCGCCATGTAATGAAAACCCGGCTGTCCGATAAAGAACACGCCGACTTCCTTGTAACTGTACGTTTTGGTATTGCCTAAAGGATCCGTCTCTTTTATGAGGCGGTTCATGGTATCGTATTCATAGATGGTTCTGTTTCCTTTGTGCATCTGCCATAGACACGGGAACGGCTCCGTCATAGGTGAAGGAAGTGGTATTTCCCTCGTAGTCTGTGACGGTTGTAGGGAGGTTATAGGCATGGTAAGTAAAGGAAGCGCGGGATCCGTCTGATCGGGTGATGCTTGCTGCATTACCGTTTCCACTGGGGTAACCGGGGCGTAAAGCTGGATAATGTTCTGCCCGCCGCTGTTGTCGCTCTTCATGGTCAGCTTTAATTCACTTTTTCACCTCACCCATCGACTTTCCAAACCGGTACAATAGCTCCTGATCCCGTTTGCTGAGTCTTTTGTAGATATAATACAATTCGTAAAAATGATCGGAGTCCTTTGAATTGCGGATGAGACTGTCGCTGCCCCTTCTTTTTTCAGATATGCCCAATAGATAGTCACAGGTAACGCCAAAATAGGCAGCAAGGCGCACTAAGGTGTCAACCGACATGGACGCACTGTCCTTTTCGATCCGGCTGACGGTCTGCTGTGATATTCCAACTAAATCGCCCAATTGGCTTTGCTTTAAATTTTTTTCCATGCGGAGCAGCTTTATGTTGTTTTCCATAAATTTCCAACACCTCTGATTTCATTATATCAGGGATGTATCGCATATATACTCGTATTTAAAGTATGGAGATACCCACATTATGAGTATACTTATTTTACGGTATCACAAAGCCTTGTATTTTCAGCAATATCCAATTGGACGGTTTATCATTTACTCAATTTACGGGTTTAGGAAAGCTCCACCCATACCATTTCCATGGGTTTCATTTCCAGGCTGCATTTTTTCACTCCGCCGACATAAAGCTCTGTACTCTGCGGCTGTTTGGAGTTATTGATTACACAGACGCGACCGGCGTTTTCAAAAGCGGCAGCCTCTGTCTCCACGTTGGTCACATAATATTTCTTCATCTCATCTTCCCGGTGGGCTGCATAGTAGATGGCCCGAAGAAGCAGACGGCAGTTCTGCGGAGAATAGGGAAGACCTGTGAAATATACGCTTCGACCGCGGCCGTACTCATTGGCTACCAGACGGCTGTAGCGGCCGTCCATATCCAGGATTTCGTAAGAATCTCCCTGGGCGTAGATGCGGCTCTTACCCTCTCCGAAGTCAATGTCCCCCTTGATGTCTTCTAATATAAAGTGGCTGTCCCGGTGTTCGGAAAGCGTGTTGTATTTATCTGCGCTTAAGGAAAATCCCATTTCCCGATCCACGCCCAGTACGTCGCTTAACTGGAAGTAGCGCCCCTGGTACTGGCAGGCCGTCGGTTCTCCCACTCCGATGAAGCCGCCTCCCTGATCCACAAAACGGCGGATGGCAGTCTGCACCTTTTCATCCTTCCAGTTTTCGGCGCCGCTCCAGGAGGTATAGGCATCGCCTGCATTGATGATGACCCTGATATCCGGAGAAATTCCTTTTTTGATATCCTCAAAGCTTATAAATTCCACCTCAAAGGGCATGCCGCTTAAGCACTCAATGACGCCCACGTAGGAATAGATCTCACGGTGCCAGATGGCATGATGCACCTGATTGCACATCCAGCGGCGCAGCTCGCCCCAGCAGTTTAAAATTGCCACCTTAAAGGGCGCCATATAGGAGCTGGTGCCTCCCATGGCTTCCTGAATCTGGCGGAATTCTCCCACTACCTTTTCAATCTGGTCGATAAAGCCCGGCCACTCTGAGGCCAGCTTTAAGTAACCGCCGTAGCCGATTCGGTCTAACGGAGAACGCAGAATGGCTCTTCTGGCCTTCATCCAGTTATCCTGGGCCTCTCCGATCGGATCTCCTCCCTCGCAGAATACATCCGGGAAGAAATAGGGGAGCAGACGGCCTTCCGTATAGCGGACTCCCTTGATGTCCGAAATCATCCGCATCGTCACGCCGTCACCGACGGAACCGACCACGGCATCCAGACCGATGGAGTCAAAATATTTTCCGAACGGCTCGGTTCCAATCCAGTGATCGCCCAGAAACATCATAGCCTCTTTTCCGTAGCTGTGGACAATATCCACCATCTCCTTTGCCAGGCGGCTGACCTCCTGCTGCTGGAATTCGATAAAATCTTTAAATTCCTTTGACGGTACCCGGAAGGTGGAGTTGAAATATCCCTGATCCACGATGTATTCCGGGCGGAATTTATAACCGGCCCAGCGCTCGAACTGTTCCAGAATATAGGGGCTTACGCTTGCGCTGTAGCCGAACCACTCCACATACTTTTCCCGCTTCTGATCATCAAAGGTTAAAGTAAACTGATGAAAAAAGGTGGTAAACCGCACCACATCCACATCCGGATTTTCCTCACACCAGCGTCTCAGCTTCTCTTTCACGTACACCTGTGTCTTGGGCTGGCGCACATCAAAGGTGATCTGATGCTCTGCGCCCTGCCAGTCATTGGTCAGGTAGTTATACATATGGACCGGATCCCAGATTAAAAAGGCCAGGAAGCTGACAGTATACTGATGGTAGGGGATGCTTTTAAGGGTTACGCATCCGCTCTCCTCCTCATAGGACCAGTCCTCCGGCGGTACAATCCGGCCTGTGGTCCTGTCTATTACCTCCCACCAGCGTTTCGGATCGTCGATGGCATTGACCTTCAGCTGCTGGGTGTGGAAACCTCTCATCAGCTCAATGGAAAGGGTCCGGCCGCGGGCCGTGATCCGGTCTGTGATTAAGTATTCCTGCTGTACCTCCTCCGGATTTTTTCTGGCCCAGTCATTGTCCTTTCGGGTTGTATAATATGTAGCATAAACCTTCGCGCCGGTCTTTAAGAGCTCCGGCGGCATGGTGGTTCCGTCACAGTCTCTCAATGCATCCGCGCCGAGGCGTTCTTTTAATTCCAGAGTAGTTTCTACCATATCCACGTCTGTAGGCAACGTGAGTCTTCCGTTTCCCCTCATTCTTCATTCCTCCTGTTATAGTATGATGTTGCCTGGTATCATATTATCTCGCGATATTATAACATATGGAAAAAAGTTTGGAAACCGCCGTTTTCCTTTATTTTTTTTCGTTTTTTCTCACAAATATTATTTGTAAAATTTTTGCTTCATACATCTTTTAAGATGTATTTTGGAATAATAAATTTATTGTATGTTAGATTATCCCTACAAATATTGTATGAAAAAATAAGGAAGGGAAAGGTGATTGCATGAGGAGTTCCAAAAACGACATGGAAATCGTAGGTGAGCGTCTTAGGATTCTTCGGGAACGGGAAGGCAAGACACAGGAAGACATTTCGAAGGTTCTATGCACAACACAGCAGATTTACTCCCGCTACGAAACAGCCAAGACAGATCTTCCCCTGCAGCATTTTTGCACTCTGGTCCGCTATTACAATGTCAGTTCTGATTATATCATGGGAAATGTCACTTTTCCTAAGATTCCGCCCGAACTCTCTGAACCTTTGATCCAGAATATCACCATCGGGGATTTTATCTGCCGGATTAATTCATTTAACAGCCGTTCGAAAAAAATGCTTGTGGATTATGTAAATTATCTGACCTATCAGGAGAAGATGGACAGAAAAGAGAAAAAATAGCCGTCCCCAAATAACGCAAAGCCTTTCATAAAGCAAAAACTCCCGCAGCGTATGAATCCTAAACATACGCCTGCAGGAGTTTTTTCTTAATCTGAATTCTGTTATCTAATTATCATTGCATTCCATTGCCGCAGTCACTGCTCATGTCCCTGACCTTAATCAGTCATCCTCTTCCTGGCTGTTGGTGACGGTAAATACCTGACGTTTTCTTGCCATCTCATCGCTGGCCAGATACTCGTCGTAGGTGGTGATCTTATCGATCAGCTTTCCGTTTACAATCTCCATGATTCGGTTGGCCGTTGTCTCTACGATCTGGTGGTCACGGGAGGAGAAAATGATAACGCCCGGGAACTTAATGAGTCCGTTGTTCAGGGCTGTGATGGACTCCATATCCAGATGGTCGGTCGGCTCGTCGAACATCAGCACATTGGCACCGGAAATCATCATCTTGGAGAACATGCAGCGCACCTTCTCACCGCCGGACAGAACGCGTACCTTCTTCACGCCGTCCTCGCCGGCAAACAGCATTCTTCCCAGGAATCCGCGGACATAGGTTACGTCCTTTACCGGAGAATACTGGGTCAGCCAGTCTACGATGATATCGTCATTGTCAAACTCTGCGCTGTTATCCTTGGGGAAATAGGCCTGGGTGGTGGTCAGACCCCACTTGTAGCTTCCCTCATCCGGCTCCATCTCACCGGACAGAATCTTGAAGAGAACTGTCTTGGCCTGCTCGTTGGGGCCGACTAAGGCAACCTTATCCTCTCTTCCCAGAATGAAGGAGATATTGTCCAGTACCTTCACGCCGTCAATGGTTTTCGATAAGTTCTCTACTGTCAAAACCTCGTTTCCGATCTCGCGGTCCGGACGGAAGTCGATATACGGATATTTCCGGCTGGAGGGCTTAATCTCATCCAGCTCGATTTTCTCCAGGGCTCTTTTTCTGGAGGTTGCCTGCTTGGATTTGGAGGCATTGGCCGAGAAACGCTGGATAAATTCCTGCAGCTCCTTGATCTTTTCCTCTTTTTTCTTGTTGGCTTCCTTCATCTGCTTGATCATTAACTGGCTGGACTCATACCAGAAATCGTAGTTTCCGGCGTAGAGCTGAATCTTGCCGTAGTCGATATCTGCAATCTGGGTGCAGACTTTATTTAAGAAGTAACGGTCATGGGATACCACAATTACCGTATTCTCAAAGTTGATTAAGAACTCTTCCAGCCATGCAATGGCATCCAGGTCCAGATGGTTGGTCGGCTCGTCAAGAAGCAGGATATCCGGATTTCCGAATAAGGCCTGTGCAAGGAGTACCTTCACCTTCTGCGCGCCGGTCAGCTCACTCATCTGTTTATAATGAAGATCCGTCTCAATTCCAAGTCCGTTTAAAAGGTTTGCGGCATCTGACTCAGCCTCCCAGCCGTCCATGGAAGCGAATTCGCCTTCTAACTCTGCTGCCTTTACGCCGTCCTCCTCTGTGAAGTCCTCCTTCATGTAGATGGCTTCTTTTTCCTTCATAATCTCATACAGTCTGGCATTTCCCATGATGACGGTATCCAGTACCGGGAAGGCATCGTATTTAAAATGGTCCTGCTGCAGGAAGGAAAGTCTCTGGCCGGGAGTGATGATTACCTCACCGTTTGTCGGTTCCAGCTGTCCGGACAGAATCCGTAAGAAGGTCGATTTTCCGGCACCGTTGGCACCGATCATACCATAGCAGTTGCCTTCGGTAAATTTGATGCTGACATCTTCAAATAATGCTTTCTTGCCTACACGTAATGTTACATTACTTGTACTAATCATATCTCTTTCCTTTCATGTGCTTTCTATGTTCTGATACATGAGCCTGCAAGCACGTTCGTTTGGCTCGTCACTCGCGTATACGATTCAAAACACGCTTCGCGAGTTTTGCTCGTTATCACGGTGGTCGCCAAGTGAACATGCAAGCATGTTCGCTTGCCTTGTTACTCGCGTATACGATTCAAAACACGCTTCGCGAGTTTTGCTCGTTATCGCGGTGGTCGCCAAGTGAACATGCAAGCATGTTCATTCGGCTCGTCACTCGCGTAAATAAAAAGAGGCTTTTTCTGCCTCTCTGTTTTGTCTATTCTATTTTACAGGAAAAAAACAAATTTGCAAGTCCTCTTTCCATAAAAATGCAGGAAAGGCCCTGTTTTTTCGATTTTTTTGTGTTATACTTTGGGAAACAAAAAGAAAAGCGGAGGTACTTTATGTCCTTTGAGGATTATACAAAAGCTTACCGGCTGGGCCGGAAGGCATATCAGCGTAGCTTATCCAAGGGCTTCTATCCTTATCTGCAGGCTCTGGATGAAACCATTTCCCATGTAGACATTATATCGGAGGTAGATCTGGGACTTCAGCAGATCCCTTCCGAACTCATTGCCGGCACCAGAAATGTGGGACGTCGGGCTGCCTTCGCCCCCAACTTTATGCCGCTTCTGGATCCCCACTCGGAGTTTGCCGGAAAGTGGATCCAGCTTTGCAAATCCCATCTGGAGGAGGGAATCCGCAACCCGGTAACGGCCTGTGAGTTTATGGGGCGCTTCTATATTATGGAGGGCAATAAGCGGGTCAGTGTTCTGAAATACTTTGATGCGCCGTCGATTCCGGCTTTTGTCACCCGTCTGGTCCCCAGAAGGACTGAGGAAGAGGACAATCAAATCTATTATGAATATATGACCTTTCATCACTTATCCGGGGTCAATTATGTTCTGTTCAGCCGAAAGGGCAGCTATCCGGCTCTGGCCGAGGCTGTGGCAGGCGATTCCAAAACAGCCTGGGACGAGGGTACAAAACAGGACTTTTCCGCTGCCTTTGTTAAGTTTTCCTCTCTTTATCAGGCAAAGGGCGGGAAACGCCTTCCCATTGAGATCGGGGATGCCCTCTTAGCTTATATAGAGATTTACGGCTACTCCTCTCTAAAGGAGGATCCCACCTCTAAAATTAAGGAGAATATCGCAAAAATCTGGAATGATTTTGTTCTTTTAAAGGAGCAGAAAACCGTAGAGCTGGTCATGGATCCTATTCCGGCCGCCCCGAAGAAAAAGCTCATCGATATCCTGCTTCCGGCTTCCTCCAAAAAGACAAAAATCGCCTTTATCCATTCCAAAAATGCCGATACATCCAGCTGGACCTATGCCCACGAGCTGGGGCAGCGCCATGTGGAAGAGGTCTTCGGAGAGCGGATTGAGACGGTCTCCTTTGACAGCATCACTCCCGGAGAGGAGGCCCGCGATGCGATTCAAAAATCCATCGAGAGCGGCTGCAGCATCGTATTTACCACCACGCCGGAGTTTATTCCTTCCAGCATCAAGATGGCTGTGGAATATCCCAATGCAAAGATTCTGAATTGCTCATTAAATACCACGAACCGCCATATCCGGACCTACTACGGACGGATGTATGAGGCAAAGTTCCTCTGCGGCATAATTGCCGGGGCGCTGGCGGATAATAACCGCATCGGCTATACGGCGGATTATCCTATTTACGGAATGACGGCCAATATCAACGCCTTTGCACTGGGGGCCCGCATGGTCAATCCACGGGCAAAGGTCTATTTAAAATGGTCCACGGTAAAGGACTGCGGCGATATGACCGAATATTTCCGGGAAAAACAGGTGTCCTATCTCTCTCATCAGGACATGATCGTTCCCCGTTTTGCCTCCCGCCAATACGGCCTGTACCGCTTTGAAGGCAAGAACGGTGAGCAGACGCCGCTCAATGCCGCTACCCCCTTATGGAACTGGGGCCGCTTTTATCAGAAGATCATCGAAAGCATCATGGCCGGTTCCTGGAACAGCGGCGATGCCTCGGATCTAAAGGCTTTGAATTACTGGTGGGGACTTTCCGCCGGAATGGTCGATCTGATTTATACCCAGAATCTGGCCGCCGGCACGAAACGGCTTGTGGAGTTTGTGCGCCGCGGAATTGAAACCGGCTCTTTCCACCCGTTTTCCGGTATTCTCTATTCCCAGGACGGTATCATCCAAAAGGATGAAAACCGGGTTCTGTCTCCGGAGGAAATCATTACCATGGACTGGCTGGCCGAAAATGTGGTTGGTTCCATTCCGGAATTTGACACTCTGACAGATGCCGCCAAACCGATTGTGCGCCTGCAGGGAATCCGCAAACCGGAGGCTTCGGTGTGATATATGAAGATACTTGCAATTGCGGATCAGGAGTCTAAGGCTCTTTGGGATTATTTTGAAAAATCAAGGCTGGACGGCATTGATCTTATTATCTCCTGCGGAGATCTGGACCCCCGGTATCTGTCCTTTTTAGCCACCTTTACCCATGCGCCGGTTCTGTATGTCCACGGCAATCACGATGACTGCTATGCGCAGACTCCGCCGGACGGCTGCATCTGCATCGAAGATACGATTTATACCTATAAAGGAATCCGGATCATGGGACTCGGGGGATCCATGCGCTACCGGAATGGGCTTCACCAGTATTCCCAGAATGACATGAACTGGCGTGCAGCCAAGCTGTGGCCCAGGATTGCGCTCCATCGGGGCTTTGATATCCTGGTGGCACATGCACCGGCCTACGGTTTTCACGACGGGGAGGACCTTCCCCATATGGGATTTACGGTGTTCAATAAGTTATTGGAACGGTATCAGCCGGATTATTTTATCCATGGCCATGTCCATGCGACATACGGCTCCATGTTCCGCAGGGAATCAAAGTATGGGAAGACCACGGTGATTAATGCTTATGAAAAATATACGATAGAATATGAAAGGCGCCCATGACAGGCGCCTTTTTGATATGTTTGTTTATTCTAAAACCGGCCGAAGGTATCCACCAGCCAGGCAAGATATCCGATCTGATCGTTTCCGAACTGCCCTTTGGTCATTCTCCAGCGCCAGTTCTCCCCTACCACGCCCGGGGTGTTCATCCGCGCCCAGTTATCCAGCTTCAGAACATCCTGCATCTGGAAGATGGCCACACTGGCCACAGAGCCGTAAGCGGCCCGGAAGACCTTGTCCGGCACCTCGTGCTGGTGGGCTGCGCCTAAATAGTCTGCTATGTACTGCAGCTCCCACCACTGGCGTTTTTCCTGCTTGAAATAGCCCGCCAGTGTCTCATTGTCATGGGTTCCTCCGTATACTACCATGTTCGGGGAATAGCAGTGCGGCAGGTGCTCGTTCATCCGGTCGCCGCTGAAGGCGAATTCGATGATCTTCATGCCCGGATAGCCGGTCTCCTCCAAAAGATCCTTGACCCCCTGGCAGAATACGCCCAGATCCTCAGCGATAATCTTCGTCTCGCCCACGGACTCGTCGATGGCATCGGTCAGCTTCTTTCCCGGGCCTTTCTTCCAGACACCGTTCTTTGCATTATCTGCCCCGTAGGGAATGGAATAATACTGTACGACACCGAGGAAATGATCGATACGGATCACATCGTAGAGATCGGCCTGGGCCTTCATCCGCTCCCGCCACCAGGAGAAATCCTCCTTTTCCATCTTCTCCCAGTCATAGAGCGGGTTGCCCCAGAGCTGTCCGTCCTCGGAAAAGCAGTCCGGCGGAACGCCGGCCACGTTGGTCGGGGTCAGATTCACCTCATCTAACTGGAACTGCTCCGGATGGCTCCACACATCCGCACTGTCTAAGGAGACATAGATGGGGATGTCGCCCACGATCTTGATGTCGTTCTCATTGGCATATTCTTTTAATTTTTCCCACTGTTCAAAGAATTTGAACTGAAGGAATTTCCAGTAATCGATCTCCTCTTCCAGTTCTTTTTCATAGGCTGCGATGACCGTCGGCTTACGCAGGCGGATATCCTCGTCCCAATCCAGCCAGGCCGCATCCTCAAAGTGCTTTTTTAATGCCATGTAGAGGCTGTAATCATGGAGCCAGTAGGCATTTTTCTCCAGAAATGCTTCGTATGCTTCCGTTTTCTTATGCCCGCTTCTCTGAAAGGCCTTCTTTAAGAGCGGGAAGCGGTAATAATAGATCGCATCGTATTTGACCTGCTCCGGTCTTTCACTCCAGAAGCACTCGTCAATCTCCTGCTGGGTCAAAAGCCCCTCTTCCTTTAAGGTGTCCAGATCGATGAAATAGGGGTTTCCCGCAAAGGCGGAAAAGGACTGATACGGGCTGTCGCCGTAGCTAGTCGGGCCCATGGGCAGTACCTGCCAGAAGCTCTGTCTGGCTTTTTTTAACTGATCGACAAATTCACGGGCGTCCGCTCCAAATGTGCCGATTCCGTAGGGAGACGGCAGACTGAAGATGGGCATCAGGATTCCGGCGCCCCGTTTTAACATGGTTTCCATTGGTTTCTTCTCCTTTATGAAAAGCTTTCGTTTTCTGAAGCTTTATATACGACGTTTCCGCCGCAGATGGTATATTTCACGCGTCCGTAAAGCTCGGCTCCCGTAAAGGGCGAATTGGAGGCTTTGGACCGGAATTCCCTTACGGTAAAGGGGGTGGTATCATCAAAGATCAGCAGATCCGCTGCTTTTCCCTCGCCGATTCTTCCGCATTCCAGGCGGTAGAGACGGGCCGGGTTCAGGCACATCTTCTGAAACAGCTCCACATAGCTTAAGTGTCCGGCCTTTACCAGGTTGGTCACGGCCAGAGGAAGGGCTGTCTCTAAGCCGATGATGCCGCTGGGTGCCTGGGTCAGCGGTTTCGCCTTTTCTTCCGCACTGTGAGGCGCATGATCCGTGGCGATCATATCGATGGTCCCGTCCTTTAAGCCCTCGATCAGGGCCGCCCGATCTGCGGCGGTGCGAAGCGGCGGATTCATCTTTGCCAGAGTTCCGTGCTCTAAGACCGCGGTTTCATCCAGGCTGAAATGATGGGGTGTCACCTCTGCCCACACATCCGCGCCCAGCTTCTTGGCCAGGCCCACCATTTTGACGGAATTTCCGGAGCTGATATGCTGAATATTGACCGAAGCGCCGGTGTGCAGGGCAATCATGCAGTCTCTGGCCACTAGGGCATCCTCTGCCAGAGCCGGTGAACCGCCGATGCCAAGCTGCTCCGATACCGCGCCGCGGTTGATTCCATTATTTGTAATAAATGCCGGATCCTCCTCATGGAAGCTCAGCGGCAGATTTAACCGTTTTGCCTCCTCCATGGCCTTCTTAACCAGGGCCTCATTCATCAGCGGGATTCCGTCATCGGTAAATCCGGCAGCGCCGCAGGCCGCCAGCTCCTCCATGTCGGTCAGCTCCTCGCCCCGAAAGCCCTTGGATACGGCGGCGGCGGCCAGAACATGAATTCCTGTGGTTTTCCCTTTTTCAATAATGTATTTTAAGGTCTCGGGGGTATCCACCACCGGCTTGGTATTTGCCATGCAGACTACCGTTGTATAGCCTCCCGCTTTCGCAGCGGCGGCGCCTGTCTCAATATCCTCTTTATAGGTGAAACCAGGATCACGGAAATGAACGTGAACATCTACCAGACCCGGTGCCACAAGGAGGCCGGATGCGTCGATAACCCGATATGCTTCTTCGCTTTCCGTGCTCCATCTTACCTTTGCCGCCGCAGCCTCGGGTCCTTCCTTCTTTTCTCCGTCTCCCTCTCTCTGCAGGATCTGCAGAATTTTTCCGTCCTCGATTGCCAGATCCGCCGGACCGTCAAATCCGCTCTCCGGGTCAATCACCCGGCCGTTTATAATAAGCATTCTTCCCATGTTTTCCGCACCTTTCTATTTTTTTGGTACAATCTCCAGCCAGTATCCGTCCGGATCGCTGATAAAATAGATTCCCATGGACGGGTTTTCGTAGCATACGCAGTCCATCTCTTTATGCTTCTGAAAGGATGCCTCCATATCATCTGTCTCAAAGGCCAGATGGAATTCATTATCTCCCAGATTGTAGCAGTCTTTTTCCCAGTCACGCAGCCAGGTCAGCTCCAGACGGTGCGGTGTCTCGCCGTCCCCGAGGAAGACGATGATATAACTTCCGTCCTTTGCTTCCTTGCGGCGCACTTCTTTTAAGCCCAAAGCCTCCTCATAGAATTTTAAGGATTTCTCCAAATTCACTACATTGAAATTATTATGAGCGAATGTAAATTTCATCGTATAAACTCCTCTCCTTCTTCTTTGATCTCTATAATCCGATCCTGCCATCCTTCACTGGCCGGATGGTTTTTCATCTTTTCAATTATACTGTAATCTTTCCAGAAATGCATAGGAAATACGGCTTTTGCATCAACTTTTTTCATGAAGCCCTCCATCCCCAGGTAAAACCACTGTTCCAGTCTGGGATCTAAGGGAACAAAAGCAATATCCGCCGTTCTGCCAGCCATCTTTTCCATCTCTCTCTGATAATTGGCTGCCATGTTGTGGTTCCAGGCCTTGTCCTCGCCTTCCCACCACCAATTGTTTAAGTCTCCGGCATGATAGATTTCTCTTCCCTCGCAGGAAATCCAGAAGGCCACGCCCTCGTCCGTAGATTTGAAGGTCTCTATTTCCATGGAGTTTTCCCGTCCGTTCTCATGCTTCTTTGGGTTTTCCTTTTCCCCGTAGGAGAGAGAAAATTTCTCTCCGGCTTTTACGAATCTGACCCGATCTGTAAGTTCCTTCGGTACCTTCTTCGGGCTGATATCCCCGGAAAGCACGTATTGCACTCCGGCTTTGTGAGCCGCCAGCTCAAAGATGACAGGGCTGAAGTGATCGGCATGGAAATGGCTGGCAAATACGATCAACGGCTTGTCCTGCAAAAATTCGGGGAGGGGGCCGGCGTAGTAATCAAATAAAAGTGTGACTGTTTCAAGCTCCACGGAAAAGGAGCTGTGGTGGATGTAGGTTATTTTCATAAAATATTCTCCGCTTTTGTTGGGTACAGCAGTGTCGTTGTCAGTGTAATTTTATCATATTAGAGGGGTGGGAATTCCTGTAGGGGACATCGGAATTCCCACCCCTCCCGTTTCTCCGCTGCGGTTTTGCCGCGGACTCGGCCTGCGGTTTTGTATTTCAGATGCCTGTTATATGTCCGCAGGTAGCGTTGCAAAATCCAACAGGGCAGGGCTTGCAAAAGATCCGCCCCGCGATCAGCCCTCTTTCTTAGCCAGTGCTTTTTTCATAAATTTCTCGTTCTGAATGATAAATCTCTCATGCTCTCCCTCGCCGATTTTTCCTTTCTCGTCGAATGCTTCCACATGGAATACCAGTCTTCTTCCGTCTACCTCTATGAGTTCACTCTCACACCAGACCTTCATTCCGACCGGAGTGGCGGCGGAGTGTTTGATCTGCAGCATGGTTCCCACGGTTCCTTCGCCTTCATTCAGGCAGGATGCGATGCTCATCCAGGCTGTCTTTTCCATTAAAGCTACCATGGCCGGGGTTGCAAATACCTCTAAAAGGCCGCTTCCCTGTGCGCTGGCGCTGTTTTCTTTTGTTACCATTACTTCCTGTCTTCCCTTAATTCCTGCTTCTAACATAGCTGTTTTCTTATCCTTTCTTTTTTATCCTCATTATATCCCTGTTTTGTCCTGTTTCCTGTCTCTTTTATCTTTTTTGCCCTGCCGTCCTATTTTTCAAGCGGATTTCCGCATCGGGGACAGTATGCAAACTCAGCTTCTATCTCGCAGCCGCACTTGGGACATCGTTTCCGATCTCCCGCAGGCAGACTTTCCTTCTCCTGATTCCATGGATTGCCTCTGCCGTCACGGTACAGGGTCAGATCTTCCTCGTGAATCTCCACATCCATTCCGCGAAGAAGCGCCTGTCCCACTTCCGGATCCAGCTCGTAGACGGCACCGCAGCAGGACATTTCTACGTAAAATCTTTTATTCCACTTGAACAGCGGAATGAAGAAAAAACTGAAATACATATAGGTCATATAGACCTGATACCTGCCGTATGCGCCGCACCGGCTGCAGATTACGGTTTTCAGATACTCTATCGGCTTCCTGCCGGAGCTGATGCCTCCGATAAACAGCATATCTTTCGTTCTCCTTTGTTTTTCTTACAATACTATCCACAGTATAACCAAAACAATCCCTCTGTGCAAGCGGTTTCTTCTGTGGTATACTCATTCCCATGAAGACAATCATTCAATCCCAATTTGATTTACAGCAGACTGCCGAGTCCGGGCAGTGCTTCCGCATGAATCCCTGCGGGGAACATACCTGCTCCGTAATAAGCGGGGACTATTACCTGGAAATCAGGCAGGACGGAGCCTGTTTTTCTTTCGACTGTCCTGACGGGGATTACCCGTTCTGGCATCACTATTTTGATCTGGATACCGATTATGGGGCTTATATCGCATCGATCCGCAGGCGGGATGCCTATTTAAGAGCAGCCGCTCAAGCCGGCTTTGGAATCCGCATCTTAAATCAGGATGTCTGGGAAATGATCATTACCTTTATTATTTCCCAGCAGCGCACCATTCCGAAAATTCGGGAGGCAGTGGAAGCGCTGAGCTTTCATTACGGCGCAAAAAAGGAAGTATTCCTTTCGGACGGCACGCTGCGTACATACTATACCTTCCCCACTCCCAAACAGCTGGGACAGGCCACTCTTGAGGATTTGCGGGCTCTGAAGCTGGGCTACAGGGCCTCCTATATTCATCAAATCTGTGCCGATGCCAGGGAGGGAAGGCTGGATCTTCAGAAACTGGCGGCCATGGATTATGAGACGGCACTCGATTATCTCACCGGATTTTACGGAATCGGAACCAAGGTTGCCAACTGCGTCTGCTTATTCGGCCTGCATCACATTGATGCCTTTCCGGTCGACACCTGGATCCAGCAGATTTTAACAACCCGTTACTATCCGAAAAATCCCCGGAAATACCGGCCGCTTCCTAAGAGCCGGCTTTATGAGACTATGATCCGGGATTATTTCGGATGCTATAAAGGGTATTCTGGCGTGATGCAGCAGTACATTTTTTATTATGAAAGACAGGTTGTCCGTCACCGGCCTTCCGGAAACGGCCGGCCTGATCTATCATAAAGCAGTGAGAAAAATAAGAGGCAGCGACCATCTCAGCTTGGTCTCTGCCTCTTATTTCCTCTCACCGTTTCTTTTAATAATTTACGGCCTGTAATAAAAATCACCAGCAATATGCATCCGGTTCCCAGTATCATACTCGCCCGGGGATTGCTCAGACAGATTCCATCAAGCCAGCTATGTATATTTTTCCTCGATAAATAATATCCCCACATACTTAAGCTCATAATTGACAGTATCACAAAATTGCTCCACCAGACAATGGGGTACTCCTGAAATATCGTTGCATCTTCGTCATTGGTTGTTTTGAAATTGAGTCTCGTCATCTTCCCCACACATATCAGGAAAACAAAAATTAAATTCAAAATACACAATCCCCAGACAGAGCCCAGAATCATCAATTTAAACAACGGAAACTCCAAATTGGAAAAAATGTTGTCCAGAGAGCTGATCCCTCCAAAAATCAAGAAGGCGAGCGCTGTAAAAATACTTACAATAGTAAGCAGCTGTGAATTAATATCTTTCGTGAGTTCTTCTTTAATCGGAGAAATACTCTCATTAAATTTCTTCCTGTATTCATCATCGCTTTGCTTTAAAGCTCTGTATTGCTGCTGCGCAAGATTGATATGGTCCCATATTTTTAAAATAGCCTTTCTGGTGTCATTTAAATCCTTTCTTATGACTTCTGTCTCTGCGTTCTTAATAAAAGTCTCAACTTCCTCTCCCTGGGAGTAGTTCACCACTGCTGTAATATTTGAATTCAATATTCCTATCAGACTCTCCGCCTCTTCCTCCTCATGTTCGATATAACACGCATAAATTGTATTGCTGATCGGGGTATACAAAATCCTGTCATACAGGTGAATATATTCCTGGATATCTTTAAACACAGCCTCTTTCCTAAATTCCGAATCCGTAAAAAGAGACTTACATAGTGCATTTACCCTGTCGTTCATCTCTTCCGTGATATCCTGATTATCCCATTTATACTGTCTGTTTCCAGTGGTTTTATTAATATTGATTCCAGCCATTTAAAACTATTCCTCGGAAAAATATCGTTTAATACTCTCTTTTGATATTACGTTATTGCTTCCCGGCACGTATGCATCCATCCATGGGGATTGATTATGCGTTATCTCCACCAGATCTGATGCTGAATACCGTGCGCACTCATCTACAATTCCATCCACTAATTCCTGATCTTCTTTCATTAAAATCACCGGCCTTAGGCTTCTGCCAAAAGAAGGGATATTGGCGCTACCAAAAACTTTATATTCGTGATATACCTCCGGTACTACCGGACCAAACGCCCAAGCCTCAATATCCTCAGCAAAACAAGGCCGTCCCTTCGTAACCAAAAATTCGGCCTGCACAAAATAGAGAATCTTTTGTAATTTTAAATTACTGACTGTCTTATTCTGCGAATTATACCGCTGAATAATATAGCGGGCAATACTCAGTGCTCTATACATCGTCTTCCCTCTCAATCCGGCTGTTTAAGTAAGCATACTAACTTCTATAATAATTTACTATAACATATATACTGAACTTAATGACAAAAATCGCCTATTTATATGCCTTTCCGGTATGGCATCTCTTATCTTTCTTCTTAGAAAGATATTTTTATTATAGAACATATGTTCCCTGTTTTCAAGATGGAAATTTGCACAAATCAGGTCTTCTATATTTTTACATTCCGCCCAGTTACCCAATCCCCATCAAATATTCAAAAGCACCAGCGCCGCCAGTATCAGCCCGCAGCCGCACACCTGGCGTCTGCTCATCCTGTCCTTTAAGATCAGCACGCTCACTACGCTCACCACAAGAATCGTTCCCACATTAAAGCAGGGGTATGCGATATACGCCGGAAGCTTTGTCACGGCTGCCAGAAGAAGGGAGCAGGAAAAATAGTTGGGAATTCCCGCAAACAGTCCGATGCTCAAATCGAGGGCTGCCATTCCCTGTCCGGTCCGTTTCTTTTCCGCTGCCGCAAGCACGGCGGTCGGGATCAGGGCTACCAGGAAGGTGTAAAACAAAAACAGCACGTCGAACTGTCTCTCTCCGATGCGCTCGAATACTTTGGACATCCCGTCCGCCGTTCCGCTTAAGAAAAACATGGCAAACAGAAGGAGCCGCGCCGAGCTTTTCTGTCCGCTTTTTTCCAGATTCAAAATGAGAATGGATGCCGCTGCCAGAATCATTCCGCCGATTTGAAGAAGGGTAGGTTTCTCTCCCAGAGCAAAAATACTCACCAGAACCGGGAGCAGCACTCCCATTTTCGAAAAGGCAGTGGACAGCACGGCCCCGTTTTTCTGAATACTCTGCTGCATGACAATCAGGTTTAACAGAAAAATCACGCCGTTAAAGCTTCCTGCTGCAAGGGCCGTCATCCCGCCTTCCGGGAGCAGATGTTTGTCCGGAAGCAGAATCCAGGCAATGAGAAGGCAGCTGATATAATTTCCCAAAAGAAGTCCATAACGGCTCCTGCAAAAGGTTTCGCCGAGCCGCAGGGCAATCGCCAGGGAGGCGCTGGAAAGCACCCCCAAAATCAAATATATCATTTACAGTAAATCTCCTGTTTCCCTGAATCTTCTGTAATGGTGGTTTTCTTTGGCATCCTCCAGCTTCTTCATCATAGCCGGAATATCCTCGTCAAGCGTTCCCGCCAGCACCACATAGTTGGACGCATGGTTGGTACGGAATACCGTTCCCGGAGAATGAACATTTTCCAGAAAAACCTTCATCTCGTCTGCAATCTCGTCTGCCGTGATCCGCTCAAACCGTCCTTCGACCACATCCTCATACATGGGGGTTCCCTCATAGAGGCGCAGGGTTAAAAAGGAGGCAAATTCCGGATTCATCTCAGAGATCAGCTTCGCGCAGGAGAGGGCATGCTCTTTCACCTTGCCCCGGCCGCCGAGGCCGGAAATCAGGGTGACAGAGGTCTGAATGCCGCAGCGTTTCAGCTTCTGTCCGGCAGCAATAATCTCTTCTGCCGTCACACCCTTGTTGATATAGCGGAGAATCTCATTGTCGCCTGTCTCGGCCCCTACATAGACAATGCCGAGTCCTGCCTCTTTTAACTGCTTTAATTCCTCCTCGCTCTTTCTTAAAATATCCTGAGCCGTTCCATAGGAGGCCACCCGATTCACATTCGGGAACAGTCTGCGGATCGCGGCCAGAATGGTCAGCAGATCCTCTGTGGTCCGAATCAGGGCATCTCCGTCTGCCAGGAAAATCCTCTCGATATAGGAGGCATACGGGCCTCTTTTGGCCTCTTCCAAATCCTCTATGATTTCCTCCAGCTTCCGGATACGGAACTGTTTTGCCTTATACATATTGCAGAATGTGCAGGTATTGTGCGCACATCCGATCGTCACCTGGATAATCAGGCTTCTCGCCTCACTGGGCGGCCTATATACAATCCCTTCATATTTCATATCATTCTTTCTCCTTTTCCGCCTCTATGGTCAGCTCATTGTGATCCCGCTTCGTGTCCTTTAAAATGGCGTTCAGCCGGTCAAACCATTTTCCGGCTCCCGAATACCGGGACCAGAATAAATAGGCCTCGCTTTTCTTTACCGCCACGGCATCAATCCGCCGGCCGGAACAATAGGCGCTGTTTAGCTGCCCATAAAGCTCTGCCATCTGGAGCTTCCGTTCCTCCGGAATCGCCTCCATTCCCAGAAAGGCCTGATGGGCCACGGTGTTTGTTAAAAACTGTCTGGAGTAGGTCCCGAAGTCCAGGAGGTTCTCATCTTCCTCCTGATACCGTTTCGCCCATCCGGACACATCCACCTGTCTGGTATGATAATGGAAATTTCCCGCCTCGTCCCAGGCCGCAATCCCGTATTGGCACGGCGGAATCGCCAGGGAGGAAGACACAATCTCATAGATTCCGTAGGCACCCTCTGAGGTAGGGCCGGCTACATGCTTTTTAATCCGCTGCAGGTGCATATGGCCGCTTAAATAAACCGGGACTTTAAACTCTTCCAGAAGAGCCGTCACCTCCCTGCCGTTTTCCAGGGTGCACTCCTCCGGATACAGGGTACTCTCATCCAGTAGATTGTGATGGGCTGCAGGAATCACCGTCACCCCTGCCGCCTCGGCTTCCAGAAGCTGCTCCCGCATCCAGGAAAGCGTCTCTTTCTTAATCCTTCCGCCCGTCTTATGAACCGGCTCATAGATGCAGGAATCCAGCATCATAATCCAGTAGCGCTCATCCAGGCGGTAGACATAGCTTAAGGAAGCGCTGTCCCTCGACGAGGCCTGGTCGTAGCCGAACTCATGATAGATTTCGTAAAATCCGTCTGCATCCACGCCTTCTGCCGCCTGCTTTTCATCCCCGAAATACGTCGATGCCCAGGGATGGTTAATATCATGGTTTCCCGGAATCACCAGCACCGGCACTCCTGCCTCCTGCACATAATGAAGCTTCTTTGCCAGCGCTTCGTGATTTGCCCGCTCTCCATTCTGAGAAATATCGCCGCTCAGGATCAAAGCCTGCGGCTTCAGCATGATTATTTCTTCTAAAAACGCATCTGTGATGGAATCCAGATAAGGTACTGCGGTTCCGTCATTCCACTCCGTGTAGAAATCAAAGGCACCCAAAAAGTCGGTCATGTCCGGGGACTGGTAATGAAGATCCGAAGCCACAGCCAGAACCGGCGGCCGGTACTCCAAAGCCTTTGCCTCTTCATCGCTTTGGCTGCCTTTCCCGCTCTGGGCTGCTGCGCGCTTCCTTCCCGGCAGCCTTTCCGCCTTTTCTTCCCGCTTTTTCTCCCCGTCCTGTGCCCCCGCAGCAGCTCCGTCCTGTTCCTGCAAAGTGCCGGAATCCATCTCGCCCTCCGGCGGGTTCTCCGGTAAGTCCTCCGGTAATGCAGATTCCGCCTCTGTGCTTTCTTCTGCCTCCTCATACGCGTCCTGCGTGTTTTCTGAGGCCGCATCCGTCCTTTCGCCGTTCTCCCCCTTTTTCTTCCCCAAATCCGGTACAAAAAAGAAGACACAACACAGCACTGCTGCCAAAATCAGAATCTCCGCCCCATAGGCCAGCAGAGACATCCGTTTCCATCGTTTCATTTTTTATCAAGTCCTTTGGTTCAGTCTTTCTCTGATGTCATTTTCTCTGTCTTCAAACAGAAGAGTTTTATTATACTGATAGTAGCGTTCACAGGGATTTTCTTTCAAAAACCGGACGCTGTAATAGCTGGTATTTAACTCTGTGACAAAAATCGTCATTGCCTGGCCCGCGCCAAAGGCAGCCTCCAGAAAATCAAATCCATGCTCCAGAAGGGAAAGCACCCACTCCGACATTCTGTCATATTCTGCCGTCTCCTCGTCAAAGCGCTCTTTCAGACGTCTGAAAGCCCCGTCATGGGTGTCGATATGCTCCCGATCCAGAAGAAGGGCATACTCGTTTAGCTTTCCTTCCGTATCCCGCATCAGGTAATCCTCATACCGGCCGATAAAGCCGCATTTTAATTTCGACTCCCGCTCCGCCGAAAGCTCTGATGCCAGACGGCGCACCACAGCTGACGGTCCCTCGGTTCCGTCTGCCGCGCGGAATTTCTTCAGACCTTCAAACAGAAGCTCCAAAAAAGCCTCCTTCCGGCATACGGCCCGGAAATGGCTGTTTAGATGGGACAGTATCAGGCTGATTACACTGAAGCGCTCATCAAAGGAAGCTCTGGAAAGCTGTTCTGCCACCTCCGGCGCCGGTTCTCCCGAAAGAATCTTTTCGATCCGGTAGTCCGTCCGGTATTTCTCATACAGCTCCAGATAGCCCGCAAAATCTCTGGCAATCCCCGGATGTTCAATATACTGGTATATCACATCCCTGTCAACCTTTTTGCCCAACTTTTCATAGATTTCTAAGAAACGCGCCAGATCCTCCCAGCCCCTGGGCGTGGCAAACCGGCGTCCGTCCGCGGTTGTCTCGATCCGGTAGAAATGATCCGGTCTGGCCTCCAGATAGGCAATCACTGCCGGATGAACTGCCGTCAGGATCGCGTATTCCTTCCATACGGCAAAATCCGCCTCCACATCGATCTTTTTTATCCGATCCAGGGTGGCAATGTCAAACTCCCGCACGGATTTATTATATTCCGGCGGATTTCCGGCCGTTACAATGATCCAGCCCTGTGGAATCCGGTGATTTCCAAAGGTTTTGCACTGCAGAAACTGCAGCATCATAGGTGCCAGGGTCTCGGATACACAGTTGATCTCATCAATGAAGAGAATGCCCTCCTGAAGTCCTGTCTCTTCCATCCGTTCGTAGATGGACGCCACAATTTCACTCATGGTATATTCCGTCACCGAATAGGTACGGCCGCCGTACTCCTTTTCCACAATAAACGGAAGGCCGATGGCGCTCTGCCTCGTATGGTGGGTAATCGTATAGGAAACCAGCCCCACCCGGCATTCCCTGGCAATCTGCTCCATAATCTGTGTTTTACCGATTCCGGGCGGTCCCATCAGAAGAATCGGTCTCTGCCGAATCGCCGGAAGCATGTATTCTCCGTGCTCGTCCTTCATCAGGTATGCTTTGATACAGCTTTTAATCTCTTCCTTTGCCCGTTTAATATTCATACTTCCTTCACATCCTCTTTCTATGACTGTCTGGGGCGGTTGCTCTTTCCGGTTGCCTGCTCCACCGTGAGCTTTAAAATCGCCATCCGATCCAGCAGGCCGTCATCATATGCAAAGCTTTCGGACTCCTTATCGTACTGACGCATCAGGATGTCCAGTCCTTTCTTCTTCTCCTCCGAATTCTCCACAAAGGATAAACGTCCCTTTCCGCAGACGCTGGTGTACAGCATCGTAGATCGGCAGGCCGGTGTCTTTATCACCAGCTCCTCCCCGGTATACATACAGAAGGAAACCCGGTCATCGGCCTTCATCCGCTCGATTTTTGTTCCGGATCCGGCCCCGTGGAAATAGAGGGTTATCCGGTCTTCCTCCAAATCGGCACCGAAATTCACCGGAACCACATAGGGGTATTCCTCTCCGGAGAATGCCAGACTGCACACATGGCACTCTTTCATAATTTCAAAAATTTCCTTTTTATCTTCTATCGCACGATCCTGTCTTCTCATTCTTTTTTCCTTTCTTCGTCTGTTTCGGCCCTGATTTGCAGCGCCGCTTTTATCCTGTCAGGTTTTACTTTATTTCTTTTCTCCGTCCTCCGACTCATCCAGATCCTCCGGATCCAGAATCAGCTTTATGGCCCAGGGCGGCACATCGGCATCGCTGTAGTCCTCCTTAAGAAAGACAAACGCCGTATCATAGGCCGGCGGCTTTACCGGAAATGCCCCGTATCCGTCCGTAAAATAGAGAAGTCCCCGAAGCCTCGTGAAAACCTTTTTTGCGATCAGCTGATTTACATACTCAAAGGCCGGCCTAAAATCTGTCCCGCCGCCTCCGGTGATTTCCAGATGGGCCATATAGTCTTTCAAATCCTCTGCCGAGGTAATCACCCGATCCGTCTGCACCCTCTCATCGCATTGAATCACATGGATATTTACCCTGCGAAAAAAGGACTCTGCTTCGGATAAAACGCCGTAGGTCTGTTCCAAGAACCGGCGTACCAGCTCCCCGGAGCAGGACATGGACGTATCGATTACAATGGCAAATTCCTCAATCCGTTTGGCCTCCTTTGTTTCCAGCGGCTCAATCAGAGGCATGTTTCCGTAAATCCGCATTCCGTAATCATAATAGATATAATCAAAGGAGTCCAGATCCAGCTGCACCGTCTCCTTCAATACCGTGAATTTGCGCAGAAAAACCCTGTAATCGTATTTCTCTCTGTTTTCGATCTTCAGCTGCTCTAAGAGGTCTCCCGTCTCATCGGAGGCCCGCTTAGAAAAGGTTTCCATCTCCGTTTCCATCCCTTCGCGGATGGTATCCCATCGGCTTTTCTGACTGGCTCCCGATTTGGAATTCCCCGGATTTTCCTCCCACCGATCATGCTCATCCCTATGAAACTCGGCTGCCAATGAAAGATACCGCCCCTCCGTCAGCTCTTCTTCCTGGAGGAAGCGGTAAACACTCTGCGCATTGATTACCTTCACGCGCTCTCTCATGTATACATAAAATTCCCGCCGAAGCGGTGACAGCGGACGGTGCAGGCATTTTATCTCCATCCCGTCCATCAGATATTCCGCCGCAATGTCGCAGGCCAGATCCCAATACTCCTTTCTGCGCTTTCCCCTGGTAAACATATGGGAGAAAATGCAGTGGAGAATGGAATGGAAATAGAGGCGGTTTACATAAATCCGCCCCTGCAGATAGCATTTTGCCAGCCTGTCCGGATGAAAGAAAAATACCGCTCCATCCGTGCCTGCTCCGTCCTCTGAAAAATCCGGTACAGACTTAAGCGCATGCAGCGCCTGATCCATAAACCGCAGATGAAGATACAGCTCATTTTTCGTATTCTCCAGAATCTCCCGGCAGATAGCTGCCAGCTCCTCCGCCTGTTCCTGTTCATAGCCCGCCGGTGTTTTGCGTTCCACGTTTCTTTTCTGCTCCTTTTTTGCTTACTCCTTCTTTTCCTGTTCCTTCTTCTCCTGCTGCTCCTTTTTTTCTCTTTCACGGGCCTCTCGGACCGCACAGAAAGCCTCATCGCCCACAGCCACCCGGATGAATTCTTCCATGGCCTTTGTTAAATATTTATTCCTCTTCTTATAGAAATAGACATGGCGGATGGAAAGATCCTCATCCATTTTGTAATAGTAGAGCGGAACCTCATAAGGCAGATTGGAGACCAGTCCGTCCGGGATGAAGGTTGCACCAACTCCCTTTCCGGCCATATTAAAGGCCGATACCACCTGATCCGGCTTTAAGATAATATTGGGAGCGAAATTCTGGCGGCCGCACATCTTTACGCCCCGCTTGTAAATACTGTTTTCTTCCTTTACAAAGATAAACGGAGTATCCTTTAAAAGGGACAGCGGCAGCGCCGGAAAATCCTCTGCTGTATGACGGCCCGCCACAATATCGGCTTCCGTCAGCTGATACTTCTCCAGTTCCTGATTGATCTCAAAGCATTTGGGCACTGCCAGAATGATGCGCTCTGTGCTGTAATAATACTTCTCATAGTTTTTATCATCCAGCTCAGAATTATCAATCATTAAGTCCAGCTCCTCGCCCATCAGCTTTTCCGTCAGCTGTGCGGTGGTTCCCTCCAAAAGCTCAATCTTAATCTGGGGATATTTTCTGGAAAACTGCCCCAGAAGACCCGGAAGAATAAAGGAAGTGAAAAAAATCGTTCCTCCCACAGCCAGCTTGCCGGCCAGAAGGCCGTTTAGGTTATTCAGCTGATTGAGTGTATTCTGCTCCAGTATAAAAAGCTTTTCAATCGCATCAATATAAACCTCTCCGCTGGGGGTCAGCCCGATGGGGGAGGTGCTTCTGTCGAAGATGGGGCTTCCAATCTTCTTCTCCACCTTTTTGATGGCCGTACTTAGGGCCGGCTGGGTGATGTAAAGCTTCTGCGCCGCCTTGGAAAAGCTCTTTTCTTCATATACCGCATAGACATATTCTTTACCGTCGAACATCTCTCCTCCTGTATCTCGATGCTATAACAAAAAATTAATAACAATTATGTTTTTATTTATATTTGATTATATACGAAGGATATTATATAATCAAGCTAAAGAACGAAATTGATATTGATTTTTTCAATTTCATAACTCGAACCGCCTTCGTTTCGGAGGAAAAAGTCGGTAGGAAACATCCATCAGGAAACTGACAAGATCGGTACGGCCCGCCCGGTTTGAGAGTTCAAGAAGCTTATCCAGGCCGGTTTTCCCCAAAGCCGGTTTCCATATATCGAAATATTCCTCGTGAGCACGCACTGCAAAACCCTCGTTCCCCAAATAACCCGCAGCTGCGTGCTCAACCTTTATCCGGGGCTTTTCAAAGAACTCCCGGATCAGCCATTTCCAGCCGTCCATTCCTTCTTCCTTCATCAGACACGCCGCGGTTTCTTCCAGATGATCCGCCGCATAGAGCTTATATGTTTTTTCCGCCTCCCGGCCCAGCTCCAGAGGGAAATAAAGCCTCCCCAGTGCAAGCTGCACAGCAGAGGAAACAGGTCCCTGGGCCGTCATCCACGGAAACAGCCGATCGTATTCCCGAAACAAAAAACGCGTCCCGTCAAACGCATAGCGATACCGATGGCCGCACCCGTGTACATGGGTTTCCAGAATGCGGGCCGGCGTATTCTCCACCGCCTCTTCATAATAAACAGGAAATAAAAGTCTGGCCTCTCCCACATAGCCAAGCTGTCCATCCTCTGTCCGTTTCACCTGCTTGTATTCCACTAAAAGCTCTTCACTTAACTCCGCCAGAATCTCTTTAAAACAGGATCGCTCTCCCTGCACCTCGAAGACGGATAAGCTTTTAAGCTTCCGGCAGCCCGTAAAAGCGCCGGCGCCCACATCGCGTATGGTGCTGTAAAAGGACAGCGCGGTTAAATCATAGCAGTTATAAAAGGCATACCGGCCGATCCGGCCAATCGTCTGCGGAAGAGAAATCCCGCGGACAGAAAGACCGCTCAATGCGGGCGCATCCGGAACATCCTGCCCGCTCCGATTCCCGCTCTCTGCATATAAAGCGCTGTTCTCTGTGCATCGTTCCTCCTTCTCTGCATCCTCTGTCCACCATTTTCCCTTCGCCTTCCCGCGAAAACCATCGGAAAACGCATAATCTCCCAGCTCTGTCACGGGTTTCCCCAAAATGCATTCAGGGAGCACAACCTCGCTGCACTCCCCGAAACACCGGAGAACCCGGATTCCCGTCTCTGTTTCTTCATATAAAATCTGCATTCCCATAAGATCCGCATCCTCATTCGTTTTTATTGGGGCCGGCTTTTGAAATCCCCGTGCCTACTCTGTCTCCAGCGCTTCCAGCACTCCGATCACCTCATCCAGGGATCGGCATTTTGCATGCAGCTGTCTTTCCAGATCCTCCGGCGGCTCTGCCAGATCCGGTACCATGATCGCTGTAAAGCCCCCGTCTACGGCAGCCTTAATGCCGTTTAAGCTGTCCTCTAAGACCGCGCATTCCTCCGGCCTGCACCCGACTAAGCTTCCCGCCTTCTCGAACACCTCCGGATCCGGCTTGGAACGGCTTATCATGTCCCCGCATACCATTCCGTCAAAATACGGCGCTGCCCCTGTGGATTCCAGATAACGCACGGCCGTTTCCCGAATCGTTGACGTAGCCAGCACAATCCGGTAGTCCTTCTCCTTCAGCCAGGAAAGCAGCTTAAAAAGCCCCGGCTTGACCGGCACCTCATGATTTTCCAGATATCCGAAAAACAGCTCCTTTTCCCTGGCCCGAACGCCCATATAGTCAGCATCCGGCCCGTAGCAGCGGTGAAACAGCTTTTCCGACTCTTCCTTCCGGCTTCCGCGGCTGTAAATCAGAAATTCATCTCCAAGGCGGATGCCGAAATCCTCCCCGGCCTCCCTCCAGAAACGGACTGCCAGGCGCTCCGTGTCAAACATCAGTCCATCCATATCAAACAGCACTGCTTTTATTTTTCTCATTCGTTCTCTCCCATTGCTGCTCCGTCCAGCGCCCATTCCTTCAGTTCATCCCCTTCATACCGGAGCTTTAAGGAAAAGAAATCCTCCCGCTCCAGCAGAAGACGGTGGAATATTTTGTCACCTTCCCACAGATTCAGCTTAAAAATATCTTCTTTCCGAATCCATTCCAGGGTCCCCTCGCTGCACTCTGCCAGCTCTCCGGTGAAACCATCGGCTGTAAAGAGACACATATATTCCGAAGGCCACCCTTCTGCAAGAAAGGTGACAATGCCTCGGAATCTCCAGGAGGTAAGCGTAAGCCCCGTCTCCTCCTTTACTTCCCGAAGAAGGCATTCCTCCGGGCTTTCGCCCCGCTCGAAATGACCGCCGACTCCGATCCATTTATCCTTATTGACATCCTTTTTCTTTTTTACCCGGTGCAGCATCAGATAGCATCCGTCTTTTTCAATATAGCAGAGCGTTGTCAGCTCCGATTTTCTTTCTTCTGACATAATGTGCCTCATTTCCTCCGTTTTATCAGGCAGTTCGGCCTGTCTAATACAGCAGCTTTAAGTGGGCGAAATCCTTCGGCTCATCCTCCAGAATATTTTTCAGGAAATCGCTCAGCTCACTTAAGTAATCGATTTTTTTCCAGTATTCGTATGCCGGCTCGGATGAGATTTCCTCCGCAATCTCATACATGCGGCCTCCATAATAATAGATGCAGAGCTTGGCATAAAACTCTGCCATCTCATTGATTCGCTCGTCACTGAAAAAAACCTTTCGATCCAGGATATGCTTTCTGAGATCCCGCACTGCATTCGTATAGGCCACCTGTCCCAGAAAATGCTCACTGTAGCTCTTAAAATCCGCCAGCTCCCGGTTTTTATAGGAATTGCGCTTCGCCCAGCCGTCCACATCCACAGAGGCGCCGTCATACTGATACGTTCCGTCATTCCAGATTTTTAAAACCCCATATTGGCAGGGAGCCATGACCATGGACCCCGTCACCACCTCATAAATTCCGGTATTTTCATCCTCTTTGTAGTGCTGCAGGTGCAGATGGCCGCTCAGATGGAGACGCACATCATAATCCGACAAAAGTTCCACAAGCTCTTCATTATGCTCAATGGTACAGTTATCATAGAATTCCTGACTTACCCCGCTCTGATCCAGCAGGTTATGATGGCTTACGCTGATCACCTGCGCGCCTTCTTCCCAAGCCTCCTCCAGCACCTTTTCCATCCACTCGTAGGTTTCGCTCCGGATCATGCCGCCGATCTCATTAACCGGATCGTACTGGCAGGAGTCCAGCATCAGAAGCCAGTAGTAGTCATCCAGCTTGTAGAGGTAGCTTAAAGAAGCCGGATCGCGGCTGTCCGCCGCCACATAGCCGAAGTCCGCATAGATCCCGGCGAACTCCGCAGCAGTAACGGTGTCTGTTTTTTCGGAACCGTTATCAAAGAAACGGCGTGCCTGGGGATTATTGATATCATGGTTTCCCGGAATCACTGCCACCTCGATGTCATGATCCAGAAGTACCTCCAGCTTGTCCGCCAGCTCCTCATGGCTTTTCTTTTCCCCGTTCAGGGTCAGATCTCCGCTTAATATTACCAGATCCGGTTTTTCCTCCACCATATCATCGAGAAAGGCATCCAGAACCTCCCAGCCATACTGAAGTACCCGGCCGTCTCCGTTTTTCGTCATAGTCATAAAAGAGGTACAGCGGTTCCCCGCCAGCTCCTCTGCCAGATAATGCACATCCGTAGCGATTACAATTTTCTGCTGGACAAAGGCATCGTCCTCTTCGGCCCCTGTCTCTTCCTCTGTTTCGGAATCCGTATTCTCTGCGTCTGTTTCGTTTTCTTTTGTATCCCCGACGCCGGGCCCCTTTGTCTCCCCCGCTTTCAGATCCCCGTCTTCCTCCGTGCTCTCCGCTTCCGATTCCTCTGAAACGGTTTGAGCCGTTGTAGAATCCGGTTCCTTTACAGCCGGCTTCGAACACCCCGCAAATACAGTGCCTGCTGCCAGAAGCAGCGCCAGAATCCCTATCTTTCCTTTGTGTCTCATGCAAATTCCTTCTTTTCTGTCAAAATAAATATGATGCTGCCTGAATATGCCGCAGCCCTATCCGCTCTTTAAAGCACATAATCATGATCAATGGAAACCACCGCAAAATAGCTGTTCCATTTTTCTCCCACGCGCCGCTCAATCTCCTCCCGCACTTCCCGGTCAGACAATTTTACATGATACGGCACAACTGCATCAAAAATCAGGTTGGTGTGGGTAGAACCTGTCACCATGCGGAAGTCATGGATCGTGATCTCCTCATTAATTTCCTTTACGAGCCGGGCCACCTCCTGCTTTGTCTCCGTTACGGACTCATTATTCATCTCAATCGGATCCATATGGATCACGGCGTCGCATCCCAGCTTCTCCTTTAGCTCCTTCTCCGCCCGATCGATGACGTCGTGAAGAGCGAAAAGGTCACCGTCTCCCGGCACCTCCCCATGCAGGGAAATCATCAGACGTCCGGGGCCGTAATCGTGGACCACCAGATCGTGAATCCCGATAATCTCCTTATAGGATAAGGTAATCTTACAGATCTCATCAATCAGCTCCTGGCTCGGCGGCTGTCCAAGCAGAGGGCTTAAGGTATCCTTGGCTGCATTATAACCGGCATAGAGAATAAACAGGGCCACCAGCACGCCGCACCAGCCGTCCACATGAAGCCCGGTAAATTTCATCACCAGCATGGCTAAAAGGACCATCAGAGTGGCGGCGGCATCGCTTAAGCTATCTGTTGCCGTTGCCTTCATAGCCGCAGAGTCAATCTTCTTTCCCACAGAGCGGTTATAACTGCACATATAAAGCTTCACTGCCACAGAAACTCCCAGAATTCCCAGAGAAAGTGTGCTTGTGTCTACCTCAGAAGGCGAAAGTATTTTCTCCACAGAAGACTTTGCCAGCTCGAATCCCATGAGAATAATTGCACAGGCCACCACAAGTCCCGATATGTACTCGAATCTTCCGTGGCCGAAGGGATGTTCCTTATCAGGCTTCATTCCTGCAAACTTAAATCCGATCAGCGTAATCAGGGATGAACCGGCATCCGAAAGGTTATTAAATGCATCTGCCGTGACGGCAATGGAACCGCTTATCAGGCCGGCCAGATATTTTCCCGCAAACAGGCACAGATTCAGTCCGATTCCCACCAGACTGCACAGGGATCCATAAAGCCTGCGAACCTCCGGATCTTTTACATCCTCCCGGTTTTTAATAAAAAGCTTCGTTAAAAATGTGATCATTTCCGTTTCCTCTTAATTTTTATAACAGTAAATCTATTTTACAAATACAAACTGTTTTTTCTCTGAGCGCTTGGGGTCAAAGGAAAAGCCCAGGCAATTGAATTCCTTTACTGTCTCAAGGGATTCCGACTGCCGGCCGGCCAGAAAGCGCACCATCTCGCCCCGGGCCATCTTGGCTTCTGTGGCTTTCACCTTCACTGCACCGTCCTTTAAGGTTCCGAAAACGCAGGTCACATATTCATCCTCTTTCTGGAGCCATGGCTCTATGGCTTTGCTGTATTCCTTAGAGGCCAGATTCAAAATCCCGGCCGCCCCTTTGGAAAGCTCCCGGTAAATGGCATCTCCCCAGTAGGCATACAGATCCTTTCCCCTTTCCGTCGCAAGCTTTGCCTGCATCTCCAGGCGGTAGGGCACAATTCCGTCATCTGCCCGCAGAATCCCGTAAAAACCGCTCAAAATCCGCAGATGGCGGCAGACGTAAGCCCACTCCGATGCGGAAAATATCTGCGGTGACATGTACTGGTACTGGATTCCCACATAGGCCAGCGCCGCCGGCGTTAAGTTCCGCTCCAAATCCATGGTCTGATAGCGCAGAAAATTTTCATGGGTGATCGCATCATTGGCCGCAAAAAGTTTTTTTAACTGCGGCTCTGTGTAATTCTTTAAAAGCGCCATCAACTCTCTGGCGCGTTCTATGTAAACCGGCTTTTCCCTCCAGGGGAATTCATCGTTTCTCACCTGCATCTTTTTGGCAGGGGAAACAATAATACGCAGGCTTCCTTCCTTTTTGGCTGCTGCTTCCGCATCCGCTCCCGCCGCTGCCTCTTTGCTCCCGGCCTTCACCAGGGCCTCCTTTTCCTGTTTTGTCATCCGTTTAATCGCTGCCTCCCGTCTCATGGCCTCTTCCTTGGTTCCGTAAGTCTCATAGTAAGCCAGCGCCACAGGCCTCCGGCTCTTTGTATATTTGGCCCCTTTTCCCGCATTATGTGCCTTTACCCGCTCTGTCAGATGGTTTGTCCACCCGCAGTAAAGAGAGGAATCCGCACAGCGCAGAAGGTATGTGTAATTCATCGCATTCTCCTGAAAACCAGATTATGTAGACGGCAACAACACCTTGCAATGTGCCGTTACCGTTCGGAGCTTCGGCAGGCAGGCGGCCCACGGCACACCTATTCTAAAGACTCCGAATCTATCTCAAGCATCGGCCGGATGCGTTATGCTTGTGTCTTGCTGCAATACCTTCCCATGCTTTTTCTTTGGTTATACTCTATTATATGGATTTTCTCCTGAAATGCAACTTTCATCCCGGCATTTTTTTCCGGCTGTCAAAGTACAAAAAGGCATCCACAGCATTTAAAATATCCGCAAAATCCTCTCTGGGCGCCAGCTCGATATACTCCTTAAGAATGTCCTTTTCCTTCTTTTTATACCGCCCGTAAAAGATATCATACAGGTTATGTCCCCGCATGTGAATCTTAAAAAGCTCCATCTGCTCCTTCAGATCCTTCTCATCCCTCAAAGGTCGTCCCAGCGCTTTCTCGAATCTCCGTCCGCTTCCCAGCCGGCCGAGATATTCTTTCCACTTTCTCCACAGAATATGATAGAATTCCTCCTCAGATTTCACGATTCCAAGCTTTGCCATCACTGCCGGATTCAGGAAATAGTTTTCAAAGGAATAATATTTTAAAATCAGCACATTTCTTCTCGTCACCCGCGGAAGACGATCCACATCCCGCCGATTCTGCTCCTCATAATACCGGCACAGGGAATTTGCCAATTCCTCCGGATCCTTTCCATCGCCGTCCCGGATCATCAAAAACTGATCTTTTAAATACACCTGATTCATGTATTTTAAATTGGCATAGGTCTTGATATTGGTGCAGCTGTTGGTGGTAATAATCGAAATCCGCGATAATGTTCCGTCCGCTGTGTATACTTCCGAATAGTATTTTTCCAAAAGCAGCGGAAGCCGGCTCTTGTCCTGCTTGCCTTCCACGATAAATACAAAATCCACATTCAGGGCATCCGCTGCACCATACCCCAGATCATCCAAAATCTCCCCGATATCCACCCGTTCCCGGATCACCGGATGATATTCCCGGTTCAGAACCACCTGCCGGATCTGTCTGCTGGTAAAGTTTAAAAGCAGCTGGGGAGAATGGGTGCTGAAGACCACCTGATTTTTTTTCGAAAGCCGATACAGAATCTCGCTGGCCGTCTTCTGAAGCTGCGGGTGGAGAAACAGCTCCGGATACTCCACGATGATGATGCTGGGAATCCGGTTTTCCCCCTCAATGTACGTTTCCAGAAGGGACAGCATATAAATACTTCTCATGCCTTTACTCATCCGGCTGATATCCGTCTTTTCCCCGTCCTGTTCGCTTACCGCCCTTGCCTCGATCCCAAACATCCGGTCCACATCACCGTTCAGCTCATACACAATCTCATCATAGCCGCCGTTTTTATGGAAGTTTTCATTGATGCGCTCCACCAGATCGCCCATATTGGACTGATACAGCTTATATTCCAGAAGCTTCGCCGTCTCCGCCGCATCCAAATCCTCCGGCCGCTTCTGATGAATCAGCCCGATGCACTGGAAACAATGGCGGCACTCCTTTGCCGAATCAAAAATACAGCGCTTTGAGCGCATCCGGTTCATTACCCGATTGTCCTGAAACAAAAGCAAATCATTCTGAAAGGCCTGAACCTCCCTGCCGGTATCAATGGAATAAAGCTTCGGCAGCACCTCCCGGATATAAGGGTTGTCCTTTTTCACCCCGTCCGTATAGCGCACCTTCCCGTCAAAATTGGCAACAAAAGTAAATGTCAGCCGATCCCCCTCAAAGGACGGCAGACGCCTTTTAAACTCTCTCTCCCACACCTCATACCGCTTATACCGGCTCACCATCCCGGCCTCCTGCATCATACGCCGATCCTCCTGCGTAATCTCCAGGCAGACCTCCATCTCAATATTCTGCTTCGCCTCATTAAAATCCGGCCTCTGCACCGCCTCCGCCCCGGTCACCACACGAATCGCATCCAAAATCGAAGTCTTACCGGTATTATTCTTCCCCACCAAGATCAACGCATTCTCAATATCCTTCAGCTCCATATCCCGGATCCCCTTATAATTCCGGATTCGAATAGATTCAAAACGCATGGGTATCTCCTTCCTGCAATTCCCGCTGTCCCAAACATCCCCGTGTAAACAAATACAATAATAATAGAAAGTAAAAAACTTCCGAAAGTAATTCCCCCTATTATAACAGAAATACCCCAAAGAGAAAACCAATAAATAAGATTCCCTCCATCCTTCCCCCGTCATCCATCCCACAGCGGCAGCCGGGAGCAGGGCAGGTGTTCCCCGTTCCTGCCCCCGCTCCCGGCGATCTCACAATCCCCCTTATTCACACCTCCTTCACCAACACCAGCTTCTCTCCCACCGCAATTTCATCCCCTGTAAGCCCGTTCATCTCCTTTACATGATCCACCGTCGTATGAAATTTCTTTGCAATTTTCCACAAAGAATCACCCGGCTGCACTACATAACCCACAATGCCCGGCATTTCCTGCAGCTTTTTCATATCCAGCGGCTCTGCGCGCACCTCAGACACCACCTGCTCCCGAATCGGCTGCAGTACCAGAAGATCGGCTGATATAACAGCCTTTACTTCCATGGAATCTCCCCCAAGCATTACGGCAGTCATCTGATCCACTCCCAGATTCATCTGCCATACGCTGTCCGCATTCATTCCATCAGCTTCAGCCGTAAATTTGAACGGAATCATTTCCCGGGATGCCCCCACCGGCTCCGTGTCATCATCCGTCAGATAGAGAAGACTTACCTCCAGCACACCTTCCATATGAAGTCCGTCTGCCGCCGCTTCCGCCTCATCCAGCTTAACGGTTCCGCTGCTGTGACAGATTTGCAGGATCCGTTCCGGCTTCTTTATTTTCATCTGCTCGTTGACCTTACACTTGCATACATTCCGGGTGAGAAGTCTGTCGAAGCACGCCTCCCCTGTATTCAGAATCAGCTCCTGTCCGGTGGAATACAGATCGCTTAACAGCTCTACATTTTCCTCCTGATAGAGCTTCATATCCAGCTCCAGAACCGCATCCAGATCAAATTCCCGCATTTCTCCGTCATAATCCGGTTTCATTTCAATTCCCCGGTGGATAATGCGCACGCCAACAGCCGGAATCATGCTTTCCTCTGCCTCCGAAAGCTCCACTTCACCGGAGAAAGGTACGCTTTCTTCCATCCACTGAACCGGTGTATGTTCCCCTTCACCGGCATAGATAAGAAATACCATCAATTCCCCATCCAGATGCACGGCGCCGTCCATCGGGCGGCAGGAAACGCCCTTCAGGCGCATTTCACTCCACAGGATGCTTTCCACATTGGGTTTATTTCCCGATACCTGCATGGTCTCCCGAATCCGGTAGGTGTCCTTGCGCCGTACGGCAATCGCCGCCACGTCAACATTTCGCTTCAAAACCTCCAGCTTCGGATCATCCGCCTCGATATCAACGGCCGCCTCCGCATCGGACAGGCTCTCCACCCGCACCTCCAAAGTCACCACAGCCTTGATGCTCAGCTTGCGTGAATTAATCATACTCGCATTCAGATCCTCCAGAGTCCAGGAAGTCTGAATATAGTCCCGTTCCTCCAGATCCGGCACATTGATCACCTCATCAAAGGGAACCTCTCCGCCCAGCGCCTGCAGACCGCCTTCGGCCTTCCGGTACAGCACCCGGAATACCAGCTTTCCTTTCACCAGCACCTTATCCCCCTGGGCCCGCGAGGATTCGATCTGAACCTCCCCGTTGTCCAGCAGCACCTGCGATACGTCATCCATAGTGTCCGGAACAATAAAATCATCATCCAGGGTTATCTGAGACACCGCATTTCCTTTCTGCCGGTTCATATGTATATTTTTCTTTATCAGCTCCATCATGACCTTACACCTACCCTTTCCACAATAAATCCTTTATGGAAATCTATGCGTCGGGGCAGGACAATATTCACGGCGGCTTTATAATAAAGCTTGCCATAAATTTTTTATTGTGCTACGCTCCATATAGTGCAGTCTTTCACCGGGATTTTGCGCTGCTTATCAACATAACAGGCCCCCAAAAGACCGCACCGGGAACAGCGCTGCTCTCTGATGATTTGATTCAAAAAAGGAGAGTTCATTATGAATTATGAGACATTTAAGGGAAGCCCTTATGAAATGGGATTTCATTACGGTTCCTCTTTAATAACGCACGGAAAATATATTTTATCGCAGGTTCCCTTCCCCATTACCGAAGAGCGTCTTCGCTTTGCCAGGCGCTGCCTTTCGCTCTATCAATCCCACTGCCCGGCTCTTACGGAAGAGCTTCAGGGACTGGCCGATGGACAAAAATGCAGCTTTGACCAGCTCTGCGGCGTTCTTTTTACCATGTACTGCCCCGCGCCGAATCCCCGCTGCTCCTGTTTTGCGATCCGCACTCCCGGCGGAACCTTTTTTGGGCGAAACAGCGATTTCTTAACAGACCTTCAGGATACCTATTCAAACTGCTTCTATCAGCCGGAGGGAGATGGTCTCTCCTTTATCGGCAATACCACCTCATTTATTCAGATGGAGGACGGAGTCAATGAATACGGCCTTTCCATTGGGCTGACCTCCGTTTATCCGGCTGTTATAAAAGAAGGGCTCAATGCAGGGATGATCCTGCGCCTGATCCTCCAGACCTGCCGGACCGTCCCGGAAGCAGTGCGTCTTGCCCATGAGCTTCCCATCGCCTCCAGTCAGACCTTTGTTCTGACCGATCGCAGCGGAACCATTGCTCTCATGGAGCTGAACTCCTGCCAAAAAGAGATTGTCATTCCCGAAGGTGAGAAAGCGTTCGTCTGCTCCACCAATCTCTTCCACACGCCCCGAATGAAATCCTATAACAACCTCTCTCTGGATAACTGGCAGGCAGAGGAACGCTATCAGACCCTTTTTAAAACCCTTCAAACGCGTGCAGGCCGCTTTACCAGAGAGGACGGCTTCCGGCTTTTATCCGGTGCCGAAGGCTTTCTCTGTCAATATGATCGGAGTACCGGAAAGGATACGGTATGGTCCATACTCTATGACACAGCCGCCCGATCCCTCTATTTTGCTGACGGCAACCCATCCCGTGTGCCGTTCTGTGCCGATACGCGGCTGAAATTTATTCCGCAGCCATGAAAAAAAACCATCCATCCTGCTAAAAAAGGAACCGGAAAAGACATCTTTCGTCTCTTCCGGTTCCTTCCGTCTATAGTCCTATAACCCGAATCTAATATTCCTCCAGAAAATGATGCCGCACGCCGTCCTTTACATAGCCGACGCAGGCATCCAGATTCACATTCTCCACACTTTTAAAAATATTCGTTTCAATATGCGAATTAATGGTTCGGAATTTCGCAATCAGCTCTTTCATCTCCTGGCGCTTCGATAAGTGATTCTCGTCCCTTCCGGCCGCTGCCTCGGCAGCCTCCGTAAACCGGCAGGCGCACTGCAGGAAAGTAAGCTCGTTAAAATCCTTCCAGGCCAGAATATCGGCCTCCTTCACCAGATACAGCGGACGTATCAGCTCCATTCCCTCGAAATTGGTGCTGTGCAGCTTCGGCATCATGGTATTCACCTGGGCGCCGTAAAGCATACTCATCAGAATGGTTTCGATCACATCATCAAAATGGTGCCCCAGCGCAATTTTATTACAGCCCAGCTTCTTTGCATTGGCATAAAGGTATCCCCGCCGCATCCTGGCGCAGAGATAGCAGGGGGACTGATCCACATCCACCACGATGTCAAAAATATCGGAATCAAAGATTGTAATGGGAATCCCCATCAGCTTCGCATTTTCCTCGATCTGCCGGCGGTTAGCCGGATTGTAGCCCGGATCCATCACCAGAAAATGAAGGCCAAACTCCATCTTGCCATGGCGCAGGATTTCCTGCATACATTTGGCTAACAGCATGGAATCCTTTCCGCCGGAGATGCATACGGCGATATTATCGCCTTCCTGAATCATATCGTATTCATTTAACGCTTTTACAAAAGGCCGCCAGATTTCCTTGCGAAACTGCTTGATAATACTTCTTTCTATCTCACGGCACCGGTTTTCAGTGCCTGCAGTTCCCTCCCGATCTGTCATTGTATCCCGCCTTTCGCTTCTTCCAGTTCCTTTTTCAGTCCTTCTATCTGATGTTTCAGCTCCTCTATCTGTTCCATCAGCCTGCGGTCATCCTCGCCGATGATCATTTTCTGTTTCTTCGGAAGCGGTACGCCGTCCTTCTTCACCGGCCGGGCCGGAATGCCCACAGCCGTGATATTCTCTTCCAGCGGCCGCAGAAGCACCGCATTCGCTGCAATCGAGCAATTATCTCCCACTTCAAAAGAGCCTAAAATCTTGGCACCGGCTCCCACGGTCACATTATTTCCCAGAGTAGGATGGCGCTTTCCCTTCTGGGTACCTACGCCGCCCAGGGTCACACCCTGGTAAATCGTGCAGTTATCTCCCACTACGGCTGTCTCACCGATCACCACGCCGCATCCATGGTCAATCAGGATCCCGTGTCCAAGCTCCGCACCCGGATGTATCTCGATTAACGTAAAGAAACGTGCAATCTGAGAGATCAGCCTGGCTACAAAAAACATATGATGCACATAAAACCAATGTGCCACTCTGTGCCAAATCAATGCATGCACACCCTGATATAAGAGCAGTACCTCAAAAGCGCTTCGAGCCGCCGGATCCCGCTCCTGCACTGCCTTCACATCCAGCCAAATATCCTTCAGAATCATCTTTTTTCTGTCCTCTTCTTTCTATACTGTCTCCGCCCTGATCTTTCTTGTAAATCCCTATGGGGTGAAGTATATCTTATTTCATTCTATGCTGTCAAGACAACTTTGTCGATTTGTGCTTCCTGATATTTGCTGAAGTTTCTGAGCGTATCTGCGAACCCTCCCTGCAGTTTCACTCCCCGTTCTATCCCTGCCGCTTCCCTGAATTGCTCACAGCTCCAAATCCCACTCCGGCCTCCTGCAGGCCTCCGTATCTCCGAACACCCGTCGGCACAATGCCGCATATTCCTGATATTCCGGAAAATCAGACAGCTCTTCCAATAGCTCAATCATAGAATTATAGTACCACGCATGTTTTTCCTTTTCTTTTACATTAAACCGCTGCCAAAGCTTTTCTCCCACCAGCATATAGTCTCTGGCCATACTCCGGATATTGCTGAGCTTGTCTGCCAGCGTCAGAACCTTGGTATCCCGGCCGGCCGCTTTCAGATGAGTCAGTGTACTACCCTTTCGCTCCAGCCAGCTTTTCGACTTGTCCTCGCTCTCCTCAGCCACCAGCCCGGCTACCCTGGCTCCGAACTGGTCTTTTAACTCTTCGAAGCTTACACCGGCGTCCTCCATGGTATCATGAAGCAGAGACGCTGCAATCAGCTCCTCATCGTCTGTCATCATGGCTGTAATCACAGCCGTCTCCAGAGGGTGGGTAATATACGGAATGTTGGTTCCTTTCCGAACCGCTCCCTGGTGTGCCTTATATGCAAATTCAGCTGCTCTCTTTATCATTGGGCATTCCTTTCTGCTGTTATTTGATGAGATGAACGTCCATCTGGTTAAAGGGGATTTCTATTCCGGCCTCATCAAAGGAAAGTTTAATGGTTTCAATCAGATTCCATCTTGTCTTCCAGTAGTCTTCCGATTTCACCCATCCGCGCACTCCCAGAATCACTGCACTGTCGCCAAGGCTGTCCACATAAGCCAGGATTTCCTCTTCCTTAAGAATAGCGGGATGCTCTCTGTAAAGGCGTTCCAGGATCTCCTTTGCTGCTTTTATATCAGACTGATAGCCGATTCCCACGGTTATATCCATACGTCTGCGCTCCATAGCCGTCACATCCGTAACTGTCGAATTGGCCAGTGTGCCGTTGGGAACCGTAATTTTCTTATTATCAACGGTAAGCAGAGCCGTATAAACCAGTCCAATCGCAGAAACGGTTCCCTCCCCGGACGGGCAGACGATATAATCCCCTACTTTAAAGGGCTTTAATACCAGAATCAGCACGCCTCCGGCAAAGTTCTGAAGCGTTCCCTGCAGCGATAAGCTGAGAGCTAAGCTGACCGTACCGAGAATCGTCACCAGCGAGGCTGTATTCATCCCCAGCTGTCCCGCAATCATAAAAATCAGGATTCCGTAGAGACATACCTCCACCAATGATTTTAAAAACTTTGCAGCTCCAACCTCCACATTGGCCCGCTCAAAGGAACGGTTCATCATTTTTCTGACAAGACCGATGATTTTTCGTCCCGCCAGAAAAACAATGAACGCAATAAGAAGCTTTCCGCCCAGCGTCAGAAGCCAAGGGCCGGCCTTCTGAATCGTGTTCATAAGCATCCCCGGCTCAATCGCTTCCGGTATATCCACCGCCTCCGTGAGCAGCAGTAATCTGTTATCTAATCCCATTCTGTCTGTCCTGCCTTATTCTCTGTGTTCTTTTTCTTTCCCGAACATACTTTGCAGCGGTTCCGGCTGACGGCTGGGACCGCTGCATGATTATCTTATATTTTATTTGGCGGTGCGTCTGCCCCGTGCCCGGCCCTTTCCGGCTCCGGCAGTCTTTTCTGCTTTCACGGTTTTTTCCGCCTCAGCCTCCTTCTCCGCTTTTGCAGCTTTCTCAACTTCAGCCGATTTCTCCGTTTTTACAGCCTTCTCTATCTCAGCCGCCTTCTCCGCTTTCACAGCCTTCTCAGCCTCTACCGCCTTTTTGGCAATCTTCGCGCCTGCCTTTGCCGCCGTCTTTCCGGTACTCTTTTGACCTCCCACTGAAGCGTTCTTCTTTCCCGTTTTAGCAGCTTTTGCTGTCTTCTCCGGCGTACAGCTGAATACACATACGCCCAGCGGCGGAACCAGAACTGTAATGGAGTTTTCCTTTCCGTTATACTCGACTGCCTTAGAGCTCTTAGCCCGCGGATTTCCCTTTCCGCTTCCGCCGAAGCGCTCTGCATCGCTGTTGAAGATCTCCTTATATTTTCCTTCAAACGGCACGCCTACCATATACTTCTCATGGAGTACCGGTGCGAAGTTGCATACAAACAGCAGGGTATCCTCCGGCTTCTCTCCCTTGCGGACAAAGGCCACAATATTATTCTGGTAGTCCATGCAGTTGATCCACTCAAATCCGTTCGGATGATAATCCTTCTGGTAAAGTGCCGGATGCTGATTGTAAAGAGTATTTAACTCTTTTACATATTCCTTCATCTGGCTGTGAATCGGATACTGCAAAAGCTCCCATTCGATGCTGGCATTCTCATTCCACTCATCCATCTGACCAAAATCCTGGCCCATAAACAGAAGCTTCTTGCCCGGATGGCCCATCATAAAGCCGTAAGCGGCACGCAGGTTCGCAAACTTGTCCTCCGGCCTTTCACCCGGCATCTTATTTACCAGGGAACCTTTGCCGTGAACCACCTCATCATGGGAGAATACCAGAATAAAGTTCTCACTGTAAGCATAAATCATGCTGAAGGTCAGCTCATTATAATGATGGCAGCGGAAATACGGGTCATAACGCATATAACCCAGGAAATCATTCATCCAGCCCATATTCCACTTATAGTCAAAGCCTAAGCCCTCCTGCTTCACATCACCGGTGATCTTCGGCCACGCTGTAGACTCCTCGGCAATGAGAATCGCACCGTCCTTACGTCCCTTAAAGACGGAATTCAAGTGCTTTAAGAACTCTACCGCCTCCAGATTCTCATGGCCGCCATAGATATTGGCAACCCATTCACCCGGATTCTTTCCATAGTCCAGATACAGCATAGAAGCCACTGCATCAAAACGAATACCGTCCGCATGGTAGCGATCCGCCCAGAACATCGCATTGGCAATGAGGAAGTTGGACACGCCGGGACGGCCGTAATTATAAATCAGGGTTCCCCAGTGCGGGTGTGAGCCCTGTCTCGGATCCTGATGCTCATAGACACAGGTTCCGTCAAACTGCGCCATGCCCCATGCATCCCGCGGGAAATGGGCCGGAACCCAGTCCAGAATCACGCCGATGCCCTGGCTGTGCATATAATCCATGAAATACATAAAGTCATCCGGTGTTCCGAACCGGCTGGTGGGAGCATAATATCCCGTTACCTGATAGCCCCAGGAGGCATCCAGCGGGTGCTCCATCACAGGCATCAGCTCCACATGGGTATAGCCCATCTCTTTCACATATTCAGCCAGCTTCACGGCAATCTCACGGTAATTATAGAATTCGGATCCCACAATCTCCGCACCGTTCTCGTCCAGTTCGATGGGTTTTCTCTGCCAGGAGCCCAAATGCACCTCATAGATCGACATGGGCTCTGCCTTGGTGTCCCGTTTCGCCCTGGCAGCCATCCACTCCTGATCCTGCCACTCATATCGGTTGATATCCCAGACGACAGAGGCCGTATTCGGTCTTAACTCCGCATAGTTGGCATACGGATCCGCCTTCAGCGCCGGATCCCCGTTTCTGAATTTGATCTCATATTTATAAACGTCGCCTTCTTTCACACCTGGAATAAAAATCTCGAAAATACCGGAGTCTCCCAGACGTCTCATCTGGTGGCGTCTTCCGTCCCAAAGGTTAAAGTCTCCTACCACACTGACACGCATGGCACAGGGTGCCCAAACAGAGAAATAGACACCGCTTACTCCTTTGATCTGCATGGGATGAGCGCCCATTTTCTCATAAATGCTGTAATGGATTCCTGCTGCAAACTTCTTCAAATCAGAATCCGTAAGCTGGGGGGCAAACGAATAGGGATCATGAATCTCACTCAGGGTTCCATTATCATAGAACACTAAAAGTGTATAATCCGCAAGCGTCTTTCTTGGAATCAGAGCGGCAAAAAAGCCGGCTTCATCTGCCATTTCCATCTGATACTGCTTTCCCGTAGCAGTCAATTTTACTGTGATATCCCTGGCGGTCGGAATAAAGGTCTGTACCAGCATCCCGGCTTTCGTCATATGGGCTCCCAGCATCGCATGGGGATTGGCGGCCTCTGAATATACGATTTCTTCAATCCCTGCCCAGTCCATCAGATCATATAATGTTTTTTCCATAATATACGCCCCCTCCTAATTTCTAACAAAATCTTAATTACATTTTAACATTCTGCCGCCAATAATACAATCTTTTTCCGGACTTATCTTACTCCTGTCCAGCTGCATACCAGGCCAGCATCAGATCTACCATCCGCCCATAGCTTTTGACCCCATCAGACTGTCTGTTGGCCTTTAAGTAGTGATCATTTACCGCTTCTGCCGCCTCAGAAACCTTAGATTCAAAGCGGTTCCAGAAGTCTGAATTTTCCTCCAGATCCTTATGAATTTCCGGCCGCAGCTGCTGCCAGTATTCGGAATACATTTCAATATCCTCTGCCGCCAGCGCATTCCCCGCATAGATCCACGCAGTCAGATAACCGCTGTAACGAAACTCTGCGTTCTCTGAACCGATGCAGGCCAGAAAACCGATAAAATTCGCCTCATCTTCCCTCATAAACCCTTTCAGATGGGACAGCTCATGGCAGATGGTATGCGGAATATTATACGGAGTCATCTCATTATTATAATTTGCTTCTATCGTAAAGGGCGAATAAATCCCGCTTAACTGCTGCACAGACAAAATCCGGGATAAAAGAAGCGGCTTCGGTTTCGGATAAGAGCCATTAAGAGCCGGATAACGTTTCCCCAGCTCCTCCATAGCCCTGACCCCCGCCTCCTGCATCCGGCTGACTTTCTGCGTACCTGTCTCTGCATAGGCCTTATTGACCTGTTCTGTCAGCCATCCGCAGAGGGCATCCAGCTCCTCCTTTGAATACCGGCCTGTCCCATATTCCAGATAATCGGAAAAGGGCGTCCTGTAATAATTGATTCCGCAGTTTATTGTATATAGAAAGAACAGAAATGATATCAGAAAAAAGGCATGTCCCAGCACCCGGCCGGCTGCACGTTTCCAAGGCCCGGCATCTCCATCAGAGCGGGTAAGCTGCCTTTTTGCCGAACGGATCAAAAGCACCAGAATGCCCGCCAGAAAAAGATACAGCAGAAGCTCTGATACAGAAAACGGAAGGATTCCAAAGAGCCGGCCGGCGGTGCCTGTCAACAGAGGATATACAAAAACTGCGTACCGCTGCCCAAACCCCGGAATGCTTCTGGCCGCTGCCTGCAAAAGGAGCGCGCCTGCCAGCAAAGTACTACCGAAAACAACGGATTTTCCCGGTTTTCTGCTTATTTTTTTCTCTCTCACCAGCCCATCCCTCCTTTTTCCGGGGAAAAATGAAAAAAAATTCCTGCCAATTGTGAATTTTCTTTAAAATAACTTGATAAATCAAAAAAACTCATATACACTATTATATTGCAAACGAAACACATTCGTCAAACAGGAGATATTATGGATCATAAAGAAGAAAAGACACCGGCAGCCGGCACATCTCCGCTGGAGGATCTCGACGAGATTCTGGAGAAATTAAAGGCCGGCACCATCGGCATCAACCAGGATATGCAGGAGGAAGCCGAAGGAAAGGACGGCGCAGACTCTGATAATGAAAGCAGCAGCGATTCAGATCCCGCATCCTCTGAACAGACATCCGAGCCTCCCAAAAAGGAGCCCTTTAACTGGCGGAGCGAACTGATAAGCTGGATTCAGATTCTGGTTACTGCAGCTCTCATTGCACTGTTTATCAACCACTTTATCATTGCCAACAGTCAGGTGCCCACAGGTTCCATGGAAAACACCATCATGGCCGGAGACCGCGTCATAGGTTCCCGCCTAAGCTACCGGTTCGGTGAGCCGAAGCGCGGAGATATTGCCATCTTCCTATTTCCGGATGATGATGAAAAGGGTATTACAACCTACTATGTAAAACGGATCATCGGAATGCCCGGCGATACCATTGATATTGTGGATGGCCATGTATATTTAAACGGCTCTGAAACCCCTATGGAAGAGCCCTACCTCCATGAGCCCATGGATCCGGAACCGCCGCAGCACTATGAAGTGCCGGAGGACTGTTACTTCATGCTGGGTGACAACCGGAACTATTCCAACGATGCCAGAAGATGGAAAAACACATATGTAAAACGGGAAAAAATGGTAGCCAAGGTACTGTTCCAGTATTTCCCCAAAATACAGATACTTCACTAAAATTATTTCACTAATCATGCACATTATTTTTTTACTGAAAGAGGGAGAGGAATTATGAAAAAGGTTGTGAAATTCGGCGGCAGCTCTCTTGCCAGCGCGAAACAGTTTAAAAAAGTAGGTGATATTATCCGGTCAGATAAGTCCAGACGCTATGTCGTGCCGTCTGCCCCGGGTAAACGAAATAAAACCGACGAGAAAGTAACGGATATGCTCTATGCCTGTTACGATGCTGCCTCCACCGGCGGGAGCTACGGAAAGATTCTTTCCAGAATCAAAGAGCGCTACGAGCAGATCATCGACGGTCTGGAGCTGAACCTAAATCTTGATTTCGAATTTCAGCGGATCGAAGAAAATTTTATCGCCAAGGCCGGCCGCGACTATGCCGCATCCAGAGGAGAGTATTTAAACAGTATCATCATGTCCCATTATCTGGGCTATGAATTCATTGATGCCGCTGAGGTTATCTTTTTTGATGAAGACGGCACCTTCCTGGCTGACAAGACCAACGAAGAATTGTCCCAGCGCTTAGAGCACACCGAGCGTGCAGTCATCCCGGGCTTTTACGGTTCCAAACCGGACGGCTCCATCAAAACCTTTTCCCGCGGCGGCTCTGATGTCACCGGCTCTATCGTAGCCAGAGCCATCCATGCCGATCTCTATGAGAACTGGACGGATGTATCCGGCTTCCTGGTAACGGATCCGCGTCTGGTAGAGAATCCGGTTCCCATCGAGACCATCACCTATCGGGAGCTCCGAGAGCTGGCTTATATGGGTGCCAGCGTTCTCCACGAGGATGCCATTTTCCCGGTCCGCAAAGAAGGAATCCCGATCAATATCCGCAACACCAACAAGCCGGATGATCCGGGTACCCTGATCGTCGAGAGCACCTGCCGCAAACCGAAATATGTCATCACCGGTATCGCCGGAAAGAAGGGCTTCTGCTCTATCAACATCGAAAAAGCCATGATGAACTCTGAGATCGGGTTTGGGAGAAAGGTACTGGACGTATTTGAGCGCTGCGGCATCTCCTTTGAGCATATGCCTTCCGGTATTGACACCATGACCATTTTCGTCCATCAGGATGAATTCGTAGATCACGAGCAGTCTGTCATCTCAGGCATCCACCGCGCTGTACAGCCGGATTTCATCGATCTGGAATCCGATCTGGCCCTGATTGCCGTAGTAGGACGCGGCATGAAATCCGCCCGCGGAACTGCCGGACGCATCTTCTCCGCACTGGCTCATGCCAGAGTCAATGTCAAGATGATTGATCAGGGTTCCAGCGAGTTAAATATCATCATCGGCGTAAAGAATGATGACTTTGAGCCGGCTATCAAGGCCATTTATGATATTTTTATCACAGCGGAAATCTAAAGTATCTGCCCGCCAGGGTCGAGACTAATATCTGGATGATAGCAAAACGCCCCAAAACGAGAAAATCTTTTCTGCGTTTTGGGGCGTTTCGTTTCCTCTGCCCTACCCTCTGTCTCCTCCATTCCGGCTCTGTCTCTTCCACTCCAATCTCACCTTAAACAAATCTGCCTCGATGGAAACCTCCATCCTTCCGTGCTGAAGCTCTGTAAAGCTCTTGGCAATCGCAAGCCCCAGCCCGGATCCCTCCGTATTCCTGGAGACATCTCCCCGTACAAATCGTTCGGTCAGGTCGGATCCGTCCACGCAGATTTCTGCAGCTGAAATATTTTTGAAAGAAACTGACACAGACTCATCCTCTTCCCGGATTTCCACATAGGCTCTGGTCCCCGGCATGCCATATTTCACAATATTCACCAGCAAATTTTCAAAAATCCGATAGGTTTTTTCGCTGTCCAGCGTCAGAATCACCTTTTCCTCCGGCATGACAAAACGAAAGTCAACCTCTGAGCCGCTGATTTTATCATCCAGCTCCAATTTCACCTGCTTCATCAGACTGACCACATCCACTTCCATCAGATTCAGGGTCACATTATTGCTGTTGGCCTTGCTGATTTCAAACAGGTCCTCGATCAGCCTCTTTAGACGCATGGATTTCTGATCCAGAATTTCGATATAGCTTTTCTTCTCTTCCTCCGTCAGATCCTCCTGTTTTAACAGGTTAACATACGTGATAATCGCAGTCAGCGGTGTCTTTAGGTCATGGGAAACATTCGTAATCAGCTCTGTCTTCATGCTGCGGCTGCGCACCTCTTCTTCCACAGCTTTCTTAAATCCGTTGCGGATTTTCGTAATTTCCCCGCGCAGCGGTTCAAAAAGCCCCAGATCCCCCTGAATTTCCACATCCAGATTCCCCTCTGCCATTTTTCCGGCAGCATTCAGGATGATCTGATATTTGCCGCGCATCCCGTTATAGATCCGGCGCAGGAGGAAAAAGAGGACAACGGAATAGACAAGCAGTCCGAAAATTCCAAAAAACCAGAAACAGCTTATCACCGCCAAAAGCAGGAAATTCACTCCCACCACTTTTAAAAGCAGCCGTGTGGGACGATCCCGGAAGTCAACAGACTCAATCAGCAGACACGTTTTCTGCACCATATGCTTTCCCCACCGCAGAATCCGTCCGGTCAGAGTCCGCTCCTTAAACCAGCGCTTTAAGCCCAGCACAAAGACAGATTCCGCGCTGACCACCAGCCAGTATACAAACAGGAGCGAGAGAAACCACATCAGCACATTCAGGACTGTCACTGCCGCTGCTGCCTGACTGCTGCTTAAATAAAGCTCGCGCATCAGTTCCGTACGCAGCTCCCCCGTCACGGAAAGCCATACCATAGACGGATAGAAATCCTGGAATGCACCCGGCTCCGCTAAAATCAGGAAAGCCATCCATCCAATGCAAAACAGAATTTCAAACGGCATGGAAAAAAAGCGGAGTCCGGTAAGCCCCAGCGGCTTTATCAAACCGGTGATAAAAGCAGCCAATGCCGTCAGCGAAAAACTGCCCAGCACAATCCAGGCCACCAGATACGTTATCTTCCAGGTATTTGAAAAAGCATAATACTGGTCATCAATATATGCCGCATATCCCTCAAAGGCGCCGGCATCCAGCATCCGCTCGGAAATCTTCATGGAGTCAGCAAACACCTGCTCCCTCAGCCATGGATAGAGCGCCATAATACAGGCCGTCCCGGCTGCTACAGTTAAAAACATAATCAATACTCCCAATTTATGGTTGCTTTTCAATTTTATATCCAACTCCCCACACCACCTTTAAATATTTGGGCCGTTTCGGATCCAGCTCGATCTTTTCACGGATATTCCGCACATGAACCATCACGGTATCCGTATTCACCGCCCGTTCATTCCAAACGCGCTCATAAATCTCATCCGCAGAGAAAACACGCCCCGGACTGCGCATTAAAAGCGCCAAAATCTTAAACTCCATGGGTGTAAGCTTGACAGGAACCCCGTCTACTAAGACCTCCACGGTATCCTCATTTAACTCCAGCCCGCCGATACGGTAAATATGCTCTTCTCTTTCCGGCTGCCGTTTGGTTCTGCACTCTAAAAGCTCCAGAAAACGGCGGTACCGCCGAAGCTGGGAATTCACTCTCGCCAAAAGCTCCATCGGGGTAAAGGGTTTGGTAATATAATCATCCGCTCCCATGTTGAGCCCCATGATTTTGTCTACCTCCTCGGATTTGGCCGACAGGAAAATCACCGGAAAATCATATTTTTCTCTCAGCTTCACCACCATGGTGACGCCGTCCATCCGCGGCATCATGATATCCACCACCGCCAGATGGATCTCTTCTTTTTCCAATATTTCCAGGCCCTCCAGCCCGTCTGCCGCCTGAAATACCCGATAGCCCTGACCCCGGAGGAAAATCTCAATTCCCTCCCGAATCTCTTTATCATCCTCTACCAGAAGGATCCGACTCTCTGTTTTTGTCCCTCCGCTTTCCCGTAATTCCATACTCTGTCTCCATCCTGACGTTTTCTGTCTATTATACTATATTTTTTCAGCTCCTCCATGAGAAGTAAGAGAAAATTAAGGAATAAACTGAAACCGAATGCGATTGCTGTCAGTGTCACCATGATCTGTGCAAAGGTCTGTGCCGCCATACACTGTCCTCCTTCCTTTTATGAGAACAGTATACCGGGTAAATCCAAAGAGCTTCTCCAGAAAAAACGAAAGAATTTCTAAAGAATGCCTTTCTCTGTAAAAAAAGAAAAATGCGGAAAGGCCGCAGACTCTCTGATTCCCTGATCTGCCGTGTCTCTCCGCATTGCTTCCGTATATCCCGTGCCTTATGCTCTGCCTGTTATCTTCGGTTCGCCTTCTCCATATGAACGCTTTTTCCTTTAATCTTTACATCCTTCATGGCCTGCAGCACCACGTCCGCATGCTCTCTGGGCACCTCCACAAAGGTATACTTATCGTACATATCAATACTTCCGACCATTCTTCCCGGCATTCCGGACTCACCCGCAATGGCGCCCAAAATATCTCCCGGCTTCACTCCCTGATTCTTTCCGATATTGATGAAAAGCCGGGCTGCGTTATCGCCTCCGCGGCGGTCCGAACGTTCTGAACGGCCATAACGTCCGCCGCGGCCTCGGCTGTTCCTGTCATAATCATCCAATTCATCCAAAGAACGGAGCGGCTTTCTCTCGTCTACGATTTCCTCGTTGTCATCCCCCATCATCATCTTAAGGAGAGCCGCCGCCAGATCCAGGGTGGTGTAGTCCTCCTCCAGAATCCGGTTTTCCACAATCCGAATCACCTTATCCAAATCGCTGTCCCGGATGATTTCCTCCACACTGTCCAACACCTTCTCAGCCTTGATAGCCGTGATATCATTAAGAGAGGGAATCGGCTGCGGTACAATCCGCGTTTTACAGTAGCGCTGAATCTCCCGAAGCTTATAAACCTCCCGGCCTACCACCAGACTGAACGCCTTGCCTTCCCGGCCGGCGCGGCCGGTACGCCCAATCCGGTGAACGTAATACTCGTCATCCTGGGGGATATCGTAGTTAAATACCGCCTCCACGTCATCCACATCGATTCCTCTGGCCGCCACATCCGTCGCCACCAGAATGTCCGTCCGGCCATTCCGGAAGTTGTTCATGACACGGTCTCTCTGCACCTGCTTGAGATCACCGTGCAGTCCTTCCGCGAAATATCCCCGGCCCTGCAGCTCCTGCACCAGCTCATCCACCTGCTTTTTCGTATTGCAGAATACCACCGAAAGCTTCGGATCATAGAGATCTAAAAGGCGGCACATGACTTCTACCTTATTCTTCGGCTTCACCTCGTAATAATACTGTGTTACCTTGGGAACCGTCAGTTCCTTTTTTACAACCTTTACCACTTCCGGATTTCTCTGGAACTTCTTCGCAATCTCCGCAATGGCCGGCGGCATGGTGGCGGAGAACATGACCGTCTGGCGCTCCTCGGGAAGCTCACTTAAAATCGTCTCCATATCCTCCAGAAAGCCCATATTCAGCATCTCGTCCGCCTCATCGAGGACCACGGTATGAATCTGATTCAGCTTTACGGTCTTTCTTCGCATATGATCCATCACACGGCCCGGTGTCCCGATGATCACCTGCACGCCGTCCTTTAAAGAACGGATCTGCCTTCCGATCTCCTGTCCTCCATAGATCGGCAGCACCTTAATCCCGTGCATGTATTTGGCCAGTCGGCGGATCTCATCCGATACCTGAATCGCCAGCTCCCTGGTTGGGCACAAAATAATCGCCTGGGGCTTTTTATTCTTCGGATCTATCTTCTGTAAAAGCGGAATACCAAAGGCTGCCGTTTTTCCGGTTCCCGTCTGGGCCTGGCCGATGATATCCAGCCCCTCAAGCTCCAGCGGAATCGACTGGGCCTGGATCGGCGAAGCCGCCTCAAACCCCATATCTGTCACAGCCCGCAGTATCTTTGCATCTAACTCCAAATCTTCAAATCTGATTGCTTCCATTCTTTTCCTTTCTTCTGCTGCACCTGCATGTCTCTTTATTGCGGTCCCCACCGTAATCCCGGCGTCCGGCCCGCGTAAAAAAAGAAGATTCAAGATACGCTTCAGTTCTTGAACCTTCTCGCTTCCAAATTCTTAATCAACTATAACAGATCCGCAATTTCTTGTCAATGAAATGTCCCTCTGACTTTCCATTTATTGTCCGCCCGCAATTCTCCGGTAAGCCGCCTGAACCGGCACATACAGAATTGCCACGCCAATCACTGTGAATACTGCATTAATCATAGTCGCCGGAATGGAGGTAATCTCTGCTGCCAGCGCCGCCAGAACATGATTCCCCACCAGAACCAGGGAAACCACCGACCAGGTAAAATCAATCACGGTATTAACCACCCCGTAAATCACCGCGCAGATCACCGCTGCCCGGTACTCCCGGCGCAGATCACCGGCAGCCCGCCGCTTCATAAACCAGAAGATACTGCCCACCAGCAGGCACAGCACCACCGTGCTCACAAATACATTGGGAATGGCATGAATATAACCATTCAGAATATCAAAAATTACCAGCCCCAGCACTCCGGCTGCCGCTGCTCTGCATCCGCCCAGGCACACAATGGCCAGCATGATAAAAATGTGTCCGAAATGCACAAACGGTGTTCCCACTGCCGCCGGCATAGGAATCCGAAAGGACTGAATTCCCAGAAAAATAATCGCCGCAAAAAAAGCAGTCATCACATTTGCTTTCACATTTCCCGAATTTTTCTGTACCGCTGTCTCCTGTTTCATTGAAACTGCCTCCCCCTGATTTCGAATATTTAGCCCATTATAGCATCCTCCTGTCCCGAATAATAGTTCCAATTTCTCTATTTTTTTACAGGTCACTTCTGCCTCTTGACTGCGTCTTCCGTTCGAATCTCATTTCAGATATACTTTCAAATATAATTTGACAATCCGCCCGATGCGCCATAAACTGTCTATAGCGATACATACTGCTCAGCCAATGCCAGAACCGCACCTTTGCACTTCTGCATCCGGCAGCCAAAGGGCAGCTTTCTATTTCATTACTCTTGTCAGGAGGCATTCATTATGAATATCATTGACGCACACCTGCATTTCTGCCCCGGTTATCCCTACTTCGACGAAATAGCCGAACACGCCGGGCATCATAATACGGAAGAACATCTGAAAGAACAGTTTCAGGAGTTGGGTATCACCGGAGGAATCGTTATGGGCAATCATGGCCTCTCCCTCGAAACGCATCAGTATCCTGATTTTCTCCGTTACTGCATCGGCATCGAGGGGGAGGAACTGCAGCCGGAAGCTGCAAAGACCTCCTGCGATCTGGTGGAGCAGCATCTGAAGCGCAATTCCTGCGCAGGCATCAAGCTCTATCCCGGCTACAGCCCCTTTTATGTCAGTGACCGCCGATTTGAACCCATTTACGATCTGGCCGCTGCCTATCAGAAGCCCGTTGCCATCCACATGGGGCAGACCGCCGGCTCCAACGCCTTTTTAAAATACAGCCATCCCCTGACTCTGGACGAAACAGCCGTCCTGCATCCAAAGGTTCAGTTCGTCATGTGCCACTTCGGAAATCCCTGGCTCATGGATGCCGCTGCTGTCATCGAAAAAAATGAAAATGTCGCCTCGGACTTATCCGGCCTTCTGGAAGGAAAACTTCACATGGAAGCATTCCTGAAGGAGCAGAGCGGCTATCTGACCATGCTGAAAACCTGGATCTCCTACGTACAGGATTACGGCAAGCTCATGTTCGGCACCGACTGGCCCCTGGCCAACTATTCCGATTATATCGATATCACGAAAAAGCTAATCCCGGAAAAACACTGGGAAGAGGTGTTCTCCGGGACTGCCAAACGGATCTATTCCCTTGATTCGATGCTCTAACATACCCTGTTCCCGCAAAAAGTCCCTGAAAAAGCTTCAGCCACACAGTCCCCGCTGTATGACTGAAGCTTTTATTCGATAAAACGGACCAGTCGGCATCCCATATTCCGAATTCCCATCCATGCATAGGGAATCAGAAATACAAAATAACAGACCGTATACTGCCCTTTTGCCTCCCACACCAGGTGGAACAAAAAACCTCCGATAAAAATAATCCCCGGGATCAAAGCATCCCACCGCATTCTTTTAAAATTCACCAAAATCCCCAGAAAAGCGCCTGCGTAAACCATCGTCTGAATCCAGTCAGCAGCAGCCAGAAAGACTGCATTCAGAATTCCTCCCTTTTTTAGCAGGGAATCTGTCACCTCCGGAAGCAGCCAGGAACCTCCGCCCACCTCCTGAATCCAGAGGCCCTGAAAGGTAGGCTCCGCCCAGATGGAAGCCGTCTTTTTCACAAAGAATCTCACCGCATCGCCGGGCGCTTCCTTCATATCCGACAGTGTCTCCGAAATATCTTTCCGTATCGCCTCTGCCGCCGCTTCCTTTTCTCCGCCGTTTTCCCAGAATACCCGGACATTATAGCCATTATACCAGCCCGGCCCCCGGCTTCCCTCCTGAAGCCCCATCTCGGCCCAGGCTGTCATGGGAATTCCCCCTGAAACCGAATTGCCGGTTACCTGCTCCATACAGAAATCAAACCCTCTGCTGCCTGCCAGACAGACCATAATCAAAAGCGCTGCACCGGCCAGCAGTCTGAACCGTCTCCGAAACACTCCGGCCGACGCCAGATAAAGAAACAGTGCCACCCAGACAATCAAATAATTGGATTTAAGAAGAATGGACGCCAGCATAGCCGCTGCTCCAATCCAAATATCTTTCCACCGTTCCTCCCGGACAAAACGCCCCGTTTCATACAGAGCCAAACACGAAAGCCCAAAACCCGGCATGGTCCCATAGGCAAACAAGATATAAAAGGAAAACGGCAGATACAAAATTAAAAGAAGAGCCGTCCTCCTCCATTCCGGGACGCATCTTCCTGCTCTTTCTTCTCCGACCGCCTGCTGCATAAACCGCCCCAGACATACCATGCCCAAAATTAAAAAGCCGATATTGGAAAGCTGCATCGCATACGGCGCCCCGGACTGAAATACCGCATAAAACAGCGCCATATAGACAATCAGTCCATTCTGGGACGGATACGTGTAAGCATAACCGGCTGCTCCTGCCTCAGAACCGTAAGAAAAACGCACCGGCTCCCAGGGTGAAAAATCTCCCCTCAGAAGCCTTCCTGCCGATTCCATGCACAGCCTGGAATCACTTCCGGGCCAGCACATCAAAAACAAAACCCATACGGCTGCCGCTCCGGCTGCTGTCAAAAAGCAACGGTTCCATCTTCTTTTATCTGCCGGTAACGGCCCCCGGCCCCCGTTTTTCCGCTCGGCCCATCCCGCCAGCCATATGACTGCCAGAAAAATCACGATATGAAAAAGAGGCCGGTCCTTTCCGTATTCCACAACCTCCGCTCCGCCGTAAACCGTACAGGTCACTCGTGCGCTTAATATGGTCAGGTATAAAAGGATTCCGGCCAATAGAATCTGCACCAGATAAATACAGCCTGTCTCCAGCCAGGAAATCCCTGCCGGATTCTGTTTTGTTTCTCTCCGCTGCATCTCTACACCTTAAACCGGTATCCGACGCCCCAGATCGTTTCAATATACTGCGGCTTCGCCGTATTAAACTCGATCTTCTCCCGAATCTTCTTAATATGCACCGTCACAGTCGCAATATCGCCCAGAGATTCCATATCCCAAATCTTACTGAACAGCTCTTCCTTCGTAAACACATGATTCGGATTCTGTGCCAAAAATGCCAGCAGATCAAATTCCTTTGTGGTAAAATTCTTCTCCTCCCCATTGATATAGACGCGCCTTGCCGTTTTATCAATCTTTAAGCCGCGGATTTCAATAATCTCATTCTCCGGCATACCGCTTCCAATCAGGCGCTCGTACCGTGCCAGATGGGCTTTCACACGGGCCACCATCTCACTGGGGCTGAAGGGCTTTGTAATATAGTCATCCGCGCCCAGGCCCAGGCCTCGGATCTTATCAATATCATCCTTCTTTGCGGAAACCATAATAATCGGAGTGTTCTTTACCTCCCGGACCTTCTTGCAGATCTCAAAACCATCCACGCCCGGAAGCATCAAATCCAGAATCAGCAGGTCAAAATCCTCTTCCAGCCCCCGTTTCAGTCCCTTATCGCCCTGATTCTCAATCTCAACCTCAAATCCCGATAGCTCCAGATAATCCTTCTCCAGCTCCGCGATGCTCTCTTCGTCTTCTACAATCAGTATTCTGCTCATTCCTGAATAACCTCCTGGTATTTTCTAAGCACAAAATGGATCTCTGTGCCGATTCCTTCTTTGCTGGTCGCCCAGATTCTCCCTCCGTGATCCTCAATAATCTTCTTCACAATGGAAAGCCCGATACCGCTTCCGCCCTTGGAAGAATTTCTGGAGGAATCTGTCCGGTAAAACCGGTCAAAAATATAGGGAAGATCCTTAGCTGCAATTCCTTTTCCGTTGTCCTCAATGACTACCTGGATGAAATCGCCGTCATCCTTAATCCTGATATTTAAGATGCCCTTCTTTTTATCCAGATATTTCAGAGAATTTCCGATAATGTTGTTGATCACCCGCTTCATCTGCTCCGCATCGGCAATCACCACCACATCCTCGTCCACATAATTGAAGTATCCCAGCTCCACGCCGCGGGTTTCCATATCCAGGCCGACCTCTTCCACGCAGTCTCCGAAATACTCCGCCACATTAATTTTCGAGTAATTATAAGGAATCTTATTGGTATCAATCTTGGAGTAGAAGGTCAGCTCATCAATCAGGCGATCCATATCGTTGGCCTTATTGTAAATTGTCTTAATATACTTATCCAGCTTCTCCGGTGAGGAGGCCACGCCGTCCTGAATTCCTTCCACATAGCCCTTAATCGCCGTGATCGGCGTCTTCAAATCATGGGAAATATTGCTGATCAGCTCTTTGCTTTCCTTGTCATACTGCATCTTTTCTTCCTGGGATTCCTTAAGCCTTAAGCGCATCTCCTCGAAATCCTGGCACAGCATGCCAATCTCATCATCGCTCTCCACTTCCAGCGTAAAATCCAGATCTCCGTCCCGGACCTTCTTCGTTGCCTCCTGCAGACGGTGCAGCGGAGACAGCATCGCCCGGTAAACCCACATAATCAGCATACCGGCTGTAAAACAGATGATCATAATGCCCACCAGGAGCATCTCGCCCATCATAGCCTTGATTTCCGGCACATAATCCCCAACGTTTGTCACGATAAACAGGCTTCCGGGCGTGCCGTTCGAGAATTCAAAGTCCAGCTGTTTTAACAGATGCTGTTCCTCGCCGTCCATATAAAAGCCGCCGTAGGAATTCCCCTGATAATCGCCATAGGGCGGCAGGCGGTCAAAGAGCTCTTTCCCTTCATCCGAACCGGAAAAGGCCACATCTGTTCCTTTTCTCAGAATTAAATACGAGTATTTCTTCTGAAGCTCTCCATTCAATTTTTCCAGATACACTGCATCATCAAATACATCCGGATTATCATCCAGTGCATTCTGAATCGTCTTCTGAAGCCCCTGGGTCAGGCGGTTAAACACCTGTGTCGAGTTTCCCGAAAGCAAATCAATCTGCTCACTAAGTCCATAATTTTTCTGAAATGAACGGCCCTGATAATTAACAAGGCCCAGAACTGCAATATAAATCAAAGCAATCGGGACCACTGTGATGGTAATGAACGCAATCGCGAGACGTGTTCTTATCTTCATGTCAATCCCACCCTTCCGTATACACCCTATAAAAATTAAGAGAAAACCTACCCGAAAACAACAGGGCTGTCCGGTTTTCTCATTTTTTATAATTTCTTTAAGTATACCATACTTTAAAAGGTTCGTTTCTAAAAGTATTATAAAATTTGTCTGAAACAGCTTCCAAAAGCGGATTCTACGCAAAAAGAGACCCAAAAAACCGCAAAATGCAGTCTTTTGGGCCATAATTTTCCACCTATTTCCAAATCATTTTCACTGAACAGCTGCCGCTCCTTATTTGCAGTATGCCTTTAAAATCTCCGCCTTATCCAGCTTCTCCCACGGAAGGTCCAGATCATTTCTTCCGAAATGTCCGTAAGCGGCTGTCTGCTTATAAATCGGACGGCGCAGATCCAGCATCTTGATGATACCGGCCGGACGCAGATCGAAGTTCTCGCGGATGATCTCCACCAGCTTGGAATCACTCACCTTACCGGTTCCAAAGGTATCCACCATAACGGAAGTCGGCTGTGCCACACCGATGGCGTAGGATAACTGAATTTCGCATTTGTCTGCCAAACCTGCTGCCACGATATTCTTTGCCACATAGCGTGCTGCATAGGCAGCGGAACGGTCCACCTTTGTGCAGTCCTTTCCGGAGAATGCACCGCCGCCGTGACGGGCATATCCGCCGTAGGTATCTACAATGATCTTGCGGCCAGTCAGACCGCTGTCTCCATGCGGGCCTCCAATTACAAAGCGGCCGGTCGGATTAATGAAAAATTTCGTATCTGCATCAATCATATCCGGCGGCAGAATCGGGTCAAATACGTGGCGCTTGATATCCTTATGAATCTGCTCCTGGGTTACATTTTCATCATGCTGCGTCGATAAAACCACTGCATCCAGACGGGCTGGTTTGCCGTTCTCATCATACTCTACCGTCACCTGAGTTTTTCCATCCGGACGCAGGTAAGGCAGCGTGCCGTTTTTGCGCACCTCTGTTAAACGAAGCGCCAGCTTGTGTGCCATGGAAATCGGATACGGCATATACTCTTCTGTCTCATTGGTTGCATAGCCGAACATCATGCCCTGATCTCCGGCGCCGATTGCCTCCAGCTCCGCATCAGACATCTTATTTTCCTTGGCCTCCAGCGCCTTATCAACGCCCATGGCGATGTCTGTGGACTGCTCATCCAAAGCTACGATTACACCGCAGGTATCACAGTCAAAGCCGTATTTTGCACGGTCATAACCGATCTCACGCACGGTCTCGCGTACTGTTTTCTGAATATCTACATAGCCGCTTGTCGTGATCTCTCCCATTACCACAACCAGACCTGTGGTGCAGGCGGTTTCACAGGCCACACGGCTCATCGGATCCTGTGCAAGCAGGGCATCCAGAATCGCATCTGAAATCTGATCGCACATTTTGTCCGGATGTCCCTCAGTTACTGACTCGGAAGTAAAAAGTACTCTCTCCATCGTTTCCTCCTTCATATTGTAAAAACGCAAAAAGAAAAGTCCGCGGCAATACGGACTTGATTCTTATTATCAAATCCTCTTATTGCTCGATTTACTGTCCATCCGGCCTCTGCGGCCAACTAAAATGGACTGTACCTCGCTCAGGCTGGCACCTTCCGTCCCTCACTGCCGAACCGCATTTTTCAATCCGGCCGCTTAAACGGGGTTGCCGTGACTTCACAGATCCTTTGTATCTCCATCACTCTGAATAAGGGATATTACGCACTTTTCAGTTGTTAATAATATACTGCATCTGTACGATATCATACTCTATTTACAATGTCAATAGAGAATTTACATCCGGCCTTTTATTCGGATTTTTCCGGCTTTCTCAAGCCTCTCGTACTCTTTTCCACCAGCGGGCGGGCCATCATTACCTGATGGCCGCACCCGATACATTTTAACCGGAAATCTGCTCCCACCCGCAGAATCTCCCACTCATGGCTTCCGCAGGGATGCGGCTTCTTAAGCTTTACAATATCTCCAACCTCATAAACCATCCCAGATACCCCCTTTTTATTTTTCGGATCTTCCTATTTAATAGGTCCTGTCCATATCCTTCTTTTCGTTTCACAGCGGCCCGCTCTATATCTCCGCTGCCTCGCCCAGCACCTTTCCGATGCTGTCACAGATTACAAGATCCGCCTGGGAATCCCTCGGAGTCACCGATTTATTGATCAGAACCAGCTTATTGCCTCTGTAATAATCGATCAGCCCGGTAGCCGGGTAAACAGTCAGAGACGTTCCCCCGATAATCAGCATATCAGCCTTTCGGATATGAGCAACCGAACGCTGAATCGTGCTGTCATCCAGCCCCTCTTCATAGAGAACCACATCCGGCTTGATGACACCGCCGCAGCTGCATTTCGGAACGCCCTCTGATTTCATAATATCATCCAGGCCATAAAACTTCCCGCACCGGGTGCAGTAATTCCGAAGGACCGAGCCATGAAGCTCCAGCACCTCCCGGCTGCCGGCCGCCTGATGGAGTCCGTCAATATTCTGCGTGATAACCGCCTTCAGTTTTCCCTCCCTCTCAAGCTTTGCCAGTGCCAGATGCGCACGGTTGGGCTTTGCATCCGGAAACAGCATCTTATTCCGGTAAAACCGGTAAAATTCCTCTGTTTTTCTCACATAAAAGCTGTGGCTTAAAATGGTCTCCGGGGGATAATCGTACTGCTGATTGTAAAGCCCGTCCGTACTCCGAAAATCCGGAATCTGACTTTCCGTAGAGACTCCGGCTCCGCCAAAAAATACAATATAATTGCTTTCCTTCACCCATTCCTTCAGTTTTAAAATCTCATTTCCGGTTTCACTCATTTTTGAATCTCTCCTTCCCCAGTCCTCCAGAGCGGACCTGCCTGAGCCGGTCTGCGTTTACACAAATATTTATACTATCTCATCCAGGAATACACCATTTACTGTATCCACCTGTTCCAGCTTTTCAAGAGCCGCTGCATCTGCCTCCTGCCAGATATCCGCCGCCTTCCGGTATCCCATCAGCCAGCCTACCAGTTCCTCTGCAGTAACCTGCAGATCCGGATCCCGTAAGTAATCTGACATCTTTGCATCCCCTGTGTTCACCGCTTTCGGTGCATTTGCTGCAGCCGGGTTCTCCAAGACTTCGCAGAACGCGCTCAGCCTCACTGCCTCCGACTTCTTCTCATCCAGCTTCCATAAAAACCGGCCCCGGTTTGCCTCCAAAATCGGATCCTCTATCTCCAGAATCATCGAGACCTCTCCGGCCTGCTTCAGATGGAATGCTCCCAGCAGGGCTTCTGCATTCGTCAAGCGGGCCATATTCCAGTTTTTCTCTCCCGTTTTAACCGTATAGGCATCCTCTGCATATAGCAGACGCTGTTCCTTCTGTTCCAGGCCCCAGACTGCTAAAAGTCCAACCAGCCACCCGCCGTCTCGGAGGAAATACAAGCTGCCATTCTCAGACGCCAGTTCTTTTATCAAACGGCTGACATAGGCACTGTCACGGTGTGTATACATCTCATACCGGTCAGAAAGCCACTGCTCCATATATTCCGCTGCCAGCTCACAGTCCTCCGGAATATCCCGGCAGACGCATTTTTCCAGCCGGTCCTCTGCCTCCTTTTGGAGCTCCATCAGCGGAACCGTTCCGATAAAAGTAAAGCCAAGCGGTGCATAGACCTCGGGATTCACCGGAACCAGATACGTAATCGGCTTTCCTTCCTTCTGCTGATCCGCTAGCATCCGTAAAAACATATCCCGAAAATGGCCTTCTCGGCGGCGCGTTTCCTCCGTTGCCACCGCAACCAGATAATCCAACTCCCACTTCCTGTCCTTCATACGAATCCGATACGGATTGTAATGAACCATTGACAGAATCAGCCCGTTATCCTTTTTAACCAAAATCCGGTTATCCTTTGTTTTCTCCGTATAATAATACCGGATAAAGCTTTCTGAGTCCTCCGGAAAACAGCCATGCCACAGGCGGACCGTTTCTCCCTTATCTGCATCCGTCAGGTACTCCATCCGGCTGCCGGACTGGGTATTTCCAATCTGCTCCGCCCAATGGTATCCCTTTTTTCCGTCCAGCAGCTGCTCTACCAGATATTTGCGGGCATAGTCCGCCGGCATATAAGACATCTTTGCCCGGCGCAGGCCCTCAATTCCCATATCATCCTCACGGTTCACCCAGTCCACATCCGGAAATTCCTCCAAAAGGAACTGCTGGTTAATATACTGATACAGTCCGTTGATCTCCGGATTCGCCTTCTCAATATGAATGACTGCCATGTTCTCGACGGGATTATAACTTCCGATGGTAAACGCCTCCAGGCGCCCATCGATATAAACACCGCCCATTCGAATATAAAGATCCGAACAATTTTTCAAAATATCATGGATGCCCCGCACCTCATAATCCAGATGCTCCTCCACATCCTCGCCCTTCTGTTCTCTCCATTTGTCCAGGAACTCCCACACCTCATGGCTGTCCGAACAGCAGAGTCTGCGGTATTCATACCGCCCTTCATATTCCCGCTTAAATGCATTCACCCGATTTTTCTTCTTATGCAGTTTCTTTCCGGCCAGAGTCCGCATCGCCTCCCCGGTATAAAGATAATCCTTAGAATCCACCTGTTCTTCCACCAGATACTTGTCCTCCGGCAGATTCAAATATTTCACCGCATATTCATCGGCCAGATTAATCACCAGCGGATAGCCCAGTTCCTCGTTAAAATACTGTTCAATTGCGTGAAATGCATCCGGCAGATCCTCCTCCCGGCACAGCGGCATAGCCGAAAAACTCTTTCCATTATTTTCCATCAGCCACAAAAGCGCCCGATTCTCCCAGACTGCATACCGGACATTATAATATTCCTTCCAGATAAAGCTCTCCAGAAACACGCTGTCACACGTATTATTGTGCCGCAGCGCATAAAACGGCATCAGCTCTCCTATGGTATCTATCTCAATCCTCTTAAACTGTAAGTCCATAATTCCTCCTAGCTGTAATTGTCCGATTCTAGTATAACATATATTATTGGTAAAAAATAAAATATTTTTCGGAATATCACCATATGGCGAAAAAAACTCTAACGCAGCCTTTTGTATTTTGCAAATCAACCCATCCATAAACATATTATTTCCCTTCTGTACACACAGGGAATTTTCGAAATCAAAGATGCAGTAATGATTGTGGGCTCTGCGCTGAACATTTCTCCCAATACAGTATATCTTCATTTAAGAATCGAAAAAAGCAGCTGCCTCGGCTAAATTCCGCTCGCCCGCGCAACTGCTTTCTCTATGCTCTTTTACCATAGTAACCGTTCACTGCATGAACCAAAACTTTTCTGTTTTTTCCTGTTATATTAAATCCTGTGAGGTCCTGTGAAAGATACCGCTATTGTCAGACTGCCTCTTTCACCTGCAATGGTCTGTTTGCAATCAAAACACCGGCAAAAATCAGAACAGAGCCTCCATACCCCGACAGGCCCATATTTTCATGAAGCAGGAAAAAGGCAAAAATAGCACAAAATACCGGTTCCAGAGAAAACATAAAGCCCGTCGTCTCAGGAGATACATATTTCTGCAAGACCGCCTGCATCACAAAGCCATAGGCAGAGCAGACTAAAGCCAATCCTAAAATCGCGATCCACTGCAGCGCTGTTTGCGGAAGAACCGGATTTTCCAAAAGGAAAGTAGTAATCAGTGCATAAAAAGCCGCAAATCCCATCTGCCAAATACCTAGACAGAGCGGATCTACCTCGCTCACAAACCGTTTTGTTACCAGAATATGCACCGCATAAAGAAACGCTGAAAAAAGACAGCACAAACTTCCACGGCTCATTCCGGCAATACCTCCGCCTCCTCCATTCCAAAAAACTCCATTCATCAAAAGCAGGCCTATTGTCACCACAAAAACCCCAGTTATGATCTGCCTCTCCGGCATTTTTCTGCGAATCATTCCATGGAGAACCGGTACGATAATAACTGCGGTGCTCTGCAGAAATCCAGTTGTCGATGCCGAAAGATAATTTAATCCATGCAGCAAAAAAAGAAAAACGCCATACAGAAGCATTCCGGTGACTGCCCCATAATACAAAGTTTTCCGATCCACGGAAAGTATCCTTTTAAAGAAAATAAGCGCCATTACAAAAAAAGCGATCCCGAAACGCAGAGCCACAATAGTTATGGGCGGAACACCGGCGATTCCCAGTTTCATAAAAATATACGAAGTCCCCCACACCATAGGAACTGTCACCGACAATAAATTTGCTTGTTTCTTTGTCATAATTCTCCACACCTTTCCTTATTTCTTTTCACGTCCCTTGCCAAAATACCGCAAAAGAGTGGCTTTCGGCTTATCCGTGTATTCTCATTAGTCATTATAAAGCGGTGCGGTATATAAGAGAAGCGAATGTTTTTAATGTTGAAATACACATTCTCTTATGGAAATCTCTTATGAACTTATGAAAAAGAAACAAAAAAAGGAACCACATTTCTGTGATTCCTCAGAGGCGACAACCAGATTTGAACTGGTGATCAGGGTGTTGCAGACCCACGCCTTACCGCTTGGCTATGTCGCCATAGTGACCCCAACGAGATTCGAACTCGTGTTACCGCCGTGAAAGGGCGATGTCTTAACCGCTTGACCATGGGGCCGTCTAATATAGTATATGCAATAAAACAACAAATTATAAATGATTTAAAAAAACTCCCCGAGTAGGACTCGAACCTACGACAGCGCGGTTAACAGCCGCGTGCTCTACCGACTGAGCTATCGAGGATTATTGGGGTATGTACCCTCAAAACCACATATTGAAATTCATCCGTTTCTTGTCTTCCCGGAATCTCTTCCTCGTTTCCTCTTCCTATCCTTTAACCTAACCCTTCTGGTTAAGCCCTCGACCGATTAG
>Ga0129308_1000368_pt1 | contig 71600 bp, 63 predicted proteins | sample L827metagenome_FD_94440 | JGI IMG/M metagenome (GOLD analysis project Ga0129308, IMG submission 94440) | Ring-tailed lemur group fecal microbial communities from Wisconsin, USA - L827 metagenome | ecosystem: Host-associated > Mammals > Digestive system > Large intestine > Fecal | place: USA...
ATTACCCCGTAGGGCGGAGTATGTACTTGTGATGGTGGTTTATCCCCGGCGCAAGTACTACGGAGTTACAAGCGGCGCTCTGCACCGTTGTAACTGCTGCTCCGCAGCTTTTTTCCTGCGACCCTTTATTGTGTCGTTCAGGAAAAATTTGTCCATCAGGACTGGCGATAGCCCTTCCGCATCAGCGGTCAATGTGAAAGGTGGTGATGCCTATGATTTTTTGATTGGATTTCGTAGATAGAGAGAAGTAAATCCAATGAACAAGAAAGGCAAACTATGAAAGAAAAACGAATCTCGTTTGGTCAGGGAAAGGGTTCTCTGACTCACAACAACAGGGAGTTCGTTGCGGCGAATGTTGATCCGTTCCGCACTCCCGATAACATCACTTTCGTGTGTCAACCGATAGGCGAAGCATACCATCAGCTTTTTGCTGAATCCACCGAGCGTTATAATGCAAAACAAAAGCGCAATGATAGGAAGGTTCAGGGCAGCTACTATGAGTCTTTGTTCGGTGTGAAGCCCTGTAATACTGTCCGCACCTCAGCCGACAAACGCAAGAGTTTTTATGAGGACGTTGTGCAGATCGGCAAAAAGGAAGATTCGGGATATGATACTGAGGACTTTCAGTTTGTGGCTGAATGCCTGAAAGAGTACATGAAAGGTTTCCGGAAACGCAATCCTAACTTCTATGTTTTTAACGCTGTCCTGCATATGGACGAAGCCACGCCACATCTGCACATCGACTACATTCCTTTCGGTCACTACAAGCGAGGGCAGGATACACAGAATGGCATAGCTCAGGCTCTTAAAGAAATGGGCTACGGCACAGGCAAGCAAGCTATCGCTCGGTGGAGAGCAGCCGAGGTGGAAGTGCTGAATCAAATCTGCCTTGAACATGGTATCAAGCCACTCGTTCCTGAAAAGGCAAGAGGTACAATAGAGTTACCTGAATACAAGAAGAAACGCCGACAAGCTGACGAGTTGGCACAGCAGAATGCACAAGCAGAGTATCAGCTTATGCTGAAACAGACCAAGCTGTCAAGGACGGAAACTGAACTTTCAGAACAGCAAAAGCTCCTCGGTGATACGCAGGAGCAAGTTCGTGAAGCGACTGCCGATCTGAGGGAGCAGATACAGAAGATTGAGGACGGCGAATCGGAGCTTTTCGAGGTCAAGGAAAAGGTTGACAAGGCACAGCAGAAACTTGATGATAAGAAAGCAAGGATAGAGAAAATTCTTGACTATCTTCCCAATATCACCAAAGATGAGAAATTAGAGAACGAATACCTTGCTCTTAGCAGTAAACTAAAGGATCTGATGAAGAGTTCCATGTCTCTCATCAGAAACAGGGACGAGATCATCAATGTCACCGATGATCTGAGAGCTGTTGTTAAAAAGGCTGTGAACGAAGCGTACAAGGCGGCTTATGCGGTTTACGATCATCGTGAATACAGTGTGAACAAGCAACAAGAACTTGATGATACTCTCAAAAGGCTGAAAGAAGTCAGGTCGGAGAAGTCAAATCTTTCTTCTGAACTGCAAACGGTCAAGGCTGAGAACAAGCGGCTCAGTGAGGTTCACTCAATGCTTGAACAGATTGCTCCGTCAACCGTGGAACGTGCCAAGCAGTTGGTGCAGGAGCAAAAAGAGCAACACCAGCGTGAACAGCAAAGACAGGCAGAATACCAGCCCACTAAAAAGAAAAAATCATGGGGACTGGAATAAAAATATAAACAAGATAGAAAGCAGGGGAAGTACCTGCTATGGAGGTTTTATGACAACAAACAGAAAAAACGAGCTTATCGCTCAGCTCGTCAATATCCTGAGCGAACTTATCGAAGTTGATTCTGACAACAAGGTGACAGAGGTTTCCAAAAATGCTGTGGAAATGCTGACCGTCAAGGAATGCACCGATGCGGTCAAGGGACTGTCTGAACACACAGTCCGCAAGCTGATAAAGCAGGGTAAACTCCCGTTTATTCGCACCGGTGAGGGTAGACATGGAAAGATACTTGTCAACAAGACTGATTTGCTTGATTATTTCAACGGACAGACAGCAGACAAATAAGTCTGTATGTTGAGAATGCCGATTTTACGGCATTTGAGCGTCAACAGACAGAAAATCCACAAACACCATAGAACATAAGCATAGATTTCGGCATACTCCCGAAAAAAGATAGAAAAAATACTTGACATACGGGCAAATGCGCGCTATGATTAGAGTAACAGGAGTATGCCATAAAATCTATGTTGATAGAAAGGACATCAACTTATGGCTACTATTACAAAACGTGGCGATACTTTCAGAATAAAGGTATCCCTCGGTTATGATACAGAACACAAGCAGATCGTCAAGTCAACGACCTTTAAGCCACCGCAGGGCGTGACACCGAAGAAAGCGGAGAAACTCGCACAGCAGTTTGCCTACGAATTCGAGAGCAGATGCAAGGACTATACCGAGCTGAACGAGAATATGCGTTTTTCTGAGCTTGCCGACTGGTACTTTGAAAACTTTGCTCCGATCGAACTGAAACCGAGTACGGCGTACACCTACAAAGGACAGTATGAGAAGCATATCAAGCCTCTTATCGGCAACATGAAGCTCAAAGAGATCACTCCGCCAAAGTTGACAAGTGCGATGAAGACGTTTAAGCTGAAACCACAGTCAGTCCGCAAGATATATGTAGTGATACAGAGCATTTTCCGCAGGGGCGTAGAGCAAGGGTATATCCGTGAATCGCCTTGTCACAATGTTATTCTTCCCAAAAGACAACAGGAAAAGAAGAAAATGTCCCTTGACGAAGATGAGATCAAGCGATTTATGGAGCTTTTAGACACCAAGCCCTGGGACGAAGATTTCAAGCGTATCATTAAGGTTTTGCTTTATACAGGAATGCGTTCGGGAGAATGCTTGGGGCTGATGTGGGAAGATATCGACTTTGAGGAAATGACGATCACGATCAATCACACTCTCACAGACATAGGAGGTAAGCATACACTCGGTTCACCGAAAACGGAGAGCAGCCGCAGAGTAATCGGTATGAGCGAAGTCCTTGCTTCAATTTTCAGGGAGCAGAAAGCATACATAGACAAAATGTCAGCAGCTCTCGGAAAGAGATTTGCTCACCCTGAAATGGTATTCACATCAGCACTTGGCAACTACCGTGACCGCAATTCAGTGTATCAGTCCTTGAAACGCTTTACTAGGGGTACAGAGTTTGAATCGCTTACCCTGCACCAACTCAGGCATTGTAACGCTACACTCTTGCTCAACAGCGGAGTTGACCTTAAAATCGTATCTGAACACCTTGGCCACTGCGATATAGGCGTAACAGCGAACATTTATGCTGATGTACTGAAAAGCACCAAAGCGAAAGTCGCTGACCTTGTAACGCTGAAACTGGCATAAAAAATCCGTCCCGAAAAGCGGAACGGATTTCAGAAATTTTGCGATAAAGACCAAACAAAGACCAAACGATACTTGCAAGGTCTGAAAAGTGCCGTAAAATCGGCAAAATTGAGATAGTCTGATTATCTCTTTGAGAACTGCGGAGCGCGGCGGGCAGCCTTGAGACCGTACTTCTTTCTTTCCTTCATTCTCGGGTCACGAGTGAGGAAGCCTGCCTTTTTGAGGACGGGGCGAAGCTCCTCATTAAAAGCGAGGAGAGCTCTTGAAACGCCGTGGCGGATAGCGCCTGCCTGACCAGTAACACCGCCGCCAGTGACAGTGCAAACGATGTCGAACTTATCGAGGTTATCGGTAAGAGCGAGGGGCTGACGAACGATGAGCTTGAGAGTTTCGAGACCGAAATAATCATCTATATTTCTGCCGTTAATGGTAACGTTGCCTGAACCGGGATATATTCTGACTCTTGCAACGGAGTGCTTTCTTCTGCCTGTTCCGTAGTAGTATTTTACCTTTGATTCGTACATTTTAAAGCGCCTCCTTAAAGTGTGTATGCAACGGGCTTCTGAGCCTCGTGCTTATGCTCAGCGCCCTTGTAAGCCTTCAGACGCTTGATCTGATTTCTGCCGAGAGTATTGCCGGGGAGCATACCGTTTACAGCGATCATCATAGCTCTGTCAGCCTGATCAGCCATCATATCCTTGTAGGAAATGGATTTAAGACCGCCGATCCAACCTGTGTGCCAGTAATATTTTTTCTGATCGAGCTTCTTGCCTGTGAGAACAGCCTTATCACAGTTGATAACGATAACGAAGTCACCGCAGTCAACGTTGGGAGTGAAAGAGGGCTTATGCTTACCTCTGAGGATATGAGCGGCTTTAGCGGCTACACGTCCGAGAGGCTGACCGGCAGCGTCGATAATATACCATGTGCGGTTTACTTCAGCCGGTTTTGCCAGAGTAGTTGACATATTTGTTTCCTCCTGTAATAAACTAAGATATTCAGAGGAGGGGAACCGTTAAATATCGGCTTATGACCCGCCTCCGAAAGCAACAATAGTAATTATACAGGAAAGTTTATGAAAAGTCAAGAGCTTTTTAGGATTTTTTTCAATCTATACAAAACTTTCTCATTGATTCTCTTAGTTTTTCTCGTTTTCTCTTGCATTCTCGTGTTTTGTTTCACGAAAACGGCGACGAAAAAGATCGGCAGTTTTTGTCGAAAATTATGCAAATTGAATAATAATTCCGCTATGAGGTTGTATTGCTGTCATTAGAAACGGAAGAATGATTGATATTTTGTCGGAAACGTTGTATAATTGTATAGGAAAGTTTTACAAAAAGAAGCGTGCGACTTTGTGCAAAATCCCGAAATTTAAAATATCTGCAACAAAGCGGACTTTTTCCGACACTATATTAACAGATCAATTGATTTGATACTGATACATTCGTTCTGTAGACAGATCATCGGCTATAGGCTGAGGGTGAATTAGTATGAAGCGCATATATGCCATAAGGAAGTGAAAAAATGAAGAATGATTTTACTGAGGACGTCAGACTTGCCCGAAACGGCGATTCGGCAGCATTTGCACGGCTTTATACATTAGTATACAAGGACATGTACAGAATCGCCCTGTACAGTCTCAGAAGCACGCATGACGCCTGCGATGCGGTAAGCGATACGGTGCTTGACGCATTCTGCACTATCGGAAAACTGAAAGACGAAAAGGCATTCCGAGGGTGGATAATGCGAATTTTGTCGGCGAAGATAAAGCGGAAACAGCGAGATTATTTCGCAGATACGGTGGAGCTTACGGATGACGTAGAGCCTGCGGTGGATTTTGACTGCGAGATCTCCGAGCTTAAACATGCTATGGATAATCTTGAACCACGATCGAGGCTGATATTATCGCTTACCGTACTGGAGGGCTACAGCAGCAGTGAAGTCGCTGAGATCATCGGCGAAAATGCAAATACTGTCCGTTCGGTACTTGCGAGGACGAAGAAAACGCTCAGACTTGAATTGACATGAAAGGAGCAAGCTATGAAAAATAATGATGAAAGAGCAAGAGAAATACTTAATAATACAGAGATCCCCGAGGAGGTATCTCCCAAAAACATGAAGAAAATGCTTGACGAGAAAGCGCCTGCGAAAAAGCGCAGCCGTATAAGCGTTGTGGGACGTATCACGGCAGCGGCAGCCGCCTGTGCGGTCATAGTCGGCGGAACTGTCGGAGCTATGGGATTGGCGGAGCGTTCCAAGCAGAATACGAAAAATCAGCGGCAGGAAATGATCAAGGTCGAAAGCAGTTCCGAAGCGTCGGGGACTGTCGAGCAGGCTAAAGCTGCTCCGTACATGAGCGGAGCGGAAAGCTATGAGCAGGTTTACGAACTGCTTGCAAAGGCGAATGAGCAAGCTCTTAATGAACGTGGCAAGCAGTTCGGCGGAGTATTTACCGATGGCGCACTCGTAAATGGAGCTATTGAAATGGAAAGTCCAGAAGCAGCTATGGACATGGAAACTGCCGAATTTGATAAAACGGCTGTGCAGGGAGCAGACAATAGCGCATTATACGGAGGAATGGGCGGCGGAGCTTCCGAAGAACCCAATGACTTTGTTGCCGTGCCTGTTGAAGATCCCACCGAAACAGAATATACAATTAATACATGTAAACCGATACCCACGGAAGCACCTACCGAAGCTGAAAATCCGACAGAAGCAGAAGAGCCTACCGAACCTGCCGAAACAGAAGAACCAACTGAAGAACCGACAGAAGATACGGAGACTGAGGACGACTATTCCAAAACTCACAATCAGGAGGACGAGGTACTCGAAGCCGACATTGCCAAGACGGACGGAGAACGCATTTACTATGTATGCAGTAAGTACAGTGAATCGGACGAATGTTTGAAGTCGATGATGAACGTTGCCGCCGTGGATAACGGCAGCTTTACGGAGACTTATCAGCTTGACCTTACGCCTGACGCAGTTCCCGAGGGCGACGGTTGGATGACAAATATTACTGTAAACGATATGTATCTTTACAACGATCTTATAACGGTTATCGGTACGGCAAATTCTTACCGAAACGGCTGGACCGTATACGGCGATGACTACAAGGGCGAAGATTTTTACGAAATGGACGATATGTGTTTTGTCAGCTTCTATACAAAGGAAAGCGACCCTCAGCTTGTCGGTACTTACTATCAGGACGGCAGATACAACGATGTCCGCATAGCTCCCGACGGTTATATGTATCTTATGACGAATTATGATACTATGCTTTTCAATGAAATAGGCGGTGCGGAGTGTGTTGACGAGTATATCCCGAAATGCGGCGTAAGCGAGAGGGAATGTATTCCTCCGTCCGATATACTTCTGCCCGGCGATACCCTTGACAATTCGTCGATTTTGAGTTATACTGTAATTGGAAGCGTCGATCTGACAGCTTCGGGCGAATTTTCTCCCTGCGAAACAAAGGCTTTGGCAGGCTACAGCGGAAGTCTCTACAGCTCGGCGAATAATCTATATACGACCGTTGGCTGGGAAGATACCGATATTACCCGAATCGCCATAGGGGGCGGACAGATCGTCCCCGAGGCAAGCGGAACGATAGAGGGCTATGTGAAAGACCAGTTCTCCATGAGCGAATACGACGGCTACTTCCGAGTTGCTTCGACTGTTGACAAGTGGACGAATAACGGCAATTTTGTAACGTCAATGCTTGATATTGACGTTGAATCCGAGCATATTTCGGACAACAGGGTATACGTCCTCGATATGGAAATGAATATCGTGGGAAGCGTAGGCGGCTTCGGTGAAAACGAAACTGTAAAATCCGTTAGCTTCAACGGAAATATGGGATATGTCGTTACCTACGAGCAGACCGATCCGCTTTTTGCGATAGACCTTTCAGACCCTACAGAGCCATTTATTACCGATGAATTTAAGATACTCGGCTACAGCACGTATATGCAGCAATGGGACGACGGACTTCTTCTCGGCTTCGGTGCGGACGCTGACGAAAACGGCGTTGAAACGGGCGTGAAGCTTGTTATGTTCGATAATTCAGACCCTTACGACCTTAAAGAAGTCGGATTGTATTCCGTAAACGGCGATGCAGAAGCCAATGAATATGTTTATTCCGATGCGCAATGGGAAAGAAAAGCTCTGCTTATAGCTCCCGAAAAAAATCTTATCGGTATGCCTGTAGTTGTAAGCGAATGGGGCGACGAGTACAGGGAGGAGAGCAAGTACATGTTCTTTGCCTATGAAAACGGGGAGTTTATTTTAAGAGGAGAACTTTCCTCTGAAACAGATTTTGACAAATACGGAGAAGATGTTCTCAACCGTGCCGTATATATCGGCGGATACGTCTATGTGCTTTCGGGCGGACGGTTTATATCGGCTGATATTGAGACAATGACGCAGACTGATGAAGTTTTATTTAATTAAATATTCACTGTCCGTAAACTAAGAGATAATATAACTGTTAAGCTGTGGACAGTGAAGATCGGAGTTGATATTATGAAAAAAATAATATGTATGCTTTCGGCTTTAACGCTGTTCACAGCAGCTTTTTCGGGCTGCGGAAACGATAAACAGGAGAAGAAAGCGCCGACTTTGGACGATGGCGAGGGCGGATTTGTTATAGCCGAGACCGAGCCTGTTACGACTTTGCCGAAGATAAAGCAAAATCAAACCGATACCGAGAAGGAAACAGAAGCGAGCAGTTCTGACGCGACTTCCGATAAGGATAAGACTACGACTGTCAACGGCGATACTTCCGAAGTATCTGACGTTGACGAGGTTTCCGATGATAATAGCGGTTCTTCAAATGACGTTTCGGAAGTCGGCACGGTATCGAACAGCAAACCAGAGCCGTCGTCTGCGGTGCAGACAAGCACAGTTCCCGAGGAGGTATATTACCTTGAGGGGATAGTTTACAAAGTGACTTCTAAAGACAAGAAGGGCGGCAGCGTGCTTGTAAAAGACCCCGATTTAGGCTGGGTCGATGCAGGCTTCGACGATGCGGCGGCACTGAAAAACGTAAAAGTCGGCGACAGAGTTCTTGTGACGCACAACGGCGAAATAGGCGAAACCGAGCCTGCCGTCACGAAGAAAACTTACGGCATAGAGGTTACGGAAAAAGCTCCCGAGGAATGTACTCTACAGCGGTTTGAATGTAAAAATCTCGATTACGATCTGAGCTTTTCTCTGCTTGTGCCGAAAAGCTGGAGCAGCAAGAATATCGACTACCCGACCGAGGGCGACTTTACGGACTGGGGCGTGCGTTTTACGCCGAACGGCGAGACGAAAGGGCTTGACATAAGCTGGCACAGCTCCTTTGCGATACTTGAACCCTACGATATTACGCCCTCCACAGTGAACGGCAAAGCAGTTGACATATACAGCAAAAACGGCAATTGGCGTTTTTACGTTTACGATAACGACTATTTAGCTGCGAATACGTTTTATAATACAAGCGGCTATGACGAATATACGGACGATATAGAATTTATGCTTGAAACGTTAGAGTTTGAGCGACTGTCATTTATCGGCTGATCCAATACAGCGAATAACAAAAACCTTTCGGGAATTATTTTTCCGAAAGGCTTTTTGATTATGGAAAAAAAGAAGTCCGAAAAAATTTCGGACTTCAAATAAAACAGAAAAAACAAAAATGTGTAGAACAAAAGAAAGGAGACAACAAAACGAGTGATAAATAATTCAATAAGTATTTACCACTATGAATGTAGTGATAAACAGTTCAACAGTATTTATCACTACAACTATTATACCGTATTTTGGGCTTGCAGTCAAGAAATTTTCAAAAAAAATTCTTTAATTTGTGACTTCCTACAACTATGAGGGGCATTTTTTTAGCATATTATACAAATAAATTGTCAATAAAGTTTTATTGTACTAACACAAAACTGTGCTATATGCCAAAAAATTGTTTACAAAGGGGTCAATTTGTGGTATAATATTAGGTGAAGTTATGTGCCTGTTTGAATTTGGCAAATAAATTTGTTATGTTTTTAACAGGCAGAACTGAAAAATTTTTTAATGGAGGTCATTACCAATGGCAATCAAAAGAAAAATGAAAACCATGGACGGTAATAACGCTGCTGCATGGGTGTCATATCCCTTTACAGACGTAGCCGCTATTTACCCCATCACTCCCTCGTCAGTTATGGCTGAGGTTACCGACAGCTGGTCCGCTAAGGATAAGAAGAATCTCTTCGGACAGCCCGTAACTGTTGCGGAAATGCAGTCTGAGGCAGGCGCTGCCGGTACAGTTCACGGCTCGCTTTCAGCAGGTGCTCTCACCACTACATACACAGCTTCTCAGGGACTTCTCCTGATGATACCCAATATGTACAAGATCGCAGGCGAACTTCTCCCCAACGTTATCCACGTTTCCGCTCGCTGCGTTTCTTCGCACGCTCTTAACATTTTCGGCGACCATTCCGATATTTATGCCTGCCGTCAGACCGGTTACGCTATGCTTTGCTCCGGTTCTGCTCAGGAAGTTATGGATCTCGGAGCTGTCGCTCACCTTTCAACTATAAAGGGCAGAGTTCCTTTCCTTCACTTCTTCGACGGCTTCCGTACATCTCACGAGATACAGAAGATCGAGACATGGGACGATGAAACTCTCCTCGGACTTCTCGACAAGGACGCTGCTCAGAGATTCCGTGACAAGGCTCTCCACCCTGAAACGCCTGTTCTCCGCGGTTCTGCTCAGAATCCCGACATCTTCTTCCAGGCTCGCGAGGCTTGCAACAAGTATTACGACGCTCTCCCTGCTATCGTAGAGGATTACATGAACAAGGTAAACGAGCTTATCGGTACTGACTACAAGCTCTTCAACTACTACGGAGCTGCCGATGCTGAGCATATCATCATCGCTATGGGCTCTGTAAACGAGACTATCGAGGAAACTATCGACTACCTCAACGCTCAGGGCGGCAAGTACGGTCTTGTTAAGGTTCGTCTTTACAGACCTTTCGTTGCTGAAAAGCTCGTTGAAGTTATTCCCGACAGCGTAAAGAGAATCTCTGTTCTCGACAGAACAAAAGAACCCGGTTCACTGGGCGAGCCTCTCTACCTCGACGTAGTAGCTGCTCTCAAGGGAACTAAGTTCAACGATATTCCCGTATTTACAGGACGCTACGGTCTCGGCTCAAAGGATACAGTTCCTGCTCAGATCGTTGCCGTATTCAAGAATACGGACAAGCCCCGTTTCACTATCGGTATCGAGGACGACGTTACAAACCTCTCGCTTCCTCTCGAGGAGAATCCCGATTCCGCTCCCGCAGGCACAACAGCTTGTAAGTTCTGGGGTCTCGGTTCTGACGGTACTGTTGGCGCAAACAAGAACTCTATCAAGATCATCGGCGACCACACGGATCTCTATGCACAGGCTTACTTTGCATACGATTCAAAGAAATCCGGCGGCGTAACGATCTCTCACCTCCGCTTCGGCAAGACGCCTATCAAGTCCACATACCTTATTAATAAGGCAGACTTCGTAGCATGTCACAATCAGAGCTATATCGACAAGTACGATATGGTTTCCGACATCAAGCCCGGCGGTACTTTCCTTCTCAATACTATCTGGGATATGGACGGTCTTGAAGCTAACCTCCCCGGACAGGTAAAGAGATATATCGCACAGAACAATATCAATTTCTATACTATCAACGGCGTTAAGCTCGGTGAAGAAACAGGCATGGGAACTCGTATCAATACTATCCTCCAGTCCGCATTCTTCAAACTTGCAAACATCATTCCTTTCGAGGACGCTCTCGGCTACATGAAAGCGGCTGCTGAAGCTTCCTACAGCAAGAAGGGTCAGGACGTTGTTGAGAAGAACTGGAAGGCTATCGACGCAGGTCACCAGAACATCGTTAAGATAGACGTTCCTGCCGCATGGGCTGACGCTCCCGATACTCAGATGGGTATGGCTGCCGTTTCCTGCGAGAACAAGGAGCTTCAGGATTACGTAAACAACATTCAGATCCCCTGCAACGCTCAGAAGGGCGATAAGCTCCCAGTTTCTACATTCGTTGGCATGGCTGACGGCACATTCCCGCAGGGTTCCGCCGCTTTCGAGAAGCGCGGTATTGCCGTTAAGGTACCTGCATGGCTGCCTGAGAATTGTATCCAGTGTAACCAGTGCGCATACGTTTGTCCTCACGCTGTAATTCGTCCCGTAGCTATGACACCTGCTGAGGTAGCGGCTGCTCCGGCTGCTGTTAAGTCTCTTGATTTCAAGCCTGCTATCGGCGATCTTAAGTTCGTAATGACTGTTTCAACTCTTGACTGTACAGGCTGCGGCGTCTGCGCTAACGTTTGTCCTGCCAAGGAGAAAGCGCTCGTTATGGAGCCTATCGCTTCTCAGATGGATCAGCAGGAAGTATTCAACTACGGCGTAACTATTGACGAAAAGCCCGAGGTTGCAGCTAAGTTCAAGGCTGACACAGTTAAGGGTTCGCAGTTCAGACAGCCTCTCCTCGAATTCTCGGGCGCATGTGCAGGCTGCGGTGAAACTCCTTACGCTAAACTTGTAACACAGCTCTTCGGCGACAGAATGATGATCGCAAACGCTACAGGATGTTCTTCTATCTGGGGCGGTTCTGCGCCTTCAACTCCTTACACTGTAAACAAGCAGGGCAGAGGTCCGGCATGGAGCAACTCGCTCTTTGAGGATAATGCCGAGTTCGGTTACGGTATGTACCTTGCTCAGGAAACTCTGAGAAAGAGAGTTACAGACAAGGTAAAGGCTCTTGAAGCTAAGGCTGAGAAGCCCGAGGTAAAGGAAGCTATCGCCGAGTATTTTGCAACATACAACGACGGCGCGGCAAATGCTGTTGCTACGGATAAGCTTGTTGCCGCTCTCGAAGCTTGCGGCTGCGACGACGCTAAGGCTATCCTTGCCGAGAAGCTGTACCTCTCTAAGAAGTCTCAGTGGATCTTCGGCGGCGACGGCTGGGCATACGACATCGGCTTCGGCGGTCTCGACCATGTAATCGCATCAGGCAAGAACGTTAATATCCTCGTATTCGATACAGAGGTTTACTCAAATACAGGCGGACAGGCTTCCAAGTCCACACCTACAGGCGCGATCGCTCAGTTCGCTGCTGCCGGTAAGGTAATGAAGAAGAAGGATCTTGCAGGTATCGCAATGAGCTACGGTTACGTTTACGTTGCACACGTTGCAATGGGCGCAAACATGAACCAGTGTATCAAGGCATTTGCCGAGGCTGAGGCTTATGACGGTCCTTCTATCGTAATTGCATACGCTCCTTGTATCAATCACGGTATCAAGACAGGTATGGCTACGGCTCAGGCTGAGGAGAAGAAGGCTGTAGAGGCAGGTTACTGGCATCTTTACAGATACAATCCTACTCTTAAGGAGCAGGGTAAGAATCCTTTCACTCTCGATTCCAAGGCTCCCAACACAGATGAGTACAAGAACTTCCTCATGGGCGAGGTTCGTTACAATTCGCTTGCTCGCTCCAACCCCGAGCGTGCTGAGAAGCTCTTCGATCAGGCTGTTGCTAACGCTAAGGATAGATACGACTATCTTACACGCCTTACTACACTTTACGGACAGGACTAATTAAAATCGGAATGCAGCCGCAGCGTAAACGTTTCGGACAAGGAATTTTACCGCGCGGTACATAACGGTACATAATTTTCAATGAATAAATATGATCCCCCTTTGGAAGTACGTTCCAAAGGGGGATTTTCGTAAAAGTAAACGCCCTGCAAAAGAGGGCGTTCGCTTATAATTAAGCAAATCAAGTTAGTTTTCTTTGAAGATATATCATATCTGTCAACTGTATGCCGCATTCGTATATGGGGTGGTCGTAATTATCGGTGAAAAAATTCTTTACGATATGCGAACGTACAAAGCCGCATTTCTCATAAAATGGGATAGTCAGCGGACTGTCGCCCGTTCCGACCTGTAGGACAGAAAAATCGTTTTTATATTTGTCCGCAATATATTCGATAAGAAGTCTGCCGTAGCCGAGTCCCTGACATTTCGGAGCTGTCGCAATATTTTTTATTTCCAGCACGCCGCCGCCCTCGTCGGTAACTACGCATTCGCTTTTTACGCCGTCATTATCCAGTACAAACATTGTCCCACGGTCGAGATAGCGGTCTATCATATCCTCCTGTTCGTCTGCCAACAGCAGCAGAGAAAGATATTTCTTCTTGTTTTTCGTAATTTCTGCGATCTTCATTGTGTGCTGTTTATCTTATTTTCGCTCCGCAGGGGATAGAATCGTCAAGGAAAAGAACCTTTACTCCATCGGGAGTGTCAGCGGCGCAGATCATACCGCAGCTATCAACTCCTCTGAGCTTTACGGGCTTCAGATTAGCCACAAGCTGAACCTTTTTGCCGACCAGTTCCTCGGGAGTATAGTATTGAGCGATTCCCGAAACTACCTGACGTCCGCCCATGCCGTCGTCGAGCTGCAAGCACAGAAGCTTGTCGGATTTCTTGACTTTTTCGGCTGAAAGTATCTTTGCGCATCTCAGCTCCACCTTTGCAAAATCGTCAATGGAAATTTCAGGAGCAAGCTCGATCTTCTCGGCAGGAGCTTCACCTTTTTCCTCGGCGGAAAGATTAGCCTGAGCAGCCTCCATGTTCTTTTGGATAATGCCGTTAAGCTCGTCTATTTCTTTTTCAACGTCGATTCTCGGGAAAAGTATCTCGCCCTTGTGGACTGTCACGTTTTCGGGAAGAACTCCGAATACGGAGAGCTTGTCGTATGTTACGTCAGCTTCGGAAGCTCCTATCTGCTCCCATACCTTTGGCATTGTAGAGGGCATAAACGGACTGAGCAGAGTGGATATTATTCTGATACCGTCCAGCAGGTTGTACAAAACGGCGGCAAGACGTGCCTTTTGGGATTCGGCCTTACCCAGCTTCCACGGTTCGGTCTCGTCAATATATTTGTTTGCACGGTCAACAGCCTTGAAAATTTCTTCAAGAGCCTGTTTTATTTTAGTCTCATCCATAGCGGCTTCAACTTCCGAAACTGCTTTGAGTACGACAGCCTTGAAGTCGTCGTCAACTGGAGCTGCTTCACGGTCTGCGAGCAGAGTTCCGCCGAAATACTTGTCCGCCATTGCGACAGTACGTGAAACAAGGTTTCCGAAGCCGTTGGCGAGGTCAGAATTAATGCGGTTTATCATTATTTCATTGGAGAACGAGCTGTCAGCGCCGAGCGCCATTTCACGAAGAATGTGATAGCGGATAGCGTCGCAGCCGTAGCGTTCGCCGAGTACGAACGGGTCTACAACGTTTCCGAGGGACTTGCTCATTTTTTCGCCGTTGAACGTGATCCAGCCGTGAACAGCTAAATGCTTAGGCAGCGGAATATCGAGAGCCATAAGGATAGCAGGCCAGATTATCGCATGGAAACGCATAATATCCTTTGCGACCATGTGAACGTCCGCAGGCCAGTAGTTATCGTAGTCGCTGTATGCGTCGTTCATGAAGCCGAGTGCGGAAATATAGTTTGAAAGGGCGTCTATCCACACGTACACCACATGACCCTCGTCAAATGTTACGGGAATACCCCACTTGAACGTTGTTCGTGATACGCACAGATCTTCAAGACCCGGCTTGATAAAATTGTTTACAAGCTCTGTCGCACGTGTCTTGGGACGGAGATAGTCAGTCTCTGTCAGAAGTTTTTCGATACGCTCCGCAAAGGGCGACATCTTGAAAAAGTAAGACTCCTCCTTGGAAAATGTAACGGGACGGTGGCATTCGGGGCAGCAGCCGTTTTCGTCAAGCTGCGAATCTGTCCAGAAGCTTTCGCAGGGAGTGCAGTATTTGCCCGAATATTCGCCCTTGTATATGAAGCCCTTGTCGTAAAGAGCCTTGAAGATTTTCTGTACCGTTTCGATATGGTAGCTGTCGGTAGTCCTGATATAGCGATCATAGTCGATATTCATGTAGCTCCAGAGAGCCTTAAATTTTTCAACGACCTCATCAACGAACTGCTTGGGTGTAACGCCCTTTTCGGCAGCTTTTTGTTCGATTTTCAGACCATGCTCGTCCGTACCCGTAAGGAACATTACGTCATAGCCCTGCATTCGCTTAAAACGGGCAATAGAGTCGCAGGCAACTGTTGTATAGCAGTGACCTATGTGCGGATTGCCCGACGGATAATAGATAGGCGTGGTGATGTAGAATGTTTTTTTAGACATAAAAATCGCTCCGATCGAAAGAATTAGCCGACTAATGAGATCGACCAATTATATTATAACATATTATGCGCAAAATTGCAACTGTCGCGGAAAAAATTTGAGTTTCGCAGAATTAATGAGCTTGCGAGTGGTAACGTGAGTTGGGTGCAGCGACACGCTGCTTATAACATATTTTTGGGATTTGTCACGCGTTTTAGTAAAAAATCTATGAAAATCAATTTAAAGATAAGCTTACGGCAAAAATTAAAATCAATTCGCAGATAATTTGCTTATTTAAGCTTGCACATATGCTTGCAAACTATCAAAAAATGTGCTATAATCAGTTATATGTTTAATATGCACAGCTATAAAAGAGGTTTTTTTATGAAAAAAAGTTTAGCGATAATTTTATCCGCCGTTTTATTGGCAGGAATGACTTCATGCAGCGGCAAGGAAAGCACGTCTGAAAGTTCCGAAAGCTCGAAAGGTTCGGAAAGTTCTCAGAATTCCGAAAGCTCCGAGGATTCGGCAGAGGAAACGACCGTTCCCGAAACCGAACCGATGACCGAGCATATCAGTCCTACTGAAACGGTAACGGCTTCTCTCGGCATTCAGCAGACTGTTGATACAACGATAGAAAAAACTGAGGGCAGCAATACTATCAAGCTTCCTCTTGCCGACTTTATGCAGGAGGGGGACAAGGTAAGCTCCTTTACATTCATTATATACTCTGCCGACGATTCAAATATCGGCGAATTCAAGGGCGGCTGCGGAATTTCCGTAACCTCCGACTGTGCCGCCGCTACCGACGAGGGTTGGTATCAGTCGGAAAACTTCACCGCGCCAACAGAGGGTACATACGGCGAGATAACATGGAACGTTCCCGGTGATGTCTCCGATTTTATCTCACCGTCGGGCGAACTGCTTTTCGGCTACTGGTGGGGAAATGCTTCAAGTGTACGTATTGAAAGCGTTGTCTGCAATCTGACGCGTACAAGTGACATTCCATGCGACGGAACGGTTTCTCAGGACGTGGGAAAATCCGTTGGATATGACGATTCGGACAATACTATCCGTGTAAAGACCGATTTTCTCCCCGAGGGAGCAGTTCCGCAGGCGGTCACATATAATATAAGCGCAGCAGGCGGATTCGGCAAATTTACTGGAGCTTTCGGTTATGAATCAACGCTCGGTTACTATCAGTCGGCGGACGTTGTGTCATTTACCGATAGTTCAAGCGTTTCTTTGACTTGGATAGTCGATCCGCAGGCGAAAAATTACGCAGCAAAGGACGGTGAGCTTGTGCTTGGATATTGGTGGAGCGAACAGCCGTCGGCAACCCTCGATTCCGTTACGGTCAAGTACAGTCTCGGCGGAGCGGCTGCTTCGGCAGTTCCCGAAAAAACGGACGAGAAGCCGCCTGTTGAGTCGGCAGGGTTCCGTGATTCCTCCGAAATAGTTAAGGATATTAAGGTCGGTTGGAATCTTGGCAACAGCCTCGATAGCTATGACACGAACAAAACGGGAGTTGCCACGGAAACAGGCTGGGGCAATCCCAAAACTACCGAAGAACTGATAAAGTCGGTCAAAGATGCAGGCTTCAACGCTATCCGTATACCTGTGACGTGGGGCGAGCATATGGACGGAGACACAATTCAGTCCGAGTGGCTCGACCGTGTGCAGGAGGTCGTTGACTACGCCTACAACAACGATATGTATGTCATATTGAATATGCACCATGACGATTATATCTGGTTTAACCCGACCGAAGCGGAGTATGCAGGGGACAGCGCAAAGTTGAAAAAAATCTGGGAGCAGGTTGCGACTCGTTTCAAGGATTACGGCGACAGGCTTATTTTTGAAGGTATGAACGAACCCCGTACTGTCGGCAGTGATAACGAGTGGATGGGCGGAACAGCCGCAGAAAGAGCCGTTGTAAACCGATATTTGCAGGATTTTGTCGATACGGTCCGTGCAAGCGGCGGAAACAACGTCGAACGTTCGCTGATAGTGACAGCCTACGGCGCATGTGCGGAGGAAGTGTCAATGAACGATGTTATCGTGCCGAACGACGAGCATCTTATTGTTTCGCTTCATTATTACGCTCCTTGGAAATTCTCCTCGGGCGAAAGCACGACATTCGGCGACGCTGAAAAATCGGAGCTTGACGCTAAATTCGATTCCATGAAAAAGAAGTTTGCGGATAGGGGAGTACCCGTTGTCATTGGTGAGTTTGGCTGTGTCGGAATTGCCGACGACGCCACAAGAGCCGAGTATTACCGCTATTACATTTCAGCGGCGAAGGCTCGTGGGATCAAGTGCTTTGTATGGGATAACAATGTGTCAAAAGGCAAGGACGGCTACGGAATTCTCAACAGGACGAGCATGACATGGAACGATACTATTCTCGAAGGAATAATCGACGGTTCCAAATAATAAATAGACCGTATTTTTACTTGACTAATATATCTTTTTGAACGCAGATATCGCCTTTCAGCTTGTATGTCACGCTGAGAGTGAGGGTATCTGCGTTTTTACTTTCTGTAATATTTCTCTCCAGTATCTCACAGTCGGACAGAAAGTTTTTTTCGTACAAAAATACTTTTTCCATAAGCTCGGCTTTCAGGGATTCCTCGTCGATTTCCTCCTCTGTACGCTTCAATTCGCTGTATGTTGCGGTTTTAAGGCTTATAGGGAGCTTTTTACCGAACAGGGACAGAGGTCTTTCGGCAAATGAAGTCTCAGCGTATTCGTAGCGGTTTTTCCCGAAATACAGCGGAATTTCCAAGCTGAAAAGTCTTAGTGACCTGCGTTTATCGGTCTTGCCGGTGGAAGTTAGCCGTTTTTGCGTAAACTCCCCGTGAAATTCGGCGGATTCTTTATAAATTCCTATTATCTCGCCCATAGCGTGGTGGAGTACAATATGGTTCGTCTGATCGGAGGTCACGCCGTTAATGAGCATATCCCCTGCGAAAACGTAGTCGCCGACCATGTGCATGAGCTGCCCGTCAAGTACCGATATATCGACGATCTCCGCATCATGGGCAGCCAAAACGTTGCAAGGCAGCCTTTCATTGAGCATATCGGGTTTTTCCGCAAGCTCCGTGACCTCGACAACAAGTCGATGACCCGTGCGGTGCATTCCCACCCATGCAAGCTTATCCACCATAAGCCGCAGTTGATTTTCGCTCCAGACATAGTTTATCTGCCCGAATTGAGAACCCTCCTCAATGCCAATCTCCGATAAAGCGGACAAGATAACGGTGTCGCTGACTGTCTCGTTTCCCTGAATGTCGATAGTTACGATAACGCTTGAAAAATAAAGCGACGCGCCGAGAATTAATATTACTCCCAGTATGAGTCCGGAACGTCTGCGGCGGCTTATCACCTCTTTTGAAATTGTGTCGTACTCAAAGGACGTCAATTCCAGATCATAGTTTTCTGCAATATTTCTTATAGTCGAAAGCTCGGAGCGGTATATTTCTGCAGAAAGCGTACCGCCCTTGATATACTGATTAAAAATGGCTATTCTGCGAGCATGGAGCGCATTTATAAAGTGGTTCAGGCGTTTTCCTCGGACGTTAATTTTCACGCATCCCCGAAGTTGATTTTTCATGACTTTCTCCTTTCCTCGATCTCAATTCGGGAAATTTTCCCACGTATCACAAGTCCACCCGTGCTGTAATCGAAAGCTCGCAGGTCGCTGCCCCATATTTGTATAAGAAGTCTGCCGCAGCCAAGAGACATGAAAACCTCGCTGCATTCCTCGATACGACCGCAGTTTTCGACTATTAATTCCCGATTTCCGGCAAGATGAAGTCCTGTTTCAAGGAACAACGCTTCTTTGGCTTTATTCGTTAATTTTTCAAGCATATTTCCCCTCCGTATATTAGACCTTCTCAGTTCCCGAGTAGGTCTATTACTTGCATTTCTATAATATGATTAAGAGGGTGATGATATGAAAAAAGCAAAAAAAATACTCGCAGTAATTTTTACTGCAAGCTTTTGCGCGTTTTGTCTTTTGTTTCCTTTTTCCGTAAAGGAAGCGGCGGCGGAGGGGATAAACCGCTGTATTTTCGTAGTTATTCCTTCGCTTTATGCAATGATGACCGCTTCGGCTATACTTATGAAAAGCGGTCTGATCTCCTGCGCAGGGAGGTTCATAAGACCTGTTTCAAGGCTGTTTTTCGGAATAAACGGCGAACTCGGTGGAATACTTCTTTTCTCTCTGATAGCGGGTTATCCTGTGGGCGCTAAAATGATATACTCAGTGTATACGGAGGGCAGGCTCTCCAAAAGGGGAGCGGAGGTTCTGAGCGGACTGTGCTTCGGCTCGGGGGCGGCGTTTGTTTTCGGCTGTGCAGCGTCATCTGCGGCAGTCGGGGGTGTTATCCTGATGTCAAATATTTTGGCTGACCTTATACTTGCGGCGTTGCTGTCAAGATATTTGTTAAAGAACTGTCAGGCAGCGGAATCAACGCCCAAAACAGCGGTAAATTTCGGCGTTTTGAACGACTGTATCGTATCCTCTGGACGGTCGATGCTTGAGGTCTGCCTGTGCATCGTGATTTTCGCCGTTTTTTCGGAAATGCTCCGAACCTACAATATATTGCCGATAATAGTGGAAATTTTGCCTGTCGGAATGGGAGAACCCGTACTTTGCGCAGTTCTTGACATAACGGCAATTTCGGGGATCTCTGCGCGTCTGCCCGTAGTCTCAGGGCTTATTTCTTTCGGCGGAGTATGCGTATTTTTGCAGATAACGGCTATATTTCGGGGAAAACTCTCGATTCTGCCACTTGTGGTCATACGAATCGCCGCGGCAGTTCTGAGCGGAGTGATATGCCGTCTGCTTATGCCGTTTATTATGTCCAACGAGGCGGTGGACGTGTTCGCCGTAACAGGCAGGCTTTACCGCGAAACTTCGCCCATTCCGTCAGTGATGCTTATAATAATGAGCTGCGTGTTGATAGCGGAGAGCTTCAAAGGTAAAATTCTTGCCAAAAAAAGATAGAATTTTTAATTTTCTTCGACTTTTTGGTAGACCTCGGGAGCAACACCGTCAACGCCTTGAAGCGTCATGGTGAGGGTATCGTTGTCTATTTTATACTCATAGGATAAAGCGTCCGCCGATTCGTCCTTATAATTGAGCAGGTCGCTGAAAATGTCGATTTTTCCGTCTATAGTTTCGTAATCGAAGCAGTCGGTCATATAAATGATAAGCTTTTCACCCTCAACGTCAGCCTCAAAATAAAATTTTTCGGGAGCGAAACCGAGCTGTTCCGCCAAAACGTCAGTGGCAACGCCGCCCAAAATGTGGTAATGTCCGTCGAAAGTCTCGGGATTATCCTCGTCCAGACGAACCATGTCTATCAGGACAGAGGTCAGATCTTCGCTGTATTCCTCGCTGTAAGCCGTGTTAGTAACGAATATCCGATTTCCGTCGTATTCAACGTTTTCCTTTGGGATAAGAGCGTTCATTGTCTGAAATGCGCCGTCTGCGGTGAAATGAGCGCTCTCGGAATAGTCCACGACAAGGCTGACTTTTCGGTTTTCGCCGAATTTGTAGCCGTTAAGGTCGTTCATCCAAGTGCCGATAAGCTCGGCGTCAAGAGGGGCTGTGCTGATTCGTGAGGAACTTTCGCTCTCGGAGGGCGATTTTTCAGAGCAGGAACAAAGTCCCATGACAAGGGAAATTGCGATAAGCGATGATAAAATTCTTTTCATTTTTCTCTCCTGTAATACATTAAAATATTTAAATATTATCCAATGACATAGTAGCGACAGCATTCAGACTTTCATCGGCAGTAATTCCTGCGGCAAAGTTATAGCTGCCCTGACAAGCGATCATAGCCCCGTTGTCGCCGCAGAGACTAAGCTTCGGCATATAAAAATCGAATCCACGTTCGCCGCATGCCGCCGACAGTGCTGCACGAACGCCCGAATTTGCCGAAACACCGCCTGCAAGGGCGATTTTCGTGTATCCGTAATGCTCGGCGGCACGAATTGTTTTTTCGGTGATTATTTCGGAAATGGTGGACTGAATGCTTGCCGAAAGATCGTTTTTGTTGATAGATTCGCCTTTTTGATTGGCGTGGTGAATCATATTGATGACAGAAGTTTTAAGTCCCGAAAAACTAAAATCAAATTCTGTACCGGCAACAGCAGGGTGAGGCAGCTTAAACGCCGTAGGATCGGCGTTTTGAGCGTTTTTGTCAATGTGGACTCCGCCGGGATAGGGAAAACCCATTGCCCGAGCGCACTTGTCGAAGCATTCTCCTGCCGCGTCGTCACGAGTTCTGCCTATTACTCGGAATTTTGTGTAACTCAGCACCTCGATAAGGTGGCTGTGTGCGCCGCTCGCCACCATGCAGAGATAAGGCGGCTCAAGCTCCTTGTGGCAGAGGTAATTCGCCGCAATATGCCCTGCGATGTGGTGAACGGGAATAAGCGGTTTTTCCGCAGCGAATGCAAGGGATTTTGCGAAATTAACGCCCACCAACAGCGCGCCTATAAGCCCCGGGGCATAGGTCACGGCGATTCCGTCCAGATCGTTGAGGGTCACGCCTGCCTCGTCAAGAGCCTGCCTTGTGACCTGCAAAATATTCTCACAATGACGGCGTGAAGCGATTTCGGGAACAACACCGCCGTATTTTTTATGTTCCTCTATCTGCGTTGAAACAACAGATGACTTTATCGTGCGAAAGTCCTCGCAGACGCTTGCAGCAGTTTCATCGCAGGAGCTTTCAATTCCTAAGATCAGCATTTTTAACCTTCTTTGTTTAAATCTTTTTTCATTATTATAGCGTTTTCAACGGGAGATGAGTAAAATCTTTTTCTTATTGAAACTTGCTCAAACCCGTTTTTTCTGTACAGAGCGATCGCAGCGGAGTTCGACTCTCTGACCTCCAAAAATATACTCTCGGTAATGCACGGCAGGAGACTTATAAATTTATTAATTAAATTATCTGCAATACCCTGTCTCCTGCATTCGGGGGCGACCGCAACGCTTGTGATGTCCGCCTGATCTGCGCCGAAGCAACCGCATATAAGACCTGCTATCCGCGAATTTTCGGCTGCATAAAGGACTATGCCGCTTTCCTTTGCGGCTTCTGAAATAAACGATTCAGCCGACCAGCCGTCTGCGCCCACGCACTGTTTATCAAGCTCCGAAAGCTGATTGAAAATCTCGGGGGGAGTGGTTTTTTCGGATCGAAATATCTGCATATACAGTCCTCATTTCCCAAAGCCGCGCAGGTAGTTTTTGTACGCACAGTATACACCTACGATCTTCAATTTAAATTAAGCAATATTGTACTAAAAATCAGCCTTTTGCCTCGTACCAGCTTTGTCCGATGTGTACGTCAGCCGACAGTGGAGCTTTCATTTCATAAACATTTAGCATTTCCTCTTTCAGCAATTCGGCACAGCGGTCGGCACATGAAGCGTCCGCTTCAATTATAAGCTCGTCGTGGATCTGCAATATAAGTTCAGCGTCAAGCTTTTCAGCCCTCAAACGGCGATATACTCGTATCATTGCAATTTTAATAAGGTCGGCGGCAGTTCCCTGAACGGGGGTGTTCATAGCTATTCTCTTACCTGCTGCCTGTAGAACTTTATTTGAGGAAAGCAGCTCGGGAATCATTCGTTTGCGTCCGAACATAGTCGTGACTACGCCTGTTTTCATGGCGTTGTCAACAGTATCGTCCATGAATTTTTTTACTTTCGGGTACTTAGCAAGATAATCCGAAATATACTTTTTAGCCTTTGCAACGGAAGTTCCTATGTCCTTTGACAGAGAAAACGGTCCGATACCGTAGATTATGCCGAAATTAACGGCTTTTGCGGCGCTTCGCATCTCGGGAGTGACCATTATCGAGGGCATATCGAAAACCTGTGCGGCTGTGGAGGTGTGAATATCCTCTCCCGATGTGAACGCCGAGATCATGTTTTCGTCGCCGCATAAATGCGCCATGACGCGCAGCTCGATTTGGCTGTAATCCGCGTCTATAAGCACTTTTCCCGTATCGGCGATAAAAAATTTACGCATTTCTCCGCCAAGCTCCGTGCGGACGGGAATGTTCTGCAAATTCGGTTCGGTGGAGGAAATTCTGCCCGTACGAGTCTCGGTTTGACGGAAACAGGTGTGTATCCTGCCGTCCTCTGCGACCTTTTCAAGCAGTCCCGTTACATAGGTGGAGTTCAATTTTGTATACTGTCTGTATTTTAGCACGTTGTCAACGATAGGCGAAAGATTCCTCAGTTCTTCCAGAACCTCGGCATTGGTCGAATATCCGCTCTTTGTTTTCTTTTTCGCAGGAAGTCCGAGTTCCTCGAAAAGCACCGTACCCAGTTGTTTCGGAGAAGAAATGTTGAACTCGTGACCTGCGTCGTCAAAAATCATCTGCTGAGTTTCCTCGGTCATTTCAGTAAGATATTTACCAAACTCCTGAACGCCCTCCTTGGTAATGCCGACCCCGACATGCTCCATTGACGCAAGAACCTCTGTCAGCGGCATTTCTACGTTGTCCAAAAGCGAGGTCATGCCCTCGTTTTCGACAGCTTGTCGGAGCTTTTTCGCAAGTCCGCCAAGAGACGCAAGTTCGGCATATTCGCCGTTTTCAGCGTAAAAGTGAACGCCGTATTCTCCGCAAAGCTTTTCCGTTGTGTAGTCTGCTGCGGACGTGTTCAGCAAATAGCCGCAGATCTCGCAGTCTGTTTTCAAGTTGCGGATATTCCCGTTTCGTGCCATTGCCCAGCGATAATGCGGCTTTGCAGCAGTGGTGACTTTTTCGCAGTCCGAAGCCAAAAAGCGCAGTATAAGCTCCTCGGAATCAGAGGTATACACCGCCGAACCGTCAATAACGCTAAGTTTCACGCCGTCAAATAAATATGATACATTTTTAAATTTGTCAATTATTTCAGCCGTAAGAATGTTTTCGGTAAGTTCGAGGGCAGCATATTCATCGACCTTGACTTCGGGAGCGTTTTCCGCCGCAGATGACGATATATTGAGCTTATCAAGAAGCTTATACATTTCAAGCTCGGTAAGAAGTCTGCTTATGCCTGCCGTATCGGGGACATTCAGTTTGTATGATTCGGGCTTCGTTTCTATTGGAGCGTTACGGACTATAGTCGCCAGCCATTTGCTCTCTTTTGCCGATTCTGCGCCTTTTTCAAGCTTCGCCTTAACGCCCTTTGTCAGGGAAGAATCGGCATATTTTTCATAAAGATTCTCGACCGTACCGTATTCCTTGATAAGGGCGGACGCCGTTTTTTCGCCTATTCCGGCAACTCCCGGGATATTGTCGGAACTGTCGCCCATAAGAGCTTTCAGGTCGATAAGGCGAATGGGTTCAAATCCGTAGTCCTCGACAAACCGCTCGGGGGTGTAGTGAACGGTCTCCTTATTGGTGGCAAGGAGGACGGTCACGTTTTCGTCGGCAAGCTGCAAGCTGTCACGGTCGCCCGTAAGAACAAAGCATTTGTCGCCGTTGTCAGTACAGACCTTTGACAGCGTACCGAGAATATCGTCAGCCTCATAGCCCTCGCACTCGACAACACGAATGCCCATAAGCGTAAGCAGTTCCTTTATTATGGGGAACTGTTGGGCAAGCTCGGGGGGCATCGGTTTGCGGTTAGCCTTGTAATATGCCGCCGCTTTATGGCGGAATGTCGGCGATCTGAGGTCAAACGCAACGGCGACGGAGTCGGGACGGACTTCGTTAAAATTTTTCAGATATATATTCATAAAGCCGAAAACAGCGTTGGTGAATACGCCTTTTTTATTGGAAAGCAGCTTTATACCGTAAAATGCGCGGTTCAGAATGCTGTTTCCGTCAATGGCAAGAAGTCTCATAAAAATTCCTCAATTCAATTAAATTAACCTTATTATACCACGTTTACAATAAAATAGCAAGTGCGAATTTAATAAAACGTTTCGTTTTAAGTTTCATTGCAAAATCAATTGAAAAATTTAATGGCAAAGCTTGACATTTTATGACGAACAATGTATAATATAAAAGAATTAAATATAAAGGAGCGTTTTAAAGGCATGAACGAAAATGGAAAAGGAATAATTAAAAAGCCAATAAGTTTAATAAAGAAGTTTTTTAATTGGTTGGAGAAAAAAAACTCAATTTCAGTGAAGAAGTTGGCGGCATCTTTTGTTTTCACTGTTGTTTTAATGCTTGTATTTACCTTTTGTGATTTTGAAATAGCTAATTCGATAATTATAACATTTGGTTTTGACTTTTTTTTGGTTAAGTGTATACTTAATCCTAAATATGCGGATCAGAAAACCTTAATTAAAGCTAAAGTTGAAAAATATAATAATAATAATAAATCAGAAGATAAAAAAATTAAATTTAACGAAGATTTTTTTGATCGACAAAGTAGTATAATCGAATTGATTTTGTTTTGGCTTATAGTATTGCCTGTTATTTTACCAATAATTATTATAAATGCAGATGATGATAAAAAGATAATTAAGCTAATTAATTTACTTACATTGTGCGAATATAATTTATTGAACTTAGTAGATCAGCGTATGGTGTGGTGGGCTGGTTGTTCATTCTTTTTCTGTATTCTTCTTATTGTGGACCCATTTAAGATGATGAAAATTCCACGGGAAATACATCTAAAAAGAATAGAGGAATACGGAACAAATTTAAATGAAAATAAAAGTAAAAAAAATAAGCAGATTACAAAAAATATAAAAATCAGAAAAGAATATCGATTCGAAATATATTTTATTCCCGATGAAGAACATAAGAAAATCCGTGAAGAATTTGGCAAATTAAGCGTTTATATCGGAGATTATGACGACGAAGAAATAAAAATTATGGAAGAATGCTTGAATTATAATACGGAATATAATAAGGAAAATAATACGGAAAATAAAAAAATTTCAAAAAGGGGTTGACAAGCCTGTGAAGATGTGTTATAATAATAAAGCTGATTTCAGCAAATATCGTATTCTAAAGACAGCAGGCAACGCCGCAAGGCTGATAAGTCCCGCCGAGGAGTGCAATTGATAGAATTATCATTGTCCTTTTCCGCGCTGTCGGCAAAGGACTTTTTATTGCTCCGAATACGATAAAAATAATTCGGAGGTGAATACACATGCCAAGCAATGCAGTTCTCGAAGCCAAGAAGGCTAAGGTTGAGCAGCTCACAGACCTCATCAAGAACTCCGTATCAGGCGTTCTCGTTGACTACAAGGGCATTACCGTTGAGGAAGACACAAAGCTCAGAAAGGAGCTTCGTGAGGCAGGCGTTAATTACTTCGTTGAGAAGAACACCATGCTTCTCCGTGCTTTCAAAAACTGCGGTATTGAGGGATTTGACGAGGTTCTTAACGGAACTACCGCTATCGCTCTCTCAAACGAAGATCAGACTGCTCCCGCTCGTATTCTCGGTAAGTTTGCTGAGAAGGCAGGCGACGAAAAGTTCAATCTGAAGGCAGGCTACGTTGAGGGTGAGGTTTACGATCAGGCAGGAGTTATCGCTCTTTCCAAGATCCCTTCAAAGGACGTTCTGCTCGCTCAGCTGGTTGGCTCTCTCCAGGGTTCCATGCAGAAGCTCGCAGCTGTTATCAAGGCAGTTGCAGACAAGAAGTTAGAGGAAGCTGCCTGATTTCGCTAATTGTTTTTCGATGTCAGCTTAAAAAACTTGCCGTATTCGGCTAAAATTGTTATAAAGGAGATTATTATCATGGCTTCAGAGAAGATCACTAATTTTGTAGAAGAAATCAAGACTCTTTCCGTTCTCGAGCTTGCTGAGCTTGTAGAGGCAATTCAGGAGGAGTTCGGCGTAACAGCAATGGTAGCTGCTGCTCCCGCTGCAGGCGGCGCAGGTGCTGCTGAGGCTGCTAAGACAGAGTTCGACGTAGTTCTCACATCATTCGGCGATGCTAAGATGGCTGTTATCAAGTGCGCTAAGGAAGCTCTTGGTCTTGGTCTTAAGGAGGCTAAGGAAGTTGTTGAGTCCGCTCCTAAGGCTATCAAGGAGGGCGTTTCCGAGGCTGAGGCTAACGAACTCAAGGAGAAGTTCGAGGCAGCAGGTGCTACTATCGAGATCAAGTAATTTTATATTACTTAATAATGAGAGCTGTACTTTCGGGTACGGCTCTTTTTTGTGTTTGAATTGGTTATATATGTTTTTAAGTTCATTAAAAATTAATTACGAATTTTGCAAATAATAACATAACAGAGCTGAAAATATGATAAAATAATATAATAGACTATTGCAATGTAAAAATCAAGTAAATCAAGTAAAATATTTTGCCGAATGGGGGCGATGACTTGATAGATGAGAAAACCAATAAAGAAGGCATAATTAACGTAATTGACGAATTTGACTATTCAACTCAGAACGACGAATATAACGAAAAATTCCGCAGCTGGCGCAACCGCAGAGACAATATATACGCCTTTAAATTTGAAAAAAACGAGCGTGAGAGCATTTATGTGGACGGCAGGGGATTTATTGACCATTCTCTCGAATATACAGAAAAAAAGGTTCTTGCGAATATTTTCTTTACTCTGGGTATAGCGGCTCTTATGTGGGTAGTTTTTGACGACCTTGTTTCTAAGCTCATTGTATCGCTTGTGGGATTTGCGGGTCTGAACATACATATGAATTTTTCGACCTCGATAATTTACGGCGGCAGCCGAGAGGTCGTGTTGATGCTTGTTATTCTCGGAATATTGAAGCCTGTTATCCCCATGCTGTATCTCCATTTTAAGTTTAAAGTTCCGTTAAAGGCGGAGGTCATGGGGAAAATGAACAATACGTCCGCTCTTGTGGGGGCGATCTCACTCGCTTTTTTGGTATGCGTTGCGACAAGCGTTCCGCTCGCATATTCTACCGAGAGTAAAGAAATGGTGGCGTTTTTCGCATCAAGCGGAGCTGATGTTGCGGTCTGGAATCAGTTTGAATTTATTTTGTACACTGTTTTCGACGTAATTGTAAATCCGATAATCGCTCAGCTTCTTTTCTGCGGAGCTGCATTTGCTGTTTTAAGGCAATTCGGCGACCCTTTCGCCATGATAATAACATCGGTAACTGCTGCGCTGCTTACTCAGGATTTTCGATTTATGCCGACTGTGTTTCTCGTAACGCTTGTGGGCTGCTACGGAATGCTTTCGAGCGGTTCGATCTTTACTGCTGTTTCCGTAAACATTGTGTACAAAATGTATAGTATGACATTGACACTTATTGAAACTGACAGTTCGGATAATATGCCGCTTATCCGTAATTTATTTATGGCTGCTGTGGTCGTGCTTGGTTCAGTGGGACTTGCGTTTTACCGTATGTCGCTGAAAAAGCATAGAGTTAAGCTTGCTGTGTATGTATCTGATATGACCTTCGGCAGACGTATCATACAAGCTGCTAAAACGTTCCCGTACTCGGCAGTCGCTATACTTTGCGTAATATACGCGGCAATAAAGGCGGTATTCTGATGGACTACATGAAACGCGCATTGGAGCTTGCTCAGGAGGCTTTTGACGACGGCGAAGTACCTGTCGGAGCAGTAGTTGTGAAGAAAACTACGGGAGAAATTGTCGGCGAGGGCAGAAATCGCCGTGAATCGGAGAAAAACGCACTTGCGCATGCGGAGCTTTCCGCTATTAACGAAGCCTGCCGAAAGCTTGGCGGTTGGCGGCTGCCCGACTGCGCTATTTACGTTACTTTAGAGCCTTGTCCCATGTGCAGCGGAGCTATTATCAATTCTCGGATAGACGATGTGTACTTCGGGGCATATGATACGAAAAGCGGCTCGGTGGAATCTGTTCAGCAGATGTTTAACTTTCCGTATAATCATAAGCCGAATGTTTACGGCGGAATTTGCGAGCATGAGTGTTCCGAAAAGCTGTCGGAGTTTTTCAAATATCTTCGTCAAAAAAGAAAAAAATGCTGACCGTAAGTGATTTACTCATATAGAAGCAATGCCCGAAAGAGTAGTTTTTCAACTGCTTTCGGGCTTATTTTAATTATTTGCTTATTTGCATAAATCAGAATTTATTTATCTATATCCATAAATACTTTTGAACCAGTCGCACCAGTTTGTCCTTGGTATTTTCCATTATAAGGATTTAAGGCATAATCGTCCATTTCTGCAAATACCAATTGTCCGATTCTCCGTCCGGTTTTTAGTTCTATTGCACACCTATTGGCATTAAATAATTCCAACGTAATTTCGCCTTTAAAACCCGGATCTACCCAACCTGCATTTTGAATAAACAATCCCATACGCCCAAGGGAACTTCTGCCCTCTACAAACGCAGTTATTTTATTGGGCAACTCAAAATATTCCATAGTAGTTGCCAGAACAAACTGCCCCGGCAGTATTAAATAAGTATCAGCGGTAATTGACCTATACTTGATTTGGCTGTCCAATGTAATTATTCCGGTCGAAGTATCATCAACAACACTAAAAGTATTGCCTAATCTTATATCCACACTTGCGGGCTGTATCTGTTCTTTAGTCAATGGGTTAATTATTAATGATTTCTCATCAAGCATTTTGCTTATTGTTTTATCAGACAAAATCATATTAGTACCTCCATAAATTCCGATTAATCTTATTAAAATTATACATCAAAAAAATGTTATTTCAAAAGTATTCAGTTGATTAGTTTTTCCGCATTTTTGAAGTATATAGCCTGCCGTTCATCATCGGTCAAGGGCAGGGAGTTTATCATTGCAATTTCTTTTCTCGGGTCGTCCCACGGAGCGTCGCTGCCAAAAAGTATCTTATCAGCGCCGTGTGTGCGAATAATTCTCAGCAGTTGATCGCGTTCGATAAAGTCCGCCACAACGCCCGTATCGAGGTAGATATTCCCGAATTTTCCGGCAATACAGTCCTCAACCTCGTCAAAAAGCTTCATTCCGCCCATATGTGCCGCAACTATATTCAATTCGGGCAGTTTTTCGGCAATATTGGCGAAGCTTCGGGGAACTGCAAGTATTTCTCCCTTGCCGAACGGGTCCCAGCCTCCGTGAAATACAACGAACATTCCAAGCTCCGCCGCTTTACGGTATATCGGCATCATACGTTCCTCATCGGGGCGGAAATTCTGATATTCGGAATGGAATTTCAGTCCCAAAAGTCCCAATGACTTTATGCGTTCGACCTCGGCAACTGCGTCCTCTGCGTCGGGGTGAACCGTGCCGCAGCAGAAAATCTCACCGCCCATGACCTCTGCCGCCCAATTGTTGATAGTAGTTTGCTGAGACGGTTTTGTTGCTATTGGCAGCAGCATCGCCGAGGTAACGCCGCTTTCCGCCATTAGTCGTTTAAGGTCTGAAAGTGTACCGTCAGTATAAGCTTTCATGCTGCGTGTAGCTTCGGAATGCTTTGTTGTGTCCAAAAGAGAAGCCATTGCACGTTGTGCGATAGTCTCTGAAAATGCGTGTGTGTGAAAATCAAAAATCCTCATTATTACTCCATTACATGCTCCATGGCACAGTAGAAAATTTTTTGTACGTGGTCATCGCAAAGGGAGTAGAAAATGGTCTTTCCGCTCCTGCGAGCCTTGACGAGACGAGCCTGTTTAAGCACTCGCAATTGATGTGATATAGCGGATTGCGTCATTCCGAGGAGCTTTGCAATATCGCATACGCAAAGCTCGCTTTGTCCCAGCACAAATATAATTCTGATACGTGTAGAGTCCCCGAAAACCTTTAGAAGTTCCGCAGCGTCATAGAGGACGGCTTCATCGGGCATTACTTTTGCGACCTTTTCAACGATGTCCTCATGAACTCCGCAGCTGCAAATATTTTCTTCCATAAACCTCACCTCACAACATTAAACCGAGCTGCTTAATTATACCCAAAGTAAAAATTACAGCGGCGATACTGAATACAAGTCCCACGGTGCAAGTAATTACCGCCCACTTATCATAAACTTTTTTCAGCGATTTGCTGAATCTGACCTTATATTTTTTGTCGGTTTTGTACACTTTTGAGTCGATAATTGATTCCCTCGGGAAGATACAAGGGTACTCCTCGCCGTCTATCATATAAAAAGCGACCTTGAACTTTCCTTTTTTCGGCAGGTCGATTTTAGTAAAGCTTGCCTCGCTTTTTTTGGTGAAAAAAAGGTGCAGCGTATAGTAGATGAAAAAAAGCGTCATAGCGATTATAATAAGCTCGATGAGACCCAGACCGCCTAATATCAGGACAAAATTGCTTACGCCGAGAATTTTGCATATAATTATAATAATTATCAAACCTATGATTATTTCCATTACCGCACCTCCGATCGCATTTTATATTATATCATATTTAGCACAAAATTGCAACAGGCGCGGAATGATTTTTCGTTTGAAAAATTTTTTAACGTGAGTTGGGTGCAGCGACACGCTGCTTATAGCATATTTAGCACAAAATTGCAACTGTCGCGGAAACAATTTGAATTGGGCGCAAAAACGGAGCATTAAAGCTCCGTTTTCGTATATTTGTAATTTAACCAAGTATTACCTTGATCTCGTTGACGTCGGAAAGCTTGTCCGCAGGAACGTAATTACCTTCCAGAAGTTTGCCGTTGAGAGTTACCGACTTAACGCCGCTTTCGGCATGTGCGGAGTTGTCCACCGATATATTCAGTTTCTTGCCGCGGAATGTTTTGGAAATTTTGAAGCCGTCCCATTCGGAGGGGATAGAGGGAGCTATAGTAAGACCGTCGGCGTCGGGTCTCATGCCGCAGATACCCTCAACGCAGCCGACCATAACGGTAGAAGCAGTACCCGTAAGCCAGTGAACGTGCGAACGTCCCTCATAGGGAGAAGCTTTACTCTCTGTAAACTGACCGTGTACATAGGGTTCCATAACACGTATCTCAGCCTTGTCGTTCATTGAAGCGGGGGAGCTTTCCTTGAAATACTCAAAGGCGCGGTTTCCGTGACCCATAAGAGCTTCGGCAAGTATCAGCCAACCCTGCGACTGCGAGAAAATACCGCCGTTTTCCTTTGTATCGTCGTTGAAAATGTGCATCAGTGCGCCGTCGAACCAGTGATCCTTGTAGGGAGGTTCAAGGAGTTTAGCTCCGTATGGCGTGTTGAGGATCTCGTGAACGCTGTTCATAGCCTTGTCCGCCTGTTCGGGAGAAGCAAATCCCGAGATAACGCTCCATGACTGGGGATTCAGCCACATATTTGCTTCGGGGTCATGTTTTGCGCCAACGATAGCGCCGTCCTCACGAATGCCGCGGATAAATCTGTCCTCGTCCCAGCACTTTTCAAGAGCCTCGCCGAGTTTTGCCTGAACGTCCGTAATATACTCGGAGTATGATTTATCGCCCTTAGAGTCCGCCATATCCTTGATAACAGTCATTGCGTAGTAAAGCTGGAACGCTACGAAAGTCGATTCGCCCTTTGCGCCGAGACGGAGACAGTCGTTCCAGTCCGCATGAAGTCCGGCAGGCATATTGTGAACGCCAAGACGTTCCATAGAGAATCTTATCGCATTTTTGAGATGTTCGTAAACCGTAGCTTCGCCGCCGTTAGCGTAAACGATCACCTCGTCAAGGAACGCCTTGTTGCCGCTTTCGCCGATATATTTAACAATTGTGGGGAACAGCCAAAGCGCGTCGTCCGCACGGTAAGAGGGGTGACCTGTTTCCTTAACGTATTCGGGGTCGTCGGGAGTATTCTCGTGACCTGCGTTGTGGTTGAATTTTACAAGGGGAAGTCCGCCGCCGTTATCGACCTGAGCGGAGAGCATGAAGCGAATCTTGTCCGCAGCCATTTCGGGGTCAAGATGAATGATGCCCTGAATATCCTGAACGGTATCACGATAGCCGTAGCCGTTTCTGAGTCCGCAGTAAACGAAAGAAGCCGCTCTTGACCAGATAAAGGTAATGAAGCACTGATAAGCGTTCCAAACGTTTATCATGTTGTTGAACTCGGCGGACGGCGTTTCTACCTGAAAATTATCGAGCTGAGTATGCCAGAAATTTTTAAGCTCTGCGATGTCGGCATCGACCTTTCCCTCAGCCTTATATTCGTTGAGGATAGCGTTTGCCTGAACGTTGTCACGCTGACCGACGATGTAAATAAGCTCCCTCGTTTCTCCGGGAGCGAGGGTAATGTCGCTCTGCAAAGCTCCGCATGAATTGGAGTTGTAGTTCATCTTGTTGTTGCACTTGCCAGTCTCAACGGCGATAGGGTTTGAATATGTTCTATAAGGTCCGATAAAGTCGCTGAGAGAGCCGTTATATGCGGAAATATCAGCGCCGACCATGCCGAAGAAGCGTTCACGGTGATTTGAGCCTGATTCGTCTTTGCCGTCGTTTTCGTTGATGTGCTGGAGTATCTTGTTTTCCTCGAAGCTTGTGCGTGTGATGAAAAGGGTATACTGGAGGTTTACCTGATCCTGCTCGTAGTTATTTTCGTTTGTGAACTCGCAGAAGCCGAAAACGGACAGTTTTCTCTCATTATCGCCCGTATTTGTGAGTTTTGCACGCCATACCTCATAGGTTTTTCCGTAGGGGACATAGTAAGTCACCTCGGACTTTATTTCGGAATATTCTGCGGAGATAACAGTGTAAGCAGTACCGTGGCGGCACTCGGATTTGTATTTTTCGAGGGGCTTTCCCACAGGCTGCCATGAAGCCGACCAGTAGTCGCCGTCGGAATTATCACGGATATAAATGTATCTTCCGGGCAGAGCCATATCGGAGTTGAAACGGAAACGGAGCAGTCTGCCGTTAGCTCCTGATTTAACGAAGCTGTAGCCTGCCGCATTGTTTGAGATCATTGCGCCGTACTCGGGGTCGCCGAGGTAGTTAGCCCAAGGCGCGGGGGTTGCGGGATTTGTGATAACATATTCCTTGTTTTCAAGGTCAAAATGTCCGTAATTCATATTTTTTTATTCTCCTTTTTTTACCTCAGAGGGAGAGGTTTGATGTTTATTTTAGGCAACACCGCACAAAGACCGCCTGACGGCTTTGTACGCCATCTGCTTGCATATTTTCCGTCATATCGCACAGAAACTCCTTGAAATACAACAAGTATTCCTGCGTCGTTTCTGCACAATCTGACGAAAAATCTGACTTCGCATCTGACGCACAATCTCTGTGCGGTATTGCCTTTATTATAACATTTTTTTCAGAATTTTGCAATAGTTTCATAATAATTTACATGAAAATCAATATTTAAAAGAATACCGTGAACGTTCCGAGAGAGCGATTTTTAGTTGCCCGAGTTGCCGGCAGGAATCGTAAATTTTTCAGCTTCTTCCATTTTCTTTTTAAATTTCTCGATTCTGGATTCAAACTCAGCAGAAATGGACGCAGTTTGTTCGCGCATTTCATCGGAAATAGTGGCGTCCTCGGAACTTTCGTCTGAAACAGGTGCATCGGTCGGGCTTTCATCAGATTCCGAAACGGCTGAAATTTCTATGGGCAGCGAATTGCCGTACTCGTCCTTGAACACGATATTATCCACATACATGTTGCCCTCGTTCTGCGCACCCCAGCGCATTATCTGAAAAGTCGCTTCAGTCATGGTATCGTCCCAGCATTGACCGCTTACAGCGAGGAGGAATTTCAGTTCAACATGAACTGCGCCCGACATTTCAAAGTTATATTCGCCGTCCTCCCATTCGGCAAACTCATACCATTTGCCATTTGGGAGACTTGCGCCGCCGCCTCCGCCTATCCAGCCGGGAGCTTTGACATTTTCATCCTCCTCGTTTACAAAGGCGTCCGAGGTTGCGTCGGCGTATACGTCCATTTCAATGGAGCGGACTTTTGCGAGATTTTCTGTACTTAGCATTTTTGCGCCGTCGAACTTTATTTTCTGCACCGTGCCGTCTGCGAAATTCGTACCGCTGTCAACAAATTTCAGCATTGGGTTACCGTTGACCGTAACGATTTCAAGTTCGCCCTTTGCCGAATCGGGGTCGTCAAGCTTGACGTTGGCAAAACTGAGATCGCCGTCGTCAAAGGTTACTGCGTTTGGGTCGCTGCATTCGGCAGGGGTAGGCGGTTCAAGTTCCGCTTCGGTAGCATCCTCGGTCTGAGGTGCGGACGGGGAGGAGTCCGAGCTGTCCGATGAGGATTCTTTTTCGCTACAGCCTGTGAAAGCGGCGGTCATGGCAATGACGGATAAAGCGGCAGTTATTTTTTTCAAGTCCATTTTATGTTCTCCTTTTGTCAAGTTTGGAACACAGCGTATGCGGCAGGCGTTCCCAAAAAATCCGTATATCTCTTTTACAAAAAAGCCCTCTTTTTCAGAGGGCGATTTAATAATATCGTGTACTTTTTTATTAAAAGCAGCAGCAAATACTCATATAATTATATTAACATAAAAAGGAAAATTTGTAAAGAGTTATTTTGCACAAAATCAAATAATAAATTTAGTGAAATTCGTACAAGTATTACAGCTTTGCTTTTTCTATGATATTTATGACGCCTTTCATCATTTCAAAGGGCAGTATCTTGGGATTTATCTTTACGGAAACGTAAGATTTTCCCGAGCCGTTAAAGGTGATCTTCCCCTTGAACGCGGCGGAAAGTGCGGCTATCTGCGCCGTATTGAGATATTGGGTGTAGAAATACATCTGAGCGTTTTTCTGAGAAATTTCCGTAATTCCCAAATGCGCCGCCTTGTTTCTCAGCAGCGAGACTTCTATTAGTCCTATCACAGCCTTGGGAGGTTCGCCGTAGCGGTCGATAAGCTCGTCGATAAGGTCGGAGCGGTCTTCGTCCGCCGTTATTGTCATAATTCTTCTGTAAATTTCCAGACGCTGATTAAGGCTTGAAATATATTTTTCGGGTATGTGAGCGTCAATTTGTATATCCACAAGGCATTCGGGAATTTTTTCGGGTCTTTCGCCTTTTTCCTCCGTAATTGCTTCGGACAGAAGTCGCAGGTACATATCGTAGCCCACAGCCTCCATGTGACCGTGCTGACTGCCGCCTAAAATACTTCCCGCGCCGCGTATTTCAAGGTCGCGAAGCGCGATACGGAAGCCGCTGCCGAAGCGTGTGAACTCTTTCATTGCGCTCAGTCTTTTTGCCGCTATTTCGGTAAGAACTTTATCTCTTTTATAAGTGAAATAAGCGTAGCCCCTGCGGTTGGAACGTCCCACACGTCCTCTGAGCTGATACAGCTGAGACAAGCCGAAGCGGTCGGCGTCCTCGATAATAAGGGTGTTCACATTCGGCACGTCAACGCCTGTTTCGATAATGGTCGTGCAGACAAGTATATCGACCTCATGTTCCACAAGCTGCTCCCATATATCGGACATTTCCTCCTGATTCATCTGCCCGTGCGCAATGGCGATACGCGCCTCGGGGAGCATTTCCTGTAGCTTTGAAGCGCATGAAACGATAGTTTCGACCCTGTTGTGGATATAGTAGACCTGTCCGCCACGGCGAAGCTCCCTTGAAACGGCTTGCAAAAGGGTGGCGGCGTTGTATTCGATAACGTAGGTCTGCACGGGATACCTGTCCTGCGGCGGTTCTTCAAGTACGGACATATCGCGTATTCCGCTCATAGCCATGTTGAGGGTTCGGGGGATAGGCGTAGCGGAAAGCATAAGCACGTCTACTCCCGAAAAGCTCTCCTTGAATTTTTCCTTGTGAGCGACTCCGAAACGCTGTTCCTCGTCAATGACGGCAAGTCCGAGGTCGCGGAAAACAACGCTTTTCTGTATTATTTTGTGCGTACCGATAAGTATGTCTATTCTGCCCTGTTTGAGTTTTTTGATTATCTCCGCCTGCTGGGACGGCGTGCGGTAGCGGCTGAGAAGCTCTATGTTTACGGGGAACTGCTCGAATCTCCGCAGAGCCGTCTGATAGTGCTGATAGGCGAGAACGGTGGTAGGCGCAAGTATAGCGCATTGCTTTCCCGAAAGGACGCACTTCATAGCCGCACGCAGAGCGACCTCGGTTTTGCCGAAGCCTACGTCGCCGCAGAGCAGTCTTTCCATAGGTCGGGGACGCTCCATATCAGCCTTTATTTCGGCAATTGCAGTAAGCTGATCTTCAGTTTCCACATAAGGGAAACGTTCCTCGAAATCGTGCTGTATCTCGTCGTCGGGATAAAATGCAAATCCCTCGCTTTGCTCACGCTTGGCATAAAGCGCAATAAGCTCCTGCGCCATATCTTTTACGGCACGGCGGACGTTATTTTTTTTCTTCTGCCAGTCTCCCGAACTGAGCTTTGTTAGCTTAACTCCCGTATCGTCTCTCGGACCGATGTATTTCGACACCATGTCAAGCTGCGTTACGGGAATATACAGCTTGTCGGTACCTGCGTACTGAATGGTTATGTAATCCTTTGTAACGCCGTCGAATTCAAGCTTTCGTATGCCGATGAACCGTCCGATACCGTGGCTGCTGTGAACTATAAGGTCGCCCTCTGTAATATCCGAAAGTGAACGTATCTCCTCGGCTTTAGGCTTTTTCTTTTTTCGGCTTCGGGTAGATCGGGAATCCATAGAACGTCCCTGAGCGATAAGAACGCATTTAGTCTCGGGGTACTCGAATCCGCTGCTAAGTCCGCCCGATATAAGGCAGACGCGTCCAGTACGGGGTTCTGTATCATTCTGAGCAATATCGCAAGGCAGTCCGTTGTTTTCGAGGTCTTCCTTTATAATGGGGAGAGTTTTCTCACTTCCGGCGCAGAGGATTATTTTGTAGCCTCGTTCGGAGTAGTCGGAAAGCTCCTCCATAAGGGGCTTCAATTCGCCACCCCATGAAGCCGTTTGCAGAGCCTCGAAGCTGATTATTCGGCGGAAGTCAACGTGTTCGCCGCCCTGTAAAAAGTTGCTTAGATAGAAGCAGCATTTCTTTTCGGCGAGGGTCTGCAATTGCGGCAGTTCGACAATAAGACCGTCCAGACCCTTGCAGAGCTGCCCCTCCTCCATGAGAATTTTTATATCCTCGCTGAAACGTGACGTTACCCCGTTTGCCGCCTCCATGATGTTTGAATAGTCGCTGAAAAGCACAGCGCCGTCTATATAGTCTAAAACCGTGTATATGCCGTCATATGCAAGGCTGTAGTATTTCATGCCGTGGGGGAGTATTTCGCCTGCTCTGAAACGTTTCACGTCCGCGCCGAGGTGTTCGCGGACAAGCTCCATATGTTTGCCCCGAACCTTTTTGATAAGAGCTTCAAGGCGGTCGGCAAGCTCGTCGGCATCGCAGATCAGCTCGCTTGCGGGGGAGATTTCAAGCGTTTTCAGCATTTCGTCGGAACGCCGCTGAGTGTCCGTATCAAATTCCGCAATGCTGTCGATCTCATCGCCCCAAAGCTCGATACGCACAGGGCGGTCGGACTGTACGGGGAAAATATCTATGATACTTCCCCGAACGGAAAACTGCGATGCGCCCTCGACCTTTTCGCAGCGTTGATAGCCGTATTTTGCCAGTTCAAGACAAAGACTGCCCCTGTCAACCGTCTGACCCTCCGAAAGCTCGATGGCGGAGGCAATCAGTATATCCGGTGGGATAACGGGCTGCATTACAGCTTCGATACTTGCGCATATCGCTTCGCAGCTGCCACGTACCGCGCGCGCAAGGGCAGAGATACGCATATATTCGTACTCGTGATTTGCGCTGTCTACGGGAGTAAAGACCTGCTCACGGGACGGAAAGAGAACGGCGGAATCCCTGCCTGTCATCATGTTTATATCGTCGCATAGTTTTTTTGCCTCAGCCTCCGTACCCGATACGACAAGCATGACCTTGTTCCCTGCCATAGCGGAAACAAGGTGCGCCCTGTGTATATGGGAAAGACCTGTCACGGAGACAGGCGAAATGTTTTTGTTCAGACATTCGAGAATGCTTTTATATCCCGAAAGTCCGCTGAAAATATTATCGAAAAGTTTCATGTAACTCTCCTATGAGTTGTACTTGTTCATAGCCTCGTCCGTTTTGCCCTGCACCATGAGTTTCAGGCACTCGCAGGCATTTTCGGCAGCGGACGTCATTTTTGCGGAATCGTCCTTGCCGAATTTTCCGAGTACCCATTTTGCAAGGTCGTAGTCGGGGTGCGGCTTTTTTCCCACGCCCATTTTTATGCGTTGGAAATCGTCCTTACCCGTCAGCTCGATAATGCTGCGTATGCCGTTGTGACCGCCGTGGCTGCCCTTGCGGCGTATCCTGAGCTTGCCGGGTTCGAGGGAAATGTCGTCGTAGATAACGATAAGGCGGTCGGTGTTTAGCTTATAGAATTCAAGAGCCTGCACTACGGATTCTCCGCTGTTGTTCATGTATGTGGTGGGTTTAAGGAGCAGGCAGCGTATTCCGTTTACAGTGACCTCGGCGGTCTTGCCCTTGAATTTCAGTCGGTTTATGTTTTCGCCGAGCTGTTCTGCGAGGACGTCAACGGTGAAAAATCCGGCGTTATGGCGAGTTCCCTCGTATTCAAGCCCCGGATTGCCAAGTCCTGCTATTATATATTCTATTTTACCTCTTGTTGTCTGAGAATTTTGTGAAATTCTGTCGAACACGTCAAAAATACTCATTTGGGTTTTGTTCCTTTCTGCAAGTTTTCAGTTCATTGCCATATGCTTGAAAATCCGTACAAACAGGCTCTTACCATTATATCACATTTTAGTTACTAAAGTCAATCCGAATAATTTCAAAATTTATGTAATAATTACCATAGAATTACATTAAAAAAAGCAAAATTACAATGGAATTACATTTCGTTTAACATATTCGGAAACTCATTGACTAACGTCCCAAACCGTGATATAATGCAGAAAAGAGCAAATTCAGAAAAGACCTACCCAGTTTCCGAGGAGGTCTAATAATCAAAAGGAAGTGTTTTTATGAGTATAAAAAAAGTTATGGCATATCTTATGTGTATTACTATGGCGGCAGGTCTTACCGGCTGCGGAAGTGATGAAGAGTCCTGCTCTTATTCCTCGACGGCTGCACCGATCGAAGGAGAGTCGTTCGACGCTTACGAGTCCTCCGCCGACGAAGCGGACGCCGGACTTGAGGAATCTGCGGCGGAGGACATAGCGGAAAGTCCCGAAGCTGCTCCCGAACAGGGGGAAGTCCATGAAGAAATTGATAACAGTGATAAGATAGGCGTTCTTACGGCAGGCGAGTGGAACGACAACGATAACTGGGGATTTTTCCGAAATCTTATATCATCGGGAACGATAACTCTGCCCGAATATTGCTTCGATGTCACAAGGCGTATCAAGGTTGAGATCACGGACGGTGCAGGTACTCCTCTGCCGAATGTTACGGCGGTTCTCGTGGATAAGGACGGAAATTCGGTATGGTCGGCAGTCAGCGGAAAGGACGGCGCGGCGTATTTGTTTTATCCCGATACAGAGCCGCAGGAGCTTGATTTTGTCAATGTGGTATCGGGAGAAGCGTCACAGCAGCTCCCCATTGAAATGAACGAGCAAGGCGAGGACGGCGGTCAGGAGGACGATCAGACGTCTGCAATTAACGATACGATGCAGGCAGTCCTTGAAACTCCCGAGAGCTTGTATGAGAAAATGCAGGTCATGTTCATTCTCGATACTACGGGATCAATGGGTGACGAAATGCTGTTTCTGCAAAGCGAATTCGGCTCTATTGCGGAGGCTGTCGGCTCGGACAACATAGAGTATTCCGTTAATTTCTATCGTGATAAGGGTGACGAATATGTAACGAAATGTAATCCTTTTACTTCCGATACAGCCGAGATCTCCGCTTGTCTCAACGCTGAAGTTGCAACGGGGGGCGGCGATCACCCCGAAGCTGTGGCGGAAATACTCACCGAGACATTGGCTGACACTCAATGGGACAGCGAGGCGGTCAAGGTGGCATTCCTTATATTTGACGCTCCTCCGCACAGCGGAACTAAGTCGGAGCTTGACAGGGCTATATATGCCGCGAGCGAGCAGGGAATACATGTAGTTCCCGTAGTTTCGTCAAATTCCGATCGTTATACGGAAATTTTTGCGCGTGTACTCGCTGCTGCGACCAACGGAACATACGTATTCCTGACGGACGATTCGGGAGTCGGCGGCAGTCATTTAGAGCCGATAATAGGCGATTATCAGGTAGAACTGCTTCGTGATGTAATTATTCGTCTTATTGATGATTACAGACAAGTCAAGTAGTATAAAATATGCGAAAACGGCGAACCGTATTTTAGATTCGCCGTTTTGAAATTATTTATTAACTTCGGGAAGCTTGGTGAGTATCTTTGCGTCTACTTTCTGTATCGCAAGAGCGTCGGAGGGAAGAACGCCGTCGCCGGGATTGCAGCAGTCGGCATTCTTTGCGCCCTGTTCGGAAAGTCCGTATTTGTCGGGATTTCCGAGAGCCTGTAAGATCGCTGTAGAATCGGCGATAGTGACCTGTCCGTCGCAGTTTGCGTCACCTATGAGTTCTGCTTCCACAGGCGATGAGGGAGAAGTGGGAGATATAGGCTCGTCAGTAGGTTCTTGAGTGGTGGGTTCGGGTTTTACGGGAACTGAGCCGTCGGGTTCAACTCCGCCGACAAAAACGTCGCCGTCGTAAACGCATATACCCTCTGTCTTGACCTCGTTGCCTGTTCCGAAGAAAGCGTCGTCCTCCTTGAAAATAGTCAGACCGTCGTAGCTCGGGTCGTTTGAGGGATCCCATTTATCGCCGTAGTACATGCCTACTGTGAACTGGTACTTTTTGCCCGAGTTAGCGATAGTGTAATCATCGAATTTTATTTCAACGTAGTACACATCGTCCATTTTGTCGTACTTGTGAATACCCGTGATAACGCCGTCGGCAGGAGCAGCTTCGACCGCCGCCTGATCGTAAAGCTCGGAAGCCTTTACGCTGCTGACGTCCGCAATTTCCTTGGAGCTGAAATAATAGCGCACGGAAATATCCTTTGAAGCTTTAGTAGAGTCGGTCATTACCATAAATGATACTTTCGTAACGCCGCAGCCGTCCGCATTGAGGTCGTCTATACCGCAGGCGTTTACCCAGTAATTGTTGCCGCCGCCTTCACCGCCGCTGAATTTCGGGTCGGGTGGGAAGTTTTTGGTAGGCTGCATATCTTCCGTGCCGAAGTATTCGTAAAGTCCTGCGCTCGCTCCGACAAATGCGGCGTTGTAGTCGATAGTTACCTCGTTGTAGATGTAGTCTTTTGTTATATCCCTGTGACCGTCCTGACCGTCGGGACCGCCTGCCAATGCGCCGTAAAGCACGTATCTATGCTCATCTGGGTCTTCACATTTTGTAAGACCCGAAGCTGCTCTGTGGTGAGGATATTTAACGGAATCTTCATTATATCCTACGATCATGCTTCTGCTGCCGTGAGTGGGAGCGCCTTCGCCTAAATCCTCGGCTTCTTTGAAAGTAAGGTCGTTTTTGCCCATGAGGTATTCCATCTGACCTTTAGCCCATTCGGAAAATTCGCCGGGTTTACCGTCGTTTGTGTACTTGTCATAGACAAGACCGATAAGCTGCATTGCGGTGTTGTAACGCGCAGAACCCCATTGGTTAAGGAAAGCGTAACCCTGAGGAGATTCAAGAGCTCTCCATGTAGGTAGACATTTAGCGACCTGTTCCCAGATATTTTCAAAAACATATTCGTTTTTGCCCTGAGCTTTTCTTATGATGTTGATAAGGTCAAGCTCAGGGTGCTCCTGATTTATCCTTGCCCAAACGCAGGCTGCGCCGCTCCAGACGTCGTTCCAGCAGTAGCACCAGCCGCTTGGAGCGTAGTAATCGTAGTAGGGCGCGGCAAGTTCAAGGGAACTCTTGTCTCCTGTGCAGAGATAGAGCCATGCGGCAGCCCAGCAGTAGTCGTCCTCCCATTTTTCGGAGCGGTAGTAGCCTTTCGGACCGTCGGCGTTGTCGCTCAGTTCAAGAGGATTGGCGTTTGCGAAATCCCAGAGAGCCTGAGCGTAGTCAAGAGACTTTTCGGCGTACTCAGGGTCGGTGTCCTTGAAGTTGAGGTAGTTTATGGCAAGTGAAGCGCATGCGGAGACAACGTAATCGGTCTGCGGCTTTTCTGCCGTGAGGAAAAATGCGGGTCTGGCCATCTCATCGACTTCGGGGGGAATTTCAGTAGCTGTGGTCGATGTCGCCGTCGCCTACCTGATAGCAGTGAGCAATGACCTTGCCGCTTTCGTCGCGGAAGGTACACTTCATAAGGTAATCGTTGAAATATCGGAGAATAGTTTCGATGTGAGCGTCCTGACCCGTTTTCTTGTAAGCGTCCCTGAACTCGTAATAGCCCCAGCCGAGGGTCGCAGCGGAGTAGTTTTCGGGCATACCGAATTCAACATGGTCGCCGGCGTCGTGGAAACCTCCGGCAACATCTACGCAGCCGTCGCCGTCGGGGTCGAGAACGTCCTTGTATTTGTCGATAAATTCCTGAGAAAGGTTAGTTCCTACAAAGTCCGTGATACCTGCGGTAAGCTTTACCTTAGCGTCATAGGTGTGGCAGTCGCCTCTCCACTTGTAGGCGTTGTTCTCGTCTACCTCGGTGCCGCACATATTTGCATCATAAAAATAGATGGAATACTGCAATGCGCGGGCGAAATCCACGTCAAGACCCGAGTCGTTGGCAAGGGAATCCGCAAGTTCTTCGGCAGCGTTTCCGACAGGTATAGAAGCCGTAAGCTGAGACGCAGCCATTACGGTACACACAGCCGCCGAAATGAATTTTTTCAATTTGTTCATTCTTAATACCTCCATTGTAAAATTAGTCTCAATTTGATCATCCCTTAATTTTCAATTAATTAATAAAATGAGACAATTAAATACTTGGTATATTTATCATAACACATTTTTCAGCAAATTGCAATAGTTTTTTTGCGAAATTTTTAAAAATATGTCATTTTTTGCGCTGAAAATTTTTTCTCAGCGACAAAACGGCGGTAAGAAGAACCAATACTCCGCCGATAAGCAGAAATACCGACGGTACGGAAACTTTCTGACCGTTTACACGCTGTATGGCGAAAGCGTGAACGGCGTCGTCGGCATTTTCAAAGGTAAGGGCGTTTTCGTCAGCGTAGACTTTGGCAGGGGACTTCTTTTTGCCCAATATAGTAAAGTCCTCGACCTGAGAAGCTCCGTTGTCCGTAGGGGTGTAGCCGACCGAGCAAACGCCGAGTTCCGCAACGGACGGCGGTATATACACGGAATCGAGACTACTGCACATATAAAAGGAACAGTCACCCAAAGCAGTAACCGAGTCGCTGATAGAGACAGAGGAAAGCGAGGTGCAGCCGCTAAAGCAGAAATCGCCAATTTCCGTTGTATTCTGCGGTATTTCTATGCTTTTGAGACTTGTGCAGCTTCGGAAACAGGATTCGGGCAGTCTTGCGATATTGTCGGGGAGGTCGGCGGAGGTAAGGGATTCGCAGCCGCAGAAGCAGCCCATGCCAAGCTCCGTGACCGAATCGGGAACGGAAATGCTCTCAAGGGAAAAACAGGCGTAAAAGGCGTGGTGACCGATTTTTTCGATTGTATCGGGCAGAGTGATATGCCTGAGAGTTCCGCATTCATAGAAAGCGTTGTCGCGTATTTCCGTGACCCGACAGCCTTCGATAGTCTCGGGTATCTCGATGTAGACGGGTTCGCCCTCAAAGCCGGTAACAGTCGCTTCGTTGTCTATTATAGTGTAGACGTAGCCGGGTTTGTTTTCATCGGCGGCGGACGTTCCGAGGGACGGAGCTTTCATATGAACGTTAAATAAAGCGAGGATCGTCAAAATTGATATTGCTGTTTTTTTCATTTTTTTAAGTCTCCTTTTGCTGAAAATACTGTTTTATATAATTGTATAAATTTTTTGGGGAATAGTAAAGTCAAAAAAAACGAGCGTTTTTTTGCGTATTCGGGGCGATTTTTGGAGTTTCGACCGAAAAACCGTGCCATAGACTGCGTTTTCTGCCGAAATATCGGGTATCTGACAGGAAAAAAATTACAATATGAGGAATAATTTCTTTTGTCGGGTCAATGCTGTGAATGAGGTGATATTAATGAAAAAATATATGGGACTTATTCTTGGCGGAGGACTTATCCTCAGTATACTTATATCAAACGGAGCAGCCGTTATTCGGGACGGAATGCGGCTCGAAAAGCTGAGACACAGCGTTCTGAGACTTCATATCCTTGCGGAGTCCGACAGCGAATACGACCAGTCGCTTAAACTGAAAGTACGTGACGGACTTCTTGAAATGGGACTTTTTACCGAATCGGACTCGCTTTCCGAAGCGGAGGAAACGGCGGCGAAGAAACTGGACGATATTGAAAAAGCTGCCGAAAGCATACTTCGGGAAAACGGCTGCGAACTTCCCGTAACTGCCGAATTGGCGGACGTAGTGTTTGACGAGAGAGTTTACGGCGATATAACCATGCCTGCGGGGGAGTACCGTGCTTTGCGTGTGAAGATAGGCTCTGCGCAGGGGAAAAACTGGTGGTGCGTAATGTATCCTCCGCTCTGCATTCCTGCCGCATGCGAAGAAGATACTTCCGCTGAGGAGGTCAAAGAGGAAAAATCCGCCGAAGCTCTTTTCAACGAGGAGGAACTCGATATATTGTATCATCCGAAAAAATATGAGATACGTTTTGCCGTATGGGACAAAATCAAGGGCATTTTTAATGACAAAACAGTGAAAAGTGACGAAAAGTAAATTTACCCTTGACAATTTCGGGAAAATGGTGTATACTAATTTGGTAAGAAAGCAGAACAAGTCCGTTCTCACCGTCAGGCTCAGCTTAAACGGTCAATATGTTAATAACCGAAATGGATATGTGCGTATTGTGTGAGTGTGGATATTTCTGCACTCACTTATTTTATGTCCGGAGGTGCTTGAACATTAGCAAACAGGAACTGCAGATCAACGAAGATATTCGGGATAAGGAATTGCTCGTTATCGATGATGAAGGAAAAAAGCTTGGCACTATGTCTGCCAGAGACGCACAGAAATTAGCCTACGACAAGGATCTTGACCTTGTTAAAATAGCTCCGCAGGCTACTCCGCCCGTATGCCGTATCATGGACTACGGAAAGTACTGCTTCGAGCAGGCTAAGCGCGAAAAGGAAGCAAGAAAAAATCAGAAGATAGTCGCTATCAAGGAGATACGTATGTTCTCCACAATCGATACCCACGATTTTGAGACCAAGGTCAATCAGGCTGTCAAATTCCTTCAGGGAGGCGATAAGCTTAAAGTTTCCGTAAGGTTCCGCAAGAGAGCGATAGCTCACCCGGAATTGGGAGCGGATCTTCTTGACCGCTTCAAGGAGGCTGTTTCCGCAGCAGGTTCTGTTGACAAGCCGGCTAAAATGGAGGGACGCAGCATGGTCATGTTTGTCAGTCCCAAAAAGAACTGACAGGTTCTAATTAAGGAGGAAAAATAAATGGCAAAGGTTAAGGTTAAAACTCATTCCGGCGCTAAAAAGCGTTTTAAGATCACAGGCAGCGGTAAGGTAAAGTATCAGCACACAAACAAGAGACACAGACTTACCCAGAAGGATACAAAGCGTAAGAGGATCGCCCGCAACGCAGGTGTTGCAGGAAGCGCAAACGCTCCTACTATCAAGAAGCTCGTTCCCTATATGTGATCCGAAAATTTGTTCGGAAACGTTTAATTATATTTATTTCGGAGGTATAAGATTATGGCACGTATTAAAGGTGCAATGATGACTCGCAAGAGAAGAAATAAAACTTTGAAGCTTGCAAAGGGCTACTGGGGCGCAAAGAGCAAGCACTTCAAGATGGCTAAACAGGCTGTTATGAAGTCAGGCAATTACGCTTACATCGGCAGAAAGCAGAAAAAGAGAACTTTCAGACAGCTTTGGATCGCAAGAATTTCGGCTGCCGCAAAGATAAACGGCATGAATTATTCCACATTCATGAACGGCTGCAAAAAGGCAGGCATCACACTCAACAGAAAGATGCTTTCCGAGATCGCTATAAACGATGCAGCAGGATTTACCGCTATCGTTGAAAAGGCTAAGGTTGCTCTTTAATTTACGATTACTTACGACAACACGTTCTTAATAAAGAGCGTGTTTTGTTGTAAGAACATATATCAGCGAGTATACAAGCGATGAAACGGCTCGGATATTCGGAGGTTCTGACTATTGGAAAATATTATCACATCAAAGGACAATCCTGTTATAAAGCTGTATCAGAAGCTTTCTTCTTCAAAAAAAGAAAGACTTCAATACGGCTTATTCGTGTTGGAGGGACTGCGTATCGTTGAGGACGCCGTCCGTGAGAACGGCGGTATAACTCACCTTATAATGACGAAAAATGCGTGGGAAAAATTCGGCGGTACTCTGTTTCAGGCTGATTTGAGAGATGCAAAAACGCTTGTTATTTCAAATGAACTTGGAAATAAGATCTCCTCCACCGATACTACTCAGGGGGTATTTGCGGTCTGTAAGATACCTGTCGCCAAAGCTCCCGTTTTCCGTGACGGCGGCAAATATGCCGTTCTGTACGGACTTCAGGACCCAGGCAACGTCGGAATGATAATCCGCACGGCAGACGCTCTCGGCATAGACGGCGTTATACTTTCGGGGAGCTGCGACCTCTACAGCCCGAAAGTAATAAGGGCTACTATGGGTTCGGTGTTCCGCATGGATATTTTTGTGGAAAACGATACGGACAGGCTCTTTGAGCTGCTTGAAAGGGGCGGTGCGGAGACATCTGCCGCCGTAATAGACGCGGACGCTGAAAAAATCACCGAATGCGGCTTCAAGGGGACGCAGGCGATCTTTATAGGCAACGAGGGGAACGGTCTGCCGAGGGACGTCGCTCTGCGCTGCGGCAGACGTGTGACTATACCCATGAATGGCACTATAAATTCTCTTAACGCTGCAATGGCTGCGGGAATACTTATGTGGGAGCTGAAAAAATGAACGACAAGAAATACTGGGCATGGCTCGGTATGATATTCGGAGGCGGCTGTCACCGCTTATGGCAGCTTATGAATATCTGCGAAACGGCGCAGGAGGCATGCAGCGAGATACTTTCCGACAGCAGATTTATAAATCTCACTGACAGCGAAAGAAAAAATATAAACTCGTACAGCTTAAAAAATGCCGAGGAGCTTATTGCGGTATGCGGCAGAATGGGTATCGGCGTTGCCGCTTATTCTGAAAACGAATATCCGAATCAGCTCCGATATATCGCCGATCCGCCTCCCGTACTTTTTTATAAGGGAAATATCGGCTGTCTGACGGGAACAAAGACCATTACCTCGGTAGGTACGAGACATGCGGGGGATTACAGTATTTCCGCATGCCGCAGGGTATGCTCCGAGCTTGCTCGGAAAGGCTTCGTTATCGTGAGCGGATTTGCGGTTGGGATAGACATTACATCTCATATGGCGGCGGCTGAACTCGGACTGCCTACCGCCTGTGTTCTCGGCTGCGGCGTTGATGTTGATTACCCCAAGGAGAACTTCAAGTTCAGGGATAAGATCATCGCTTCGGGAGGTGTGTTCGTTTCGGAATATCCTCCCGGAACACGTCCTCACCGAGGCAGCTTTCCGAAACGGAATAGAATACTTTCCGCTCTCGGCAGAGCTGCCGTAGTGTTTGAAGCTGCGGAAAATTCGGGTTCTATTATTACCGCAAAGCTTGCAGCCGAGCAGGGCAGGGAGCTGTTCGTACTTCCGCCTGCGGATATTTTCAGCGGTTCGTTCGGCGGAAATATCCGTCTTTTGAGGGAGGGCGCAGTACCTGTAATGAGCGTGGAGGATATAATGGATTTTTTTAAACCCGGTTCTTCTGCGGACGCTTATATAAAATCAGACGCTTTTGCCTATATAATTGACACTAAGCCCTTGCAGCGCAGAGAAGCTCCGAAAGTTTCCCGCATACATGAGCTTATGGAGCAGGGAGAGGTCGTTACGTCTGAAAATAAAGAGCATTCCGAGACTCCGCAGAAGGCTGCCGACAATAAAAATAAAGCCGACGACGAAATAAGCTTTGACGATATTCCCGAGGGACTTGCGCGTGACATTGCTATGCTGCTCCATAAGGAGGGCAGACTTCATGCGGACGTTATCTGCACAAAATTGGGAATAGATTCCGCAAAGCTTATGATCGAACTTACGGAACTGGAAATCATCGGGGCGGTCAAAGCGTGTCCCGGAAGATTATATGAATTTGTTTCATGAATATAGATTATGAGGTTATCAAATGGCAAATTTAGTTATAGTTGAGTCGCCTGCAAAGGCTAAGACAATTCAGAAATATCTCGGCAAGGGGTACGAGGTAGTGGCTTCAATGGGTCATATCCGCGATCTTCCGAAATCCAAGCTGGGCGTTGACGTGGACGATGATTTTAAACCCCAGTATATCGACATGAAAGGCAAGGGCGACGTTATCAAGGAGCTGAAAAAGCGTGCCAAGAAATGCGAAAAGATCTACCTTGCTACCGACCCCGACCGCGAGGGCGAGGCGATATCATGGCATATCGCTCAGCTTCTTAAACTCGATCTGAACGATGACATAAGAGTAGCCTTCAACGAGATCACGAAAACGGGCGTAAACAGCGGAATGAGCAATCCGCACAAGATCGACCTCGACCTTGTGAATGCTCAGCAGGCGCGGCGTATTCTCGATCGCCTTGTCGGATATAAGCTCAGTCCGTTCCTTTGGAAAAAGGTCAAGAGAGGACTTTCTGCCGGACGTGTCCAGACCGTTGCCGTAAGTATCGTCGTTGACAGGGAAAACGAGATACGAGCCTTTGTGCCGAAAGAATATTGGTCGATCGACGCAAAATTTACTGCGCCGGGTTCAAGAAAGGTATTTGACGCGGCTCTTTTGTCGGTGGACGGAGAAAAGCTTGAAATTCCGAATCAGGCGGCTGCCGACGATCTTCTCAAACGTCTTGAGGGCGCTGAATACGAAGTGACCGCCGTTAAAAAGCGCGTTACCAAAAAGCAGCCTGCTCCGCCGTTTATCACTTCCACAATGCAGCAGGAGGCGTCCAAAAAGCTTGGCTTTACCTCAAAACGCACCATGAAAGCCGCTCAGGAGCTTTACGAGGGCGTTGACATCGAGGGCATCGGCGCAGTAGGTCTTATCACTTATATGAGAACGGACAGTCTGCGAATATCGGACGAGGCAAAGGCTGCGGCGGCTCAGTACATCGAAATGGTCTACGGAAAGGAATATCTTCCCGACAAGCCCAGAACGTTCAAATCCAAAAGCAACGCTCAGGACGCTCATGAAGCGATACGTCCCTCTCTGCCCGACCTTACCCCTGCCCGTGTAAAATCGAGCCTTACAAGCGATCAGTACAAGCTTTACGAGCTGGTATGGTCGAGGTTTATCGCAAGTCAGATGGCTAACGCCCTGCTTGATACCATGTCTGCGGATATTTCGGCAAACGGCTGTATTTTTCGTGCTTCGGGCTATTCCGTGAAGTTCAACGGCTTTACGGTCCTTTACGAGGAGGCGGCGGAGGGCAAGGATACTTCCAAAAAGGAGCTTCCCCCCCTTGCTGTCGGAGATAAGCCGAAGCTTAAATCTATCAGTGGAAATCAGCATTTCACTCAGCCGCCGCCGAGATATACGGAAGCTTCGCTCATTAAGGTTTTGGAGGAAAACGGTATCGGCAGACCGTCAACATACGCTCCGACCATTTCAACAATTATGGCTCGGCAGTACGTTGAGCATGAGGGAAAACAGCTAAAGCCGACTGCTCTCGGCGAAGTCATAACCGAGCTTATGAAAGAGCATTTCAAGGGTATAGTGGACGCTAAGTTCACCGCCGACATGGAAAGCAGTCTTGACGAGGTGGAAAAAGGCGACAAGGACTGGGTGACAACGCTTCACGAGTTCTATAAGGACTTTGCCGCCGACCTTGAAAAGGCAGAAACGGCTATGGAGGGCAAGAGGGTAAAAGTCCCCAATGAGGAAACTGACATCATATGCGAAAACTGCGGAAGAAATATGGTCATAAAGTACGGCAGATACGGAAAGTTCCTTGCCTGCCCCGGTTTTCCCGAATGCAAAAACGCAAAGCAGCTTGTTACGGAATCGGACGGCTGCTGTCCGAGATGCGGCAAAAAAATGCTCCTGAAAAAGTCCAAAAGGGGCAGAAGCTTCTACGGCTGCGAGGGCTATCCCGAGTGCGACTTTATGACATGGAACGTTCCGACAGCCGAGAAATGCCCCGAGTGCGGCAAAACTCTTTTCAACAAGGGCGGAAAATCAGGCAAGCTTATATGTGAAAATGTCGGCTGCAACTATGAAAGAGAGCTGAAAAAATGAGCGTTACCGTTAATGTTATCGGAGCAGGACTTGCAGGCTGTGAAGCGGCGTGGGCTTTGGCGAGGTACGGCATAAACGTCCGACTTTACGAAATGAAGCCGAAAAAATTCAGTCCTGCGCATAAGTACAGCGGCTTTGCGGAGCTTGTCTGTTCCAATTCGCTGAAAGCTTCAAGGCTCGAATCGGCGGCAGGTCTGCTTAAAACGGAAATGGAAATGCTCGGTTCGCTGACAGTTCCCTGCGCAAAGGAAAATTCCGTGGAGGCAGGCGGTGCGCTTGCCGTAGACAGGGAAAAATTTTCGGACAGCGTTACGGCGAAAATTCGGGAGAATCCGCTGATAGAGACAGTCGAGGAGGAAGTCGTCCGTCTGCCCGAGGGAATAAGCATAATCGCCACAGGACCGCTTACAAGCGGAGCAATGGCTGATGTAATAAAGGAGCTTTGCGGCGAGGGATTGAGCTTTTACGATGCGGCTGCTCCCATAGTGACCTATGAAAGCCTTGACAAGGAGAAAGTGTTCTTCGCTTCACGATACGGCAGAGGCGATGCGGACTATATCAACTGTCCCATGAATAAAGATGAATATACCGCTTTTTATCGGGAGCTTGTCAATGCCGAAAGAGTGCAGTTGAAGGATTTTGAAACTCACCCGTTCAGCGTTTACGAGGGATGTATGCCTATCGAGGTGCTTGCATCGAGGGGAGAGGACACCATGCGCTTCGGTCCTATGAAGCCTGTGGGGATAACGGATATACGCACGGGAAAACGTCCGTATGCTGTGGTTCAGCTCAGACGTGAGAACAAAGAGGCTACGCTGTTCAACCTTGTGGGCTTTCAGACGAATCTGAAATTCGGCGAGCAGAAGCGTGTTTTCTCCATGATACCGGGACTTGAAAACGCCGAATTTATGCGTTACGGCGTTATGCACAGAAATACTTTCATAAACAGTCCCGAACTGTTGAACGCCGATTTTTCCATGAGAAATAATGAAAACATTTATTTTGCAGGACAGATAACGGGAGTCGAGGGCTATATGGAGTCCGCCGCAAGCGGTATTATTGCAGGTACGGCGGCGGCAAGGAGCATACTCGGACTTGAACCGCTGTGTCTGCCCCGTGAGACTATGCTCGGCGCGTTGACCGCATATGTAAGCGACAGCTTCAACAGCGGCAAATTTCAGCCTATGGGCGCAAACATGGGTATACTGCCCGATATTGGCGTAAGAATACGTGACAAAAAGGAAAAATACGGCGCATACGCAAACCGTGCCGTGACCGCTTTGAAAGGGGAGCTTGAAAGAATTGGAAAAAATTATTGTTGACGCTTTCGGGGGCGACAATGCTCCCCTTGAAGTTATAAAGGGCTGTGAAAGAGCGGTCAAGGAGCTTGGAATAAAGATAATTCTTACGGGCAGCGAAAAGAAGATAAAAAAGTGCGCCGCCGATAACGGACTGAGCCTTGACGGTATGGAGATAGTACATACGGACGAAGTGTTTGATATTCACACCGAACCGTCTGAAATAATAAAATCGGGGAAGAATACTTCTATGGCGCTGGGTATGCGGCTTCTTGCCGAAAATAAGGGCGACGCTTTTGTTTCTGCCGGAAGTACGGGCGCGTTGGTAATGGGGGCGACATTTATCGTTAAGCGTATCAAGGGTATAAAACGCGTTGCTCCTGCGCCGATGCTGCCGACAGATAACGGCTGCTTTATTCTTATCGACGCCGGCGCAAATACGGAATGCCGCCCCGAAATGCTTTTGCAGTTTGCGGTCATGGGCAGCGCATATATGGAAAAGGTCATGGGGATAAAGTCTCCGAGGGTCGGACTTCTCAACATAGGCGCGGAGGATTCCAAGGGCAGAGAGCTTGAACTTGAAACGTATAAGCTCCTGAAAAATTCGGGACTTAATTTTGTCGGAAATATCGAGGCGAGAGCTTTACCGAAGGGCGACTGCCATGTGGTCGTAACGGACGGCTTTACGGGCAATATCACACTAAAGCTTTACGAGGGTATGGGTTCGTTTTTCTCACGGAAAATGAAGTGGATATTCTCGGGAATAGGCGCGGTCGGCGCTGTGTTCTCCCTCAATAAAATAAAGCTTCTCAAAAAACAGATGGATTACAGAGAGACGGGCGGCTCGGCTCTTATGGGCGTGAAAAAGCCCGTTATCAAGGCTCACGGAAGTTCCGACGCAAAGGCGTTTTTCAATGCCGTGAGACAGGCGAAAAAATGCGTTGACGGCAGAGTTATCGAATCTATCGAAAAATACGTAAATTCCCAAAGGAATGATGATAATGAATGATATTGAAAATATTTCGGAATTTGAAGAACTTATCGGCTATAAATTCAAGGACAGAAAGCTGCTGATAAACGCGCTTTCCCATTCCTCATACGCCAATGAGACGAAAAATCCCGGCGGCAGCAACGAAAGACTGGAGTTTTTGGGCGACAGCGTGCTTTCGGTGGTCGTTTCGGACTATCTCTACAAGCACCTGCATTCCGTTGCGGAGGGCGACTTGACGAAGCTCAGGGCGTCGCTTGTCTGCGAAAAGAGCCTGCACGTTTTTGCGCAGCGTATTCGTCTGGGCGAGTACATTCTTCTCGGCAAGGGCGAGGAAAATACGGGCGGACGTGAAAGACCCTCCATTCTTGCGGACGCATTCGAGGCTGTAATTGCCGCCGTATACCTCGACGGCGGAATTGAAGCGGCAAGAAAGCACATTCTCCGATTTATCCCCAGCGACCTTGTTCACGGCGCAAAAATGGCTTTCGGCGACTTTAAAACAGTTCTTCAGGAGGTCGTTCAGAAGAATCCCGAGGAAAAGGTGGAATACGTCCTTATCGGCGAAGAAGGTCCCGACCATAACAAGCGTTTTGTAGTCGAAGTAATGCTTAATTCTCAGGTCATCGGCAAGGGCAGGGGCAGAAGCAAAAAGGACGCAGAACAGCTTGCGGCGAAAGAAGCCCTTGAACTTATGGGCTACAATACAAGCGTATGAAGCATGCGAATATTTCGATTTTTGTACCGCATATCGGCTGTCCGCACAGGTGTAGCTTTTGTGACCAGAGGACTATCAGCGGTACTCAGCATGCGCCGTCTGCGGACGATGTAAGGGCAGTCTGCGAGAAAGCTCTCGGTGAGGCGAAGTCCCCCGAAAACACGGAAATAGCTTTTTTCGGCGGCAGCTTTACGGCGATACCCCGAGGGTATATGACAGAGCTTCTCGAAACGGCTCACGAATTTACGGGGGAGGGGAAATTCAAGGGTATACGCATTTCCACACGTCCCGACCGTATTGACCGTGAAGTTCTCGATATACTGAAAAAATACGGCGTTACGGCGATTGAGCTGGGTGCGCAGTCCATGTGCGACGAGGTGCTTGAAGCGAACGAGCGTGGGCATACGGCGGAAGATGTTGTCAATGCAAGTAATTTGATCAGGGAATACGGCTTTGAACTGGGCTTGCAGATGATGGTGGGTTTGTACAAGAGTACAGAGGATGACGAGTGGGCGACATTCACGCAGATATTAAACCTGCACCCCGATACGGTCAGGATATATCCCGTGGTCATTCTTGAAAATACCCGTCTGGGCGAGCTTTACAGATCGGGGGAGTACAGGACGTTTTCCTTTGAGCAGGTTGTGGAAATGGTCTCGATATTTCTTATGGCGTTTGAAAATGACGGGATACGAGTCATAAAATGCGGACTTCACGCAAGCGAGTTTGTCGAAAAGGATATGATCGGCGGATATTATCACCCGGCTTTCCGTGAACTCTGCGAAAACGCGATATACAAGAAACTTATATGGGATTCGCTTTTTGAAATGGCGGACATGAACCGTCCTCAGAAATATGACGAAGAAGAAGTAAGAAAAAAACTTGAAAAAATACACAGGGAACATATTTTTGCCGTTAATCCGTTATGTATAAGTAAAGCGGTCGGACAGCGAAAATCAAACATCAGGCATTTCAGCGAACACGGCATAGATATTAAAATTATCGGCGATGAAAATGTTGCGGAATATAAGGTTGAACTGAGGAGGTGAATCTGTGTACCTTAAATCACTGGAAATACAGGGCTTTAAGTCCTTTCCCGACAAAATAAGCCTTACCTTTGACAAGGGCTTGACGGCGGTGGTAGGCCCCAACGGCAGCGGAAAAAGTAATATCGGCGATTCGGTTCGCTGGGTACTCGGCGAGCAGTCTACAAAGACTCTCCGAGGCAACAAAATGGAGGACGTTATTTTTTCCGGTACTGTTGCGAGAAAGCCTATGGGATTTGCCGCTGTTACGCTGAATATCGACAATTCCGACAACACGCTCTCTGATATGGGCGATGAGGTAGCCGTTACACGAAAGCTCTATCGAAGCGGAGAGAGCGAATATATGATAAACGGCAAAGCGTGCCGCCTTAAAGACATTAACGAGCTTTTCATGGATACTGGTCTGGGACGTGACGGCTATTCGATCATCGGTCAGGGACGTATCGCCGAGATAGTCGGCGCAAAAAGCAGCGAGCGGCGTGATATTTTCGAGGAGGCGGCAGGTATATCGAAATTCCGCTACAAAAAGCTCGAAGCCGAACGCAAACTCACATCGGCGCAGGAAAATCTGCTCAGGCTTTCGGATATTTTGTCCGAGCTGGAGAACCGCGTCGAACCGCTGAGAATACAGTCCGAAAAGGCGCAGAAATTTATAAGGCTTGCGGAGGAAAGAAAACGTTTGGAGCTTTCCGTTTGGATAACCCGTCTTGACGAATTGAAAGAAAAACTCGATAAGCTTGACGAGAAAATACTTCTCAGCCGCGGCGAATACGAAAATACCGAAAACGACATCGCACGGGAGGAAGAAAAGCTTCAAAGCAGCTATCGGGAAATGCAGAAATGCACCGCAAGGTCGGACGAACTAAGACAAAAAATGCTCGAGGAGGAGCAGGAGTCCTCGCAGAAAAAGTCGGATATTGCCGTATTTGAGAACGATATAAACCATTGCGCCGAGGCTATCCGCAAGGCTAAAAAAAGCATGGAGGATTCCGAGGAAACAAGGCGCGACCTGCAACTGCGTATAAAGGAGACTGAGAAGAAGATCGCTTTACTGAAACAGCAGAAAACCGAACTTCTGGAGGAGATAGCTGCCGTTGAAAAGGAATTTAAGGCGGCGGAGGAAAAAAATTCTCAGCTTGGCGACTCCGTTGACAAGGCAGGCAGCGAGATAAACGACCTCTATATCAGGCGCAGCGAGCTGAATTTCGCCGCAGAAGCCGCAAAACAGCAGGCGACCGACGATGAAAAACGTTTGCAAGAGCTGCTTGACAGTACGAACGATATTGAAACTGCGGTCGGCGGATATAATGAAAAAATCGAAAAAAATACAGCCGAGCTTGACAAGAATGTGAAAAAAACGGCTGAACTTAAAAATAAGCTCGGCGGTCTTGAACGGCTCTACAGTTCGCGAAAGGACGGCTTTGAACAGGCTAAGAGCAGCTTCGAGAAAGCTCTGTACGAACTGAAAAACTGTCAGCAAAGGCGAAAGATACTCGTTGACCTTGAAAACAGCATGGAGGGCTTTGCAGGCAGCGTAAAGCAAATTCTTAAAGCGGCAAAACAGGGCAGGCTCGGCGGCATATACGGCACGGTCGCTCAGAATATCGGCGTTGAGGGAAAATACGCCCTTGCCGTTGAAACGGCTTTGGGCGGCGCAATGCAGAATATCATTGTTGAAAACGAGGATTCCGCAAAACGAGGCATACGATTTTTAAAGGAACAGCACGGCGGACGCGCGACTTTTCTGCCGATAACCTCGGTAAAGGGCTATGAACTGCGTGAAAGCGGTCTTGAAAACTGTGTGGGATATGTCGCAAAGGCAAGCGAAATAGTCTCCTATGACAAAAAATTCAGCGGCATAATCGCTTCGCTGCTCGGACGTATAGTGATAGCCGAGGATATTGATTCCGCCGCAAATATAGCCAAAAGGTATGGATATAAGTTCCGTATAGTGACCCTCGACGGACAGGTGGTAAATGCCGGCGGTTCGTTTACGGGCGGTTCGGCTCAGAAGTCGGCTGGCGTTATCACACGTAAAAACGAGATAGACGGACTGGACACAGAAATAACACGTCTTACGGCGCAGCGTGAGGAGCTTAACGCAAAAATGGAAAAGCTCCGTGCGGAATCGGAAAAACTCAGATACGACAGGGAATCCGTAAGGTCGGAGCTTTCCGAATGCGAAGCGGCTCAGATACGGATAAACGCCGAATTGACGAGCCTTAACGCACTTGTGGAGCAGCTCAGGGCGAGCGCGGAAAATTCCGACCGTCAGCAAACTGAGTTTGAAAACCGTATTTCGGCTGCAAAAGAAGCGGAAGCCAACGCCCGAAAAGAAGCGGCGGCTTTGGAAGAACAGATAAAAAGTGCGGAAAAAAAGCTTGCCGAGGGACAGGACAGCCGTGAAAAGCTGAGACTTGAACGTGCGGAGCTTTCGGAAAAGCTTTCGCAGCTAAAAATACGTGATATGGAGCTTTCAAAGGATATTCAGGCTCGGGATTCGGATATTGAACGTATTAAGTCGGAAATAGAACTTCTTGACAGCGGCAGCAGCCGTTTCGAGGAGGAGATCGAACGGCAGAAAAGGATAATTTCCGAAAAGCAGACGGAAATTGAACGATTGAGCGCGGAGCTTGAAAATACGGGCAGAAATGCGGAGCGTTATTCGGCTGAGATACAGCGTTATCAGAACGTCCACGCCGAGCAGAACCGTCTTGCAGGCGAAATACAAAAGGGTATGAAGCAGCTCAACGAGGCAAAGGAAAAGCTTTCGGGCGATATAACTCGTCTTGAAGAACGGCGTGAAGCGGCTGAACGCGATTCCGACAGCATTATCCGTCAGCTCATGGACGTTTACGAGATGACATATTCGGAGGCTTTGCAAAATGCCGAAAAAACGGACGATATAGCCGCTTCACAGGCGGAGCTTACGTCTGTCAAGAATAAGATACGTGCTTTGGGCAGCGTAAATGTGGACGCTGTTGAGGAGTACAGGGAAGTGTCGGAGCGGTACGAATTTATGTCGGCGCAGCTTGCGGACGTTCAGAACTCCAAACGTGAGCTTGAAAAGATAATTTCAGACCTCACCGAGGAAATGTGCCGTATTTTCGAGGAAAGCTTCCGTGTGATAAATTCAAATTTCAAGGAAATATTTGTTGAGCTTTTCGGCGGAGGAAAGGCGGAGCTTATCCTCACCGACCCCGAAAACGTCCTTGAATCGGGTATCGAGATAAGCGTTGCGCCTCCCGGAAAGGTCATAAAGAACCTTATTTCGCTTTCGGGAGGAGAGCAGTCCTTTGTGGCTATTGCCATTTATTTTGCTATCCTGAGACTTCGCCCTGCCCCGTTCTGTATTTTGGACGAGATAGACGCGGCTCTCGACGAGGTGAACGTCAGAAAGTACGCTCAATATCTTAAAAATTTTACCGATACCACGCAGTTCGTCCTTGTTACTCACAGGCGAAGCGCAATGGAGGAGGCGAACGTCCTCTACGGCGTTACAATGCAGGAGGACGGTATTTCCAAGCTCCTTAAAATGGAGCAGGTGGATTTTCAGGAGGACGTCGCTGATATTCAGTAATTGTATGGACCACCGTCAGCAACCTTAGCAGGGGGACGCTGTCCCCCTGCACCCCCTGCCAAAGGGGTGACCCCTTTGGAATCTCTGCTGTCGTAAATTTTCCTGCATAAAGCCTGCCATATAAATTCAAATCCATATTTTTTATGGCTTTATGCAGGAGAATTTACGATATAGGGTTCAAGAGATTACCTTTTGGCAAAAGATACAGGAAACAATATCGGGCTAAGTTGTTGAAAGTGATTAATAAACCATAAATGGAGGATATTATGGGATTATTTTCTAAAATCGCAGAGGGTCTGAAAAAAACCAAGGACAGCTTTCTTGGAGGACTTCAGCGAGTATTTAATTCATTTACCAAAATAGACGAGGAGCTTTTCGAGGAGCTTGAGGAGCAGATGATAATGAGCGACATCGGCGTTGACACCTCGGTGGAGATTTGCAGCCGTGTACGCAAGCTTGTCAAGGAGCGCGGCATTACCGATCCCAACGATATTATGGAGCTTATACACGAAGTCATTTCCGACATTATGGGGGAGGATACGGGGCTCGATCTTTCGGCTTCTCCTGCCGTTATAATGGTCATCGGAGTAAACGGCGCAGGAAAGACTACTACTATCGGAAAGCTGTGTCATCAGTTCAAGCAGGAGGGCAAAAAAGTCCTTGTTGCGGCGGCGGATACGTTTCGTGCGGCTGCTATCGACCAGTTGCAGGTATGGACTGAACGTGCAGGCGTTGATATTGTCAAGCATGCCGAGGGCAGCGATCCGGGCGCGGTGGTGTACGATTCGCTTGAAGCGGCAAAGGCTCGAAACTGCGATATAGTCGTAATAGATACCGCCGGCAGACTTCATAACAAGAAAAATCTTATGGAGGAGCTTAAAAAGATAAACCGCATTATCGACAGCAAGGCAGGGGACTGCTCCCGTGAGATACTCCTTGTCCTTGACGCTACAACAGGACAGAATGCCGTCAGTCAGGCAAAGCTTTTCAGCGAGACTGCTCCCATTACGGGAATTGTCCTTACAAAGCTTGACGGCACGGCAAAGGGCGGTATTGTTATATCAATTAAAAATGAACTCGGCATTCCCGTTAAGCTTATCGGCGTAGGCGAAAAAATAGACGATCTACAGCCCTTTGACAGCCGTATGTTTGTAGACGCTCTGTTCGACCTTGACGAAGCTAAACGCAAGGCTGCCGAAAAAGCGGAGGAAGTTCCCGAGGTTGAGGAAGAACTCGAGGTTGAGGAAGTTCCCGAAATTGAGGAAGAACCCGAGGTTGAAGAAGTTCTCGAAATTGAGGAAGAATCCGAAATTGAAGAAGAACCCGAGGTTGAGGAAGAATCCGTAGTTGAGGAAGTTCCCGAGGTTGAGGAAGAACCCATAGTTGAGGAAGAATCCGAAATTGAAGAAGTTCCCGAGGTTGAAGAAGAACCCGAAGCTGAGGAAGAACCTATAGTTGAGGAAATTCCCGAAAAGAAGAAAAAGAAAGGCTTCTTCAGCAGACTTTTCGGAAAGAAGGGCGACGACAATGAATAAAATCGTTTTTGCTACAAATAACGAAAATAAGCTTCGTGAGGCAAGAGAGATACTCGCTCCCCTCGGAATTGAAGTAGTTTCTCAGCGTGAAGCGGGGGCGGACTGCGAACCCGAGGAAAACGGCGTTACCTTTGCTGAAAATGCCATGATAAAGGCAAAGGCGGTATATGATATTGTGAAATGCCCTGTAATTGCGGACGACAGCGGACTTTGCGTTGACGCACTGGACGGCAGACCGGGTGTTTATTCCGCACGTTACGCTCCGAAAGGGGAGGAATGCGGAAAGCTTCTTGCCGAAATTCAGGACGTTCCCGAGGAAAACAGATGGGCTGCTTTTGAGTGTGTGATAGCGTATGTTGACGGCGAAAACGAGTTTACCGTAAACGGCAGCTGTCACGGCAGTATCGGATTTGAGGAGCGTGGAGCAAACGGCTTCGGCTACGACCCGATATTCATGTGCGGCGGCAGAACAATGGCGGAAATGGACTCGGAGGAAAAAAATAAACTGAGCCACAGAGGTGCGGCTCTCAGAGAGCTGTTCAAGCGTCTGGAAAAGAAAGGTGAGTAATATGCTGACAAGTAAACAACGCGCATATCTTCGGGGTATTGCGGCGGAATATGAAACGATCTTTCAGGTAGGCAAGGGAGGCGTTACCGAGCAGCTTTGCAGAGAAATAGGCGAGGCTCTGCGAAAACGCGAGCTTATCAAGCTGAGGGTTCTCGACAACTCGGGCTGGACGGCAAGGGAGGCTGCGGACGCCGTTGCAGAGCAGACAGGCGCAGACGTTGTGCAGGTCATCGGAAGTAAGTTCGTGCTTTTCAAGCGCAACCCCAAAGAGCCTGTTATCGAGAATATCCCGAGATCAAAATGAGGATAGGCATTTACGGCGGCAGCTTCAATCCCGTGCATAACGGGCATATCCATTTGGCGGAATCGGCAGCTGATGAGCTTGCTTTGGATAAGGTGTACCTTGTTCCGTCGAGGATAAGTCCGCACCGTTCAAGCGATGAATACGCTTCGGGCGAGGACAGAATGGCTATGCTGAGACTTGCGTGTAAGGGGCATGAACGTCTTGTTCCCTGTGACTATGAACTGAAAAACGATCGGAAAAGCTATACCGTTTATACTGTGGAGGAATTTCGGCGGCTGTTTCCCGACGGCGAGCTTTTTCTGCTGGTGGGCAGCGACATGCTCATGTGCTTTGACGAATGGAAACGCTTTGAGGACATACTGAACGAAGCGGCTCTCGCTGTTGTTTCGAGAAACGACGGCGACCGTGATCAACTGGAGAAAAAAGCGGAGAAACTGCGTAAATTCGGGAAAATTTATATTTGCAGCGCACAGCCCGTAGAAGTATCTTCTACGGAGATCAGAAAAAAAATTGAAAAAAATGAAAATTTCTCTTGCTATCTTGACGAAAATGTAGTACAATATATATCATTAAGAAAAATTTATCTATGGAATCACTGATTAAATAACGCTTTCAGCTTGGCACGTCATCTGCTTGCATATTTTTCGTCATCTTACATAAAAACTCCTTGCCATACACAAAGTATGCCTGTGTCGTTTTTATGCAAGCTGACAAAAAATCTGACTGCGCATCTGACGCACCATATTTAATCAGTGCTTCCCTAAATTAATTTGAGGTGATTTTTTGTTTTACAATACCGATGAAAAAAAGAAATACCTTAAAGAACATCTCTCGCAAAAGAGATACCAGCATTCTTTGAACGTTGCCGCAGAATGCCGCAAATTGGCGGAAAAATACGGCGAAGACCCTGATAAGGCTTATTTTGCGGGACTTCTTCACGATGTATGCAAGGAGCTGCCTGCCGAGGAGCAGAAGCGTCTTGTTTTGGAAAGCGGATTCGCAGTTTGCCGTGAGGAGCTTGAGACCCGTTCGCTGTGGCACGCAGTTGCAGGCGCATATTTTGTTAAAAACGTTTTCGGGGTCGAGGATATAGATATAATAAATTCCATTCGTTTCCATACGGTCGGAAGAGCCGGAATGACAAGGCTGGAGGAAATAGTCTATCTGGGCGATCTTGTTTCCGCAGACAGAAGCTACAAGGACGTTGACAAAATGAGAAAGGCTGTGTACAGCGATCTTAACGGCGCTATGCTGGAGGCTTTCAATTTTTCAATAAAAAATGTAGTGAAAAAAGGCGGACTTCTTCCCGTCTGCACCGTCGAGGGATATAATTTCTACACACGTCTGCTAAAGGAAGATAAAAAGAAATAGAGATATTGAAGTTTTGTTGACAGAACGAAAAGAGGATCAAAATGAAAAACAACGAGTTTCATTCGGGAGATAACGGTCCTAAGCCGCTGAAAAGACTGGTAAGGGCTGATAAAGGGCGTGAGCCGTATCACGGTAAGTACGAGGCTGACCCGTCCGAATACCACGGTAAATACGAGGCTGACCCGTCCGAATATCACGGTAAATACGAAGCTGAGCCGTCACAGTATCACGGTAAACACGAAGCTCTGCCAAAGCCGCAGCCAAGGTATGTTCCGCAGCCTCATGAAAAAGGCGTACAAGCGGCGTCTCACGGTTCAAAAAAACAAAAGCACGGGAAAAAAGCGAAAAAACAGAACGCTTTGGTGAACGCGCTTGTAAAGTTTGCTTCCGTGGCGGCGGCGTTGGTCATCTCGTTTACGCTGACCCTTAATATCCCGATACTTTCCGACAAAGAAAATGGCGGAAATATTTCCATAATTAATTATATCAAAAACCTTAAACCGGCGGCAAAAGAGGGCGAGCTTGACAAATCGGGAATACAGAACAACCTGAACCTTAATCCCGACGCTGTTGAAGTTGATTATAACGATGGCCTTGATCTTCCGCAGCTTATCGAGGGACAGTACAGCATACTTGTTCTCGGCTTTGAGCCTGATGAATACAATACGGACGTTATGTGGGTAGTGCAGTTCGATATAGGTCACGGCAAGCTGAATATCCTACAGATACCGAGAGATACGTGTCTGCCCGACTATACGAGCAGCGTAACGAGAAAGTTCAACAGTATCTACACAATGGGCGACCCGACCATAAATCCGCCTATTCAGCGTACTGTAAACGCGGTGCAGGAGAATTTCGGCATACCGATAGACGCTTACGTTACGACTACATGTGACGATATTGTTGAAATTGTTGATATTATCGGCGGTATACCCATTCATATTGATAACGAGATCGTATTTGAACCCGATAAGGTCATTCCCGAGGGCGATGTTACGCTTGACGGCAATCAGGCGGTGTGGTTCATGCGTTTCAGAAAAGAATGGCTGACGGGCGACATCGGACGTATGCAGAATCAGCGTCGTTTCATGGCTGCGGCAATGAACAAGCTTATGAATATCGTTGAGGATGAGGGACGCATAAAGCTTTACAGCTATATTAAGGAAATTTACGAAAAGGATCTCATGTATACCGATCTTTCGGTAGGCGATCTGGGAAAAATAGCGGATTTTGCGTCTACTATCTCAATGGAGGACGCGCAGGTCAATATGGTTCCCGGCGAAGATGCGAAATTTTACGCTGCCGACGGAAACGCTTACTCCGTGTATTCCGTTCACAAGCAGGCGACTATCGACCTGCTGAACAAGTATTACAGACCGTATCAGAAGATAATGACAAGTCTCGATACGTCTATCGTCGAGCTTGTTACAGATTACGAATACGAGCTTTACGACGATACGGGAGCTACTCTTGACGAGCTTGAAAACGCTACAGAGCCGGTACGTGACCCGAATGCTATACCATGGCGAAAGGAAGAATGAATATGACTGAGCAGGAAAGACTTGAACTTATAATTAAAACTCTTGACAGCAAGAGGGGCGAGGATATTCAGGCGATAAAAATTGCCGACCTGACGATACTTGCCGACTATTTTGTAATTGTAAACGGTACGAGCAACACTCACGCCCGTACTCTTGCGGACGAGGTGGAATTTCAGCTCTTACAGCACGGGATCGAACCACAAAGACGAGAGTCCGATACGGGAAATACGTGGATAATCCTTGATTACGGCGATATTATAGTCCATGTATTTTATAAGGACACACGCAGCTTCTACAAGCTCGAAGGATTGTGGGCTGACGGCGAGCGGCTTGACGTCAGCTCTTTGCTGACTGAGGAGGGAAAGCAATGAAAACCAACAACGCCAAAGGCAGAACTTACGTAATTATTGTCGGAGCGTATCTTATTTTGAAATCTATACTGAACATGATAATCGGCGGAGGTCTTAATATCGGCGATCTGATTTTCGCCGTTATCGCAGCGGCTGCCATGTTCAGCGGATTGCAGTATCTGAACATTGCAGTATCGGCGATACTTGCTATCACGGTGCTTACAAATTTACCGCATAATCTGACGCATCTTCCCGGTACGCTCATATATCTTATTGAAGCGGCAGTCGATGTCGGAGCGATAGTTCTTCTGCTTTTGCAGAACGATGTTAAGGAGCACTTCACTAACAAATGGAGCGAATTTGGAGAGCTTTTTAAGAAATAAAAATTTTGAGCGTACTAACATTGGAATTGCTGTAAGGGAACGCCCTCTCTTGCAGGGCGTTCCCTAAAAAACAATAATTTCTTAAGTTAATTACATTGCTGAGAAAATAATTATAAAAAGGATTGAGGATAATGGCAAAATATGATTTCAGAGCTGTCGAGAAGAAATGGCAGAAATTCTGGGAGGAAAACGATACGTTCAAGGCATCCGATGACCACAGCAAAAAGAAATTCTATACGCTTGTGGAATTTCCGTACCCGTCAGGTCACGGTATGCACGTAGGTCACATCAAAGCATATTCGGGACTTGAAGTCGTAAGCCGCAAAAGACGTATGGAGGGCTACAACGTGCTGTTCCCGATCGGATTCGACGCATACGGTCTGCCTACCGAAAATACGGCTATAAAAGAAAATATCCACCCGAGGATAGTTACGGACAGAAATATCGAGAAGTTCACACAGCAGCTCAAAACCGTCGGATTCTCCTTTGACTGGTCAAGAGTTATTGATACCACCGAGGAAAGCTACTACAAGTGGACTCAATGGATATTCCTTAAAATGTTTGAAAAGGGACTTGTTTTCCGTGATAAGACAAATGTAAACTACTGCCCGAGCTGTAAGGTAGTTCTTTCAAATGAGGATTCACAGGGCGGCAAGTGTGATGTCTGCCACAGCGACATTATTCAGAAAACAAAGGAAGTATGGTATCTCCGCATTACCGAGTATGCCGATAAGCTGCTTCAAGGTCTTGACGAGGTGGATTACCTCCCGAACGTTCGGCTTCAGCAGGAAAACTGGATAGGAAAGTCCACGGGAGCTTTTGTGAACTTTAAGATAAAGGAGCATGACGAACAGCTCCGCATTTACACAACGCGTCCCGATACGCTTTACGGCGTTACTTTTATGGTAATCGCCCCCGAACACCCGATCATTCAGAAATACCGTGATTCTATCGCCAATATTCAGGCTTTGGACGACTACAGGAGCGAGTGCGCCAAGAAAAGCGAATTTGAGAGAACTCAGCTTGTAAAGGACAAGACGGGAGTGAAGATCGAGGGTCTTACCGCTGTTAATCCCATTACGGGCAAGGAGATACCCGTATACATTTCCGACTACGTAATGATGGGCTACGGTACGGGAGCTATTATGGCTGTGCCTGCTCACGATACGAGAGACTACGACTTCGCAAAGAAGTTCGGCATAGACATAATCGAAGTTATCAAGGGCGGCGATATTTCCAAGGAGGCGTACACGGGCGAGGGCGAGCTTGTTAATTCGGGCGAACTCAACGGCATTTCCAACAAAAAGGACGCTGTGAACAAGGCTCTTGAAATACTTGAAAGGCTCGGCTGCGGCGAAAAGGGCGTACAGTTCAAGATGAAGGACTGGGCGTTCAACCGTCAGCGTTACTGGGGCGAACCTATCCCGATCGTCCACTGCGATACCTGCGGAATGGTTGCCGTACCCTATGAGGAACTTCCCCTCAGACTTCCCGAGGTAGAGAATTTCGAGCCGGGTACGGACGGCGAAAGTCCTCTTGCAAAAATAGAAAGCTTTGTAAAGTGCAGTTGTCCCAAATGCGGAAAGCCTGCACGCCGTGAGACCGATACAATGCCTCAGTGGGCAGGTTCTTCATGGTACTTCCTCCGCTACTGCGACCCTCATAACGACGAGGCGTTTGCTTCAAAAGAAGCTCTTGAATACTGGCTGCCCGTTGACTGGTACAACGGCGGTATGGAACACGTCACACGCCACATGATATACAGCCGTTTCTGGCATAAGTTCCTTTATGACAACGGTCTTGTGCCGACTTCCGAGCCTTACGCAAAGAGAACGGCTCAGGGACTTATCCTCGGACCCGACGGCGAGAAAATGTCCAAATCACGGGGAAATGTTATCGATCCCAACGATGTTGTTGAGGAATACGGCGCAGACGTTCTCAGGCTCTACGTCCTCTTTATGGGAGACTATGAGAAAGCCGCTCCGTGGAGCGAATCGAGCATCAAGGGCTGCAAGCGTTTCGCTGACAGAGTATGGGGACTTCAGGATATTATGGTCGAGGGCGACGATTACAGCGACAAGCTGAAATCGGCTTTCCATAAGACTATTAAAAAGGTATCGGACGACATCGAAGCTATGAAGTTCAACACCGCAATTGCCGCTATGATGGCTCTTATAAATGAGATTTATACGGCAGGCAGCATTACAAAGGCTGAACTTGGAGCTTTTGCGACTATGCTCTACCCGTTCGCTCCCCACATTTCGGAGGAACTCTACAACCTCACATTCGGAAAGATACTCAGCGAACAGCCGTGGATAACCTATGACGAGGCTCTTTGCAAGGACGATACGATCGAGATAGTTGTCCAGATAAACGGCAAGCTCAAGTCAAAGCTCAGCGTTGCGGCTGATTCCGATAAGGACGCCGTTATTGCTATGGCTATGGCGGACGAAGCCGTTATGAAAGCTGTTGACGGTAAGAATGTCGTAAAACAGATATATGTACCAAATAAACTTGTTAATATTGTTGCAAAATAACGAAATTTACAAATCCAAAAAAAGTACTTGACATATAAGTAAATGTATGGTAAAATAAGATTATATTCGTAAACGGATGAGGTATTTGTTAGCAACACTCATTACGAGTGATTGGTATATAGCCCGGGGTTTCCTGTGGGCAACCTCTGAACAAGGGAGGGAAATGATAAATGGCAGAAGTTCGCGTTGGCAAGAATGAGTCTCTTGACACGGCTCTTAAAAGATTTAAGAGATCGTGCGCTAAGGACGGCGTCATTGCTGAGGTACGTAAGAGAGAGCATTATGAGAAGCCTTCGGTAAAACGTAAGAAGAAGTCCGAGGCAGCTCGTAAGCGTAAGTATTGATCTTACCGTATATGATTTAAAAGGCGGACGGCTTCGTCCGCTTTTTCATTGTACATAGACTTTTCAAGTTTTAAGGAGTTCCATATGATAAAAAAAATATTGGTCATACACGGACCTAATCTCAATCTGCTCGGCGAACGTGAACCCGGCGTATACGGCAGCTCGGGTATTGACGTGCTTAATCACAACATAATCGACAGGGCAAAGGAAAACGGTCTGGAATGCGAGATTTTCCAGTCCAACCACGAGGGAGCTATTATCGACAAGCTTCACGCCGCGCGTACAACCTTTGACGGCGTTATCATTAATGCCGGAGCGTATACGCACTACAGCTACGCCATAAGGGACGCTATTGCAGCTATAAAAATTCCTGTGATAGAGGTTCATATAAGCAATATCGACGCGCGTGAGGAGTTCAGGGCAAATTCCGTTATTGCGCCTGTTTGCAGGGGCAGTATATGCGGCTTTGGCTTTATGAGCTACTATCTTGCGGTACAGGCAATGGCGGAGCTTTGATATGAACAGATTAGACAGACTTTTTGAAATACTCCCGAAGCGTGTTGACAGCGTTCTCATAACGTCCGATGTAAACAGGCGTTACTTTACAGGTATGAAGTCCTCGGCAGGCGTTGCGCTTGCTTTTCGGGGAAAAGCGTACCTGCTTGTGGATTTCAGATACATCGAGAAAGCCCGTGAGACTGTAACTGCGGCGGAGGTCATAGAAGCGAAAAAAATATATCCGCAGATAGCAAAGCTGCTTTTGGCTCACGGCGCGAAAAATATAGCGATAGAGGCTCAGGACGTAACGGTCAGCCGCCTTAACAAAATGAAAAAGCTGTTGAAAGGCTTCGATATTATTGAGACTGACACTTTGAGCAATGCGATAAACGACCTTCGCATGTTTAAAGACGACGAGGAGCTTGCCTGTATAAAAAAAGCGCAGGAAATTGCGGAATCCGCATTTGATGGCATACTCGGCTTCATTAAAGAGGGCGTTACGGAGCGTGAGATAGCCCACGAGCTTGAACGCCTTATGATGGCGAACGGGGCGGAGGGAATTTCCTTTGAGACAATCGCTTTGTCGGGCGAAAATACGTCCATGCCGCACGGTGTTCCGTCGGATAAGGCTGTTCGGCAGGGTGAATTTGTTCTCATGGATTTCGGCGCGGTATACAACGGCTACCACAGCGATATGACCCGAACCGTATGCGTGGGACAGCCTACCGAGGAAATGGCGGAGGTCTACGAGATCGTCCTTAAAGCGCAGCAGGCGGCTATCGAAGCGGCTCATTCGGGAATGACTGGTCAGGAGCTTGATTCGATAGCAAGAAGCATTATAGATGAAGCAGGGTACGGCAAGCGTTTCGGTCACGCTCTCGGTCACGGCGTCGGACTCGATATTCACGAGCTGCCGAATGCCGCTCCTTACTATAAAAAAGAACTGAATCCAAACGCTGTTGTGACAGTCGAGCCGGGAATTTATATCGAGGGAAAATTCGGCGTTCGTATAGAAGATTTTGTCATTTTGACCGAAAATGGATGTATAAATCTGACAAAAAGTGCAAAAAATATAATATCTTTGTAATAATCTCATTTTAGGTATTGCAAAGATGCTTAAAATATGTTATAATAATACATATAATTATAGTTAAGAGTTGAGCCGAACGGATCGTATAAAACTTTTAACTCTTGATCTTAAAATAACGGAGGTATTTTTTTATGATTTCAGCAGGCGATTTCAGAAACGGCGTTACCTTTGAGCTGGACGGACAGGTTGTACAGGTGGTCGAGTTCCAGCACGTAAAACCCGGAAAGGGCGCTGCGTTCGTGCGCACAAAGTATAAGAACGTTATCACAGGTTCAGTTGTTGAAACTTCCTTTAACCCTACTGCTAAGTTCCCTACAGCTTTTGTTGAGAGAAAGGATATGCAGTACAGCTACAATGACGGCGACCTTTATTATTTCATGGATATGGAGACCTACGAGCAGCTCCCGATCAGCGCGTCTGTTCTCGGCGACAGCTTCAAATTCGTTAAGGAAGAAATGATCTGCAAGATCCTTTCTTATAAGGGAAACGTTTTCGGCGTTGAGCCGCCTAACTTCGTTGAACTGGTGGTTACTCAGACCGACCCCGGCTTCAAGGGCGATACGGCTACAAACGCAACAAAGCCCGCCGTTCTCGAAACAGGTGCGGAGATCAAGGTTCCGCTGTTCATTGACGAGGGCGAAAAGATACAGGTCGATACACGTACAGGAGAGTACATGTCAAGAGCATAATTCATTGTTTTTTCAAAACCTTGAATTAATATTTATGAATTAAAGGAGGGGGAGCTTGTTATGAAGCTTACTGAGAAAATGTCATACCTACAGGGTCTGCTTGACGGTCTTGAGATCGACAATTCCACTAAGGAGGGCAAGGCGCTTTTGCAGATGTCCGATGTAATGTCGGAGCTGGTGGCTTATGTCGAGGACCTTCAATCACAGGTCGATGAACTGACTGAGCTTTGCGATATTCTCGATCAGGATCTCGGTCAGGTCGAGGAGGATATCTACGGCGAGGACTGCGATCTTGAGGATTGCGACGAATGCCTTGAGGACGAGGACGATTATGAGTTCGATGAGGACGAGGAGCTTTATGAGATCACTTGTCCCTCCTGCGGCGATACTATTCTTATTGACGAGGGTATGATCGAGGAAGGCTCTATCAATTGTCCCAACTGCAACGAGCTTCTTGAATTTGACTGTGACGACCTCACTATCGAGGACTTCGAGGAGTCTGCGGAAGCTGCCGAAACTGAGACTGAGAAAAAATAATTATCTTTACGGCGGACGGCTTATGCTGTCCGCTTTTAATATAGTTTTTTATTTTAAATATCTCGCAATGCTATTGACAAGCCGCTGCAATTGTGGTATAATATTAATGCAATATGCGGATATGGCGGAATAGGCAGACGCGCTGGCTTCAGGTAGCGTTACGTCTGTGAAAAAAATGGTTTCGCTGTTCATCATAGCATATTTGTGGAGTAACTTGTAAAAGTCCACCTCGGTTAAAGAATCTGAGTCGAGTAAAAATTTCGGATTCATAATAATGCAGGTGTGGCGGAATAGGCAGACGCGCTAGCTTCAGGTAGTGTTACGTCTGTGTAAAAAAGGTTTCGCTGTTCATCTTAGCATATTTTGTGGTGTAGTTTGTGAAAGTCCACCTC
>Ga0129308_1000369_pt1 | contig 71442 bp, 72 predicted proteins | sample L827metagenome_FD_94440 | JGI IMG/M metagenome (GOLD analysis project Ga0129308, IMG submission 94440) | Ring-tailed lemur group fecal microbial communities from Wisconsin, USA - L827 metagenome | ecosystem: Host-associated > Mammals > Digestive system > Large intestine > Fecal | place: USA...
ATCCGCTGGACGGTCCGCCCTCCGTATCACAGTTCCTTGAGATGGTTGCAAGCTACGTCCTGCGGCAGGGAAAGTGAAAGAAAGCCCCGGGGTTCATCCCCCGGGGCTTTCTTTTTTGGTTGCATATATTTATTGGAACTTATACCGTAATCCAAACATTATCAAAAATCCGATGTATATTGGTCACACGATTATGTGTAGAAAAGATTGTACTCAAGGCAGGGGATATAAAATGTTCCTGAAGCCGACCAGATATGGTGGACAATGCCCATAAGCCGTTACGAGAGAAAACGGTGCCCTCTAAAAGAAAGATGAGACGATGAAAACGAACGGCGCCTCATAATCCTCTGCTTAAATGGGCTTAGAAACAGGTTCATAGCAGAGGGGAGATGTTACGGACTTACGGACTGCGTGGACGGTTTTGCGCGTCAAGTTCGTTCATGCAAGGACAGTCAAAGCAAAAATACGGTAATGGAAGGTTAAAGAAAATGGAAAAATCATTATTTGAACAGATACACGATATATACGAAAAGCAGGGCGATTACTTTCTCCTCTGCCTTGCTTTACCAACCAAAGAAGAAAAACAGTATACGGTCAGCGGCATTTGCGGTATCTGAAAGAAACCGCAGGGTATATATAATTTGCTCACGGGCTCAACGCCTATTTTGTCGAAATAGACGAACAGGCACGGAAACGCTTTGAAACGCTCGCAGAGCAGATGAAACAGGAACAAGGGCGCAGCAGCTAAAGGCTGAAAAAGCATTAGATTGGATCGGAAAAATGAATAACATACAGGTGTGTGTGAGAGCTCGTAAATGAGGAAATCGTTTATGTCTAATTCTATAATGCATAAAGAACTGAAACCGAGGGTAAGGATAAAACCTTGCCCTCTTTACTTTTATTTTTCCGAATGGATTAAAAGTCTTGAAATTAGTACGAAATCGTACTATGATTATAAAGTATGATTTCGTACTAAGGAGGATACTATGGAATACTATGTAAACGCGCAAATGAAATATTTCAACCTGTTGCTATCGGAAATCGGTACGGCTTATCACGACGCAGCACAAAAATTGGGATTATCTGATAGCACAATGCTAATTCTATACACACTTAGCTGCTGTAACGGGGAGTGTCTGCTCAGCGATATTACGTCCGGCGCAAGTAAGCAAACTATAAATTCTGCATTGCGTAAACTAGAAGCCGACAATGTTGTTTATTTAGAAGCATTCGAGGGGAGAAAAAAGAAAGTGTGTCTTACCGATAAAGGGCATCAGCTTGTTAAAGATACTGTTCTTCGCTTGATTGAAATTGAAAATGCAATATTTGGATTTTGGTCTGATGAAGAAAAAAAAACTTATATAGAATTAACACAGCGATACTTAACAACTTTCAAGGAAAAAATTAGGGAGTTATGATTATGAATATTATTACAATCAGCCGTGAATTTGGCAGCGGGGGCAGAGAATTGGGAAAACGTCTTGCCGATCTGTTGGGCTATGACTATTATGACCGTGAAATCATTACCACGATTGCAGCACAAAAAGGGCTTGATGAGGGCTATGTAGAAAAGGCCTTAGAAAATCACGCTTGGCAGACGATACCCCTGACATTTCGCCACTCTTTTGCCAGTGCGAACATGATGCAGCAGGCACAAACAGATCTTTTGGTTGCACAGAAACGAGTGGTTGAGGGAATTGCAAAAGCCGGAAGAAGTAGTGTAATTGTTGGGCGAAATGCCGATGTGCTGCTTGCGGATAAGAAACCTTTCAGCATTTTTGTATGTGCTGAAATGGATGCAAAAATCCGTCGCTGCATGGAAAGAGCCGAAAAAGGAGAAAACCTGTCCCGCAGGGAAATTGAAAATAATATTCGCCGCATTGATAGAAGCCGGGCAAAAAACCGTGAAATGATTGCAAACGGTAAATGGAGAGATTGCGGCACATATCATCTTACAATCAATACTACCGATTGGAGTATCAAAGAATTAGCGCCAGCAGTTGCAGAATTTGCTTCTCGTTGGTTTAGGAGGTAATTATGCACATTCAGCTTTCAGACCGTTTTAATTATAGCAAACTATTACGGTTTGCATTTCCGTCCATTATTATGATGGTATTCACGTCACTATATAGCATAGTTGATGGCTTTTTTGTTTCTAATTTTGTGGGGAAAACCCAATTTACTGCTGTTAATTTTATTATGCCTGTCATAATGATTTTAGCTTCTGTCGGCTTTATGTTTGGCGCAGGAGGAAGTGCTCTTGTTTCAAAAACTATGGGAGAGGGTAATCATGACAAAGCAAAACGCCTGTTTTCACTGTTTGTATATTGTACTGCGATCAGTGGCGTTGTTATTGCGGCAATCATCTTCGCCGTGATCCGCCCGATTGCTGCATTGTTGGGAGCAGAGGGCATGCTTTTGGATAATTGCGTAATCTATGGACGGATTTTGCTTGTATCACTGCCCTTTTTTATGCTTCAATTTGAATTTCAGAGCTTTTTTATCACGGCAGAAAAACCGCAGCTTGGTCTCATTATTACACTGGTATGCGGCATTACAAACATGGTACTGGATGCTCTGTTTATAGCAGTATTTTCTTGGGGGCTTGTTGGCGCTGCCGTTGCAACGGCAATCAGCCAGGTATTAGGCGGCATTATTCCTGTTATTTATTTTAGTCAATCAAATTCAAGTTTGCTTCGTTTGACAAAAACGGAATTTGATGGAAATGCTCTGGTAAAAGCCTGTACAAATGGTTCTTCAGAACTAATGAGCAATATTTCAACTTCGATTGTCAGTATGCTATACAATGTTCAGCTGATGAAATACGCTGGCGAAAATGGTATCGCTGCATACGGTGTATTGATGTATGTAAACATGATTTTCCTTGGGGTATTTATTGGTTATTCGACAGGAACGGCGCCGATTATCAGCTATCATTATGGCGCAAAAAATCACAGTGAACTGAAAGGTCTGTTAAAAAAGAGCCTTGCTATTATAGGAATTTTTGCAGTAACTATGTTTGCCATAGCGGAACTTTTAGCTAATCCTTTGGCAGCAATTTTCGTCAGCTATGATACAGAGCTTATGGCGATGACAATAAAAGCCTTTAGGATTTACTCTTTTTCGTTCCTGTTTGCAAGCATTGCCATTTATGGTTCCTCTTTCTTTACGGCATTGAATGACGGACTGACTTCTGCGTTAATTTCTTTTTTACGGACTATGCTGTTCCAAGTTGCAGCGGTTTTGATTTTGCCTGTTTTTTTCGAAATTGACGGCATATGGTTTTCTGTTGTAGTGGCAGAACTGGCATCGGCTTTAATGACCGCCTTATTTATCATTTTAAAGAAGAAGACGTATCACTATTGAATTTAAAATATAGCGTAAATAGTTTTCTAAGGCAACAATATGGTCATTGAGGACGGCGCCTCCAAAGGACGTGTGGTTATTCAGGAGCTGTGGAGCCTTGGCGGCGGCAAGTGGCAGGTTCACTCGTTTGCAAGGCCTTATTGACAAAAGCTAATAAAAGAAAAGGAGGCTGTATAGTGCAGCCTCTGTTTTAATTATTCTCTAATAGGATAATTTGCCCGGCATACATGGCCTCCGCCTCGGTGGCGTCGTGGGTAACCAGCAGAACCGTGCGGCCTGCGCTTCGCCGGGCCGTATCTTGCATAACCCGTGATTTGGTCTCCATATCCAGTCCTTTAAAGGGCTCGTCTAACAACAAGATGTCATAGTCGCATAGCAGCGCCCTTAGGATGGCCACCCGGCGGCGCATACCGCCGGAAAGTTCATGTACGGGCTGATCCTCGCAGCCCTGCAAGCCTACCGTCGTCATAGCTTTCATTACATCTGCACGGGCTAAAAGGGGTGTTATGAGTCGGATGTTAGCAATCGGGGACAGATGGGCGCAGAGCCGGTCCTCTTGGAACACCGCGCTCTTTTTTAAACCGTTCAGACCTTTGATCTGGCCGCTGTCAGGCGTTTCAAAGCCCATAAGGATGCGCAAAAGCGTGGTCTTGCCGCCTCCGGAAGGCGCCATGATGCAGCTTACCTTGCCTGCCGGGAAGGTGGCGGAAAAATCCTGCAATACCTTTTTCCCATCGAAGGATTTGCTGATTCGGTCCAATATGATATCCTGCATTCCTTCACACCCTTTCCAGCGCCTTGGACGTCCGGTTCAAGAGAAGCTGTACCAGCTTTTCAAAGGTGATGCACACCAGCACGATCACCAGCGTCCAGGCAAGCAAATCCGGTGTGTCGAGATAAATTTTGGCCTGTTGGAGGTGTTCGCCTATGGAACCCTGCGGCACACCGATTACCTCCGCCGCAATACCGGATTTCCAGCAAAGGCCCAGCGCGATGTTGCAGCCGGACCGGAAGAAGGGCAGTACCTCTGGCACATACAGATACCGTATCGTTCGCCCTGCGGAAAGCCCAAAGACCTTTCCCATCTCCAATAGCTGCTTATCCGCCGCCTGGATACCGGAGAGCACATTGGTGTAAATCACCGGCAGCACCATGAGGAAGGAAATTAATACGGCAAGGTTCCGGGATGAGAACCAGATCAGCGCTAGAATGATAAAAGAAGCCACTGGGATAGTCTTCATGGCCAGAATCAGTGGGGAGAGGAGTTCTTGCACCCGCCTAAACCGGGCAGACAGGGTCGCAGACAGGATGCCCGCTCCGGCGGCAAGGAAGAATCCCCCTGCGATCCGCAGGAAAGAAAAGCCTATGGAGGCCCAGAAATTCGCAGTCACGGCCAACTGGCCCAACCGCTCCAATACCCTCAGCGGCGAGGCCAGAAGAAATTCCTTATTGAGGGCCATGCTGGCAAGCTGCCAGATGAGCAGCCAAACCAGCACCGCCCATATGCGGATCGAACGTTTTTTTTCCATCTTAGCGGCTGTAATAGAAATCATCTCCGGGCAGCGCGCCGCCGATGGACTTGGGGTTCTGCCCCAAAAGGACAGAGAGGTAGCCTGCCAGTTTGTCCTTCATCTCAGCACCCTCAATAAAGGCGATGTTGCAGGCGGGCAGGGCCTTTTGCGCAACCTCGGCTGTCACGATTTCATACTTGCCCACCAGTTGTGCTGCATCCGCAGTGTTCCCATTCACATACTCCACGGAGGTTTTGTAGTGGTCAAGAAACGCGGAAACCGCTTCGGGATTTTGCTCCACGAATTCACTCCTTGCCACCACTACGCCAGTGATAAGCGCAGAGGGGGTGTCGCTGCCTTCCTGGAGGGCGTCCCATTCTTTCGTGAGATCCAATGCCATCCGGAGGTTCTCGCTCTTGGATTGGGCTGTGGTCACAAAGGGCTGGGGCAGCATGGCGATGGCGTTTTCCTCTGCTATCAGGGCCGACAGGCACTCCGCCTGCTCAGCTTTCCACTCAATGGTCACGTCCGACGTAGGATCGATGCCGTTCTCAGACAGGACATAGTTGAGGGCATATTCCGGGGTAGCGCCCTTGCCGCTGGCGTAGATGGTCTTGCCACGCAGGTCTTCCACCGTGGAAATGGTCTCCCCGTTTTCTACGATATACAATACGCCCAAGGTATTGATAACCAACACTTGTACGCCGCCGGCATTGTTATACAGTACGGAGGACACATTTGCCGGTATGGCGGCGATGTCAGCCTCACCCTTAGCGATGCTGGCGGTGACCTCATCGATGGCGGCTACGATGGAGAAATTATAGTTGTTATCCGTAAGCACGCCACTATCCGCCTGATCCATAAACTGCACCATGCCCATGGCGGTGGGGCCCTTCATGGCCAAGATATTGATATCCACAGGGGCGGGTGCTTCCGCAGTGGGTTCCGCCGGAACGGGCGTTGCGGCCGCTTCCGGCTCTGAAGCGAGAGGAGGCGTTGCGGCGGGTTCGTCGGATGTGGCCACAGGGGAGGCGCAGCCCACCAGCATGGCCGCTAAAAGGGATAGAGCACAGAGCATCGTAAAGAGTTTCTTCATGTTTTTTCCTTTCATGGTTCTGCTATTTTACATTGGATGGCTGATAAAGCAAGCGCTCCAATAGCTTTTTCTCTGCCGTTATGAAAACGTTATTCCGTATGGCAAGGGCTCCTTGTTCCTGCAGGGTTGCCAGCTCCCGAAACAGGGCGGCCCGGCTTACGCCTAAATATCGCGCCCATTCCTCCCGGGTGTAGGGAAGCTTCACTTCCCCTTGGTTGTCCAGGTGGGCCAGCAGGTAGGCGATCACCTTACTGCGGCAGCTTTGGATGGTCAGATGCTCGATCCGCCGGATGAGAAACTGGATCTTCTCATTGCAGAGCTTTGCATAGCGCAGGGAGAATTCCCGGTCTCTTCGGAGCATTTTCACGATCTGTTCCTTGGCGATATAGAGGAGGGAGGTCTCCTCCATACAGCGCAGCACCGTGGGCAGTTCCCCTTCCATGAAAAGATTGCCGATGCCGAAGCATTCGCCAAAGGTTAAGGAATTCAACTGAGTGTCCCGTCCGTCGATGGCGACGGAATAGACGTCCACCCGGCCGGATAGCACCAGACCTACTGAGGGCTCCCCTTTGGGATGGTCGCTGACCATCTGCCCGGAGCGGAAGCGACAGGCATTGCGGGGGATATCCTGGAGCGGGCAACCGGAAAACAGCGGCGAAGCCGCCCAGGCTTTCTCTATCATTTTTTCCGGCAAGAGATCACCTCCGGTGGTTAGCCTAAACTAACTTACGAATAAATTATAGTTACACATTCTGGTAAAGTCAAGCAAAAACATTTTTTTCTGGCATCTCATCTGAGACTGACCGAAAGCTCGGCCACGTGGTAAACTGAAACTAACTCATTTGATTTGGAAGGGATACGCACCCATGTTGAAGCAGATGATCTTATTCTCTGGTTCCTCCGCGGTGGGGAAAACGGCGGTCCTGAGAGCACTGTTGCCGTTGATATGTGCGGCCGGAAAGCGGCCGGCGATATGCAAAATAGATTGCCTGAATACGGAAGATCATCACACATACCGGAACATGGGCCTGCCCTGTGTGGTAGGCTTGAGCGGCGATATCTGCCCGGATCACTTCCTCGTCTCCAATCTGCCGGAGCTTTGGGATTGGGCGGAGAACAAAGATGGAGAGTTCCTGTTTGTGGAGACCGCAGGGCTGTGCCACCGCTGTTCCCCCGCTACGGAGCGGATGATTGCCGGATGCGTGCTGGACTGCACCCAGAGTTGCCGTGCCGCCGGAAGGCTGGGGCCCATGTTGACCCAGGCGGATTTTGTGGTACTCACCAAGATTGATATGGTATCCCAAGCGGAATTGGAGATCGTAACTTGGCAAATCAGGCAGCTCAATCCTGCCGCGGCCATCTTCCCCATGGATGGCCTGGCGGGTTATGGTGTGGATCTATTGGCCCAATGGCTGCTGGCCCATCCGGACGTGGAAGGCTATGAAGGGGACGTGCTGCGGCACACCATGCCCGGCGGCGTATGTTCCTATTGCATAGGAGAACAGCGGGTAGGCAGCGCCTTCCAACAGGGCGTGGTGGGCAAAATCGACTTTGCGGAGGGGGAATGATGCGGCGCATTACCATAACAGGCGGCCACAGCAAAGATAAGATCCCGGAAAGCTTTGGCGAAATCATATTGGAACGGGGCCAGGTCTGGACCATCGTGGGCAACACCGGATCGGGAAAGAGCAGGCTTATCAAGGATGTGGAACAGTTGGCAGACAGGGATTCCATCACAGGACGGCGGGTTCTCATTGACGGTTCTACTATTCCTCGCAGCCGGTGTCAGGCGGTATCCGCCCGCCTGGTAGCCCATTTGGGGCAGAATATGCGTTTTGTGCTGGACGCTACCGTAGCGGAATTCCTGGTTCTCCGCGCCCAATGCCGGGAAAAAATCATCTCTGTTGGAGCCGTGCTGGAACTGGCCAACGACATCACCCCGGAGCCGGTGCGGCCCCAACTGAGCCTGAACCAATTGAGCGGCGGCCAGGCACGGGCGCTGATGATCGCGGATATCGCCCTCATATGCGACAGTCCTGTGGTGCTCATCGATGAGATCGAAAACGCTGGGGTGGATAAGGAAAAAGCGCTGGAACGTCTGCAAAGCCGGGATAAGCTGGTACTGGTGGTGACCCATGATCCCCATACCGCCCTGATGGCTGAGAGGAGGATCGTCATGGGGGATGGCGCGGTAATCGCCGTAGTGGAACGCTCACGGGAAGAGGCCAGCTTGTATGAAGAACTGAGCCGAACATACCGGCAGAATCAGACCTATCAAACCTTGCTCAGGAAAGGATTACATCTCATATGACTACCGTTTTGCTGTATTGGAACCACATCTGTGTGCTGCACAAGGCGGAAAAGCAATATCTGGAGCGGCTTACAAAGAAGCTGTATGAAGAAGGGATAGAATTGCAGGTGCGCTATTTCGGCCTGGGCTACCCGGAACACATGTCCGAATACTTGGCCCGGCCGGATACGGAGCTGCCGGATATCATTGTATCCGCAGACCTGGAGGTGTTTGAGGATTCCCGCATCTACGATAAGTTCAGCCATGCCCTTTATCCTGCGACCGACTGGATCGCCCTCCGGCAAAGCCCTGCTCTGGACGCGGTATGGCGGGAGGAACGGCTGCTGCCCTTTTTGTCTATCCCCTTGGTCTATTACACCAGGGAGCCGGAAGCCTGCGCGACCGCTCTTGATGATTGGGACGGCCTTGCCTTTGGGGGAATCAACAACTCCGCCGCAAAGACTGTGGTAAAGGCGGTGTGGAGCCGTTGGGGCAGAGAGGCCGCCGGCGGACTGCTTGCAAAGAGCATGATCACGGATATGCCCATCGGCGCGTTCCAAGCGGTCCGTACCGGCAGTAGCCAGACCGCGCTGGTGCCTTCCATCTACGCCCTGCGGGCGGACGGGAAGAATACCTTTTTGCGTATCCCGAAGGAGGGGCCTGTGCTGATCCCTTCCTATGTGTGCGCCCGTTCATCTATACCGGAGACTGTTGCCCGGCGGGTAGTGGAGGGAATCATGGGCCGGGAGCTTTGTCGCTTTTATTCCCAGCAGGGGGATTTGATTCTATACCCCCAGTGTGTGGAGGAGCAGAGCCGCCAGGTGTGCGACCGCTATCTTGTCCCAACGGAGCAATGGTTCCGTTCGGTAAGTCCAGAGGAATTTTATGAACTGTATTGCGGGCACATTTCGTCTGCGGTGCATGTGACAGCAGGCTAGGCGGAAATTTCTTTAAAGATAATTCTCATACAAGAGGAAGGGCGTCATCGCCGCTTTCTCTTCGTTTTGTATAGAGACAATGCTGTCATGCGGCTTGCGCCCATATGAAAAAAGCAGTACAATAGCCTTGGTTAGATATGGATAACTTAATGGAAATGGGTTTACAAAATGGGACGGAAAATGAACCGCGCCCTGATATGCGGCATGTTGGGCTGCCTGTGCTTTGGGGCGGGAGATTGGCTGATGATCTACGGAGATACTGCCTATACGGGCGGCCTGTATTGGCTGACTGCGGGCGTTTCCAACATTCCAGCCTGGCGAAACACGCTGGCCATGGTGCTTTCTTTTCCAGGGATCATCTTCTATGGTATCGCCCTATTTGCCATGGAGAAATACATTACAAGTCATAGGCATCAAAAGGTTTATCATTATCTGACGGTTTTCGGCCTGACACCCTGGATTGCGCTGCACCTGTTCTATATCATGATCCTGTACCTGTTTGCATGGATGAAGGTCAACGAATTCGCTGCGGCGGCGCTTCCTGCTGCGCAGGCTTTATATGAACACCTCTCTTGGGTCGTTGTCGCCAGCGAGGCAATGATGCTGCCGCCATTCATTTACTGGTTTTATTTAGTTGTCACCGGGAAAAGCGCTCTTTCAAAGAAGATGGCCATATCCAACCCACTTGTGATTTATTTGGTCTTATATCTTGTCAAATCGTTTATGCCGGACAGCGCCTTCCGAATCGGGTTCACCAACGGGCTGATGAGCCAGAGCATGATCATATGGTTTGCCGCCTTTTTATTTTGGAATGTGCAAAGTGCAAGGAGAGAAGTTGACGGCAAAGCATAGGAATATTGCAGAGGGAAGAACGGGTATGCACGCGTATTATGAAACGCGATTCCAAAGCTTAAAAAGGCGATGGACAGCTATCTGAAGCTGATCGCAAGGGAATTGGAGTCCAACGGCAAAAAACATATGCCGGGATTTTTGAGGAGATATGGGATTACTACGAGAAAAATCTGCTGGAGCATTTTCCTTAATCTGTCTGTTCTCTTGCTGACTTTGCAAAGAGGTATGGATATACCGAATATATGCCCTATCTGTGCAACCTGGACTATGTTGTGTTTGGCATACTGGGTGCATCGCTCTATCGTGAGCGCACGATTGCGGAGAATGGGGATTATTGCGACTTCAAACTGGAAGCAGACGCTCCGGCCATGGACTACTGGCCTCCTGTCTTCTCCCAGGGCAAGGGATACAAATAGGAGACACCTTGACAATACAAAGGCAGAGCAGGTGGGATTGAAAGATGGATGACAATAAACGATTTTGGCAGCGATTTGCTAAGTTCTACAATTCCTTTATGGAGAAAGGGAGTAGACAGCTCTACGAGCAGATTTGCAGCAGGATTGCCCCGCAGCTTAACAGGCAGATGAATGTGCTGGAACTGGCTTGCGGCAGTGGACAGCTCTCTTTCCGGCTGGCATCTAAGGTGCGGCAGTGGGAAGCTACGGACTTTTCAGAGAATATGATTGCAGAGGCAAAGAAACAGGGTGGTTCCAGCCGGCTTCACTTTTCTGTTCAGGATGCAACAAATTTGCCCTATGTCCCCGAATCCTTTGATGCGGTTGTGATTGCCAATGCGTTGCACATTATGCCGAATCCGGAAAAAGCGCTAGAGGAGATTCGCCGGGTATTGAAAGCGGGCGGTTTGCTGTTTGCTCCCACCTTTATACACGGCAAGGGTGCGGGCTTCCGTCTGCGATCAAGAATGCTGGAACTGGCGGGGTTCCGTGTATATTCCAAATGGAGTAAAGAAGAATTTGAAGCGTATATCTCAAGGCATGGTTTTATCGTGACGCAAGCGGAGAACCTGGGGCACAGTATTGCCCCGTTGTGTTATCTCGCCGCGCAAAACAGATCAGATGAGAAAGTATAAAAAACAAAGCGACCGCCAGTAGGATAATCAACAAAGAGACTATCGGGGATGTATTCAGCGCAGCGGTAACTGGCAGAATTGCCGTTTGAATGGAGGCGATTGGGACATGAAAGTTTTAATTTATGGAGCTGGCGTAATCGGTAGCTTCCTGGCCCATATGCTTATGGAGGCAGGGCAGGAAGTGACCATGCTTGCCCGGAAAGAATGGAAGCAAACGCTTGAAAGAGATGGCCTGATCATCCGGCACAGCCTGCAAAAGAAAACGACCACCGATCATCCGGCGGTCATCCATAAAATCGACGAAGCAGAATCTTACGATGCGGTATTTGCGGTGATGCAGCACCAACAGATGTTCAAGATCCTGCCTGATCTGGCGCGGGTCGATGCACCGTTGGTCGTGCTGGTAGGCAACAATATGTCTGCTTCGCTCATGGAAAAATATCTGTGCGAGAATTCCGAAATGCCCAAAACAATTCTGTTTGGTTTCCAGGGTACCGGTGGACGTAGAGAAAACGGACAAGTGATCTGTGTGCGTTTTGGCGACGGTTCCATGAGTCTGGGCGGACTGCATTCAGAAGCATCAGTCGAGGCAAAAACGATGATCCAGGCGCTTTTTAACGGAACAAAGTACCGTCTAACCTGGGTACCGGATATGGATGCCTGGTACCACTGTCACCTGACGCTGGTGCTGCCAGCGGCCTACCTCTGCTACACAACCGGCTGTGATCTGCGAAAGACGACCCGCAGACAGCGGAAACTGTTGGCCGATGCTGCCGGTGAGGCGTTCGGCCTGTTGAAAGCGTTGGGCTATGATGTTTATCCGCCAGGCGAGGATGCGTATTATCAGCCTGGACTCAAGCGAATGATTACTGCCGCCATGTTGTTCGCTATGGCAAAGACTGCCATTGGTGATCTTGCCGCCGCTGACCACTGCCGTCATGCAGTCACAGAGATGAAGGGGTTGGACGAGCTGTGGCACATCATGCGGCAACAGAAGCCTGACTACAGGATGCCAGCCTGGGATACGATTCGCGGGGAGATGCCGGAGTGGAATAAGTTACACGACCTATACGATAGTGAAGGGTGAATGAACATGAAATTTCACGAATTTGGTGTGAACAATGAAAAGACGATACTTCTGTTGAACGGTTTCGGCAGCTGTTGGGCAAGGTTCACGCCTTTGTATCACACGCTGGCAAAGGAATATCATGTGATCACAGATGCTTATGACGGATTTAACCCAGAGGAACCGAAAACAGAGTTCAAAAGCCATTTCTATGAAGCGATATGTGCCGTCAACTACATCCTGGAACGTTTCGATGGGAAGCTGGATGTGCTGTATGCCTGTTCCTTCGGTAACAACGTATTGTTTGAGATTCTCAATGACCCCCGAATCACGGTCAAACATGCCATAGGCGATGGAATGGAGTTTTCGGATTTTTTTGGAAAATTCAAAAGTGAGTTTGCTAAGAGATTCATCTCCGCCTGCACGGGCAGCTTCTTCTGGTTTATGGTCGTGAAAAATATTGATTTTTCGGCAAAGCTCATGGGAAGAACAAAGGAGCAGGCACATAACCTGGTCTACGAAAAAGCCACCCGCAGATCTTACATCAACGCGGATTACCATCTGGTCGGATATGGCAAGCCGTTTTCTGTCATGAACAAAACGGATTTCCATGTCTGGTATGGAGAAAATGGCATCGCAGAAAGGGCGCTGAGCAGAGAGGTTGAAAGCTTAACAAAACGTGGCTGCAGGTTTTCCTATAAACTTATGAAAGGCCTGGGGCATGGAGGCCTGGGAGACTGTCCGGAACATTTTTTGGAAGAAGTGAACCTAGTTGTAAAGAAAGAGAAACAGGTGTCTGTGAATTGAGGGCTGAGCGGGAGGAGCAAAAATGAAATATGGATTGATGCCTCGAGCTATGTGGCTGTGCTTTCATGGATCCTTTGAACGGGAACTGTATCGGATGTGTAGTTTTGACGCCCAAAGCGTGATGAGCCGGGCAGGGAAACGCTATCGGGAGATTCTTAGACCCATCCCGGAGTTTGAGGAGGGAGACCGTTTCCTTATTAACATCCTCAGCGCGTCCATGCTCGCGGCGGTCTACCTGGAGCTGCCCGAAAAGCCTGTGGTAAAACAGGTCGAGGACTTCTATCACCATGCCATGACCGACAATGCTGTGATGAAGCTGTTTTTAAAAAAGAGCGGCAACTATACGAACAAAGCCCGGGCCAAGCTGGCACGTCAGGCAGAAGACAGCGCAGGCCGTGCGGCGAGGAATCCTTACACCTGGCGATTCACTTATGAGCCGGGCCCGGATAGAAACAGCTACTCCACTGTCTTTACCGCTTGCGGAATCAAGCATCTGTTTGAAACGCTGGGGATCGAGGAAATCACCCCAGCCATGTGTACTTACGATTACGATATGGCCCAGCTGGGCGGCAGCGTATTTACCAGAGAGTATACGCTGGCCGGCGGCGGTCCCTGTTGCGACTGTCACTATTGTAAGCGAACAAAGGATGGAGGGAAGTAACCATGTCCTTTTTTCAAAATACCTGCAAACCCGAAGGACTGGGCGGCAAAATCATGTTGCATATTTGCATTGACATCATAGACTGTGCATGATAAAATATTTACTGATAATCAGATTATCGGTAAATAAATTATCAAGTGTGTGAGGGAGAGCATTGTCGACGCCAGATCATTCCATCGACGGTAGATTGCTGAAAAGCGCGAAAAAGCACTTCCTTGCAAATGGTTTTTTGAATGCACAGCTCAAAACGATTTGCGACGATGCTGGTATCACCACAGGCGCCCTGTATAAGCGTTACAAGAGCAAAGAAGAGTTGTTTGAAGCGCTTGTGAAAAATGCGCTGAAGGATATCTATGAATGTGTCGCCAGCAAAGGAAAGATCGATCTTTCCAACATAAGTAATGAGAAGCTGATTGCGGCCTGGACAATGACGTATGACGGCATCATCGAGTGGATGCGGTTTTGCTTTGAACGTTATGATGCTTTTGTCCTTCTGGTTCGCTGTGCGGAAGGCACCCAATTTGCCAACTTCCGCCATGAGTTTTGTGCGGATATGACAGAGATCGACTACGACTGGCTCGTGGAGTTACAACAGCGTGGCCTATGTCGGAAGGACGTAGATAAGCGTGAGCTGCATCTTCTGCTCACTGCGTACTGGGAAGCGTACTATGAACCTTTTGTCCACGGCTATTCGTGGGAGGAGCTCGAACAGCACGCAGCGATCATGTGTAGGTTCTTTGACTGGAAGAAAGCTTTGGACATTCAGGCATAAATGAAGGGCACAGGGATTGTGCCTTTTTCTGGAGCAATTGGTTAGCAGGAACTAACTAATTGCTGCTAAAAGTACCGAATCGGGCTGCAAAGGATAAAGGAGGTGTATTCCTTGTTTCAAAAGGTGTTGAACTATGCTGGAAAATACAAAAAGTACACGCTGCAGGCGGTGCTTTGCATGCTGTTGGGACTGATCGCCAACACCATGCAATATGTGTTTGCCTGGCAGATGCTCACAAAGCTGCTTGCGGGTGAAGTCATGACATGGGGGGGTGTCGGTACGCGGATCGGAGGAATCGTTGTGTGCGCCTTGCTCCACGCATTGCTCTATGTGCAGGGACTCTCTTTTTCGCATAAAGGCGCCTATAACACGCTTAAAAATATCCGTGTTGCGTTGCAGGGTAAACTGGAAAAACAGCCTCTGGGCGCCATTGAGGATCTGGGCGTAGGCAGTATCAAAAAAATGTTTATTGACGATATCGACAGTCTGGAACTGCTGCTGGCCCATGCATTGCCAGAGGGAATATCCAATCTGGCGATCCCCGCCGTGGTATTTGTCTTTATGTTCTTCATCGACTGGAAGCTGGCGCTGCTGGCGCTCTGTTCGCTGCCGCTGGGTATTCTCTCTATGGGCACAATGTACAAAGTAGGCATGAGTCGTATGAACGCCTATTATGCCTCGTCGCAGAAGATGAACAACACCATCGTGGAGTATGTAAACGGCATGGAAGTCGTGAAGGTCTTTAACCGCGACAGGGACAGCTACCGCAGCTATGCACAGGACGTCAAAAGCTACCGTGACTTCACGCTGGCCTGGTACAAGGCCTGTTGGCCCTGGATGGCGATGTACACCAGCATCCTTCCCTGCGTGGCGCTGGTGACGCTGCCGCTGGGCTCCTGGTTCGTTTTGCAGAATCTGTCTACGTTGCCGGATCTGCTCCTTGTGCTGATGCTCTCCTTCTCTATCGGCGCGCCTCTGATGAAATCCATGTCCTTTGGCTCGCTGATGCCGCAGATCAATTTCAAGATCGAAACGCTGGAAAAGACGCTGGGTGCAGAACCGCTGAAGCAGACGAACGACCGCTTCCGCGGCAAAGGCCACAGTATCCGTTTTGATAATGTACACTTCGCCTACCAGGAAGAGGAAGTGCTCCATGGCGTCACGATGGAAATCCCCGAACACAGCCTGACTGCGCTGGTGGGGGAATCCGGCAGCGGCAAATCTACGCTAGCCAAGCTGTTGGTACATTTTTACGACGTAACATCCGGCAGCATCCGCATTGGCGGGCAGGATATTCGGGAGATGAGTCTCGAGGCATTGAACCAGGAAATATCTTTTGTGGCACAGGAACAGTTCCTGTTTAACACTTCACTGATGGAGAACATCCGCATGGGCAAACCGAACGCGACAGACGAGGAAGTGCTGGCAGCGGCCAGGCGCGCACAATGTACAGAATTCCTCGCGCGTATTGAAGGAGGAATCCATGCCATGGCCGGCGATTGCGGCCGCCAACTCTCCGGGGGCGAACGGCAGCGCATTTCGCTGGCGCGGGCGCTGCTGAAGGACTCTCCCATCGTTGTGCTGGATGAGGCGACGGCCTTCATGGATCCTGAAAACGAGGAAAAGATGAACGCGGCCATCGCTGAGGTCATTCAGGATAAGACGGTGATCGTGATTGCACACCGTCTGCGCTCCATCGTCGGTGCGGACCGCATTTGCGTGATGGACAGCGGCAATCTGGCTGCGTCCGGAACGCATGAAGAATTATTGGAAATCAGCGATGCTTACCGAAAGCTCTGGGAAGCTTCTGAACGCAGCGTTTCCTGGGCGGTCAGCGTAGAGAACAATGCAGGAGGTGCAGAGGCATGATCCCATTCATTCATAAAGTGTTGAAATTCTGTGGCAAATATGCCGTGCGCATCCGCATTGCTTTCGTGTTTTCTTTTATAAAAGCCATGATGATCAAAGCGCCAGTCGTGCTGGGATTCATCGCCATTCCGCATTTCGTCAACGGTACGATGACGGGTACGTTCTGCCTGCGGTTGGCGTTTGGCATGGCGGCGAGTGTGGCGGTGCAGATCATATGTACTCATGTAGCCAACCGGCTGCAATCCGGAACCGGTTACCTTGTGATGACGGATAAACGCTTACAGCTGGGAGAACATCTGCGCCGCCTGCCCATGGGCTATTTCAATGCCGGCAACATCGGCAAGATCAGCTCTGTGCTTTCATCCGATATGGTTTTTCTTGAAGAAAACGGTATGATCGTGCTGGCGGATATCATGAGCTATCTGTTTTCTGAGATCATTATGATCGTCATGCTGTTCTGCCTGGATATTCGTTTGGGCCTGGTGGCGCTGGTGGTACTCTCTGCCATTATGGCGATTACGAAGGCCATGCGCAAAAGCACCATTGAAGACAGCAGCATCATGCGCGAACAAAGCGAGAACCTGACCGAAGCCGTGCTGGGCTTTGCGGAGGGTATCGGCACGATCAAGAGTTATAACATGCTCGGCGAAAAGTCCCAGGAGTTGACGGAAAACTTCCAGAAATCCTGCGATGCGAATATCGCCTTTGAGCAGCATCAGACCGGTTGGAACCGTTATCTGCACTCCCTTTATGGCATCGGAAGCGCGGCAATCCTGCTGTGCGCCGTGGCGCTGAACGCCGGCAATGCCCTCGCGACCATAATGACCGTTGGTATGATGCTCTTTGTGTTCGATACCTTCCAGCCCATTAAGCAGTATAACGGCGATGCGGCGCGTTTGACCATCATGGGCAAGTGCATCGACCGCATCAACGAGGTGATGGAAGAGCCGGAGCTGCCGGACACGGGCAAGAAGTCCATCCCTGAGGCGGGCAGCGCGCCGGAGATCGAGTTTCGCCATGTATCATTTGGCTATGGTGAAAAGGAAGTGCTGCACGACATCAGCTTCCAGGAGCCCCGCGGCGCGATGTATGCGCTGGTTGGCCCCAGCGGCGGAGGCAAAACTACGACAGCAAACCTGCTCACGCGCTTTTGGGATGTCAAACAGGGTCAGGTGCTTGTGCGAGGCGTGGACATCCGCGAGGTTCCTCTGGGTAATCTGATGGATCATCTTTCCATGGTGTTTCAGGAAGTCTATCTCTTCCGCGATACCATCTACAACAATATTGCCATGGGACGCCCGGACGCCACGCGGGAAGAAGTGATCGAAGCGGCGAAGAAAGCCCGTTGCTATGACTTTGTCATGGCCCTGCCGGATGGATTTGATACTGTGGTCGGAGAGGGCGGCACAAGCCTCTCCGGCGGCGAACGCCAACGCATTTCCATTGCCCGCTGCATTTTGAAAGATGCCCCGATCGTCATTCTGGACGAGGCGACCGCCAATGTGGACGCGGACAATGAAAGCTACATCCAGGAAGCGATCTCCGAGCTGTGCCGCGGCAAGACCCTGCTAGTGATTGCGCACCGCCTGAATACCATCGCCGGTGCAAGCCGCATTCTGGTTATCGCGGATGGCCGGATCGTGCAGGAGGGAACTCATAGCGAGCTGATGGCGGAAGAAGGCATTTATCGCCGGTTTGTCACAGCCCGCGCCGGTGGACAGGGTTGGAACAGGCGAAAGGCGGGCTGATCTGCAAGGGAACCGTGAGGGGGTGAAACGTACATGGCCAGGACGGCTTTGCGTAAAGCAGGATATCTGCTTCTGATTTTGCTTGGCGTGTCCCTGCTCAGCTTTGCGCTTCTCCAATTGTCTGGCCGCGACCCTGCACTTGCAATTGCTCTGCGGTCGCAGGGCACATCGGAGGAAAACCTGGCGCGGCTTCGGGAAGAGATGGGCCTCAACGGCACCATGCTGGAACAATACCTGAAATGGTTGACGGGGTTTCTGCGCGGTGATTTCGGCTACTCTATCTATTCGGGCCGTGCAGTCGCCGCCGATCTTTTATCCGTGCTTCCGGTGACATGCGCGCTGATGGGGCTTGCTTTTCTCTGGATCCTGCTCTTGGGTACGCCGATGGCGCTCTATGCCGCCTACAGGCCGGGAAAACTGTTTGACCAGGTCGTCCGTATACTGAATGTGCTGGGCATTTGCCTTCCAACCTTCTGGTCAGGGTATCTCCTGCTGGTGCTCTTTGCAGTCAAGATCCCGCTCATATCCGTGGCGCCGAAGCCTGGGCTGGCAGGCCTTCTCCTTCCTTCTTTTGCATTGGCTGTGCCATCTATGGCAAGCTATACGCGCGTCTTTCGCGCTTCGCTGCTTAAACAGATGCATGCCGAATACTGCTTAATTGCCCGTACCCGCGGCTTAAGCCGGAAAGAAATCCTGCTGCGGCACGCAGTGCGCAATGCAATGCCTCCCGTCGTCACGCTGCTGATGCAGTATGTGGGCTACCTGTTTATAGGCACGGTGCTGGTGGAGAGTGTGTTCTCTCTCAATGGGCTTGGCTCCTATCTGCTTGGCTGTGCATTGGCTTCCGATGCTGCGGCGCTGGCCGCATGCCTGGTGTTGGCGGCGGCTGTCTATGCCGTGTTCAATCTGCTTGGCGAATTCATCAACCGCATGCTGTGCCCTTGGATGGAAAAAGGGGGCGTGCTGCAATGATGCTGCGAGAAAAGATCCTCCGCAGTCCGCAGGCTATGATTGGCCTGGCGCTCATTGCATTGCTGGTATTGATCGCATTATTTGCTGATGTGCTGGCGCCCCATGACCCGACAGAACAGAATATACTGGCTAAATACAGAGCGCCGGATGCGGAATACCCGCTGGGAACGGATCAGCTGGGGCGCTGTGAGCTCTCCCGGCTGATCTATGGCGCACGATATTCCTTGGGGATCGGCCTCCCTGTGGTGGCGGTCCTGGGATTGTTAGGCCTTCTGCTGGGCTGCCTTTCTGCCTGTGCGCCCAAAGGCATCCAGTGGGTGGTGCAATACCTGTGCAATGTCTTTGTGGCTTTTCCGGCAGTCGTATTGGCTGCGGCCCTGACCGGCGTGATCGGCAATGGTATCCCCGCCACAATTTGTGCCGTATTGCTGGCAATGTGGGCGTGGTTCGTCCGCATGGTGCGAGGGTACGTGTTGGTGGAGCTCGGGCGTGACTATCCGCTGGCTTCCCGCATAGCGGGCTGTGGCACGATGCGGCTGATCCTACGCCACCTGATTCCCAATATTTTACCGCAATACCTGGTCTATCTCAGCACAGGCGTGGCGTCTACGGTCATTATGATCTCCGGCTTTGCCTTTCTGGGAATGGGCTTCCCCGCTGGTACGCCGGAGTGGGGCGCTATGCTGAACGAGGCGCGGCGCGGGCTCTACGCACACCCGGAGCTGTTACTTTATCCCGGCGGCTGCGTGGCGTTGACGGCATGTGCGTTCAATCTGTTTGGCGAAGCTCTGCGCGATATTCTTGAACGGACGGAGGGAAGCTGATGCTGTTGGAAGTAAAGGATTTCTCCATTTCCCTGCGCGGGAGCGAGCGAATGTTGCTGGATCATCTGTCATTTTGCGTAAAAGCCGGGGATAGCTTCCAGTTTCTCGGGATGTCCGGCAGCGGCAAAACGACATTATGCAACGCCCTTTTCAGGGCGCTTGATTCCTCGGTATTTCACATATCCGGTCAGATACTCTACCAGGGTCATGACCTTTTCGCCATGGATGGGCGTATGTTGCGCAAGGTCTATGGCTCAGAAATCATCTATATATCGCAAAATCCCATGACGGCATTTGATCCGTCCATGCGGGTCGGCAAACAGCTCCAGGAAGTTTTGCGGATGCATGACATTTGCAGTACGGGTGAAGCGAAACAACGTGTACTTTGTTCGATGGCGGCGGCAAATCTGCCCGATCCTAAGCGTGTATATAACAGTTTTCCCTATCAGCTTTCCGGCGGTATGTTGCAGCGCGTGTTGTTCGCAATGACATTGATGACAGAGGCGCGGCTGGTGATTGCAGACGAACCGACTACGGCGCTGGACGCCCAGTTAAGGGTAAGTACCATTGAGTCGCTCAGGGAAATGAAGCGGCGTGGTACAGCCGTTGTGATGATGACCCACGATTTCCGTTCTGCCATGCGGCTTGGAGGCGATGCAGCGATATTGCAGGAAGGGCGGATGATCGAGACGGCCTCTGTGGAAAAGCTGCTCAGAGAGCCGTCGCATCCTCATACAAAAGCGCTGGTTCACGCATCTGTTCTGGAGGAGTGCGGATGATTACAGCAAAGCATGTCACAAAAAACTTTCGCTCAAGTGGATTTCGTCACAGCACAGAGCTGCGTGCGGTCAGCGACGTCAGCCTTTCCATTGAAGAAGGACGCATTTATGCACTGGTCGGCGAGAGCGGTTCGGGCAAGACCACACTGGCGCATTTATTGCTCGGCTTGCAGAAGCCGGAGGCAGGCGGGGTGTATCTGGACGGACAGTCCATTCTTTCCATCAAGCCGAAGGAGCGCTTCCGGCAGATCCAGCTGGTGTTGCAGGATGGCAAGAGCGCTCTCGATCCCGCCATGTCCGTTGGACAGAGCATTGCAGAGCCCATGCTGACGATGAAACTCTGTGACCGGAAGACAGCGAGGCAGCATGTAGAAAGTCTTCTGCATGCAGTCGATCTGGCGCCGGAAATCGCAAAAAGAAAGCCCGCTGAGCTCTCCGGCGGCGAGCAGAAGCGTGTTTGCATTGCAAGAGCACTCTGCGTGAAACCCCGGTTTATCTTCTTTGATGAAGCCACTGCAGGGCTGGATGTGATCCGGCGGGAACAGGTGCTTGTGCTCATTTGCAACCTTCAGCGCGAATACGGGTTTACATCTGTTTTCATAACGCATGATCTGGAGGTCGCACTGCATACAGCCGATACCATTCATGTGATGAAGGGCGGAAGGATTGTGGAAACCCTGGTGCGGCCATTCGCGCCGGAGAACGTGCAGCATCCTTATACGCAAATTCTGATGCGCGAATTTACGGATCCGGTCTTTGCGCATTGAGCCTGAACGTTCAGGTTCAATGCGGATTGATACAAGTAACCTCAAATTGAAAGGAGAAATGATTCCATGAAAAGGGTACTGTCCCTGTTGATTGCGGCTGTGCTCTGCCTGACCGCTTGCTCCGCGCCTGCAGGGGGAGGCGATAATAACAGCATCACCGTCGCCGAGAGCTGGACGTTTGATGCCGGTTTCTATCCGGTACTCAGCCCCGAAACCTCTATGAACTACGGCATTGCCTACTGGACCCGCAATTTCTACCAGACGCTTGTGACCTATAATGAAGAAGGTAAAATTGTCGGAGAGTTGGCCAGCGACTGGACGGTTTCGGCCGACGGCCTTACATATAGCTTTACTCTGCGTGAAGGCGTGAAGTTTTCCGACGGTACTGCGTTGACGAGTGCGGATGTAAAAGCGAGTTTTGAAGGCGCTATTGCCAATCTGGGGGCCTACAATGGTTCCTACGGTAAGCTGAGTTCTATCATTGCCAGCATGGAAACCCCGGATGAGAGGACCTTTGTAATGACGCTCGCGCAGCCTTACTACGGTGCGATGAACGATCTGACCATGTGCGTGCCGCTGGCCATCGTGAATCATGCCGCATTTGAGAACGGCAGTTCCGGTGCCTATCACTATTGCATGGACAAGACCGCTGGCACCGGCCCTTACATGTACGAAAGTTTTCAAGATAATATCTACACCTTCGTAAGCAATCCCCATTATTGGGGCGAAAAGCCGGAGGTAGAAAGCTTCCGCGTCAAGGTAATCGAAGACAACGATGCCAAGGTACTGGCGCTGCGTTCTGGCGAAATTGACGCCATTCTGGGCGCATCCCGCGTAAGCTACGATGGCTTCTGTGATCTGATGACCTCCGACAGCTATGGCGTCACCATTGGCGAAGGCGCCCAGCAGACGCGCTTCCTTTCCATGAACCTGATGAAGGCGCCCTTCGATAACCTTGCAGTACGGCAGGCGGTCGCCTACGCGGTGGATCAGCAGCTGATTTCCGAAACGATTTTCAACGGCATTGAGACGCCTGCTGAGACCCTCTATGATCCCTCTAAGCCCTATTGCAACGTAGATGTTACGACCTATCCGACGGATGTGGAAAAGGCCAAGTCCCTGCTGGATGAGGCCGGCCTCGTCGATGCCGATGGCGATGGTATCCGCGAGATGGACGGCACGCCGGTCACCCTGACGCTGATTTATCCGCAGAGTTTCTCAACGTTGGACGATGCGGTGCTGGCCATTGCCAGCGAATTGGAAACCATTGGCCTCAAGGTGAATGCGGTGGGAAGCGATATGATGACCTGGTATGGTTACATGATGACCGGCGAGTATGATCTCAACCTCTACTATACCTATGGCGGAACGTTTGACCCTTATACGCTGATTACCAACATCAATCCCAACAGCTCCAGCGACCCTGTTGCCATGCAGTGGGCCGCGTTCTTTAACAATGGCGAAACCATCATGGAGCTTGATGCGACGACCGATCCCGCGAAGGTTCAGGAACTCTACAATGGCATCTTGGCCACGGTTGCCGATCAGTGCCTTGCGGTTCCTGTGAGCTGTGCGCATGATCTTGCCGTGTACAACATGGAGAAAATTGCCGCTTACAATGGAAGTGCAGCTGATCCGCAGTATGTGCAGATCTATGGCGTTGATTTGAAGTAAAGCAGTCCAGAATTCTGCTCCAATGCGAGAAATGGCAGCTCCGGCTTTCGGGGCTGCCTGCTTTTTACGATATGCCTATCTGCCGTGGGAAGAAACCTGTAAAAGCGGCGGTGCGGCAATGGCCTGCGACTATGTGATCTGCAATCAAATGCCGGATGAGGAAGAAGTTACTGCCTGCAAAAATTTGGGTGCTATGCTTGTTTGATGAAACGGAGGTAATCTGCCTATGATGGCCGGGACAGACCGTTTGGGGTTTGTCCCGGTTTTCTATATGCCAGGATTTTTTCTTCATGACGGGGCCCGTAAAGCGGCAAGGGAGTTCCGCTGTTTTGCAGAGAGTCTGTATTGACAATATAGGGAGCTCACATTATATTAAAACGAATAATTTAAAATAAAAGTTTTAAAGCATGTGATTTGCTGAAAAAGGATGATGGTAGATGCCTCCCAAACCAAAGCTTACAAAAAGAGAAATTGTGACCGCAGCACTGAAGCGGGTCACCGAAAAGGGAATAACCGCCTTGACCGCCCAAGAATTTGGAACCCGCCCCGGCAGTTCCGCACGCCCGGTTTTTACGGTTTTTCGGAGTATGGAAGAAGTTCAGCAGGAAGTGGAACGGGCTGCTATGAAGCGGTTTGAGGGATTTGTGACCAAAGCGCCGGAGATAGGCCCGCGTTTCAACGGTTTGGCGTACAAATGATTCATTTTGCAATCGAAGAGCCGAAGCTGTTTCAGCTGCTGTTTATGACAGAGAATGAGTCTGTCCGAAGTTTTGGGGATGTTTTTGCAAAGCTGGAGACGCTGTCCAAATTTCCCTCGACGTCATCGTGCGGGATTACCGGCTATCCCGGCAAGAGACGCAGCTTTTTGTTCAGCAGGTTTGGATTTATACGTTTGGGATGGAAGCGCTGTGCGCTGTAAAAGTATGCCGTTTTACAGAAGAAGAGATCTCTTTGATGCTGACGAAGGTGTTACGGCAACAATGATGCTGATAATATCCGGAAGGAAAGCTGAACGGCTAGGCGCTGCGCCTGCGGCGGAAGAATAACCGCGGGCAGTTTTTGAATTTTCCGTGCAGGTTGATACCTGGTTTTGACAGGTCATGTCAACAGCGGTTTACAGGAAGGGGATTTGACTGTAAATTAGGTCAGGGAGGGCTGCCTATGAAGGTGACGATAGAAAAAATAGACTCTGCCCGGGAGGAAGAGGTGATCGTGCGTTGCCACGAACCTTCTGCGGACTGGGTTGGCTTTGTGCAGTGCATCCGGGGAGAGGACAGAGGACTGACCGGCGAGGCTGGCGGAGAGATCTTCCGGCTACGCCTGAATGATATCTACTACTTTGAGGTAGTGGAACGAAGGGCTTTTATTTATTACCGGGACACGGTCTATGAAAGCCGCCTGCGGCTGTATGAATTTGAAGAAAAGTGCCGGGGAACAGCCTTCTTTCGTGCGTCCAAATCCATGATCGTGAACGCCGATAAAATCGACCGCATCGCGCCTTCCCTGTCCGGACGATTCATCGCAGTGCTGCTCAACGGCGAAAAGGTCACCGTATCGCGTCAGTACGTTTCCTCGCTGAAGGAAATCCTCGGGCTGTGAAAGGAGAGACGGGCATGATTCGGCATGAGCTTATCAATTTTGCAAAGCGGTTTGTGGTCATTTATGGGATGACGATGCTGGCGACTTTTTTGATCTGCCTGTTCTTCAATCCGGCAGCCTATCTGGGCGTAGTGGAGTTTTTTGGCAGATGTATCCTGTTTTCTCTGCTGGCGGACGCTTCCTGCCTGATCTATCTTTCAGAGCATGAGCTGTCTTACCGGGAATGGTGGGTGCGCACCATTCTTCATTGCGTGATCCTGGAGGCGACGCTGATGCCTCTGGGCTATTTCTGGGGAATGTGGGCCGGAACACTGGGCGCTGTGATTTACTTTTTTGTGATCCTGCTGGTGAAGGTATGCGTCCATCTGGTGGGTTATGGTCAGGACTGCGCCGCGGCCAGCAGCCTGAACCGCCGCCTTCGCGAGCGTCGGGGAGAGAAGGGTCAGGAAGCAGGAGACGGTTGAGGAGCTGTTGACATGATCGATACGCAGGAAAAGGCGGAATGGGTGCTGTGCCCTTTCTGCAAGGGCAAAACGCGGCTAAGCTGCTGGAAGATACGGTGCTGAAAAACTATCTCTGTTTTGTCCCAAGTGCAAAAAAGAGACGGTGATCTGCGGCGAACATCTGAAGGTCTCCGCTGTGGAGCGAAAAGCACGATAAGGAGCCAGCGGTCAGATGTTCCTGACAGTGAAGCAGGCGAAGCGCTGCAAAAGCGGTGCGACGCCGGAGGAAGACCAGCTGAAAGGGTTGGGCCGGAACAAAGAAAGTGGGGAAGGAGATAGAAATGAACAATGTCATCAGCATTGATCATCTGAGCAAACGCTTTGGCGAAGTAAAGGCGGTGCAGGATCTGAGCTTCCGGGTGAAGGAGGGCGAACTGTTCGCTTTTCTGGGCATCAACGGAGCGGGTAAATCTACCACCATCAATATCATGTGCGGTCAGTTGGCCAAGGATGAGGGGACCGTGCGGATCTGCGGGATCGATCTGGACGCCGACGCTGACACCATCAAGCGAAGTCTGGGGGTTGTGTTCCAGAATTCGGTGCTGGATCAGGCACTGTCCGTTCAGGACAACCTCGAAAGCCGCGCAGCACTTTACGGCATCACGGGCAGGGCATTTCGGAAGAGGCTTGCCGAGCTTGCAAAGCTCCTTGATTTTGAGGAACTGCTCAAACGTACCGTAGGCAAGCTGTCCGGGGGGCAGCGGCGCAGGATCGACATTGCCCGCGCGTTGCTGCACCAGCCAAAGATCCTGATTCTCGATGAGCCAACCACAGGGCTGGATCCACAGACCCGCAGGCTTCTTTGGGACGCTGTAACCCGGCTGCGGCAGGAAAGATATATGACGGTTTTCCTCACGACCCATTACATGGAGGAAGCCGCCGATGCAGACTATGTGGTGATCCTCGACGGCGGTAAAATCGCTGCGGAAGGGACGCCGCTGGAGTTGAAAAACGCTTATACTGGCGACTTCATCACACTGTACGGTATAGCAGAGGAACAGGCGGCAATTCTGAAACGCCCCTGCATGCCTCTGAAGGACGCCTGCCGGGTGGCAGTTCCGAATACCGCTGCGGCCACGGAGTTGATTCTGAGCCATCCAGAGCTGTTCAGGGACTATGAGATCACCAAGGGCAGGATGGACGATGTGTTCCTTGCAGTAACCGGCAAAAGGCTGACGGGAGGCGCTGAAAAATGAGCACGCTCAAATCGCTGATCAAACGGAATACCAAGCTGTTTTTTAAGGACAGGGGAATGTTTTTCACCTCCCTGATCACGCCGCTGATCCTACTGGCGTTGTACGCATCTTTTTTGAGCAATGTCTACGAGGAGACTTTCCGAAGCGCATTGACCGCCGCAGGGGCTGCCGTGTCCGACAGACTCATCGGCGGCTGTGTGGGCGGCGAGTTGGCTTCCTCTCTGCTGGCAGTTTGCTGCGTGACGGTAGCCTTCTGTTCCAACATGCTGATGGTGCAGGATAAGGTTACCGGCGCCCGGCGCGATCTGACCATTTCGCCGGTGAAGGGCAGCACGCTGGCTCTGGGCTACTACGCCGCCACGCTGCTTTCCACTGTGCTGGTTTGCTTTGTGGCTGCCGGCGTGTGCCTGCTGTATCTGGCAGGGGCGGGCTGGTATCTGAGTGCGGCGGATGTCGTTTGCCTGCTGCTGGACGTGTTTTTGCTGGCACTGTTTGGCACGGCGCTTTCAAGCATCATCAATCATTTCCTGTCCAGTCAGGGGCAGATCTCGGCAGTGGGAACGATCGTCAGTGCGGGTTACGGCTTCGTGTGCGGCGCTTATATGCCCATCTCGCAGTTTTCCGGGGGGCTTCAGAAGGTGATCTCCTTCCTGCCCGGCACCTACGGGACCTCTCTATTGCGGAATCATGCGCTCAGAGGGGTGTTTGAGGAAATGAGCCGCCAGGGCTTTCCCTCAGAGGCGGTGGAAGCGATCAAAGATGCCGTTGACTGCAACCTGTATTTTTTTGGGAACCGGGTGGAAATGAGCACGATGTATCTGATTCTTGTGAGTACGGTCGCAGCGCTGATCGCCGTCTATGTGCTTCTGAATCGGATGCACGGCAGGAGAAAACAAACGGGAAGAAAAGGAGTGGTAGCATGAAAACGCTGGAACTCATTCAAAAGACCTTTCGAGTATTCAAAATACTGTCCAAAGTCGCCATGATTCTGTCTTTTGTCGCTTGTGGGCTTGTGCTCATCGCTCTGGCCAGCAGTGTGGTCTGGTATAGTGGCGGCAGGGTGATCGGGCTGGAATTGGAAACGCTTCAGGAGCTGACCCATACCTTCGCCCTGAATCAGATGATCGGCGGGCTGCTCGCCGACGCTGTGTTTGCCCTGACAGACGGTATTCTGTTTTTATTTGCCTTCCGGTATTTCAGTGCGGAGCAGGAGGAAGGCACGCCTTTTACGCAGAGCGGTGCGGATAAGATCAGGAGCCTGGGCATTCAAAATATCGTCCTGCCGCTGCTGGCCGCCATCCTCGCTGCGGTCATTTACGGCTGCTTTGGCCTGGATCACACCGGAGGCTGGAACGATGGGGCAAATGTAGCGCTCGGGATCCTGCTGATCCTCGCTTCGCTGGTCTTCCGCTACGGGGCAGAGCTGGAGACGCGAACAAAATGAGAAAAAGAAGAATGAGAGAGGTTCAGGCGGCGGCCCTGCCCGAAATTTTGAGGATGCCGTCGCTGAGAAAAAGCAGAAACACCTGAGAAGCGATGGCATTTTTGGAGAAAAATGTGGAATGATTGAACGGATTTGGCCTGGGGATCATGGAGGTCATCATGACCCCCAATCTTGTGTTTCTGCTTAAGTGCAGAAGCGGACTGGAAAACACCTGGAAGCACCGAAAACTGGGGACACTGGCGCAGATCGGCCGGTTCGGCTGCTTTGGGACGATGATATTCAACGTCCCCGGGACCTGCTTCGGCTTTTTGTCAGACGAAGCTTTTGCACTGTATCTGATCGCCAATGCCGTTTTGGTGCTGTGCTACTGCGTTATATGGATCGCATCGTGCGGCGGGGCAACACCGTGATCGCCATCGAGCATAATCTGGACGTGATGAAGCAGGCGGATATCTCATCGACGCCGGCCCTGACGGCGGCACGCAGGCGGTAAGATCGTCTTTGCCGGAACGCCGCAGGAGATGGTGAAAAGCGCGGAAACGATCACGGCGGAGTATCTGCGCAAATCGCTTTCAATGGGACCGAACCAACCCGAGATCCCTTGAACAGAAGGGCATTTTCTGATATCCTTCAGGTGTGCTGCGCAGCCTGCGGCAATGCGGCAAGAGCGCGGCGCATCCCAAAGCGTATAAAAAACGGAAGGAAAGCTGTCAGATGCTTCGCTCCGGTTTGAATTTTTGCTGAAAAGAGGAAATGGAAGATGCTTTGTAAACTGGCGGTTTTTGATTTGGACGGCACCATCCTCAATACGCTTGAAGACCTTGCGGACAGTCTGAACGCGGCGCTGAAGGCTTCCGGGTTTCCCGGGCGCACGCTGGAAGAGGTGCGCTGTTTTGTGGGCAATGGAATCCGCAAGCTGATCGAGCGGGGCGTCCCGGCAGGCGCTTCGGAGGAGGAGATCGTTCGGGTTCACGAAACGTTTACTGCCCATTATAAAGTTCATTGCGCGGACAAGACCCGGCCTTACCCGGGGATCGAGACCCTTTTGAAGGACCTTCGCAAAGCGGGCTGCAAAACCGCGGTGGTTTCCAACAAGGCGGATTACGCCGTGCAGGAGCTGTGCGAACAGTATTTTCCCGGTGTGTTTGATGCAGCGGTGGGCGAGCGGGCAGGTATTTTGAAAAAGCCTGCGCCGGACTCGGTCAACGAGGTGCTCCGCCGGCTGAACGTGACGAAGGAGAATGCGGTTTACATTGGAGATTCGGAAGTGGACATCGCGACGGCGCGCAATGCGCAGATGCGAAGCATTCTGGTGGACTGGGGGTTTCGAGACAGGAGCTGTCTGGTGGAACAGGGCGCTGAAACGATCGTTTCCAGCCCGGAGGAGATCGAAAAGCTTTTGATAGGCCCGGCCCGCTGAATGCAAACAAAAAGGATCCGGAAAACATACAGCCCGGATCCTTTTCTTTGGAAAAGAGACGGCATTTTCCCTTCAGGCCTGCTGCTTTACGATGGGAAACACCACAGTCAAAAGCATTTTGAACGCTTCGGGGGCAAAGACTGAGTGGGGTTTATTTGCGGGCATGACCAGCGTTTCGCCGGCGTGGCAGAGGTACTCTTTTCCGTCCACGGTGAATTGGCCGGCGCCTTCCAGAACGGTTACCATCGCGTCGCCGGCGGAATCATGGGTGCTGATCTCTTCCCCCTGAGAGAAGGCAAAAAGCGTCATGCTGACGGAACGGTTCTGTATGAGGGTGCGGCTGACGATCTGCCCCGGGGCGGCAGTAACCAGACTGCCCAGGGAAAGAACGGTTTCGGCCTCGATGTTTTTCAGGATCGCCATAGGATGCTCCTTTCTGAAACGGTGAAATGTTCCGGAACTCTTAGAATGGACAGGCCGGCTCTTTCTGATCCAGAATACGCCCGTCTGTGGAGAGCGTCACCACCCGGCAGGGGATGGAGGCCCCGCTGGCCTTCAGGGCGCTGAGCGCGGCCCGTTCGATCCCGCCGCAGCAGGGCACTTCCATGCGCGCCACCGTCAGAGAGAGAACCTCGTTCCGCCGGAGAATTTCGGTCAGCTTTTCGGCGTAATCACCTGAATCCAGCTTGGGACAGCCAATGAGCGTGATGCGGTTTTGGATAAAGTCCTGATGGAAATTTCCGTAGGCGTAGGCGGTGCAGTCGGCGGCGATCAGCAGGTGAGCGCGATGAAACCAGGGTGCGTTGACCGGCGCCAGCTTGATTTGAACCGGCCACTGGCGCAGCCGGGAAGCGGCGGGGGAAGCGGTTTGAGAGATCTCTTCCGCTTCAGCCCGCCTGAGCTGCCGGGAGAGGCTGCCGGGACAGGCGTGAACGTGGGAAGGACAGTTCGCCTGTTTCTTTTTCTGGTTGGCGAGGACGGCGGCCTCATCGTAGGCAGCGGCTTCCCGCTCGACAAAACGGATGGCGCCGGTGGGGCAGACCGGCAGGCAGTCGCCCAGGCCGTCGCAGTAATCATCGCGCAGCAGCCTGGCCTTGCCGTTTACGATGCCGATCGCTCCTTCGTGGCAGGCGTTGGCACAGAGGCCGCAGCCATTGCATTTTTCTTCGTCAATTTGAATGATTCTCCGGATCATGGGAATTCCTTTCCTGTGGGATTTACTGCGGCGCAGAGCGCTGCTACGCTTGACTTGACAGCCTTACTATACTAGAATGCTTTTAATATGTCTGTTGTTTTAGCAACAAGAAGGAGAAAAAGTGGAGCTGCATTTTCTGACAACCAGCCCATTGTTTGCCGGTATGAGGGAAGAAGAGATCCGGCCAGTACTCCAGTGCCTGGGCGCGCAGTGGCGAAAATTTTTAAAAGGCGAAACCATTTTTCGGGCCGGCACGACGGTGCAGGCCATGGGGATAGTGCTTTCCGGCAGGGCCTCCATTGAAAGCAGCGGCCTTCGGGGCCGGCGGAACGTCCTGAGCAGCCTTGGCCCCGGCGCGGTGTTTGCAGAAACTTACGCCTGCCTTCCGGAAGAAGTGCTGATGGTCAGCGTTGTGGCGGAAGAAGATTCCGTGATCCTCTTTTTGGAGGTGGGCCGCCTGCTCAAAGAGACGGGCCGGTGCAGAAATCAGGAGGCGATCCTCCGGAACCTTCTCGCTGTTACCGCACAGAAAAACCTCGACCTCTCCCGGCGGATGGAACACATTGCGCCCAAGACCATCCGGGAGCGGGTGCTGTCCTATCTGTCTTTTCAGGCAGCGCGGCAAGGAACATATGACATCGTGATCCCTTTTGACCGGCAGCAGCTGGCAGACTACCTGAATGTGGATCGCAGCGCTCTTTCCGGCGAGCTGAGTAAAATGCAGCGGGAGGGACTTTTGCGGGTGAAAAAGAACCGCTTTTTCCTGGAGAAGGGAGAAGGGGAGGCGGCATATGGAATCAGGCTGGGGATCGGCACAAAACAGCAAAAGCATAAAAAGGATATAGGATAAGGAACCGGAACAAAACAGGAACCGCGTACAGTGCGCGATTCCTGTTTTTTGGTAGGACAGCTTAAAGGGGGAGTTCCAGAAGAAAGGTGCAGCCGCCGCCCGGCGTGTCCTTGAGAAGGAGCCTGCCGCCGTGAAGCGCGGTGAGCTCCCGGGCAATGCTCAGCCCCAGACCGAAATGGTTTTTGTCGCTGTGAGAGCGGTCTGCACGGTAAAAGCGCTCGAAAATGTGCTCCCGGCTTTCCGGCGGGATACCGGGGCCATGATCCTCTACGGCAATGGTCAAGGTATGAGAGGATACAACGGTGCGCAGGCAGATCGTTCCGCCGGGATGGGTGTAACAGACCGCGTTGTCGAGCAGGATCGACAGGGTCTGACGGATGCGCTGGGCGTCTCCGGAGACGGACGGAAGGGGGTCCTCCGGCAGCTGCAGGGAAAAATTTTGCTTCTTTTGCCGGGAAAGGGGCTCGTAGGCGTCGTAGCATTCGATCAGAAGCGTGTCGAGGTCCACCGGGGAAAAGCGGACAGACCAGGTGTCTGCGTCTGCTCCGGCCAGAAGAAGCAGGTCGTCTACCAGCCGGGCAAGGCGGCTGCACTCCAGCTCAATGCTGGCGGTAAAGCGCCCGGACTGAGCTGGGTCGAGACGCAACGCGGAGGCGCTGGCCGAGATGACGGCGAGCGGAGCCTTCAGTTCGTGAGAAGCGGCCGCAACGAATTCCACCTGTTTGCGGGAGCGGCGTTCGTACTGTTCCAGACGGGAAAGGAAGAAATGGCTCAGCAGCCAGAGGGCGACAAAGCTGACTGCCGCCAGTCCTAAAAAGATGATTCGCTGGCGGGTCAAAACACCATCCTCCTGCCGCATGTCTTTCAGGGCCACCAGGGAATACCAGCCTTTCTCTGAGGAAAGGAGAGAAACCGAAACAAGATAGCGTTCATTTTGCTCGCCGCACAGCTCAAAGGTGCGGGAGGAATCCAGCGAGGAAAAGGGCGGGAGGGTCAGATCCAGACCGTAGGCGTTCAGGGCCTGCTCCCGCGCGGCGGCGATGAGCGTGGCCCGGTCTGTGACGGGTGTCCAGGAGCCGGGAAAAGAGAGAGGGATGCCGTTAGTCTCGATGGAAAGGATCAGCCGGTCTCCCGCCTCGGTCTGCGCCAGATAGGTCCGGCTGACGGCGGCGTCGCTCTGGAGCTTGTAGACGATGGTGTCCACCGTCCGCTCAAAGGCAGAGCGGGAGCTTTTCTCCAGCTGTGTTTCCGAAACGGTCAGCGCGGAAAAGGCAAGGAAGAACAGCACGCAGCCAGCGGCGGACAGATACAGAAAAATCATTCGTCCACGACGGCGCTTCAGCATAAGGGCGCTCCTTCCAGCCGGTAGCCGACGCCGTGAACTGTGCAAATGGCCGTGCTGCTTCCGACAGAGCGGAGGCGGCGCCGGAGAAAGTGAATATAGCTGTCCAGGTTGCCATCCTCAACGGCGGCGTCGCTGCCCCAGACCCGGGCGAAAAGAACGGCGCGGGAGAGAAGCTGCCCGGGATTGCGAAACAGCGCCTCCAGCAGCTGAAACTCCCGCCGGGAAAGCGAACAGGAGCCGCCGGGGCCGCTGAGACTTTGATGGGCAAGATCGAGAAGGGCGTCGCCGCAGGAAAGCGTTTCGGATCCCTCCCATTGCTGCGGACGCCGGGCCAGCGCGCGGACGCGGGCGAGCAGTTCTTCCATGGCGAAGGGTTTGACCAGATAGTCGTCCGCCCCTGCGTCCAGCCCTTCCACCCGGTCGCCCACCCCGTCAAGGGCGGTGATCATCAGAACCGGCGTGCCGATTCCTTTTTTCCGAAGGATGGACAGCAGGGTCAGCCCATCGAGCGCGGGGAGCATCCGGTCCAGAAGGATCAGATCGTGAGCCTTCTGCATGCCAAGGAGAAGCCCGTCCTCTCCGCTGTGGCAGGCTTCGGTTTCGTATCCGGCCTGAATCAGGTGCAGGTCAATGGCCTCGCAGAGCGCGCGGTCGTCTTCGACGATCAGAATTTTCATGAATTCTCCTTTGAAAAACGAGGAAAGAAAAGAACTTACCATTTGCCCGTGAGGTTGAGAAAATGGAGTTTTCTTCATTGTAGCATCCGCTTCTGGAAAAATCTTGAAAAACGCGGATTTGTCCTTCCAAGCTTTTTTGAGATTTGGCTGATAGAATAAACCCTGCCGGACAGATCAAGTGACAGGAGGTTTTTTCAGAATGAACGATAAAAAGAAAATCAAAAGAAAACATTTGCTGAGTTTGACGCTGGCCATCGTGATGCTGTTTTCCGGCTGCGGCGGGAAGCCGTCGAACGGACAGAACGGCGGGGACCCGGACAACGGCAGAGAGCCTGAAACGGCGCCGGCGGCGATGGGACGCTATGTGGAAGAGGAACTGGCCTTTCCGGCACAGCAGGGGATCTTCCTCAGCGGAAGGGAGGGCAGGCTGGAGTATTTCACCTATGAAAACGGGGCAATGAAGCGCTATGTCTCTGAAAACGGCGAAATCTGGACTGAAGAAGAGATGCCGGGTTTTGCTGCGCTGGGCGAAGGCCAAAGTGGCGGGGATTTTGTGGAGGAGGGACAGTATTTCCAGACGGCCGCGGTGGATGGGGATACGATCTACTTGGCCGGCACCCGCGGAGACCTGTCCAAAGCCAGCGTTTATTGCAGCAGGGACAATGGAGCGACTTTTGAAGCCTTTCCCATGGAAGGGTGCGATGAGGTCAACGACCGGGGATTTGCAAAATGCATTCCCGGAGGGATCCTTCCACTGGGGGAAGGTAAGCTCCTGGTTTTGCAGCGGCTGGGCGCGGCGGGGATCTATGACGGACAGGATGGTCATCTGATTACGGAGATGGAAGCCGAGGAAACGATCGGCGCGGTATACGGGGAAAGCATCGTTTTGCCTAACGCCGACTGGACGGGTTTCTCTCTTTATGATCCGGAAACGGGCAAAGAGACCGAAGAGCTTCCCTATGACGGCTCTTTGAGCGGTACGAATCTTTTTACGGGAAACGACGGAGCGCTGTATCTGGTCAATCGCGGCGGCATACACCGCCGGGCCGTCGGAAGCGGAATTTGGGAAACGCTGGTGGACGGCACGCTGACCAGCCTTGGGATGCCCTCGATGTACGCTGGAAACGCGCTGGAAGGACGGGATGGCGCGCTGTACGTCAGCCTGCAAAAAGGCGATGGAGAGAATGTCCTGATGCGTTACCGCTATGATGCAGCCATCCCTTCTGTGCCGGATACTGAGCTGGTGGTGTATTCGCTGGAAAATAACGCCACAGTCCGGCAGGCGATCGGAGAGTTTCAGCGGGAAAATCCCAGCGTGCGAGTCAATTACCGGGTCGGCATGAGCGATGGCGCAGGCGGGGTCACAAAAAGTGATCTGATCCGCGCGCTCAACACAGAGCTGCTGGCTGGAAAAGGGCCGGATGTTTTGATTCTGGATGGAATGCCCATTGATTCGTATGTGGAAAAGGGCGTTTTGATGGATCTGAGCGGAATTTTGCAGGAGGGGATCGCTTCCGGTGCGCTGGGAGAAAACCTGATGAACGCCTACGCGAAAGATGGAAAGCGTTATGCCGTGCCGTCGCGCATCGAGGTGCCAGTGATTCTGGGCCCGGCAGCGGCCCTGGAATCGGCGGGAAGCCTTCAGGCGCTGGCGGACGCGGCGGAAGCCTACCGAGCCGGGCACAGCGAGGGGCAGCTGCTGGGCGTGACGGCATATGGCAGCGCAGCGGACCGGATCGAGCAGTTTTATCCCGTTTGCGCGCCCGCGTGGTTTGAAGAAGACGGTTCGCTCAACGAAGAAAAGCTGGCGGAGTTTCTGACCCTGATCCGGCGGATCATGGAAGCCTGCAGCGGCTCGAGGCAGGAGGCCTTTGACGAAGCGATGGAAAGCGCGGCGGGCCTGTATGGAGATGACGGGGATGTGGTGCGAAGAAGCGGAAAAGCGGTGGCTTCCCTCTCTGATATGCTCCACGGGTACAGCGCTTTGCATATCGATACGGCCAAAGCCTTCTTCGATCTGATGGAGTACTACGGCGCGCTGAACGAAGTGGAAGACGGCAGGATCGCACCGCTGTGCGGGCAGGTCTCCAATGTGTATTTTCCCAGGGGGATCCTCGGCATCAACGCGGCGAGCAGCCAGACGGAGCTGGCTGGAAAATTTGTGCAGCAGATTTTGAGCGAGAAGGTGCAGGACACCGAGCTGTACGACGGATTTCCGGTGAACCGCAATTCCCGAAACAAAAAAACGGATGAGGAAAAGTCTGTTTCGGTGGGCAACAGAGTCGGGGAATACGAGGTGAACGGCGAGTGGCCCTCCAAAGAGCAGCTTAAAGAGATGGCAGCACTTTGCGAGACCCTGACGATTCCCGCAAACGTGGATGAGACCCTGCTTTCCATGATCGAGGAGGAGTCTGAAGCTTTCTTTGCGGGGCAGATGACAGCAGAGCAGGCGGCGCGGGCGATTGCGGAACGGGCCCGGGCCTATCTGGCTGAATGACGGCCAGCGGAGGCAAAAGACGGATGAAACGCCATCAAGCTGCTTCCGTCCGGCAGAAAAAGGAGCGGAGGACGGCTCTGCTGTTCCTCGCTCCGAGCCTGCTGGGCGTGCTGATTTTTGTGCTGATCCCCTTTGCGGATGCAGTGCGCCGCTCCTTTTGCGAGCCGATGAGCGGAAGATTTGTGGGCTTTGACAATTACGCGGCGGTGCTGAAAAACGAAGCCTTTCAGATGGCGGTGGGAAACACCCTGCGTTTTGTGGCGCTTTGCATTCCCCTGCTGGTGGTGCTTTCTCTCCTTATGGCGCTGATGCTTCGGGCGGCGCGGCTCAAAGGCCGGCTGTTTCAAACCACCTTCCTGCTGCCCATGGCGGTCCCGGTCGCTTCGGTGGTGCTGATCTGGCAGGTGATCTTTCATCAAAATGGATTGCTCAGCGGCCTGATTGCGGCGCTGGGCGGTCAGCAGATCGACTGGATGAACACGGACTGGGCTTTTTACGTGCTGGTGCTGTGCTATCTTTGGCGAAACGCCGGATATGATATGATCCTTTGGCAGGCGGGGTTGGGCGAGATCTCCCCCTCGCTTTATGAGGCGGCGCAGGTGGATGGCGCGGGAGCGATGCAGATCTTTCGCCATATCACGCTGCCGGCTCTGCTGCCCTCGCTGTTTACGATCACGGTGCTTTCACTGCTTAACTCCTTTAAGGTGTTCCGGGAGGCTTATCTGATCGCAGGAGAGTATCCTCATAAGAGCATGTATCTGTTACAGCATCTGTTCAACAACTGGTTCGCCTCGCTGGATATTCAAAAGCTGTGCGCTGCGGCAGTGCTGGTAGCGCTGGCTATTTTGGGGCTGATCCTTTTGCTGCAAAAAGCGTGGGGAAAGGAGGCGTCATGAAGAAAAAAAGGCGTCTTGGGCCGCTGCTGGTGCTGACCGTCCTGGGGCTCCTTGTATGGATCCCCCTCTGGATGATCTTAAGCGGCTCCCTGATGGGAAAAAACGAGCTGGCGGAGAATCTCGGACCGGTGCTTTCGGGCGCCGGGGGAATGGCGGGCTGGCCTGTGCTGCCGCAGTATCCTACCTTGCAGCCGTCGGTCGAGCTGCTGCTGGACTCCCCGTCGTTTTTTGTGATGTTCTGGAACACGGTCAAGCTGGTAGCACCCGTTCTGCTTGGGCAGCTGGCAGTGGCTGTTCCGGCGGCCTGGGGTTTTGCGCGGTATTCGTTTCGGGGAAAGAAAGCGCTTTACACGCTGTATATCGTATTGATGATGATGCCCTTTCAGGTGACAATGGTTTCAAGCTATCTGGTGCTGGACGCGATGAAGCTGGTGAACACCCGCTGGGCGGTGATCCTTCCGGCGGTCTTTTCCACCTTTCCGGTCTTCCTTCTGGTGAAGTTTTTCCGTTCCATCCCGCAGACGCTCATCGACGCGGCGGAGCTGGACGGCGCAAATTCCTGGCAGGTTTTCTGGCATATTGGCCTGCCGCTGGGAACGCCGGGCATCCTTTCGGCAATGGTGCTGGGATTTTTGGAATACTGGAACGCCATCGAACAGCCGCTGACCTTTTTGCAGGACCAGTCGCTCTGGCCGCTGTCGCTGTATTTGCCTGGTATCACGGCAGATCAGGCGGGGATATCTCTGGTGTCGTCGCTGGTGATGATGATCCCGGCGCTGCTGGTTTTTCTGATCGGGCAGAAATATCTCGAGCAGGGGATACGGGCAGCCGGATTGAAGGAGTGAGAGCATGCGGGAAACAGAAACGATCACGCCGGGGCAGGAAATCAATGAACTTCCTGCGGCCGGCATAAAAAAGCGGCGGATCCCCATGGAAAAGCGGGCGCTGAAATGGCTGGCTGGCTTTCTTGGGATAATGGTGCTGCTGACGCTGCTTTCACGGGCGGCGGATTCACTCACCGTGGCGCAGGTCACGCTCGAGGCCCCCAGAAGCGGAACATTGACCCATCGGGTCTTCGCCTCGGGTAAGCTGGAGGCGGAAAAAGAGGTTCCTGTAATCGTTCCGGCAGGATACCGCGTGGAATCAGTGGCCGTGCAGAACGGGCAGACAGTGAAAGAAGGAGACATTTTGATCCGGCTGGATCAAGAGGATCTTTCCGAACAGCTTTTACAGCTGGAGACAGAGCTGAGGAAGCTGGAAATTTCAAAAGAACTGCTCAGACTGGGTGGTCAAAGCGCGCAAAGCGACGGAACAGAGCAGGCCCAAAGAACCCTGGAACAGGCACAGAGCGAGCTGGAAGAAGCAACAGAGCACAGTGCGCTGGCAGTGGAGCGGGCCCAAAAGGATCTGGAAGAAGCGCAGGCCGCTTATGAGATCGCACAGAAGCAGCTGGAAGACGCCGGAAAGGAGAGCAGCGAGCGGCTTCGCTTGGAGGCGCAGCAAAGCTACGAAAGGGAAAACAGGGCTTATCAGGAAACCTGCCTGAGCGCGCAGAACGCCATCCGCGCGGCCGAACGGCAGGTGGAAGACGCTGCCGCGGCCCTTGAACGGATCGGGGCAGACCCGGAAGCGGACGCCTTTGCCCGAACAGAGGCGCAGCGGGCGCTGCGGCGGGCGCAGGAGGATGAAAAAGCCGAAAGAGAAAAGCAGGGCAGGCTGGTGAGCAGGGCCTATGAAGCGCTGCTCAACGCACAAAACGCCCTGAATGCGGCAGACCGGGCGGCGGAGGAGCCGGAATTTCAAAGTGCGAAGGCGGAGATGGAAGCGGCTCTCTCTGCACTGGAAAGCAGGAAAAGAGCGTTGGAAGACGCGCAGCGGCAGGCGAAGACCGACGAGAAAAGCGCGATTGCGGCGGTGGAACAGGCGGAGTTTGACCTCCTTCAGGCGGAAAAAAGCGCCGATTCCGCCCAAAAGGCTGCGGCGGACGAGCGGGAAAGGGCGTCTTTGCAGCTTGAAAGCGCGCAAATGGATCTGACGGCAAAGCAGCGGCAGGCAGAAAAGCTGCAAAGCCTTCTGGACGCCGGCGGCGCGATCCTCTCGCCGGTAAGCGGAACAGTGCTTCAGGTGGGGGTCTCCGCCGGGGAAAGAACTGCGGATGCGGCGGCGGTGCTGCTGGCAGATGCGGCGGGCGGAGTCTTTTTCCACGGGGCGCTGGAAGAAACGCAGGCAAAATATGCGGCTGTCGGCGCAAAGGGAAAGCTGAGCCTTGCGGGAAAGAAAAACGGTGTGGAAGTGACGATTGACGTGCTTGCGCCCCGGGCAGACGATGAGAATGCGCTTGAGGCGGTTTGCCGCCTGCCGGAAGGAGACTATCCCGTTGGCGCTTCCGCGACGCTGGATGCGTCGCAGAAGACTGACAGCTTTTCCGTAGTGATCTCCGCCGGCGCGCTGCGGTCGGACGGAGCGGGGGAGTATGTGCTGATTTTGCAGGAGAGAAAAACGGTGCTGGGAACGGAATGGATCGCCGCCCGCGCCAATGTGACCGTCATTGAGCAGGACGGGCAAAAGGCTGCGGTAGAGGGGATCAGCAGGAGCAATCAGGTGATCGTCAGCAGCACGAAAATTCTCTCAGAGGGCGACCGCGTTCGCCTGCGGCAGTCATGAGCGGGCGGAGATTCGGAGGGACGCTGGCGGCTGCGGCGCTGGCGCTCCTCTTCTGGGCTGTGGCATTGGCGGGCGCCCAGCGGATTGCACAGCGGGCGCAGACGGTCAGCGTGCGGCTGGAAACGGGAAGCCTGACTCTGGGCGATTGGAGGACTCTGGAGAAAAGAAGGGAAGGAGAGACGAAAGAAGAGCCGCGCAGGATCGCCCTTTGGACGCAGCATACCGGTCAGCAGCTGAGCGGAATGAGGAGCGCCTCCGGCAGCGTGACGGAGGTGGAAGGGGAAATCAGCCTTGCGCCGGGCGGAACGCTTTTGGCGGGCAGCTGGCCGGAGCCGGGAGATACCCAGGGCTGCGCGGTCTCCGAAGAAGCGGCGGACGCCCTCTGGGGAAACGCCGCGCCGCTCAATGGTGCGCTGGAATGGGGCGAAAAGCGGTATTTTGTCCGGGCTGTTTACGACGGAACGGGGATCATGGTTCCGGCACGGGAAGAAAGCACGGAGTTTTGCGCGTTGGAGATCGAGAGTTTCTCCGGTGAAAATGGGGAAGAGGCTGCCCGGCAATTTTTACTGGAAAGAGGGATTTCTCAGGTGGAGGCCATTCTGGACAGGCCCTTTTTGGCGCAATGCCTTTCTTGGATCGCTTCACTCCCGTCCTGGGTGCTGGCGTTCGCCGTTGCGGCGCGCTGGCTGAGCGCGGCTTTGCGGGAAAAACGGATGCCGCTTCGCCGGGCTGGGCTGACCGCCTTGGCGCTGCTGGCGGTTGGCGGGATGCTGTGGATCGGACAGTGCAGGTTGTTTTTCCCGCAGCGCTGGATTCCGGGACGCTGGTCGGATTTTGATTTCTGGTCGCGTTTGAGCGAAGAGATACGGGAAATAGCTGGTCAGGCGCTTGGGCTGCAGCCGGCGGGGGAGGATCTGGCGCTGCGGAAGGATTGCATGACGACGGTACTGGCGGCAGCTGCTGCGGCTGTTATTTGGGCGTTTGCGGCATGGAGGATACGGCCGATGCAATTGAAAGAAATACTGTTTGTAGAGGCGGGTTCTGTATTATGCGCTTTTTTTGCGGCGGCATGGCTTGGCATTGGCGCAGCGCGGGGATTTTGGGCGGCGTGGCCGGCCGCGGCCGGCCTGCTGGCGCTGCCGGATGCGTTAAAGAAAGGAGAAAAGAGCCTTGGCAGAAGTGAGGCTGGAACATCTTTGCAAATGCTATGACGACGGTCCGCCTGCTGTCAAAGATCTTTCGCTAAAGATCGAAGACCGGGAATTTGTGGTGCTGGTCGGACCGTCGGGCTGCGGAAAATCTACGACGCTCCGAATGGTGGCAGGGCTTGAGGAGATTACTTCCGGCAGGATCTGTATTGACGGCAGGGAAATGAACCAGGTGGCGGCAAAGGACCGGGACATCGCCATGGTGTTTCAAAATTACGCGCTGTATCCTCATATGACGGTGTACGGCAACATGGCCTTTGCCCTGAAAATGCGGAAAGTCAAACGCAGGGAGATCGACCGGCGGGTGAGAAAAATCGCAGAGATATTGGAGCTGGAGCCCTATCTCAAGCGAAAGCCCGCAGCGCTTTCCGGCGGACAGAGGCAGCGCGTAGCGCTTGGCAGAGCCATGGTGCGGGAACCGAAGGTGTTTTTGTTTGACGAGCCGCTTTCCAATCTGGACGCCAAGCTGCGGACGGCGATGCGCAGCGAGATCGTCAGGCTCCATCGGGAGCTGGGCGCCACGTTTCTCTATGTGACGCACGATCAGACCGAAGCTATGACGATGGGAAGCCGGATCGTCGTGCTCCGGGATGGCGTGCTTCAGCAGGCGGATGCGCCGCGCGTGCTCTACAACGCGCCCTGCAACCGGTTTGTGGCGCAGTTTTTGGGAAGTCCGCAGATGAATCTGGTCGAAGGGGCTCTGGTAAAGCGGGGGAATGCGCTTTGCTGCCGGATCGCCGGACGGGAGCTCCTTTTGGACGGGAGCACGGCCCGGAGATTGCGGGAAGCGCCCGGAGACGTTCAGGCGGGGCTCCGGCCGGAAGCGATCTATCTTTGCGCGCTGGGGGAAGAGAGTGGTTTTGACGCTGTGGTGGAAACTGTGGAGCCGCTGGGCAGCGATACCTATGTCTCTGTCAGGCTTGGACAGACCGGAGAAAGGCTGACGCTTCGGGCGGAAGCAGATTGTCCGGCAAGACCGGGAGAGCGGACGGGCGTTCAGATCTCTCCGGCGATGCTTCATTTTTTTGATCCCGCTTCCGGTGTAACGCTGCTTTAAAATGGAGACTTTAAAAAACGGAAAAGGCGGCCCTGCATGTGTGGCCGTCCCGTAACAGGCAGTAAAATAAAATGGCCTCCTGTTGTAGAATAAAAGCGCTACAACAGGAGGTTTTCATATGCCTGGAAAGGATACCAAAGTGGAAGAATTAGCGGAAGTTGTATTTGAGAGGAGGACAGCTGGAGAAACCAATTGCCAGATCGGTGAAGGTTATGGATGAAGCGTTTGATTCATGTATGGAAAAACAGCCCTTGTTTGAAAAAGTACAAACATACGAAATATATTATAAATACAAAAAAAGAATACGCGTGATAAAATTAGCACAATTCCCGGAGAAAAAATCAGGCCGGGGACAATATTCAGAAAATGGAGGAAGGAAAAACAACAATGAGACACATGAGAAAATTGTTGGCAGTAGTGTTGGCAATACTGATGGCACTGGCAATGACGGCATGCAAGATGGAAGCTCCTGCGGAAGTCCCTCAGGAAAGCGAAACGGTTGAGCAGGCTGAGGCGCCGGATCTGTACCAGGCAGGCACTTATACGGCGACCGCTATGGGACGAAACGGCCCCGTTACTGTGGAAGTGACCATGGCCGCTGACAGAATCGAGAACGTTGTCGTGACGGAGCATCAGGAAACCGCAGGAATTGGTGATTTGCCGATCGAACGCATTCCTGCGGCCATCGTGGAGTATCAGTCCCTGGCGGTGGATATCGTAACTTCTGCTACGCTGACCAGCGATGCGATCCTGGAAGCTGTTAAAGATTGCATCACGCAGGCGGGCGGCGACGTGGATGCATTGCTGGCTGTCAAAATTGATAAGGTCGCAGGCGAACTGGTCAAAAAGTCTGCCGACGTCGTGATCGTTGGCGGCGGCGGTGCGGGCCTTGCGGCGGCGGTGTCTGCCAGCACGGAAGGCGCAAACGTCATCCTGATCGAAAAGGCCGCTACCCTGGGCGGCAATACGAAGCTTTCTACCGGTTCCATGCAGGCGGCTGACCCGGAGCGCCAGAAAGCGATTATGATGACGGACGCCCTCAAGGACGAGGTGCGCAGCTATCTGGCGATGGAATCTGACTGTGAAAAGATGACGGAATGGCAGAATATCATCCAGCAGCAGTTCGACGAATATCTTGCCTCCGGCAATCCCTCTTTGTTCGACTCTTCCGAGTTCCACGCGCTGCAGACCTATATTGCGGGTGACAGACTGGGCAACCCTGAGCTGATCGATAAGATGTGCGCTGAGGCGCTCGATACGGTTAACTGGCTGGGCGAATGCGGCGTACCGTGGGAAGATTACGTCAAGGCAGGCTCCGGTTCCCTGTGGCAGAGGCCTCACAGGGTCGAGGGCGGTATCGTTTATATCGACGTGTTCTCTAAAAAGATCGCTGACGATCAGCTCCCTGTGGAGATCCTTCTGGAGACCAAGGCAACGGAACTGATCGTTGATGAAAGCGGTCGGGTCACAGGCGTCAGGGCAGAAGACGGCTCTGGCACGCCTTATGAGATTTACGGCGAAAATGGTGTAATCCTTGCTTCGGGCGGCTTCGGCGCGAACGTGGAAATGCGTGAGAAATACAATACGGACTGGAGCTACCTCGGCAAGAACGTGCCGACAACGAATGCTCCCACGATCACCGGCGATGGCATTGTGATGGCCGAAGCGATCGGCGCCAACCTGGTTGGCATGAACAAGATTCAGCTCCTGGCCGTCGCGGACCCCAAGACGGGCAGCCTGAGTAACACCATTGGTTTTGAGACCGATCCTTACGTCAACATGAAAGGATATCGTTTCGTCAACGAGGCTGGCCGTCGCGACGAAGTGTGCAATGCGATCCTGCTGCAGCCGGATTCCTGCTACTGGATCATCAGCAGCGCTTCCAACAGCGATCTGAACGATGAATTCACCAATGTTTACGGCCTGACCCGTGACTTTATCCTCAGTACCAGTGAAACCTATATGGCTGATACACTTGAAGAGCTGGCTGTGAAGATCGGCATTGAACCCGACGTTCTGGTCAATACGATCGAAAAGTTCAACGCCGCATATGATGCGGGCTACGACGAAGAGTTTGGCCGCTCCGTCTTCAATCCAGGCGGTCGTATCAGCCTCGACGATGGTCCCTTCTATGCCTGCCTGCGCGCACCGGCCGTGCATCACACCATGGGCGGCGTGGAGATCAACAGCGAAGCGCAGGTTCTCAGGGAAGACGGCGCGGTCATCGAGGGCCTGTACGCTGCGGGCGAAGTGACCGGCGGCATCCATGGCGGCAACCGCGTTGGCGCGAACGCCATCACGGATATCATGGTATATGGCCGTCTTGCTGGCCGCAATGCTGCAACGGGCAAGTAATTCTTAAATGCGCTTCTGAAATTGATAAAAGAGCCAAAAAGCGCCTTCCTTTTCGGAGGGCGCCTTTTGATATTGCCGCGGGATTTCTTGGTCAGGCGTTTGGAGGCTCTGAATTTTGCAGCAGACGACGGCGATATTCGCTTGGAGTATAGCCGGTGTATTCTTTGAACATGCGGCAAAAGTAATGCTGGCTTGAATAACCCACCTGATCCGCAATGCTGTAGATCAGCACGGACTCTGAGGAGGAAAGCAGTGCGATAGCCCGCTCCATTCTTAATGAGGTGAGATAATCGGAAAAGCTCCGGTTAGTTTTTTGCTTGATGCAGCGGGACAGATAAGTTGTACTTACGTGGAACCGTTCTGCCAGGGAGGTCAGGGTCAGTTCGGGATCGGCAAACTCTGCCTGAAGAACACGAAGCGCCCGTGCGCCAGGACTCTCTTCTTCTGAAAGTGAAAGTTCCGGGAGACGGTTGAGCATATTCAACTCATAACTGCGCTGGGCATAAGAATGCATGGCGGCACGAAGGGTATTATAGAGAATGGAGCGGTTGAGCGGCTTGAGCAGATAATCGAATACTCCTAGTTTCAGGGCACGCTGCGCATATTCGAATTGATCATAGCCGGAAATGATGATGATCTTGCTTTCCGGGAGCTGGGCAGTGATGCGTTCAACAAAATCCAAGCCGTTCAGTCTGGGCATGTTGATGTCGACCAGAAGAAGCTCCGGGCGCTGTTCCTGTGCCAGAACGAGGGCGGCTTCACCGTTGGACACCGTACCGGCAACGGTCAGATCCAGACCGAAGGATGAGACAAGTTCGGTCAGTCCCTGACGGATTGTGATTTCATCGTCTGCAATGATAAGTTTAAACATGGGTTGCTGGTTTCTCCTTTGGAATGCGAATACATGCGGTGGTTCCCCTACCGGGGGCGCTGGTAAGCGTTAGTTTATAAGGTGGTCCGTAACAAAGGCGAATGCGCTCAGAGACATTGAAAAGCCCGAAAGCGTTTCCCTCTTTATCGGTCATGGATTTTTCGATGGCAGAAAGGCGTTCCGGAGGGATGCCTACGCCGTCGTCTATGACGCGCATAAGGATATTCTCGCCTTCGGCGCGGATATCGACGGTGATGGAGCCGCGTTTTTCCTGGGGCTTGATGCCGTGATAGAGCGCATTCTCTACCAAAGGCTGCAGGATCAGCTTGGGGACGAGGCAATCTTTGAGGGAATCGTCTACCGAAAGAGAAAAGTCAAGCTTGTCCGCATAGCGGATTTGTTGAATGAACAAGTAGCTGTAAACGTGTTCCAGCTCGTCGTTGAGTGAAATAAAATCGTGACCATCGCTGAGGGAAAGACGGAAAAACTGCGAAAGCGCGCTGATCATATCGCTGACTTCGTCTGCGCCATAGGCCTGCGCTTTCCACGAGATGGTATCGAGTGTATTATAGAGAAAATGAGGGTTGATCTGCGCCTGAAGCGCCCGGCGTTCCGCCTCCTGTTTTTGCTGCTGCTCGACGACGATCTGCTTGATTAGGGTGCGAATGTGGACGCTCATGGAGTTGAAGCTGCGGGTCAGGCGAACCACTTCTTTTGTGCCGTTTTCTTCGGGAAGAAGGACGGAGGACTGCGGATCAAACGCATCCATAGAGGCCGTAAGCCTGTCCAGAGGGCGGGTAACATGGCGGATATAAATCAGGGAAAACAGCAGGGATGCCGTGATCATGGCGGCCCAAAGAAAGAGTGTCAGCGAGGTCATCTGATGCAGAGAACTGTATACTACTTTCTGGGAGACGAGAACGCACAGCTTCCAGTCCTCAGTATAGGGGATGGAGGCATAAAGGAGCTGGCCGTCCGAAATGTTTCCAAATGAAACTTGCTGTTTACCATGGGGGCTTTGAGAAACAATGGCGGCCGTGGAAATAAGATCAAAGCTTTTGGGACAGTCTTCCAGATGGATTCCGTGTTCATGATTGTCATCTTCTGCCAGAATGGTACCTTCGCCATCCAGGATCCAGACGCGGCCGCCATAGATATCCGTAGCGGTCAGCAGTTCCGTGATGTTGTTTGCCAACAGAGAGCCCAAGATGTAGCCGACCCGGTTTCCGTTTGTGCCGTAGACAGGATAGGTGATCGTGATGGAACGCTGCCATTCCAAGCGGGAAAAGAAGGGTTTGCTGATGATGTATTCATCATTGCTGTGAAGGGTGCGCTGAAAGAATTCGCGAGAGGAAATATCCAGGCTCGAACCATTGGGCAGATGGACGGTGCCGTTCGTATCTGCGAAAACAAAGGGATGCCTGAGCTCTCCGTAGATTTCGCTGGCAAATCCGCTGGTAGAAGCTACGTAATTTAGGATTGCCGGCATATCGAGCGTATTAAAGCAGTCGTTTTGGGCGACTAGGCGAGTTTCGCAAATACGTTGATTGAGCCAGGAGCCTATTTCGGAGGCCCTGGAAGAAAGAAGCTGTTCGTTGAGACTATCGGTCTGAGTGGATTGTATTTGTTGAGAATGATGCGTGGTGACAACCATTTGGATGGTAAACAAAACAGAAATACATACTGTAAAGTATAGCAGGATCTGAGTGCTTAATTTCATGCGGGACATGGAAGCAGCTTTTTCCTTTCCTAGGAATGTTAATAGTATATCACATTGAAAACAGTTTTTATAAAAAAGAATAAGGAAAAGTCGATTCTTGTAAAGAAATGAGAGTCGTATGCGGAACAGGCCATGTGCGGGATCTGCAAAGGACAGCAGGATACAATAAAACGAGTGAAACGATGGGGCGGCAGCACGCAGAAGAGTTGGTGCACGGGCGATAGGTATAAAAAAGTCCTGCGGATTTTTCGCAGGACCTTTTTCTGGAGGAGAAAATTACTTTTCGAAAATTTGGGTGGATTCGAGCATGTTTCCAGAAACAGGGACGTCGAAGGGGCGACGCTTTTCGCGGGCACCGCGCTATACGCACAGATCAGATTGAAAAATTTGGTGACGAACCGCATCCGTGCTTTTGGGACGGGCGCAATGGCCGCAATATATGCGGCGGGTTCCTTCGCCGATGCAGAGAAAAATGTCACACAGGTACAGCGGTAAAAAAGCACGGCGCCGAAACAGGATGCTTTTTGTGAGGAACGTTTACCAGGGTTTTTCCCAATTATAGACTTCGACCAGCTTATCAATGCGATGGACGGAAGCGGGCATCGCCTCGTCGAGGCTGATAAAGCCCCATGCGTCGCCGTATTCCAGAATGTCTTTTATCTCTTCTCCACTGCCGGTCGAAGAGGGGTCAAGCAGATATTCCCGCCCGTACCCGCTGCTTTCGCCGGTCAGGATGTTCATCAGCAATTCCTCAGTGTGGGCAAAAGAAAGCTCGCCCTGTTCGAGCGCCCAGGCGCGGTCCTCTTTGGTTTCAAACCAGAGCACCGTGGCGGTGGTGCCGTCCCAGAATTTGACGCGATAGGCTTCGTGCGGTTTTTTGCTGTAGGAGGTGCTGAGCTTCGTGGCCGCGGCAAGCTGCCCCAGCCGGCCGCCGAACCAGGCATCCATGCCGCATTCGGGCGTATGATCCGCAAGCGGTACTTCAACAAAGCCGTCGTGAAACTTGTAGTCGCCCGCGCCCAGTTGGCCGCAGCTGTTGTCGCCGAAGGAAAGGACTTCACCGCTTTTTTTGACGACGAGGCCGAAGTAGTCGCCCATGGCTATGTCAACTGCATCAGAGAGGAGCTTCACCGGTTTGGGAAGAGCATAGCCAAGATCCAGCTCCTTGTCGCCTGAAACGGGCGCCAGGCCGCTGCACTGGCTCTCATAATACTTTTTCAGGCCGATCTGACCGCAGCCGTAAAGGTCGCCGTTTGTTTTGAGGATCAGCGAGCCGTACCAGCCAGCAGAGGCGCTTTCTACTTTCTGCATTACGCGGACAGGCTTGAGAGAATCGGTTCGTTTTCCATTGCCCAGCTGGCCGAAATCATTTTTGCCGCAGGCATAGAGGTCGCCGTTCTTTTTGACGATCAGAGTATGGCGGCCGCTGGAATCGACAGACGCCACGGAGCGCAGGATGCGGGTGGGCTTGAGAACGCTTGCGGTATTTCCGCGGCCCAATGCGCCGTATTTTCCGTAACCCCAGGCGTAAAGATCGCCGTTTTTTCGAATGGCAAAGGAGCAGTTTCCACCTGCCTCCACAGAGATGCATCCGGAAAGCACTTTCACCGGTTCGGCGCTGTCGGCTTTTTTGCCGTCGCCCAGCTGCCCGGAGGTGCCGGCACCCCAGGTGTAGACATCACCGGTTTCGGTCAGGGCAATGCCATGGGCGCTGCCGGCAGCGATGGAAACAACGTTTGAAAGAATAGGCTCCTCAACGTCATTGCATTCCCGCTGCCCGCATTGCCATCGGCTGTTGTCGCCGTAGCCATAGACGTCGCCCTCCTGCGAGAGCACCAGCGTAAAGCGGCTCCCGGCCGCAGCGGCAGCCGGAGTGTAGCGTCCGGACAGAAGGCTGGGGGAGATGACCTCAAAATAGGAGCGGGTGCCCAGCTGAAGGTCGAGGTTGCTGCCCCAGACCAGCGCCATGTTTTCGGAAGTGTCTTCGTTTTTGGTGATAACGACAGCATGATCGTCCCCAGCGGCGACAAGGGGAAGAGCCTGTTTTTCCGCCGCATGGGCAGTCAGCGGCAGCAGGGCTAGGATCAGAAACAGCGCGACGGCGGCCACGGGAAGCATCCAGTCGCGAAATTGAAAGCGAAAGCGGTTTTTCATCGTGGAAGGTCCTCCTTCAGGAAAGGGTCGGATCGCCGACGACGCCCACAAAGAGCGTTACGCCGGTTCGGGAGGTGATGGAGAAGAGGAAGGGACGGTCCAGGATCATCTCCGCGCGGTCGGAGGGCATGCCTGCGCCGGCATAGGCAAGCTCGGTGTACGCCGAGGCGGTGACGCCCTTTTCGTCAACGGCGACCCGCGCCGCCTGCCGGACGGAGGAAAGGAAGAAGGGTTTTTGCGCGGTGATGCCGGAAAAATCGGCATCCTCCTGAGAGAAGGCCTTTTCAATGCCGAGAGAACGGAGCGTCTCTTTCAGGTGCAGATCGCTGGTAAAGTCAAACTTGGGGATGGACCAGGTCACTTCACCGTAGCACTGGGTCTTGCCGGGTGCGTCCCGGTCGAGCATCTCCCGGACGACGGCGGGATCGTTCAGCAGGTCTGCGGGGGTCTTGCCGGGATCGGGCAGGTAAAAAGTCATGGAACCGGCGTCCTTGCAGCCGAGGCTGCAGGCGGTGTAGCCCGTCCCGGTGGAAAAGCCGGTCAGGTCGTTTTTATTGAGAAAATCGCAGGTGACCTTCGTGCCGTCCTCGCGGTTGAAAACGCCGGGAGCGGTGGCGCCTTCGGAGAAACAGGAAGTCCATTCGTCCTGAAAATCGATGCAGGTGTAGAGCGCCATCCGCTGCGCGGGATCGACCGTGGGCGGAACGGAGACGCCTTTTTCGCCACCACAGTGTTTTTTGAGCCATTGGGCGATCACTTCTCCCGCGCCGTCGGCGGAGAAATCGAGCTCATAGACCTCGGCAAAAAAATGTTGGGCCGCGGTGGTCAAAAAGCTGCTCTCAAAGGGAACGCCGCTTGCGAGCCACAGAGACGAGGCCAGCTTAAGATGACCGAACTGCCCGGTGGTGTAAAGACTGGTGAAAAGCGTTTGAGCATTGGCGGAAAGAGCCTGCGGATCCATCTCCTCCGCGCGAAGCGCCCCAAGAAGCTCCGCCTGGGTCTCTCCCTGCGCCCCTGCGGCGGAGAGAGCCAGCGCCAGATACAGGCTCACGGGGGAATAGGCGCCGTTTGTTCCGCATTCGAGTGCAGAGAGCACCGCACAGGAAGAGTCGGCGGAAAATTCCTTCAGGGAAGTTTGAAACGCTTCTTCAGGCTGGGCAGCAAAGCGGTCCGCCTCGCCTTTCGGATAGTCTGGAGCGGCCAGGGAAGCGGCGGAAGACTTTAGGGGAGCGGAAGCACAGCCGGTCAGAAGCATCAGGGCCAGACACAGAGAAAAAGGAGCAAGCAGCGTTTTACGATGCATGGAAGAAACCGCCTTTCTCGTATGATTCTGCTTACTATACGAGTGAAGGAGGAAAAACGTTGCGCCGAGAAAGGAAAAATTTAAAAAAGAAAATTTTTGCACAAAAGCGCACACGGGAAGCAGCTGCGCTGTTGCGGAAGAAAACTCTGTGATAGAATAAAAATAATTTCAAACACAGGGAGGGGCAGGACTTGATCAGTTTTTTGCTGATAAAACAGATCGCGCAGCTGTTTTTGGCCATGCTGATGGGATGGGTCCTGGTCAGGACCAAATTGCTGAAACCGGAGGAAAGCCGCATTCTTTCGGTGGTGTCGCTGTACCTGGCCATGCCCTGTATGATCGTCAGCGCCTTTCAGATCGACTGCACACCGGAGCTCCTCAGCGGGCTGCTGCTTTCACTGGGGGCGGCGGCCGTCATTCACAGCCTGTTTTTTCTGTTGACCGCCGGGCTTGGAAAAGCTTTGAGGCTGGGTCGTGTAGAACGGGCTTCCATTATCTATCCCAATGCCGGTAATTTGATTATTCCGATCGTCGGGGCTGTGATCGGAAAGGAATGGGTCATTTTTACCAGTATGTTCAGCTCGCTGCAGCTGGTGTTGCTCTGGAGTCACTGCCGCATTCTGATGAGCGGACAGGAACGACTCTCCCTGAAGGGGCTGCTCTGCAATATCAACATCTTCGCCATTTTGGCGGGGCTCCTGCTGTTTTTGTTTCAGATCCCGCTGCCGGGGGTGCTCTCAGGGGCCATGGATTCCGTCGGAGCCATGATCGGGCCGATCAGCATGATCGTGGCGGGGATGCTGATCGGCGGAATGGATCTGAAGAAAGCGTTTTCTAACCCCAGCGTTTGGAAAGCGGTGATCCTGAGGCTGATTGTGTATCCGTTGGTGGTGCTGTGCCTGCTCAAATGGAGCGGAGCGACGGCGCTGGCGCCGGATGGCGGAACTGTTTTGCTCATCAGTCTGTTGGCTGCTGCCGCCCCTTCTGCCGCTACGGTGATGCAGATGGCGCAGGTGTATGGCCAGGACGCGGAGACAGCCGGGGCGATTTATGCGATGACGACGCTGCTTTGCATCGTAACGATGCCGCTGATGGCGATGCTGTATCAGCTGTAAGGCCCGGTGAAAAAAGCATGAAAAAGAGGGCGCTTCCCGCGTCCTTTTTTCGTGAAGGGGCAGTGAGCTATTCCTCCCAGCCTTTACAAACATCGATCCACGCGGCAGCGTTGGAGCAGGCCTCCAGCTCCTGGATGGAGAGCTCGACAGCGCTGTTGCTGCTGCCGCAGGCCGGAAAGACCGTGTCAAACCGCTTCAAAGAGCAGTCGAGATAGACTGTAACGCCGTCGTTGACGCCAAAAGGGCAGACGCCGCCCACCGCGTGGCCGATCAGGGTTTCTGCCTGTTCAGGGGTGAGCATTTTGGCCTTGGTACCAAACTGCGCTTTGTATTTGGGGTTGTCAATTTTGGCATCGCCGGCCGCAACGATCAAAATGGCCTGACCGCCGATCAGGAAAGAAAGGGTTTTGGCAATTCGTTTGGGTTCGCAGCCAAGGGCGGCTGCGGCAAGCTCTACAGTGGCGCTGGAGGTGTCAAATTCCTGCACACGGTTTGCCAGACCGTGCTGTTCCAAATGTGATTTTGCTCTTTCAATGGACATAATAAAATTCCTCCTTGAGAGTTTGAATGTGACGGCGAAGCCCTGAAGCGCGGGATATCCGCAGTCGGACGGTAGCCGGATTTTTGCCAGACGTCTTTAAGCGCCGGAATAAAAGATGATATTGTAAACAGTGCAGCGGCGGTCTGAGGGGTTTTTGTAGACATGAGGAACGTCGGCACGGAAGCGGACGGACTGCCGCTCGGACAGAAAGACAGGGCAGGAAGAAAGGGAGAGCTCCAGCGTTCCTTCCACAAGGAAAAGATACTCTTCCACGCCGGGCGCGTGAGGTTCGGACCGATGCTCCACACCGCCATCGAACTCGATGCAAAAGGCCTCTATGCTCCGGATGGGATCATAGGGAAAAAGGGGATAGGCCCGCATCCGGCCGCCTTCTTCCGTGATCTGCTTTTGCGGATCGATGGCGGCGACAGTATATTCCGTCTGTTCCTCCCGGCAGAAAAACGAAAGGGGGATTTTCAGACCGGTCGCGATCTTCCATAGGGTGTTGATGGTTGGAGAGGACTGACCCCGTTCGATCTGGCCCAGCATGGGCTTGCTGACGCCGGTCAGCCGGGCGGTTTCTTCCAGCGTCAGATTCCGCGCGGCGCGGATCTCCCTGAGCTGTTCGCCGATTTTCAAAGAGAATGCTTCCATGAAAAATTCCTTTTAGATAATTTAAAATATTTTAATATATTATAACATACAAAGAGAGACGAGAAAAGCTAAAAATAGCAAAGAGACGGAAAATTTCCGTCTCTTTGCCCTGCTGAGTTCAAGGTCTGCCATGGGATGAGGAAGAGAGCCTCTCAGTCTACGGGCACGTTGATAATATCCGGCGTAGGCGTGGGGATATCCTCGTCCGGAAGGAGGATCTCGCCGTCTTCCTCGGGCGGTTCTTCTTCAGGAGCAGGTTCCTCAGGCAGTTCATCTGTTTCTTCCGGAATCAGATCTTCTGGCAGTTCGCTCTCTTCCGGCAGTTCTGGCGTTGGAGAGGGGGTCGCGTTGGGATCGATCATGTTGCCGTTTTCGTCCGTGTAGGCTTTGGGATGATAGGTGCCTGCGCCGGTATTGGAGCCGGGCAATGCCTCGACGGAAGTCGCGTTATAGATGAATTCGTGCAGCGCCTTGGTGTTGGCCGGGATGTCAGGCAGCAGGACGCTCATGCCTTTGATGGTCTTGGCCTTGTAGGTGTCCTCTGCGGGCAGGCGGTAATGCATCAGGTCGCTGGGGCTGACGCCCATGGAAACGACTGCGGTCATGATGCTGACGATATCCTCATTGGACATATTGGTCTCAATGAGGGGAAGAAGGTCATACAGAACGGAGATTTTTTTTCCGGCATCGACTGCCATAAACTTTTCATAAATGGCCTGAAGCACTTTGAACTGGCGGGAGGTACGGGAATAGTCCCCGTTGCCAAAGTGACGGATGCGGCTGTAGCCAAGGGCCTGCTTGCCGGTCAGTTTGATACTGCCGCTCTTTTTTTCGATCAGGCCGCTGCGGCGCTCCTTGCCACGCTGAAGGTTCAGCCCGGCGATGCAGTCGTTGGCCTCGGAAACCTCACCGGCAGACATCTCGATAGTGATGCCGCCGAGCTTATCTACGATGTCTTCAAACATGTTGAAATCCACCAGCACATACTGGGTCAGATCCATGGAAAAATTTTCGTTGATGGTCTGCATCAGGAGGCCGGGGCCGCCCACAGCGCAGGCACGGTTGATGCGGTTCTCCCCTTCGCCAGGAATGGGAACGTACATGTCGCGCATGAGGCTGGTCAGTTTCAGGCGGCTGTTCTTTTTATCAAGGGTGGCAATCAGCAGCGTATCGGAGCGGCTGTAGCCGGAAGAGCCGCGGCGGTCCACGCCGATGAGAAGCACGTTGACGGCGCCGGAACGCTTCTCTTCTTCGGCAATGGCCTGCATTTCCTCTTCCGTCAGCTGAGTCTGCTCCATTTCCTCCGTCAGTGTGATCTCATCCTGAATGTCCGGTTCCTCTTCTGTGATTACGCCGGAAGCGATATCTTCCTTGAGCTGCTCCTGCTCCTGCCGGGCGATTTCCGCGGCTTCGTCCACGGAAACGCGGCGCACACGACCGAGAAGCACCGTGACAAAGATCGCCGCCGCGGCGAGCAAGACCACGAGGGCGATCAGCACGCCCAGGAGAACTTTTTTTGTCGAATTCATTCAGAAAGAATCCCCCTTGGATCGAATTGGCCTCATTTTATCCTGTAAAAGGAGAAAAATCAACCGGTATCCGCTTTTGTGACGGATCACTCTGTCAAAAAGACGGAAAGACCGTCTGTTTTGTTGCAGAAGATGGAGGATTTTTGGATTGTTTAAGAGAATTGAAAGAAAAAAGAAAAACCGCGCTCTGATGAACGCGGTTTTTTGACTGAGCAATCAACCCAGGCCGAACGCTTTTTGCGTGGCCTTTCGGGCGGATTCGAGGTCGCCTGCGTCGATGCAGTAGCTGATCTTGGTCTCGGAGGTGGTGACCAGCTTCACCTTGACGCCGGCGTCTGCGAGGATGCGGAACATGTGGGCCGCGATGCCGGGGCGGTGCTCCATGCCGAAGCCTTCTACGGAGAACTTGGCAAGTCCCTGCTGGGTGTCGATGCGCATTTCCCCCAGCGATTCGAGGGCCTTGACCGCCGCGCTGACTGATTTGTCGGGCAGGGTAAAGGAGATATCGACGCTGTGGGCCACCGGAGCGGTCTGAGAGATCATGTCGATATTGACGCCGGCAAGAGCGATGGCGTCAAAAATGTCTGCGATCACAGCGGGGTCGTGAGGCACGTGAGACAAGGTGATGATCGACTGGTTTTCCACAGCATAGACGTCGGTGAGCGTATTGTGGTCGGCGAAGATCTCGCTCATGGAGTAAACCTTGGGCTCCTTGCCGCAAAGGAAGCGGGCGGCGCGCAGGGCGCCCATGGCAAAGATCTTTTTGGATCGGGCGGAATGGGAGATTTCGAGAATCTCGTCTTCGCCAATGAACATGACGTCATGATCGCCGACGATGGTGCCGCCGCGAATGGAATGGATGCCGATCTCGCGCTTCTGACGCTTCTGACGGACGCTGTGGCGGTCATAGACGAAATCCTTTCCGCCAGGATACTGTTCCTGAAGAGCGCGGGCAAGGCTCATGGCGGTGCCGCTGGGGGCGTCGACCTTTTGATTGTGGTGCTTTTCGACGATCTCCACATCAAAGGACTCACCGAGGAAGGAGGCGGCGCGCTTGACCAGATCCATCTGGAGGTTGACGCCAAGGGACATGTTGGAGGCGAGGAAGACAGGAATCTCGCTGCCCGCTTCGCGGATGATCTGAAAATGCTCCTCGGAAAGACCGGTGGTGCCGATGACGACGCCCGCGCCAATGCGCTTGGCCAGCTTGAGCACGCCGGGCAGCGCGTCGGGCATGGAAAAGTCGATGATGATGTCGGCCTTGACGCTGCATTCCTCCGGGGAAAAGAAGAGCGGAAATTCCGGCACATAGGCAGGATCGTCATACTTGATCACACCGCCCGCGATGGAAAACTCCTCCGGCTGGGACAGGGCGCATTGCGTGATGACCTTACCCATGGTGCCGTTGGCGCCGTTGATGATAAGCGTAACCATAATGATCTTCTCCTTAATTCTGCAAGGAACCTTTCGGCAAATTACAGCAGGCCAAGGGCCGTCATCTCCCGCACCAGATTGGCACGGGGGCCTTCAGAAAGGGGCGTCAGGGGCAGGCGGGGAACGCCGGCGTCAAAGCCGAGCAGGCCCACGGCCGCCTTGACGGGGATGGGATTGACTTCGCCAAAGAGCGCCTTGGTCAGGGGATTGAGCCTAAACTGCAGCTCGCGGCAGCGGGCGATGTCGCCTTCAAACCATGCGGCTACCATTTCGTGGACCTCCTTAGGGCAGACGTTGGCCGTGACGGAGATCACGCCTTTCCCGCCGAGGGCAAGGAGGGGCAGCACATGGTCGTCGTTGCCGGAATAGAAGTCCAGCTCAGGGCAGAGACGGGCCATTTCGGTGATCTGCTCGATATTGCCGCTGGCTTCCTTGATGGCCGCGACATTTTTGACCGCGGCGAGACGCTTGAGCGTGGCGGGCTGGATGTTGACGCCGGTGCGGCCGGGTACGTTGTAGAGGATGATGGGAAGCTCTACCGCCTCTGCTACGGCGGTAAAGTGGGCGACCAGGCCGTCCTGGGTGCATTTGTTGTAATAGGGGGTGACGATCAGCAGGGCGTCTGCGCCCAGCTCTTGGGCCTTTTTAGAATCGGCAATGACCTTGGCGGTGTTGTTGCCGCCGCTGCCCGCGATGACAGGAATGCGTCCGGCAACAGTTTCCACAGCGAAGCGGATGGCAGACTGTTTTTCCGATTCGGTCATGGTAGCCGGCTCGCCGGTCGTGCCGCAGACGACGATGGCGTCGGTGCCGTTTTCGATCAGAAAGTTGATATGACGGCCGAAAGCGTCAAAGTTGATACCGGTTTCGTCGAAGGGGGTAATGATGGCCACGGCGGAACCCTGGAAAATGCTCATATGTGTCCACGTCCTTTCCAGCTCTGTATGTTGAGGATGTGATGCGAAGGCCGGCCGCCGGCGGGGGAGCAGTGCCATCCTATGCGGCAGCCGGGAAAAATGTGTCAAGCGATCAGCGGGCGATGACGCCAGCTTCCCAACGGCGAATCAGCTCCTGAGCGATCTGCACGGTGTTGGTCGCTGCACCCTTGCGGATGTTGTCAGCCACGACCCAGAGATTGGCGCCGTTTTCGACGGAGAAGTCGCGGCGGATGCGGCCGACATACACTTCGTCATGATTCTCGGCGGTAATCGGCATGGGATAAACCAGATGTTCCGGATCGTCCTGCACGACGATGCCTGGGAAGGAGGCGAGGCGGGCTCTGAGATCCTCGAGGTCGAACGGTCGCTCAAACTCGACGTTGATGGACTCGCTGTGGCCGTGATAAACGGGAACGCGCACGGTGGTGGCGGTGACGCGGATGCTGTCGTCGCCTAGGATCTTGTGGGTCTCGTTGATCATCTTCATCTCCTCTTTGGTGTAGCCGTTTTCGAGGAAGACGTCGATGTGAGGCAGGCAGTTGCCGAAGATGGGATAGGGGAACTTCTGGGGCGCTTCGCCGCAGATGCCGCCCTTGAGGTCGTTGAAGCCCTTGACGCCGGCGCCGGAGACCGCCTGATAGGTGGAGTACACGATGCGGCGGATGCCATAAGCGTCGTAGAGGGGCTTAAGGGCGACCATCGCCTGAATGGTGGAGCAGTTGGGGTTGGCGATAATGTTTTTGTTTTTGTACAGTGCGATGTCGTCGGGGTTCACTTCCGGCACGACAAGGGGAACTTCGGGATCCATGCGCCATGCGGCGGAGTTGTCGATTACGACGATGCCCTTGGAGGCGGCGACGGGAGCAAACTCCAGGCTCGTGCTGCCGCCGGCGGAGAACAGGGCAATGTCGATGCTCTTGCCGTCAAAGCAGGTGGGGGTCAGCTCTTCGACCACATGAGACTTGCCCATGAAATCGATGGAAGTTCCGGCGCTGCGGGCGGAAGCGAACAGATAATAATTGTCGACGGGGAGCTGGCGCTCTTCGAGGACCTCGAGGAACTTGCGGCCCACCATACCGGTCGCACCAACGACTGCGATGTTGTACATGTTATTTCCTCCTAAAAGCAAGTTGCGTAAAAATAAGGTCAGGCCGCAGACCGGTGAAGGCCGGGACTGTTGGACAAAAATTGAGAAGAGCTCTGCGTCTGAATACAGAAAAGGCAGCCTGCCGGAGCATACTGCCTGCAAAAAAAACGACCGAAATACCGTTCAAGCAACGGCAAAGACCGCAGAAATACGGCCGCGATCGTGTCACAGAAAGCGCTCCGCCGCATCTTGCGGCGACAGTCATGAAGCTGTTGACCTCATGCCCAGGGACTGGCACCGCCGCGGTGCCGCCCTTCGGCGTCCTGCCCTTTTGCGCGGGGTCAGTGGCCTGCGGCGGCCTCATCCGCGTGACTGATGCTAAGACGCACCTCAATCTTGACGTTATGGATAATTTTATCATCGCGAAAAGACGCTGTCAATGCCCGAAGCTGAGAAAGCCTCGAAATCGCTGCGGGAAGCGGTGGATTCCCTTGTCAACCGGGGAGGGATAGAGTATTATTGATACTGAGAAATTCTGTCGATATCGGGCAGAGGGCTTTCAGATTTAAAATTAAGGAAGGGTCGTATCGTGAAGCTGCATCCCATTGTCGAGGGGCTGGAAGAACAGGTCGTCCGGATCCGCAGGGATCTGCACCGCATCCCGGAGACAGGCTTTTGTGAAACACAGACGCAGGCGTATCTTCTCAAAACGTTGAAAACATTTCATCCGGACCGGCTCGAACCGATTGCCGGAACGGGCGTCAAGGCGGTGTTTTACGCCGATCCGGAGCATCCGAAAAACGCACGGCGCACCACCGCGTTCCGGGCGGACATCGATGGGCTCGCCATCTGCGAGGAAACGGCGGCGGAATACGCCTCCCGGCATGAGGGACGGATGCATGCCTGCGGCCACGACGGCCACGCGGCGATTCTTTTGGGCTTTGGAGCGCTGGTGAGCCGGTTTCGCCCGGCGCTGAAGGAAAGAGGCGAAACTGTGGTTCTTTTGTTTCAGCCGGCGGAGGAGCATATTGGCGGAGCGCGCCGTATGGTGGAAGAAGGCGGGCTGAAAAATCCGGATGTGGACCGGATCTTTGGATTGCATCTGTGGCCGGATGTTCCCTTTGGAACAATCGGCTTCCGGCAAGGGCCGATGATGGCGCAGACCTGCGAATTCGACGTGACTGTCCACGGAAAAAGCGCCCATGGCGCAAGCCCTCACAAGGGGATCGACGCGATCGTGGCGGCGGCAGAAATCATCTCCGCACTGCAAACCATCGTGACCCGCTCGGTCAATCCTTATGAAAAAGCGCTTATCACGATCGGAAAAATTGAGGGCGGACAGGCTAGAAACATCATTGCCGACCGGGTAGTGATGAACGGGACGGTGCGCACCTTTAAAAATCAGGTCCACCAGCAGGTAAAAGAGCGCATCTGTCAGATCCTCAAGGGGATGGAGCAGGTTCACGGCGTCACCTGCGACTTTGTCCAGACCATGCATTATCCCGTGCTGGAAAATCCGCCGGAGCTGTGCAATCTGATCGCGGAGCTGACAGAATTCGAGGGCCTGATGGTGGTTGACGAGATTATGGCGGCAGAGGATTTTGCATTTTATCAGCAATATGTTCCCGGCATGTTCTGCCTGGTGGGCGTCGGCGATGAGGCGCACAGGGAACCGCTGCACAGCTGCCGCTTTGATTTTGATGAACGGGCCATGCTCTTTGGCCTGGAGCTGTACCGGCGTATCCTCGGTCTTGGAGAAGAAGCGGATGCCGCGCGTTGAAGGAGAGAAGAGGCGTGTACGAACGGTTTTCTCAGCTGTACGATACCTTTATGGCAGACGTCGATTATGAGGCGTGGGCACGGTATCTTTGCGCGCTTTATGCCCGGCAGGGAAAAGGGCCGCAGAATTCGCCGGGGGCCTTTCGGACGAAGACGAAAAAGCCTCTGAAGCTCTTTGACGCCGCTTGCGGAACGGGCGGCGTGACGCTACCGCTGGCTGAACAGGGCTATGCCGTGACCGGGGCGGATTTTTCTGAGCAGATGCTTTTTCTCGCCGGCGAAAAAGCGCGGCGCCGGGGGCTTTCGATCCCCTTTGTGCGGCAGGATCTCAGGGCGCTTTGTGTGCCGCGGCCGGTCGATGTGGTTAACTGTTCCTGCGACGGGGTTAATTACCTTTTGTCGGAGGAGGAAGTCAGGGACTTTTTCCAGTCGGCCTTTGTGGCGCTGCGGCCCGGAGGGCTCCTGTGCTTTGACGTCAGCTCGCGCTACAAGCTCGAACAGATTCTGGCGGATAATATCTTCGGAGAGAATGCCGAAAAGGCTGCGTATCTGTGGCAGAATGCCTACGATGAGCAGGCGCGGCTGCTGGAGATGGAGCTGACCTTTTTCCTTTCGGAGGATGGAAAGCACTTTGAACGCTCGCAGGAAAGACATATTCAGCGGGCGCACGAGCAGCAGGAGTTAACACAATGGCTCATGGCCTGCGGCTTTGAACAGATCGAAGTTTTCGGAGCGTTCACCTTTGAGCCTCCGGGCGAAAGAGAAGAAAGGCTTCAGTTTTCTGCGCGGCGGCCGGATGAGATCTGATAGGAACGCCGGAAAAGCGAAAACATAAAGAAAACGAAAAGGGTGCGCAAAGCGCCCGGAAGGAATGATTTTTGATGAAGGATATGCTGCTCAAGGGCATGCTTTGTGACGCGACAGTCAATTTTTATGCGATTTCTGCGCCTGAGATGGCCGAATCGGTGCGCAGACTGCACGGAACCTCGCCGGTCTGCACGGCGGCGCTGGGCCGCACGCTGATGGCCGCCTCCATGATGGGCGCCATGATGAAGATTGAGGAGGGCGAGGTCAGTTTGATCGTCAAAGGCGGCGGTCCGGCGGGAAACATCGTCTGCGTCGGCCGCGCCGACGGTTCGGTCAAGGGATATATCACCAATCCGCAGGTGGATCTTCCGCCGCGGGAGAGCGATGGTAAGCTGGACGTCAGCGGCGCGGTGGGTAAAAACGGTACGCTGACTGTCATTAACGATTTGGGCATGAAAGAGCCTTACATCGGCCAGTCGGATCTGGTGTCCGGCGAGATCGCCGAAGATGTGGCCAGCCATTTTCTGACCAGCCAGCAGCAGCCGTCGGCGGTCTTCCTGGGCGTTCATCTCAACGCACAGGGCGTGACCTCTGCCTGTGGCCTGATCCTTCAGCCCATGCCTAACTGCCCGGATCCCATTTTGGATTTGCTCGAGAGCAGGTTGTATGCCGTAAAGGAGATGCCCGATCTTTTGGCGGGCGGAATGGAGCTGAAAGAAGTCATCGACTGGATGCTCAGCGATACGGAGCCCCAATACACCATGGAGTTGACGCCGGTTTTCCGCTGTGATTGCAGCAGGGAGAGGCTTGAGCAGGTGCTCATCAGCCTTGGAGAGAAGGAGCTTTCCGATATGGCTGACCAGCAGCACGGCGCGGAAATGACCTGCCATTTCTGCAACCAGGTTTATCGCTTTGATGAGGAAGAACTCAGGGCATTGGCCCTTCGCGCTGAACAGGCAAAAACCACGCGGGGAGAAATGGATGACGGAGAATAATGCGGGGGGAATGATCCTTCCTTTTGCGCAAAATGCGGATTTTTACGCCCGAAAAGGCGACGAAAAGCGGGAAAAAGGCGCGCTGGCGGAGGCAGCGGCCTACTATAAAAGGGCCATTGGCCTGGAACCGGAGGATCCAGACTTTCGGATTCTGCTGGGCTGCCTTTATGGCGAGATGGGATGCGTGCGCCTTTCCAATCTGCTGCTCGCGAGCGCGATCTGGCGCGGAGGAAGGGAAGACGCGCTCCTCTATTATCGCATGGGGGTCAATTATCTGGAATACCGGATGTATGACGAGGCGATGGCCTGCTTTCAGGAGATGCTTAGCTGCGATTCAATCGAGGATCTTCAGATTACACAGGAAGTAAGCGATTTTCTCGAAGAAGAGAGCGACGAAGAAAGCGACAGCCAGCTGAGAAACCAGTGCAACCAATACACGGCGGAGGCGGTGGACGCGCTGGGAAGAGGGGATAACAGTACGGCGATCGAGCTGCTGGAAAGGGCCTGGGCACTGGCTCCGTGTTCGCCGGAGCAGGCCTGTAATCTGGCGATGGCCTATTACTGTGAAAAGGACTATGACCGGGCCATGACCGTCTGCGCCCGGGCCATGATGGAGGATCCCGGCAGCCTGCAGTTGCACTGTGTGCTGGCGCTGCTGTATCGGGCGCAGGGAGATGAGGCGGCGGTTGCCCGGGAGGTCGCCTTTTTGATGCAGGCCGATGTCAGAAGCATTTACGAGGGGCTGAAGGTATCGACAACACTGTTTGACCTGGGCGCCGTTGAGGAGACCCGAAGCCTTCTGGAACGGATACTGGAGGTACGGCCCTACGACATTGAGGTGTTGCACCGGATAGCAGTCTGCTGCTACAACCTGGAAGATCACCAGCAGGCCAGCCATTATTGGAAGCGGGCGCTTGCGATCGATCCGAAGGATGAGGTGCTTCTTTATTACGACGGAGAAAACCGCAGGGCCCTTGCGGGCGAACCGCACAGCCGGCGCTTTGCCGCCTGCGCCAGTGAGCTGCCGGTAGAACAGTCGCTCCGGTATGTTTCGGCTTTGCAGGCCATGCAGCAGGAAGAGAATCCTTCGTCAAGAGAAGACTGGGAGCGGGTGCTCAACTGGGCGCTGAGGCGGACGGATCAACTGCGCTTTGCGGCGGTGAGCCTGGTTGCGGGCGTGGATGCCGCCGAAGGAGAACGGTTCATCCGCACGCTCCTTTGCGACTGCTCGGTTGGCCTTGACGACAAACGGATGCTACTGACGCTGCTTTTGACGCTGGGCGTCCGGGAAGCGGCTGTGATCTTCCTGCGGGCGGGTATTGCAGACGTAAAAATCGGAGAGTTTGACGAACAGGAGCAGCTGCCGGCTGAATATGTGCAGGTGCCTGAGCTGTTCGTCAGAATGATGACGGAGCAGGAGGCCAGCCAGGAAGTGATCGGAACGGGTATTGGGATCTGGCAGCAGTTTATTAACGCTGTGTTTGAAAAGCCAGTGACCATTACGGCGGAGCAGGTGCCGGCCTTTTCAGCGGCGCTGGAATACGCGGCGAAAAAGATGTTGGAGATCCCCGTGACGCAAAAGGCTGCGGCGGAAAATTTTCAAACGACGCTGGGACGTTTTCGCCGGGCGGAGCAGCTGCTTTACGAGTACGTTGTAAAACCTCTGGAGGACAAAGAGCATGAAAGTGATTGATATGGACGCGCTGTTCAAGCAGTATCTGCTGGCGCAGGTTCGGGCCGGGGCGGATCCGGAACAGCTGGAGGAGGATGTTCCCGACCTGTATCTGGAGTGGCTGGAGCGTCCCATGGTGCAGCTTGAGGGCAAAACGCCCCGGGAATGGTTTGAAAAGCAGGAGAGCGCGCAGAGAATCGAAGCGCTTTGCATGTATGTCAATCAGCAGATCGATCCGCCGGACCCGCTGCTCGATGCGATTGAGGATGATCCGGAGGCGGAAGTTCCTCTTTACGAGCTTCTGCAGGGCAGGCGGGGCGCCTTTGAAACGGGAGAGAAGCTGCTCAAGGCCCGCAGGTATGCGGCGGAGCTGCTCAATCAAAAGGGCTCTGTGCTGCCGGTAGAGGAATATCTTCGCCTGGCAAGAGAGGGATGCGACGACGAAAAGCTGCGGGAGGCGGCGATCCAGGGGCTTGCTTCCATGGGGGAAGCGGTCAAGGAAAAACTGCTCGAGGCCCTGCGCGGCGCGCCGGACGATGGGGCGGACTGCCTGCTGGACCTGCTTTCCATGCTGAACCGGGACGAACGGATTTTTGACGCGCTGGTAAGGCATTTTCGCGGGCGCTATGAGCGCAGGGCGTTCTGCGCGTCGCTGCTGGCCCGCTACGGAGACGAGCGGGCGCTGCCCGTCCTGGAGGAGGCGATCGGCTCCGTGGGGTATCTGGACTATTGTGCCCTGCGGGACGCCATCGAGTCTTTGGGCGGCACGGAGGAGGAGGAGCCGGACTTTTCCGGAGACTGTGATTACGAAAGGATGAAACTGGGCGAGTGAATACCTATCTTGCAACCTGTAAGTTTGGCCTGGAAGGCCTGCTGGCCGATGAATTGCGGGCCATGGGAGCGCAGCAGGTGCGCGCCTGCAACGCCCGGGTGTATTTTGAGGGCGGTTGGGAGATGCTCTGCCGCGCGAACCTGTGGCTTCGCACGGCGGACCGGGTCTTTTTGCAGATGGGTTCCTTTCCCGCCCGCACGTTTGAGGAGCTGTTTGAAGGAGTCCGGGCGCTGCCCTGGGAGGACTTCCTGGAAAAGGACGCCGCCTTTCCCGTCAAGGGCAAAAGCGCCCGCTCGCAGCTGCACAGTGTTCCGGATTGCCAGGCCATTGCAAAAAAGGCTATCGTGGAGCGGCTCAAGGCTCGCTATCACCTCAGCTGGTTTCCGGAGACGGGCCGGCAGTACATCGTGGAGATCGGCCTGCTTGACGACGTGGCAACGGTGGCCCTGGATGCCAGCGGCGCCGGGCTCAACCGCCGGGGCTACCGCACGCTCAATGGCGACGCCCCCCTTGCGGAAACCCTTGCCGCGGCGATGGTGCTCATCAGCCGCTGGAAGGGAGACAGGCCGTTCCGCGATCCGCTCTGCGGCTCGGGGACCATTCCCATTGAGGCGGCACTGATCGCGCAGAACCGTGCGCCGGGCCTGCTGCGGGAATTTGCGGCGGAACAGTGGAGCCACATTCCCGAAAAGCTCTGGAAACGGGAAAGAAGCCGGGCACAGGATCTGATCCGCGCCGACCGCCCGCTGGACATTGAGGGCAGCGACATCGATGAAAGCGCCCTGAAGCTGGCGCGCATCCACAGTGCGCAGGCGGGCGTGAAGATCAATTTTGTCCGGCGGGATGTGAGGCAGTTTCGAAGCGATGAGCCCGGCGGCGTAATCCTGTGCAATCCGCCTTACGGCGAACGGCTGATGGAGCGGAAGGAATGCGAAGCGCTTTACAGCGATATGGGAAAAGCGTTTTTTGCCCTGCCAAACTGGAAATACCTGATCCTGACCTCCCATCCGAAGTTCGAGCGCTGCTTCGGCCGCCGCGCTGACAAGCGGAGAAAGCTTTACAACAGCAGCCTTGTGTGTCAGCTTTACCAATATTTTTACAAAAAACAGTAAATGACACTTTACAAATCCGCTCAAATGCCCTATAATTAATCTTGCGCTTGGGGCATTAGCTCAGCTGGCTAGAGTGCCACACTGGCAGTGTGGAAGTCACCGGTTCGAATCCGGTATGCTCCACCAGAAAAAAGACGACTGTAGTTGCAGCCGTCTTTTTATATGCAAATCGAAATGGAATTGGAACGGAACACATCGCCGCGGGATGCCTCAAAGCGGGGAGAAATGCCGCAGGCAGCCAAAGCCGGGAAGGCTGGCTGCCTGTTTTCGTTTGAAAAATTCAGTCAAAGAGAGTGACCTGCTTCCCTTGAGGTTTTTTGCGGGGAGGGGACTGACAAAGCAGATTAGCGGAGTCGATTGCCGAAAGGAAGGGAGAAGGCTCGTCGGCGCTGAGAAGATACAGGATGTCCTTGGCACGGGTCATGCCTACGTAAAAAAGGCGGCGCTCCTCTTCCAAATCAGCGGCCAGTCCTTCCCGATGGAAAGGAATCAGACCGTTTTTGACGCCTGCAAGAAAGACCACCGGGAATTCAAGGCCCTTGGCGGCGTGCAGCGTCATCAGGGAAACCGCGTCGGCAGTGATCCTGCGGGCACCGCTTCTCTGAACGTCCGCTTCCTGACCGAACAGGAGATCTTCGAGAAATTCCGGCGTTTGACGGTGCAGAACAGCCATGCGCATCAATTGTTCCAGAGGGCCGTAACCGCTCAGATGCAGCAGATCCGTCCAAAGCCCAAGCAGCTTTTCCGGCTTCATGCGGCCGGGCGAGCTGAGGGACCGAAGAAGGCGAAGGAGCGGCGGCTCTTCTTCGGGGAGGGCGGCGAGCAGAGCGCAGAGGGCGGCAGATCCGTTTTTTCCCGGCCGGTATTTGGCAAGCAGCTCTTTTTCCGGCAGCCCGCAGCAGCGCAGGACGGTGCGAAGGGAGAGAAGATCTGCGGGGTCAAGCAGATAGCGGAGAAAGGCCAGCGCGCCCCGCACCTGCGGATCGCTGAGAAAATCTTCTCGACCGGCGACAATGTAGGGAATGCCATCCTTTTGCAGGCATTCTTCAAAAAGTGCCGCCTGACGGTGTGTACGGTAAAGAATGGCGATGTCAGAAAAGCCCAGCGGCAGGCCGGAACGCTCCGCAAGCAGCGCGTTATGAGCCTCGAGCATGCCGATACCGCCCACGAGATTACCGATTTCCTTCACGGTAAAAAGCGCTTCGCCAAAGCCGGCATCACTTTTGACCAGCCGGACAGGGCTGGCCGGGGGACGCATGGCACGAAGCTGCCGGGACGCTTCGCCGGGCGCACGGACCACCGGCAGAGCACAGCGGAGGATTTCAGGAGTACAGCGGTAATTCTCTGTCAGGCAGATGCGGCGGGCGCCGGGATGGCCGGCAAAAAAGCGGGCAAAGCACTGGGAATCCGAACCGCGGAAGCCGTAAATGGACTGGTCGGGATCACCGATAATAAAAAGGCTTTTTCCGTTCCGACTCCAGGCATCGATCAGACGGTATTGCAGATCGTTGATATCCTGAAACTCGTCGACCAGCAGATAGGAAAAAGGAGAAGCGGCGGAAGGCTCTGCTTGGAGCGCGTCTTCCAGCCCCTCCAGAAGGATATCGTCGTAGTCAACGGCATGGAAAGCCCGCAGACGGGCGTGATAGGCGTCCCATACAGCGGGAAGCTCCGGCCACTGCGCTGCCTGATCCGTGCCGTTTTTGCATTGGGAGATACGCCGAAGCATTTCTTTGGGCGGCGTTTCGCAGCCCAGTTCGGAAAGGACGTCCGTCATGATGGAAAGGGCGTCAGCGTCGCTCAGAACGGAACAACGCCGCTTTTTCCGCATCAGCTGTTTGAGACAGATGGAATGGAAGGTGCCGATTGTCAGCGCTTTGGCCGCCCGCCGGTCGGCCAAAGCGGGTTTCAAGGCGGGCGCGCATTTCGCGGGCGGCCTTGTTGGTAAAGGTCACCGCTGTGATTTGCGCGGGAGGAACGCCAAGGGACTCAACCAGATACGCAATACGGGCAACCAGCGTTTTGGTCTTACCGGTACCCGGCCCGGCGATCACGGCGACAGCCGGTTCCGTCGCACGAACAGCTTCCTGCTGCGCGGCGTTGAGCTGTTCGGCGGGAGAAGAAGCTGCGGACTGGTTGGGAGAGGAAGGCGCCGGAGCATTTTTTTCGGAGGTGGAACCGGTAAAGGCGGCTGTTTGTTCTGCAGCAGAGGAAGCGGGACGGCCGGCAGTTTCATCCAGAAGGCTCAATTGGCCGGAAAACCTCTCGATCTCGTCATGGGTCAGAATTTGAACCTTGCCGTATTCGCCGTCATAGCCGGGAAAAACCGAAAGCGTGCCGGTGCGCAGGCGGCGGATCCCCTCGGCAACGCAGGGACCGGCCTCTTTGGCAATGGCCTCCAACGGTATGTCCCGCAGAATCGAAAATTCACTTCCCAGCGCCCGAACCAGCTCGTCGCAGCACTGCCGGACTTTTACGCTGCCGGCGGAAAGCCCTGTGGAGGAAGCGACTACTTCGGGGAGGGGAACCAGACTTTCAAACGGGCGGAAAAAGTCAGGGGTACCGCCCTCGGGGCGATCAGCCAGCTCTTCGGTGCGATGGAGGACGCCGACAGTGACCTTTTTGCCGCAAGCGGGGCAGAGTCCGTCCATTGCGTTGGTTTGAGCGGGCTGAAGGCAGACGCCGCAGGCACGGTGGCCGTCGCAGTGATATTTTCCCTCTTCGGGAAAGAATTCAAGGGTGCCAACGAGGCCGGGATCTTTGGGAACGGTCAGCGCCCGGCGCAGGGCGGGATAGGAAAGGTCGATGTTCAGCAGGTTGGCCTCCCGGCCAAGATTAGCGGGGGAGTGGGCGTCCGAATTGGAAACAAGGGCGTATTGATCCAGCATGGATACCCGCCAGTTCATGGGGGGATCGGAGGAAAGGCCGGTTTCAAGGGCATGAATGTGGCAGGAAAGATCCTCAAAGCACTCTTCGAGCGTGTCGAATCCGGAATAAGCGCCAAAAAGGGAAAAATGAGGCGTCCAGATGTGGGCGGGGATGAAGACGGCCTGCTCGCAGCATTCGAGGGTGATCTCCAACAGATCCCGGCTGTCCAGCCCCAGGATGGGACGACCGTCCGAGTGAAGGTTCATGCCCATCTGTTCCAGGCGGGCAGAAAGCGCTTCGGCGGCCTCCAGGCTGGGCAGCAGGAGCAGATTGTGGATCTTACGGACCCGGCCGTTTTTCTTGTAGATCGAGCTGATTTCGCCAGTGACGACAAAGCGGGGCGCGGGCTCGTCCGGCGCGGGAATGTCGTGGACACGGTACTCCGGACGGAGCGCATAAAGTCCCTCTTCAGCAGGAAGCAGTTTTTCCCGGAGTTCTTCCCGCCAGAGCGCATGGGTAAAATCTCCGGTTCCCAAGAGCTCAATGCCCTTTCGGCGCGCCCAGAGATCCAGCTGCTCCGGAATACAGTCTTTGCTGGTGGCGCGGGAATATTTGGAATGGATGTGCAGGTCCGCAATCAACGTCAAAATCAAATCGCCTCGTCTGTGATAGAATGAAAGATAATTTATTGTAACACGGCTTCGGAAGGAGATTCAACGTTTGAGCGGACAGGTAAAGAAATCTCCCTGGCATTGCCAGGGAGATTTCTTTACCTGAACACACTTGCAAAAGGAGTCAGTAACCCAGCCGTTCGGCGACGGCGTTGGCTACTTTTTCCTGAATGCCTAAGGATTCGATCATCCAAAGAGAATTGTAGCGGCCGGTGCGCATTTCTTTGGCGTAACAGATGCTGTCGATCAGCTCCTGACGGTCAATGTTGAGTTGCTGCGGACGATTGGGGCCGCCGGCGGTTTCCAGCTTGCGGCTGAGCGCCTCGGCAGTGGGGAGAGAAGACAGCTTGTTTCGAAGCGCTTCGATTCGTTCAAGAATGCGAACCAGCTCCAGGCGGCGGGTATTTCGGTCAAAAGAATGGTTTGTTTTCTGAAGCTTTAAGATGTCTTCGGCGCCCTCTCCATAGACCCTTTGGATGGCTGCAGACCATTCTTCGCGGGAGATCATGCGGTCAAGGGCCCCGTCGATGTCAAAGTGCGAAAAGTCCAGCTTCATGATCTCTTCCCAGATCATCAGGTTGACCACAGCGCCTACGCCCACTGCCTGGCCATGCATGGACTGCCGGATTTTTTTGTTGTCCTGACACATGATCCAGAAATGGTTGAGTTGATGCTCAGCGCCGGAGCCGCAGGGAGAAGAACCGTACCACGCCATGCCGACCGCGCTTTTATAAAGAGCGTCTGTAAGGCTCTGAACAGCCGAAGGGATTCCGGAGGGAATGCCTTCGATTGTGGCGTCGCAGGAGCCTTCCTGAATACATTGGCCCATCATATCTGCAACTGCGTCGCAGTAGTAGATATCCTTGATCTGATTTGCCGCATACCAGTCCATGGCAGCACTGATCTTGGAGATGACCTCGCCGGCTCCGGCAGCGTTCATGAAGCTGGGAGCTTTGGCAATGATTTCGGTATCCGCGAGGATCAAAGCGGGATAATCCAGATAATAGGTGTTTTGCAGTCCGTTGATGATAATGACGGACATGTTGGTAAAAAAGCCGTCCATCGTCATGGCGGAGGGAATGGAGACGCCGGGGATTTGCAGCCGGGTCGCCACGTAACGCACGATATCCGTCACGGTGCCTCCGCCAATGGAAACGAGGTAGTCCGTGCCAAAGGGAACGTTGCAGACCACGCGGCCGACGGCGTCTTCGTTGGGAAGGATACGTCCCTTCAGAACAAAGCAGCTGATCTCCAGTCCCTGCGCGAGCCAGGCTTCATAGATATCTTGTCCGAGACTGTTGAAAATGACTTCATCCGTGATCAACAGCCCTTTTTTTCCAAGGTGGAGCCTTGCTACGTGCGAGGGAAGCGATTTTGCAATGCCCGCGCCGATGGAAACTTCTCCCACGGGCATGACGTGCGTTTTTCCGCAGTCACAGAAAAATTCGTGGTGCTCGTAAATGTCGATGTCATGGATCGTTTTTGTCATGGATGCCCTCCCGAGGGGGATGCTGGCCGTGTTTTACGGCCAGCATTTTTCATTTTGAGGATGGTGGATCAGAAGATTTTTCCTTCCAGGGCCGCATACACGTCGCCGAAACGCTTGTAGGCTTCTTCGTAGGCGGCATAGTTTTCCGGGTTAGGATAATAGGTGTCGGTCAGCTGTACGGCGCGGGCGGAAGCGTCGCGGCAGTCCCTGTAAACGCCGACGCCGATGCCGGCGTACATGGCCGCGCCAAGGCAGCCGGTTTCGCTGGATTTGAGCAGATAAATGGGCTGCTTGGTGATGTCGGCGAGCATCTGGCACCAGACGGGGGACTTGGCCGCGCCGCCGGTAAGGCGAATGCCGTTCAGCTCGATGCCTGCGTCAAGCTCAGCGCGGATGATATCGTACATTTCGTAGCAGATACCCTCCATAACGGCGCGCGCCATTTCGGCTTTCGTGGTGCCGATCGTCATGCCGATGAAGACACCCCGGGCCTTGTCGTTGATTTTGGCTCCAGAGGCGCCCTGCAAATAGCTCAGAAAGGTAATTCCGTTGGCGCCGGGAGCAACGGAAGCGATCTGGTCGTTGATGAGATCGTAGGGATCGCGGCCGGTACGGGCGGCTTCGGCTTTTTCAAAATCACCGAAGGTGTCGCGGTACCAGCGGTAGCTGGACGCGCAGGTGTTGGAGAAGGCCTCGATGGTATAGTTGCCGACGCCGTGGTTGGGCTTGACGACCAGCACACCCTTCGGATCGCGAATGGATTTGTCCGAAACGACGAAGCAGGAACCGAAGGTGCCCATGACCATGACGGCGGTGCCGTCCTCCACGCCGCCGGAACCAAAGGTGTTGCAGTTCTGGTCGAACGTGCAGATGCAGACAGGAGTGCCTTCTGCGAGGCCGGTTTTTTCAGCAATATCAGCGGGAACATGGGCAAGAATCTTGCCGGGCTCTTTGATGATCTTGGAGCGCTTGGAAAGAGGAAGGCCGACGATTTCATGCAGCTTTTCAGACCAGCAGAGGTTGTCGATATCCATCATGCCGTTCCGGCTGGCGGTAGCGGTGTCCGTGTAGTAGTCATCTGCGCCAAAGAGGCGGAGATAGTAGTCCTGCTGATCGACGATATGGGCACACTTTTCCCAGTTTTCGGGTTCGTTTTTCTTGAGCCACATCAGTTTGGTTACGGAAAAGAGCAGGCCCAGCGGGTCGCCTGTGATGTCGTAGAACTCAGAACGCGGAATCTGCTCGCAAAGTTCGTCGATGGTAGCCTGGCCGCCCCGGATATCCTGCCAGCTCAGGAAAGGACGGAGCAGGTTGTCGTTTTCATCCACCATGGCGATGACGGAGCCCTGCGTGGACATGCCCAGAGCAAGGATTTCCCTGTTGTCCACGCCTGATTTTTCGATCGCCTGCTTGCATACGGCAAACGTGGCCGGAACCATGTCGTCGGGAGACTGCTCGATCCAAGTAGGACGGGGATAATAGCAGGGATACTCCTGGTAGGCGCTGCCGAGTACGTTGCCTTCCAGATCAAACACACAAGCCTTGACGCCGGTCGTTCCAATGTCGATGCCAACCAAATACTTTCCCATTTTGTTTCTCCTTCTTGATGAAATGTGCTTGCAGAAAAAGCGGCTTCCCGGGAAAGTAAAAAGCGCTTGAACGGCCGCTTTGTCTGCGGGGCAAAAAGGGGGGAACCATCCTGCCGGAAGAGACCGCCAGGCCTGAACGGTCACTACTGGCAAAAGCTGTATGAAATGTTTAGCCTTCGTAAGCGGGGATCATGCCGATCTGACGGAAGGTGTCAAGCTGCTCAATGATGTTGGGCGCCTGACGGGTGCCGATCAGCTCCGCGCCAGCAAGCAGATAGGCGTAGGCGTTCTGCG
>Ga0129308_1000371_pt1 | contig 71334 bp, 62 predicted proteins | sample L827metagenome_FD_94440 | JGI IMG/M metagenome (GOLD analysis project Ga0129308, IMG submission 94440) | Ring-tailed lemur group fecal microbial communities from Wisconsin, USA - L827 metagenome | ecosystem: Host-associated > Mammals > Digestive system > Large intestine > Fecal | place: USA...
AGCGGCCGGTGCAAGGCCCAGGCGCGTGGCCAGCGCATAAGCCGAAAGCGCGTTGCGCACATTGTGCAGGCCCATGGCCGGGATATACGCGGGCAGGCTTCCGTGCGCCTTGTCCGCGATGGTGAACCGCGTGCCCTCCGCCCCGGAAACGATATCCAGCGCCCGCACGTCCGCGTCCGGGTTTTCAACGGCGAACAGCACCTTCTCAAGGTCCGGCCGGACGGCCGCGCCGGGCAGATAATCGTCGTCGCCGTTCACCACCAGCGGCGCGCCCTGCGGCAGCCCCTCGCAGATCTCCAGCTTTGCCCTGAGGATATTTTCCCGCGTGCCCAGCTGCTCCAGATGGGAGCGCCCGATGCAGGTGATGACAGCGCCCGCAGGCTTTGCCGCCAGCGTCAGCTTCCGGATCTCGCCCAGGCCCTGCATGCCCATCTCCACCACGGCGTACTCCACGCTTTTGTCCAGGCGGAACAGCGTGTTCGGCATGCCGATCTCGTTGTTCTGGTTCCCCTCGGTCCTGAGCGTTTTGCCGAAGGCCGAAAACACCGCGTAACAGAACTCTTTTGTCGTCGTTTTGCCCACGCTGCCCGTCACGCCCGCCAGCAGCGGGCTGTACAGCGCGCGGTAGTTTGCACCCAGCCGGATCATCGCATCCAGCGCGTCCGGCGCCTGCACGCATTTCTCCGGCGGCACACCCGGCACCGGGCGCTGCACCACAACGCCCGCCGCTCCGGCCTCCAGCGCACGGAGCGCGTAGTCGTGGCCGTCCACGCGCTCGCCCCGGATGCACACGAACAGGCTCCCCGGCCCGGCCTCCCGGCTGTCCGTCACCACCGACGCGATCTCCGGGTCCCCTGCCAGGGCGCCCAGCCCCCGCAGCAGCACACTCGACAAAACAGGCTGCATATACAATCCTCCATGCTCTGAATACTCGCCGGGCGGCGTCAGGCTTTGTCCAACCCTTTGCGCTCCAGCCACTCGCGGACGATCCTGTGTTCGTCCAGATACAGGGTCACCCCGTCGATGACCTGGTAATCCTCGTGGCCCTTTCCGCACAGCGCCAGCACATCGCCCGGGCGCAGCATATCCAGCGCCCGGTTCACAGCCGTGCGCCGCTCCACCTCCACGATGTACGGCTTGCCCGAAGCGGCCAGCACCGGCTCGGCGTCCTTTATTATAGCACAAGGATCTTCCTTGCGGGGGTTATCCGACGTTAAAACTGCAAAATCAGCATATTTCACCACGGCTTCGCTCATCAGCGGGCGTTTTTTTGCATCGCGCTCGCCCGCGCAGCCATACAGCACCACCAGCCGCCCCTCCACGAAAGGCGCAACGCCCGCGAGCACCTTTTCAATGGCGTCGCCCGTGTGGGCATAGTCGCACAGGATGGTGAACGCGCCGTGATACAGCACCTCGCACCGGCCGCGCACCCCGCGGGAGGCCGAAAGCGCGGCCGCGGCGTCCCGCGCGGGGATGCCCAGCGCAATGGCCGCGGCCGCCGCCGCCAGCGCGTTGTGCACCGAGTAATCCCCGGGCATGGGGAAATCGATGCGCTGGATGAAGCCGCGGCCCACCATCTCGAACTTCACGCCCGAGGCCGAGAGCCGGATGTTGCGGGCGGTGTAATCCGCCGCGTCGTCGCCTGCGGAAAAGGTGATGCGCTCCGGCCCCTGCACCTCGTCCAGCAGGCGGCGGCCGTAGCGGTCGTCCAGGTTCACCACCATGTGCTTCACCTGGCTGAACAGGCTTTTCTTTGCAGCGAAATAGTTTTCAAAGGTCTTGTGGTAATCCAGATGATCCTGCGTCAGGTTCGTGAACACGCCCACCTCAAAGGTAAGGCCCCACAGCCGCAGCTGGTCCAGCGCCTGGCTGCTGGCTTCCATTACCGCGAACGTGCAGCCCGCCAGCACCATGCGGCTGAACAGCGCGTTCAGGTCCCACGGCTCGGGCGTGGTATATTTTGCGGGCACGTCCATGGCGTCGATCTCGGTGTGGATGGTGCCAATGAGCCCCGCTTTGCAGCCCGCCTGCTCCAGCGTCTGCTTGATGAGCGTGGTGACGGTGGTTTTTCCGTTGGTGCCCGTGACGGCCACCAGCCGCAGCTTTTCGGCGGGACGGCCGAAAAAATTCTGGCACAGCTGCGCGTATGCCTTGCGGCCGGAGGCCACCTGCACCTCGCCGGGCAGGCCCAGCGGACGCTCGGTGACGATGCACACGGCGCCCGCCTCCAGCGCCTTGCGCGCGTGGTCGTGCCCGTCGGTCGTCATGCCCCTGGCGCACACGAACACCGCGCCCGGGCAGGCCCGGCGGGAATCCTGCGTGACGAGCACCGCCTCGCCCTGCGGCAGCGTGCCGGTATAGGGCACGCCGCTGAACAATACCTGTAATTCCATGGATGCACTCCCCTTTCGTGCCGCGCCGCGCGGCCCGCCGCCCTGACGCGGCCTGTTAATCCAGAACGGTGGTATCGTGGAACGTCACCTCGATGACAGACCCGATCTCCACCTGCGTATCGGCCGCGATGTCCTGCTCTGTGACCACGATGGTCTTGCCGCCGCCCGTCACGCCCTTTTCGCTGACGTTCAGGCCCAGCGATTTCAGCGTGGCGCACGCCGCGTCGTAGCTCATATCCGTCAGGTTCGGCACCGTGACAAGGTCGCCGCCGCTCTCGGAGCGGTCCTCCGAATACAGGATGATCGTGGACTGGCGCGGCACGATGGTGCCCGCCGCCGGGTACTGGTACAGAACGGTATCGCCTGTGGCGCGCTCGATGTCCACATTGAAGCCGGATTCGCGCAGCTTGCCGGCGGCGGCGTTCACACTGGAGCCCACCACATTGGGCACCGCCGTCTCCACCTTTGCCAGCTCCGCCTCGGTGTACTCCTTGGGCACCCCCAGCGTCTGGAGCGCCTCGTCCAGCACACTTTGCACCACGGGCGCGGCCAGACGGCCGCCGTAATAGGTTCCCTGTTCGTCGTGCGGCGTGTCCAGCATCACCAGCACCGCGATCTGCGGGTCGTCCCCGGGCGCGAAGCCCCAGTAAGAGGAATAATAGGTCTGCTCTTCGTCCGACAGCGCCTGCTTGCGCTGGCTGGTGCCGGATTTGCCGCCCGCCTTATAGCCGGCCACATAGCCCGTCTTGTTGCCGCCGGTCAGCGTCTTGCCATCCGCAGCCGTCATATTTACGCTTTTCGTCAGCAGCTCGCGCATGGTGGCGCTGGTCTCGGCCGAGAGCACCTGCCGCTTCACTTCCGGCTCCACGTTTTCAATGATATTCCCGTCCGCGTCCAGCACCTGCTTCACCACGTGCGGCTGTACCAGATATCCGCCGTTGATGACGGCGCAGGCCGCAGTGATCATCTGGATGGGCGTGGTGGACGTCGTCTGCCCGAAGGCGGAGGAGGCCAGCTCCACGGGCCCCATTTTTTCCAGCGGGACGTACTGTGTCGTTCCCTCGTCGTCCATGTCGATGCCCGTTTTCTCGTAGAAGCCGAAGGCCTGCATATAATTGCAGAACGTCTCCGCCCCCATCATCTGCCCCAGCGTGACATAGTAGGGGTTGCACGAGCCGTCCAGGCCGCCGAAGAAGTCCAGCGTGCCGTGGTTGGTGTGCGCGCACCGCATCGTGCGGCCCGCCACGGTGATGGAGCCCTTGCAGGTATACGATGTGTTCAGGTTCGCCGCGCCGGAGTCCAGCGCAGCCGAAGCTGTGATGACCTTGAACACCGAGCCGGGGTAGTACAGGTCGGCCACCGCCTTGTTGCGCCATTGTGCCCACTGCGCGGTATACCGCGCGTCCGCCCGTTCGTTTTCATCCGCAATGGCCGCGATCTGTGCCGCCAGCGCCTCGTCCGCAATGGTGTAAGGGTCCTGCAGGTTGTAGTCCGGCATCGTCGCCATGGCCAGGATCGCGCCCGTGTTCACGTCCATCACGATGCCCACCGCGCGGTTTTCCACATGATACTGGTCCACGGCGTTCTGCAGGTATTTTTCCAATGTACTCTGGATGCTGGCGTTCAGCGTCAGCACCAGGCCGTTGCCGTCCTCGGCGTCATAGGACGCCTCGTAGGTGCCGTTTGGCAAATCGTATCCCCAGGCGTTCTTCATGCCCACCACGCGCCCGGCGGTGCCCTTGAGCGTATCGTTGTAATAGCTCTCGATGCCCAACACGCCGTCGCCGTCCGCGTTCACAAAGCCGATGATCGTGGAGGCCAGCGTCTGGTAGGGATAATAACGCTTCGCGTCCTGCACCAGGCTGATGCCCGCGACAGGAGTATCTTTTCCCTTGTCCGATGCGTTATACTCGGTGATCCAGGCCGTGATGGCGTCCGCCACCGGCTTTTCGATCTGCCGCTTGATGAGCTGATAGTTGCTTTCGCTCTTCTGCAGCTTTTCCAAAATGCTCTGGGCGTCCAGCTCCAGCAGCTCGGCCAGCTTTACGGCAACGTCGTTGATATTCGTGCCGCTGTTGGCCATGTCCCGGGGCGAGGCGACCACCGTCCACACCTTGTTGCTGCGGGCCAGCACCTTCATATCGGAATCGTAGATAACGCCGCGGTTGGGCGTGATGGTCTCGTCCGCAAGCTGCTGGGTTTCGGCGCGGGCGGCCAGTTCGTCGTGCTGCACGATTTGAAGCTGGTACAGGTTGTATACAACGGCCCCAAAGCCCACCAGCACGAACAGCGCGGCCAGCACGATGGCGCGCGTGCGCATGCTGCGGGACACCGCGCTCTTGGGCGCCTTCGCCGTGTCCTGCGGCGGTACGTTCTTTCGATTGTGTTCCGGCTGCTTTTTCATCTCTGCCTCCCGGGATATCGCTGTTGTCAAAGGGCGCGGGCCAGCCGCGCAAACGGTCGAACGCGGGCATAAAAAGAATTATCACCGGCTTTTCCCGCACGAACGGCTCGGCAGAGGAAGAAAGGCGGTGATAATACTTATTGATTCAGGGCGTGAGGTATTCCATAAAGCTGGCCACCGTCTGCGATACCTCGCCCGCCAGGCGGGCCAGCCCGGTGTCCGAGCGCTCCACCTTGTTCTCCTGCCCGGTGGTCACATACGTCACCTGTGAGCGGTCCATCTTTACCATTTTCAGCGTATTCGTTGCATATTCCTGCACCGCCGAAAGGTTTGTTTTCATTTCCATCTCATTGGACAGGTATGTATATTCGCTCTGAAGGTCGGCCAGGGTGTCCTCCTGCGTGCGGATCTGGGCCGAAAGCTCGGTGGACTGCACCTGCGAGTACAGCACGCTGCAAACCAGCGCCAGAAACACGGAGGCGAACGCCACGGCTTTGATCCATTTTAAATTGTACCGCGCCAGCCCCCGTTTGGGCTTTGGCTGCCCGGCCACGCGCAGACGCGGCTTTTGCTCCCGCGGAGCGAACCGCTCAAGGTCGTACGCTGCATTCGTCTGCATGGCGTCCTCTCTCCTTTCTTTTTTGTTTCAAGGCAATACCGTGCAATTCTAAGCGTCGAATCGCGCCGGCCAGTTTCTGGCAGGTCAAACAAAAAGCGCAGCGAATACTTTGTGCGTTCGCGAGCATTTTTGTGACGGCTGTCGAAAAATCTGCAAGCGAGGCGGCGCTTAAGGCTTCAGCCGTGAATTGTGCGGCGTTGCCTCAAATAGGCAATGCGGCCCCGGCCGCGTTACAGCTTTTCCAGTATACGCAGCTTTGCGCTGCGCGCCCGGCGGTTTTCCGCCTGTTCCCCGGCGGCTGCCTCAACAGGCTTTTTGGTAATGAGCTTTGCCCTGGCCTTCCCGCCGCATACGCACACCGGGAACTCCGGCGGGCAGGTGCAGGCCGTGGCCCACTGGCGGAACCGCTGCTTGACGAGCCTGTCCTCCAGGGAATGGAACGTGATGACGCACATGCGCCCGCCCGGCTTCAGTGCGTCAAACAGCACGTCCAGCCCTTCGCTCAGTGCGTCCAGCTCGCCGTTCACGGCGATGCGCAGCGCCTGGAAGGTGCGGCGCGCGGGGTTTTTGTCCTTGCGGCGCACCGCGGGCGGCAGCGCCGAGGCGACGGCCTGCACCAGCTGCGCCGTCGTTTCAATGGGTGCGGCGGCGCGGGCGCTTTCGATCTTCCCGGCGATCTGCCAGGAATACGGCTCCTCGCCGTATTCCTTGAGGATACGGCACAATTCCGCGCGGGAGGCGGTGTTCACAAGGTCGGCGGCCGTGGGGCCGCTCTGGCTCATGCGCATGTCCAGCGGCGCGTCGCCCTGATACGAAAAGCCGCGGGAGACCTCGTCCAGCTGGTGTGAGGAAACCCCCAGATCCAGCAGCACTCCGTCCAGCCCGTCCACGCCAAGCTGGGCCAGCGCCCGGTCCGCATAGCGGAAATTGCTCTGCACCACCGTGGCGGGCAACCCTTCCAGGCGCTGCGACGCGGCGGCCACGGCGTCGGGGTCCTGGTCCAGCGCGATGAGATGGCCGGTCGCGAGGCGCGCGGCGATCTCTTTTGAATGCCCTGCCCCGCCCGCGGTGCCGTCGAGATAAATGCCGTCCGGCCGGATGGCAAGGCCGTCGATGCATTCCGCGAGGAGGACAGGGATGTGATGAAAACTCATGGCTTAAAACTCCAATTCTTCCATGGCGGCGGCGATGGGCCCGCTGCGCAGGCGCTCGTTCATCTGCTGCCAGGCCTGCGTGTTCCATATCTCGGCATGGCGGCCCACGCCGATGACCGTAACGTCCTTTTCCAGCTTCGCATGCTGGCGCAGGTTGGCGGGCAGCAGGATGCGCCCCTGCTTGTCCGGCGACGCCTCCACGGCGGTGGCGTACAGAAAGCGCTGCACGTCACGGGATTTCACCATGCTTTTTTCGGACAGAAGTGCGGAGATGCGCTCCCATTCGTCTTCCGAGAACGCCACCAGACAGTCGTCCAGCCAGCGGGTGACGATGAAAGTGCCTCCCATGGCCTCGCGGAATTTGGGCGGGAAATTGAGCCTCCCCTTGTCGTCGATGGCATAGCTGTACTCGCCGATCAGCATTTCCAGCCACCACCTTCCCGGCACACGGGGGAGAGTTTCCCCACTTTTACCCACTTTGCCCCACTTCTGTTTCAATTATAAGGGGCGTCCCTGTAAAAATCAACCCTTTTTCTGTGAAAGTTTTCGCCGCCGAACCGTTTTTGACCGTGTCGAAACACGTCTCCGGGCGTATCTTCTTTGGGAACCGCAGCGTTTCTCCGCACAGGCGCGCGAAAGACAGGCTGGCGGGCGTTTTGCCGGCGTGCAAGCGGCCAAACACAAAAAAGGCGGGCACCTGAAAAGGTGCCCGCCCCGGCCTGTCGAAAAAAATAAAAAAACGTTTGCCCGCCCGGACGTGCGCCGGGCGGGCAAATACCTCTGCAGTACAAAAGGCAATTTTGTGTGCGAAGTGCGCGAAATTGCCCTTTTGTGCGCCGGAAAGGAGAACTGAGGGAAACCGGCTGCGCAGCACAAAGCGTCCGGTGTCCCCCAGAGGTTGGCGGCAAAACCGCCAGGGACGCTTTTATAAAGGCCGGCTGCGCTTTCGCACAAAGCTCAGTCCTCGTACTCTTCGCTTTCCTCGTAGGATTTGGTGGGCGTGTCTGAATAAACCAGCCCAAAAATCTGTTTGAGGTTGTCCATAAAAGAAGTGATCGAAGTCGTCATAAATTCCACACGCCCTTTCCGCATATTTTCCGTCGGCTGCGCCTTTGGCGCCGCCGTCCACGCTTCAATCCGGGACACTGCTTTTTGTGCCCTCTGCTTAGTATACGACGCAGAGGGCCAAAATGTTGCAGTTTTCAGGAAAAATATTTGTAAATTTAAGGGTTTTGCGGGAAAGAATGGCAAACTGTAATTTTTTTGTAAGAATTCAGCGAAAAAGCCGAAGAAACGGGAACAAAGTCAACCTGTTTTTTCGCGCTTACTTCACCAGGCGGCGGGCGTTTTCGGCAATGTTCTCCGCTGTCAGGCCGTAGTCTGCAAACAGCTCCGCGGGCGTGCCGGACTGGCCGAACCGGTCCTCGATGCCCACGCGCGCGAATTTGGCGCCGGACCTGCCCGCCAGCACCTCGGCCACCGCGGAGCCCAGCCCGCCGATGACGGAATGCTCCTCGGCCGTCACAACGGCGCCGCATTTTTCAGCCACGGACAAAACCGCAGCCTCGTCCAGCGGCTTCACCGTGTGCATGTTCACCACAGTGGCCCGGATGCCCTCCGCCGCCAGCAGGTCGGCGGCCTTCAGCGCCTCGGCCACCATCAGGCCCATGGCGATGATGGCCACGTCGCCGCCCTCGCGCATGATGTTCGCCTTTCCGGGCACAAAGGGCGTGCTCTCGTCGGTGAAGCATTCGCACACCGGGCGCGCCACGCGGATATACACCGGGCCTTCGATGGCCGCGGCCGCGCGCACGGCCTTGCGCACCTCAACGGCGTCGCAGGGCACGAAGATCGTCATATTGGGCATCACGCGCATCAGGGCGATGTCCTCTATGCTCTGGTGGCTGCCGCCGTCCTCGCCCACGCACAGGCCGGAATGGGAAAAGCCGAACTTCACATTGGCGTTCACATACGCGATGGAATTGCGGATCTGCTCGTAAGCGCGGCCCGCGCCGAACAGCGCGAACGTGCTGATGAAGGGGATCAGCCCCTCGTGGGCAAAGCCCGCGGCCGCGCAGGCCATGTTGGCCTCGGCGATGCCGAAATCAAAAAAGCGGTCCGGATACACCGCGGAAAAGCGGTTGGTCATGGTGGCGTTGGAAAGGTCCGCGTCCAGCACGACGATCTTGTCGTTCTCCGCGCCCAGCTCGGCCAGCGCCTCGCCGTAGGCAATACGCAGGGATTTGCTCTCAGCCATTGTCGGATACCCCCAGTTCTTTCATCGCTTGCTCATACTGCTCCTTGTTCGGCGCCTTGCCGTGCCAGCCCACCTGGTCTTCCATGAAGGACACGCCGTGGCCCTTGTGCGTTTCGCAGCAGACAAACAGCGGCTTGCCCGGGTGCGGCGTGTTCACCGCCTCCACAATGGCGCCGATGTCGTGGCCGTCCACTTTTACGCATGCGAAGCCGAAGGCCTCGTATTTGGCCATCATATCGCCCACGCCCATCACTTCGTCATTGGTGCCGTCGATCTGCAGGCCGTTGTGGTCCAGCAGAACGGTAAGGTTGTCCAGCTTATAGTGGGCGGCGGACATGGCGGCCTCCCACACCAGGCCCTCCTGGCTCTCGCCGTCGCCGGTGATGACGAACACGCGGTGGCTCTCGCCCTTATACTTTGCGGCAAGCGCCATGCCGCCGGCAATGGAAACGCCCTGGCCCAGCGAGCCGGTGTTGGCGTCCACACCCGGGGTCTTGCGCATATCGGGATGGCCCTGCAGATGGCTGTGGAACTTGCGCAGCGTCCAGAGGTCCTCCCGCGGGAAATACCCCTTGTCCGCCAGAACGGCATACAGCGCGGGGCAGGCATGGCCCTTGCTGAGCACGAAGCGGTCCCGTTCTTCCCAGCCCGGGTTGGAGGGGTCCACCTTCATTATATTATAATAGAGCGCCATCAGCATCTCCACGCAAGACAGCGAGCCGCCCGGATGGCCGGATTTTGCGAGATACGTCATCTTCACGATGTCGGCCCGCAGCTGCTTTGCTTTTTCCTGTTGCAATGCAAGTTCCATTTTCTGATCCTCCGTTCTTTATTTTCACACGGTTCCGCCTAACAGTTTATCGCGTCACGGCCCATGCCGTCAAGCGGTTGAAGGTTTTTTCATGAAATATGCTTTTTCTTCAAAAATACCCTTGACAACTCCGGTCGTCTTATTGTAAAATATTCAAGCAGTGTCCCGATCGTGGCTTACATTTGCGCCCATAGCTCAGGTGGATAGAGCAACTGCCTTCTAAGCAGTGGGCCAGGGGTTCGAGTCCCTTTGGGCGCACCAAATATGGTGGGTGTAGTTCAGTTGGTAGAGCGCCAGATTGTGGTTCTGGTTGTCGTGGGTTCGAGTCCCATCTCCCACCCCATTTAAAATCAGGAACGGCAAATTCGCATGCGGATTTGCCGTTCTGCAATAATGGGCCATCGCCAAGTGGTAAGGCACGGGACTTTGACTCCCGCATTCCGCTGGTTCGAATCCAGCTGGCCCAACCAGCAAAAGACCGCAAAGAACGTTGATTCTTTGCGGTCTTTTGGCATTGGCGGCTCATACGCCCGCTGCGCCGCCTTCTTGTTTTTTCATCCGCCAAGGCGGCCCGGCTTTTCCAAGGCGCGCCTTGGCGCGCGGCGCCTCCTTGCAAGCACGACCGGCAAAAAATTTTCGCGTCGAAGGCTTTACATTCCCGCAAACAGCTGCTATACTGAAACCAGTTCTTATACCATACCAAGAACTGTTATGGTTGCTATGATAAGGTCTTAGCACCGTAAAGCTCTGACGCCTCGCTTTCAGCGGGGCGTCATCTTTTTTGCCCAAAAAACATGGATGTTTTTATCCATAGTGTAAATTGACGGCTATGCTTTCATTCTGGCATGATAAGAATGGAAGAATGTCCCTTTTGTGCAAATATGACCGAAAGAGGTACTATTATGAAAAACACATTGTATGGCATCGGGCTGGACATCGGCGTGGCGTCCGTCGGCTGGGCCGTCGTCGGTTTGAACGGCACGGGCGAGCCCGTTGGGCTGCACCGTCTGGGTGTACGCATTTTCGACAAGGCCGAGCAGCCCAAGACGGGCGAAAGCCTTGCCGCGCCGCGGCGCATGGCGCGCGGGATGCGCCGCCGCCTGCGCCGCAAGGCGCTGCGCCGTGCGGACGTTTACGCCCTGCTGGAACGCAGCGGCCTTTCCACCCGGGAAGCGCTCGCGCACATGTTTGAAGCGGGCGGCCTGGAAGACATCTATGCGCTGCGCACGCGCGCGTTGGACGAGCCCGTCGGCAAGGCCGAATTTTCGCGCATTTTGCTGCACCTTGCCCAGCGCCGCGGGTTTAAAAGCAACCGCCGAGCCGCCTCGGACGGCGAGGATGGGCGGCTTCTGGCCGCTGTGAACGAAAACCGCCGGCGCATGGCCCAGGGCGGCTGGCGCACCGTGGGCGAAATGCTGTACCGGCACGAGGCTTTCGCGCTTCACAAACGCAACAAGGCTGACGATTACCTTTCCACTGTCGGGCGGGATATGGTGGCAGAGGAGGCCTCCATCCTGTTCGAGCGCCAGCGTGCAATGGGCTGCGGCTGGGCCACACCGGAGCTGCAGGCGGAATATCTTTCCATTCTTCTGCGCCAGCGTTCGTTTGACGAGGGGCCGGGCGGCAACAGCCCCTACGGCGGCAACCAGGTGGAAAAAATGGTGGGCCGCTGCACATTCGAGCCGGATGAGCAGCGCGCCGCAAAAGCCGCCTATTCGTTTGAATACTTTTCGCTGCTGCAAAAGCTCAACCACATCCGCCTTGCGGAAAACGGCGAAACGCGCCCACTGACGCAGCCGCAGCGGCAACAGCTTCTCTCGCTGGCGCACAAAACCCCGGACATAAGCCTTGCCCGCATTCGCAAGGAGCTGGCGCTCCCGGAAACGGTGCAATTCAACGGCGTGCGCTGCCGGGCAAACGAAACGCTTGAAGAGAGCGAAAAAAAGGAAAAGTTCACCTGCCTGCCCGCATACCACAAAATGCGCAAGGCGCTGGACGGCGTTGTAAAGGGCCGTATTTCCTCCCTGAGCATTTCCCAACGCGACGCGGCCGCCACCGCGCTTTCCCTTTACAAAAACGAGGACACGCTGCGCGCAAAGCTGGCAGAGGCCGGTTTCCAAGCCCCCGAGATCGACGCGCTGGCGGGCCTTACGGGCTTTTCAAAATTCGGCCACCTTTCACTGAAGGCCTGCAGAAAATTGATCCCGCATCTGGAGCAGGGGCTGACCTACGACCAGGCCTGCACCGCCGCCGGGTACGATTTCAAGGGCCACGGCGCAGGTGAGCGCGCCTTTACATTGCCTGCCGCCGCCCCGGAAATGGAGCAGATCACAAGCCCTGTGGTACGCCGCGCCGTTGCTCAGACGATCAAGGTGGTGAACGGCATCATCCGCGAGATGGACGCAAGCCCCGCATGGGTGCGCATAGAGCTTGCGCGTGAGCTGAGCAAGACATTCGGCGAACGGCAGGAGCTGGACCGCTCCATGCGCGAAAACGCCGCGCAGAACGAGCGCTTGATGCAGGAGCTGCGCGATACGTTCCACCTGCTCTCCCCCACCGGGCAGGACCTTGTAAAATACCGCCTCTGGAAGGAACAGGACGGCGTGTGCGCCTATTCGCTGCAGCGTCTGGACATAGAACGGTTGTTTGAGCCGGGCTATGTGGACGTAGACCACATTGTGCCGTACAGCCTCAGCTTTGACGACCGCCGCAGCAACAAGGTGCTGGTGCTTTCCTCCGAAAACCGGCAAAAGGGCAACCGCCTGCCGCTGCAATACCTGCAGGGCAAACGGCGCGAGGCCTTTATCGTCTGGACAAACAGCAGCGTGCGCGACTACCGCAAGCGACAGAATCTTTTGCGCGAAAAATTCTCCGGGGACGAAGCGGAAGGCTTTCGGCAGCGCAATTTGCAGGACACGCAGCACATGGCGCGCTTTTTGTACAACTATATTTCCGACCATCTTGCATTTGCGCAGTCCGAAGCTCTTGGCAAAAAGCGCGTTTTCGCCGTCAGCGGCGCGGTAACGTCGCATCTGCGCAAGCGCTGGGGGCTTTCCAAGGTGCGCGCGGACGGCGATTTGCACCACGCGCTGGACGCCGCCGTTGTCGCCTGCACAACGGACGGCATGATCCGCCGGATCTCCGGCTATTACGGACATATCGAAGGTGAATATCTTCAGGACGACGACGGCGCCGGTTCGCAGCACGCCCGCACAAAGGAACACTTCCCCGCGCCCTGGCCGCGCTTCCGCGACGAGCTGATCGTACGGCTCTCCGAGCAGCCCGCCGAACCGCTTCTGGACATCAACCCGGCGTTTTACTGCGAATATGGCACAGCGCACATCCGCCCGGTGTTTGTTTCCCGCATGCCGCGCCGCAAGGTGACCGGCCCGGGCCATAAGGAAACGATCAAAGGCGCCGCCGCGGCAGACGAAGGCCTCTTGACGGTGCGCAAGGCCCTGACGGAGCTGAAGCTGGACAAAGACGGAGAAATCAAAGACTACTATATGCCCTCCAGCGATACGCTGCTGTACGAAGCGCTCAAGGCGCAGCTGCGCCGCTTTGGCGGCGACGGAAAAAAGGCCTTTGCGGAACCGTTTTACAAGCCGAAAGCAGACGGCACGCCCGGCCCGCTGGTGCGCAAGGTGAAGACAACCGAAAAAGCCACGCTCACCGTACCTGTGCACGGCGGAGCGGCCAGCAACGACACGATGGTGCGCATTGATGTGTTCCTTGTGCCCGGGGACGGGTATTACTGGGTGCCGGTGTATGTGGCGGACACGCTGAAACCGGAGTTGCCGAACCGGGCGGTGGTCGCTTTCAAACCGTACAGCGAATGGAAAGAAATGCGCGAGGAGGATTTTATTTTTTCGCTGTATCCAAACGACCTTGTATACGTGGAGCACAAAAACGGGTTGAAGTTTACGGTGCAGAATGCGGAGAGCACGCTGGAGAAAACGCGGACACAGGCGAGCGCGTTTGTATATTTTGTGAGTGGAAGCATTTCTACAGCTTCTATCACCATACGCACACATGACAACGCCTACGGCATCCCAAGCCTTGGCGTCAAAACACTGAAAACTTTCCGCAAATACCAGGTAGATGTTCTGGGCAATGTCTTCCCCGTTCACAAAGAAACCCGGCAGAAATTCCGCTGATTCATCAAAAAAGGAGGCGGTTATGTCCTACCGATGTGTGATCGTCAGCAGCCCCGCGCACATCAGCACCCGCAATGAGCAGCTTGTTGTGGAAACCGACCAGCGCCACACCGTGCCCATCGAGGACATCAGCGCGCTGATGCTGGAAAGCCGCCGCGCCACGCTTTCGGCTGCCGCGCTCTCCGCTTTGGCGCAAAACGGCACGGCGGTGTTTGTGTGCGACGAAAAGCATTTGCCCTGCGGCGTGCTGCTGCCCTACGCGCAGCACAGCCGCCAGCTTGCCGCGGCACGCGCGCAGCTTTCGCTGACGCTGCCCGCCAAAAAACGTTACTGGCAGCAGCTCGTCACCGCCAAAATCGACAACCAGGCGGAATGTCTGGCGCTGTGCGGCAAAACACAGGAAGCGGCCTTTCTGCATTCCCGCGCACGCGCCGTGACAAGCGGCGATAAAGACAACCTGGAGGCAGCCGCGGCCGCATACTACTTCCCCGCCCTGTTCGGCGCAGGCTTTACCCGCAGCGCCGACGATGGCCGCAACGCCGCGCTCAATTACGGCTATGCCATTCTGCGCGGCTTTGCCGCCCGCTGCGCCGCAGTTTACGGGCTTTTGCCATGGGAGGGGCTGCACCATTGCAGCCAGCTGAACCAATACAATCTGGCGGACGACCTTATGGAGCCGTTCCGCCCGGTTGTGGATTTGTATGTAGCCGCCAATGTGGACGAGGCCGGCACGCTTGCCCCCGCGCTCAAGCACGCGCTGTTCGGGCTGATGAACGCTGACATTCTTTCCGGCGGACAGCACCACAGCGTGGCTTACGCCATGGAACGGCTGGTGCAAAGCCTGCGCGCCGGCATGGAAAAAAGCGGCGCGCTGACGCTGCCCAAGCTGCTTGCGTGGCAGCCGCACGGCTATGAGTAGATTTATGAGAATGCTGGTATTTTTTGACCTGCCCGTTCAAACCAAAAAGCAGCGGCGGGAGGCCACTGCTTTTCGCAATTTCTTGATAAAAGACGGGTATCATATGCTCCAATATTCGGTGTACGCCCGTGTGTGCAACGGAAACGACGCCGTAACAAAGCACCGCACGCGGCTGACAGGGAAACTGCCGGCCAACGGCGCTGTGCGCCTGTTGGTGGTGACGGAAAAGCAATACCAATCCATCGAGATATTGCTCGGCCCCTTTTCCCCGGCAGACACCTCCTTTGCATGCGAACAGCTTACGCTGTTTTGATTTTTCGGGAAGAACAAAAAGCGCTTCAGACCGCAGTCTGAAGCGCTTTTTGCAACAGTCTATTATACCATACCAAGAACTGTTAGGGAACTACAACCACTTCAATGATCAGGCCGTCCGCCCCGGCATTATACCATACCAAGAACTGTTAGGGAACTACAACTTATAATCTGCTACGGTCTGCGCGTCCCCCATTATACCATACCAAGAACTGTTAGGGAACTACAACCGTTTTCAACGGTAAAGGTGAAGAACAAGAATTATACCATACCAAGAACTGTTAGGGAACTACAACACAAGCTTCAATCGCTGCGAATCTGACGGAATTATACCATACCAAGAACTGTTAGGGAACTACAACAGATGACAAACCGTAATATCAACCTTACTGATTATACCATACCAAGAACTGTTAGGGAACTACAACTGCTTCTAGGTCGTGGAGCTCGTCTGGCCGATTATACCATACCAAGAACTGTTAGGGAACTACAACAAACAGTACGTCGCGTAGTCGAAGAATCTCATTATACCATACCAAGAACTGTTAGGGAACTACAACTGGCAAAGCGTCGTGCTGGCGCTGTTTACGATTATACCATACCAAGAACTGTTAGAGAACTACAACTGTTATCATTCAGCTAACTGTGCCCTTGAGATATAAGCGATATCAGAATACAGACTACGAGCAATCTTAAATGCTTCGTCCATATCCTTTGCGTATACATAAGCTATAAATTCGAGCCTATGTGTGTCGTGCCGCCATCCACCCATTGCCCACCTTTTCAACTTTAACTCTTTCATATTGTTCTCCTTAGCTGTCAATCCTCAAACAACGGTAAATATCACCATAATTATACCATACCAAGAACTGCTAGGGAACCACAACGTATTTGTCCGCGCGCTTTACCGCGGCTTTATTATACCATGCCCCGCCGCATTATGAACCCTCAATATCCTGTTTCAGATGTGTCATTCATCCGCCAACAGGCCCCTCGGCCTCTGCCGCGCCTTTTTCCCCGTTCCATCCAGCCCGCATCATTCATAAAACGGACAGCCCCGCCGTACACTTCATTAGAAGCCTGCGGCGGGGCTGCAATATTCTTAAGGCGGCACCGCACAATTCAAGGCTGACGCCTTAAGCGCCGCCCCGCTTGCAGATTTTCCGGCAGCTGTCACAAAAATGCTCGCGAATACACAAAGTATTCGCTGCGCTTTTTGTTTAACCTGCCAAAAAACCGGCCGGCGCGATCCGGCTCTTAGAATTGTGCGGTATTGCCTTAACATTCATTACCAATTCGTTACAATCGCGGCAAAATGCAAGAATCCGTCTTTTGAAAACGTATTGTGTTTCAAACGGGAAAGAGCTGTTTCCCGCACGCCGCGGGCGTGCCGGAGCAGTCAACGATACAGGGAAAGAAGGTAGTGGAATGAAATTGAAGCTTCCCGAACGCAGGAGCGTTTCCGCCCCCGGCAGGCAGGAGGGCGGCGCTCCGGCCGCAGCGCCCCTCAAAACGCGCGGCGGCAAAGCCGCACGGCGCGTTCTGCGCCGCATCGGGTATATCGCGGCGTGCTGCTGCTGCGTGGGCGTGATGCTGGCGAGCGTGGCCGCCGTGGCGTTTGCCTCGTATCTGGCCCGCCTGTCCGGCACGGACGCCGACATGCCCGACCTCTATGTGCTGAAGATGGCGGAAAACTCCATCGTATATGCAGCGGACCCGGCCGGCGGCGATTGGACGGAATACGCTGTTTTTACCGGCGAAAACGACCGCGTCTGGACGCCGCTGGAGCAGTTCCCCCAAACGCTGCGGGACGCGGTCGTCAGTGTGGAGGACCGCAATTTCTGGAACCAGCGCTTCGGCATCAACCCGGGGCGCATCCTCGGCGCGGCCGTCAACGAGCTGACGGGCCACCGCCTGTACGGCAGCCGCCAGGGCGCGTCCACGCTGGAACAGCAGCTTATCGAAAACCTCACCGGTGACAGCGCCCAGAGCATTTCCGGCAAATTCAAAGAGATCTCACGCGCCATCGTAATGGCCGGGCGCTACTCCAAGGATATGATCCTGGAGGCCTACTTAAACATCGCGCCGCTCACGGGCACGCTCTCCGGCATGCAGGCCGGCGCACAGCAGTATTTCGGCAAAGACGCCTCCCAGCTCACGCTGGCCGAATCCGCCGCGCTGGCCTCCATCCCCCGCAGCCCGGTGGCGTACAGCCCTTACTCCAACCCGGAAAAGCTGCTGGAACGGCGCAACTGGGTGCTCAAACTGATGCTGGACCAGGAGCGCATCTCCCAGGCCGATTACGACGCGGCGGCGGCCGCTCCGCTGGGCGTGCGCAGCCGCGAGGAGGCCGCTGCCGCCTCCCCCAGGGGAAAGGTGAACTCTTATTTCACTGACGCTGTGTTTGAACGGCTGGCGGACGATATCATGGAAAAAGAGAACTGCGGCCGTGCCGCCGCCGTCACCCGCATCCGAACCGGGGGCCTGCGCATCTTTTCCACCGTGGACCTGCGCCTGCAGCGCATGCTGGAAGCATTCATGGAAAACGACGGCGAGGACGGCTACTTCCCCGCCCTGTGGCGGCAGGAAGAAGCCGACACAGGCATCCCCTTCGACAGCGCCGACGCCGTTTCCTACGGAGACGACGGCCTGCCGCTGAACGCACAGGGCGAGCCGGTGTTCAGGCCGGACGACACGCCCGTCTATGAGCAGGACGGCACAACGCTGCTCCGCGGCTCCAGCGCGCAGCCCAATGCCGACGGCGTCCACACGCTGGTATTTTACAGGAACATCCGCACGCAGGCCGCCGTGGCCACGATGGACTATGAAGGCCACGTGCTGGCGCTTGTGGGCGGCGTGGGCGAAAAACGGTACGACCTTTCGCTGAACCGCGCCGCCGACGTTCCCCGTCAAATCGGCTCCACAATGAAGCCCCTTGCCGCGTATGCGCTGGGCATTGAAAACGGCGTCATCAACTATTCCTCCCTCATTGCGGACGCGCCGCTCTACACCCAGCAGGACCACCGCATGCTGAACACGGAATACTGCCGAAAGCTGGGCCTTTCGCTGGACCCGGCCGACCCCGCCAACCAGGCGCGGGACGACGTTTGGCGCGCCTGGCCCACCAATTACAACGGGCCCGGCACAGGGCAGCCCGTAGTGGTTGCGGATGCGCTTGCGCAGTCGCTGAATACCGTCCCGGTGCAGATCGGCGACATGCTGGGCAAGCGCAGGCTGTTCGACTTTGCGTACGGCAGCCTGGGCCTCACCCATCTGGACCCGGAGCGGGACAACGACCTCGGCCCTTTGGTGCTGGGCAGCCAGACCCACGGCGTTACGCCCGTGCAGCTTGCCAACGCATATTCCATTTTCCGCGACGGCGTGTACCGTCCCGCGCTCTATTACACCAAAGTCACGCTGGCGGACGGCTCCACTTATCTGGACCCCGCACAGGACAGCTATGCCGTGCAGGCCGTCAGCCCGCAGACGGCTTATATCATGAACCGGCTGCTGCGGGGCGTGCTCACCGCGCCGGGCGGCACCGCCCGGGGCATGGCGCCCGCCGGGGAGATGGAAGCCGCCGCCAAAACGGGCACTGCGACGGATTACCGCGACTTCACCTTTGTGGGCCTGACGCCTTATTACGTCACGGCGGGCTGGTGGGGCTACGACGTCCCGGCCGACCTGTCCCAGCAGGGCGTGCGCACGGGCAAACCGCTGCAGACGCTCTGGCGGGATTATATGCAGCAGGCGCAGGAAGGGCTGCCCTATCTGGAATTTCCCGTACCGGAGGGCGTCGTTGCACGCCGCTACGACCCCGCCACCGGATGCCTTGTTCCCTCGGGCGGCGCTGTGGGATACTACACCGGGGACAACCTGCCGCCGGAGCAGCCCGCCCTGCCATAGCGCCGTGCCCCGCGCCGTAAGACAGGGCTTGACTTCGCTCTTTTGTTTTAGTATAATGTCAACTGCTCACTCGGAGGGCAGATCATTCACTTGGAAATGATGGGCCGGATAAGGTGACAGGCTGAGACGCCTGTTTCTTTATCCGGCTTTTTTGATGCCCGCGGGGTGTGCAAAACAACGGGAGGGATCTCAATGGACCTGCTGAAAGGAAACGTCAGGCAAATTTATTTCAGGTATCTGGGCGCGGCGTTCGGCAGCGCGCTCATCAGCTCCATCTACAGCCTGGTGGATTCGGCCATGGTGGGGCAGTACCAGGGGCCGGAGGGCACGGCCGCGCTGGCCATCGTCGCGCCGGTGTGGAACATCATTTACAGCCTGGGGCTGCTGACAGGTATCGGCGGCTCGGTTCTGCTAAGCGCGGCGCGGGGCGCGGGCCGGCCGAAAGAAGGCGACGAGTATTTTACCGCCGCGCTGGCGGGCACCGTGTTCTTTGCCGCCGTGAGCTGGCTCGCCATCGCATTTTTCGACGCGCCGCTGCTGCGCCTGTTCGGCGCGCGGGACGCGCTGCTTCCGCTGGCGCAGCAATATCTGCTCCCCGTCAAATTCGTGGTGCCGCTGTTCCTGTTCAACCAGATGCTGGCGGCGTTCCTGCGCAACGACGGCGCGCCGGGGCTTGCCACGGCGGCGGTGCTGGCGGGCGGCGTCTTCAATGTGTTCGGCGATTACTTTTTTGTATTCACCTGTGACATGGGCGTATTCGGCGCGGGGCTGGCAACCGCCATCGGCGCGGGCATCACCTTCGCGGTGATGCTGTCCCACTTTTTCTCCCGGCGCTGCACGCTGCGGCTCGCCCGCTTCCGAAAGGCCGGAACCAAGCTGCGGCAAATTCTGACCACCGGCTTTTCCACCTTCTTTCTCGACATCGCCATGGGCATCCTGACCATGCTGTTCAACCGCCAGATCCTGCAGGGACTGGGCACGGACGCGCTGGCCGTGTACGGTGTGATCGTGAACGTGAGCACCATGGTCCAGTGCTGTGCATACAGCGTGGGCCAGGCCGCCCAGCCCATCCTTTCGGCCTGCTTCGGCGCGGGCAAATGGGGACGCATCCGCGCAGCGCTGAAGTACGCGCTGATGGCCGCCGCCTTTTTCAGCGCGGTGTGGACGCTGCTCGTCTTTCTGTTTCCCAACGGGTTCATCCGCATTTTTATGTCCCCCACCGGGGACATCCTGCGCATCGCACCCGCCATTCTGCGCAGCTACGGCGTTTCGTTCCTGCTGCTGCCGCTCAATATTTTCTCCACCTACTATTTCCAGTCCCTGATGAAGCCCCGCGCCTCGTTTGCCGTTTCGGTCCTGCGCGGGCTGGTGCTCAGCGGCGCGCTGATTTATGCGCTGCCGGCCCTGCTCGGGCCCGGCGCCGTCTGGTTCGCCATGCCCGTCACCGAGGCCGTCACCGCTGCGGGCGTGTGCGTGCTGATCGTCAAATACACCCGTCCCGCGCCGCCGGCCAAAACATAACGCCGGCAGCCGGCCTTGGGGGCGCATGTTCCACAGGCGGCGGAGGCTTATTTCCCGAATGCAAAAATCCCCCGGCTCTGCCGGGGGATAAAAGGTCAGCCTGGCGGAAATTCGCGGCCCTTTGAACAAGCCGCCTATGCTTCTCCGATTCTGCAAAGCTTCGCATATTCTCCGTTTTGCTTCATCAGCGCGTCATGCGTTCCCTGTTCCACAATGCGCTTATCGGCCAGGACAAAAATCCTGTCCGCATTTCGGATCGTTGACAAACGGTGCGCGATCAAGACAACGGTCCGGTTCTGCTTCAGCCGCTCAAGCGATTTCTGAACGACCTCCTCGCTTTCATAGTCCAGCGCGCTCGTCGCTTCGTCCAGGATCAAAATTTTCGGGTTTTTCAAAAACAGCCTTGCAATACTGATCCTTTGCCGCTGTCCGCCGGAAAGCATGATCCCTTTTGTGCCGACAAGGCTGTCGTATCCATGCTCCAGCGAAAGAACAAATTCGTGAATGCCGGCAAGCTTTGCCGCTTCCGCAATTTCTTCCTCGGCGGCGTTCTCCCGCCCGTAACGGATGTTGTCCCGAATGGTGCCGTTGAAGATATAGACCTCCTGCTGGACAATCCCGATCGTGTCCCGCAGGGAACGCAGCGACAAATCCCGGACGTCGATTCCATCGAGCCGCACCCGCCCGCTGCTGGCGTCATAAAACCTCGCGATCAGCGACGCTGCGGTGCTTTTCCCAATTCCGGAGGCTCCGGCAAACGCTGCGGTCTCGCCGCCTGCAATGCGAAAAGTAACCTGCTCCAAAACATTTTCCCGGGAATCCTCGTAATGAAAACAAACGTTTTCAAAGGTTATCTCGCCTTTTGGCTCCGGCAGCGAAACCGCTTTTGCTTTTTCCGCCACGGCGGGCCGTATTTCCATGCTGTCCATAAACCGGATAAAGCCGGCCTTTCCTTCTTCAAACAAGCGCATGAAATTCAGCATCGTGCGGATCGGTTCCGCCAGGCCGCCGGCATACAGCAAAAATGTAACCAGGAGCGCCGCATTCAGGCTTCCCTTCGCAATAAACAAAGAGCCGAAGATCACAACCATCATGGACAGAAACTGCGGGTATGCTTCCACCGTCTCGTAAAAATAAGCCTCCACCTTATAGAACAGGCATTTGCTGTCTGTATACCGCCTGTTCCTGTCCTGAAAACGCGCCGCGTGCTCCTTTTCTTTTCCGAAAGCCTTTACCGTTCGGATGCCCGAGAGCGTGTCCTCCGCATATTCGTTCAGCTCGGACAGGTGTCTTTTGCTGTTCAAAAGGCACCGCTCCATCCTTTTATCCGTGTAAAAAGCGGCAATTCCAAGAAACGGCAGCGCAAGAAAAACAAGCAAGGTAAGCGGAACATGGATGCTGAACATGATGGCAAACGCGCCGGCGAATTTGATCAGCGTCATCAGCAGGTCCTCCGGCGCATGATGGAACAGCTCCGTCATATTGGTCAAATCGTTGGAAAGAACCGTCATCAGCTTTCCGGTGCTGTTTCTTGCGTGAAACCCAAACGACAGGGCCTCATAATGCTCAAACAATTCCCTGCGCATGGTTTCTTCCATTCTGGCGCCCATGGCATGGCCGAAATATGCATAAATGATATTGCTGGCCACCTTGACCGCCGTCAGAAAAACCAGCGCAAGCGCCGCCCACACCAGCCTTGTCCAGGTGCCGTCGTCCCACTGTGCCAATACCTCTCCGGTCATATATCCGGAAACGAGCGGAAACAGCAGAACGGTACAGGCGCTGAGCGCCGCAAAAAACATATCCATGAGGAATACGTTTCGATGCGGCTTGTAATACGACAAAAACTTCTTTGCTCTTTGTTTTGTAAACTGTGACTTCATATGTCCTCCAAATTGTTTCGGAGGGCTATTTTACAATGACCCTCCCTGTAATCGCTTTCGTCATTGTTTTTGCTGCTTTCATTGTATTTTCTCCTTTCCGGACAAGTTTTTATTATAACGCTTGAACGCGGTATAACCGCAGATATAACGCCGGGCGCAAAACAGCCGGCGCAGGCCGCTGAAAAACGCGCTTTTCCGGCCGCCCGGCGGCATTCCCAAGGCTTCGCCGCTCTGCATAAGTGTATCACAGGAGCACGGATATTTCCACCCCTTTTTTGCCATAAAAAGCCCTGCTGAAGCGCACAGCCCCGGCTTCTCTGTTGAGAAGCCGGGGCTGTATTTTCTGTTATTCCTATTCCTCCGCGCGCCCGCCGGTTTTTTCCAGCGCCGCCCTGCGCGCGGCCAGAATCACATCCCGCGCCCGGGCGGCAAGCGGGGCTTCCGCGGCGGGCGTACCCTCCAGCGGATAAGGGATGCCCAGCGCGTCGTACTTGGAACGCCCCATCGTGTGATAGGGCAGCACGTCCAGCGCCCGGACGTTGGGCAGCGACGCAAGAAGCGTCCCCAGCGCGTTCCAGCCTGCCTCGCTGTCGGTAAGGCCGGGCACGACCACATGGCGCACCCATACGGGCACCTCTTTTTGCGCCAGATAGCGGGCAAACGCAAGGATGTTCCCGTTTTCCCGCCCGGTCAGCCGCCTGTGGGCGGCCGGGTCGGTTTGCTTGATGTCCAGCAGCACCAGATCCGTAACGGCGCACAGCGCGTCGAACTGCGCCAGCGCCGCCGCGTCCTCCGGCCGGAACGTGGCGCCCGAGGTATCCAGACAGGTGTGGATGCCCCGCCGCTTTGCCTCCCGGAACAGCGCGGTCACAAATTCGATCTGCAGCAGCGGCTCTCCGCCTGTGACGGTGATGCCGCCTTTCCGGTAAAACGCCTCGTTGCGGGCGTATTGCGCCAGCAGCTCCTCCACCGTGGTTGGCACGCCGCCGCCCGGGTCCCAGGTGTCCGGGTTGTGGCAGTACAGGCAGCGCATGGGGCACCCCTGCAAAAACACCACGAACCGCACGCCCGGGCCGTCCACGGTGCCGAAGCTCTCCACCGAATGGACGCGGCCCGTTACTTGCGCGGCCATCTCACATCGCCTGGTGGAAGGTGCGGGAAATCACCTCGTCCTGCTGGGCCTTCGTCAGCTTGATGAAGTTCACCGCATAGCCGGAAACGCGCACGGTGAGCTGCGGATACTTTTCCGGATGCCGCTGGGCGTCCAGCAGCGTTTCTTTGGTGAACACATTCACGTTCAGGTGGTGTCCGCCCTCGGCCACATAGCCGTCCAGAAGGCTGACAAGGTTGTCGATCTGTCGTTCGTTTGCTTTCATAAACAGGTTCCTTTCTCTGCTGTGCCGCTTTTTCAGCGGCTTTTGTGTCCGGCCCGTTTGGCCGGTGCGTTGCAGGCTTCGGCCGCGCCTTCGCCGCAGCAGGCGGCGCAGCGGGTCTCCTGCGCTTCGCCCTCGCCGCCGGTGACGCGCATGCGGCCCCCGCCGTTTTTCATAAAGGCGTCGATGCGCTCCACCAGCGCGTCGACCTGCCGTTGCTTTTCCTGTTCCGTCATGGCCTCCGCCTTTCTCTCAATGCTCCGCCTCAAACTCGGGCATTTCCACCTCCAGGTCGCCCGCGAAGATCCGGTCGTCCTTGCCCAGCGCCCCCGGCACGATGGAGAAGGTATTGGAAATGCCGTCCTGCGCGGCGCTGAAGGGCAGCTTCGCCACAGAGGCCAGGCTGGCCACCGCGCCGTGGGTGTCGCGGCGGTGCATGGGGTTCGCGCCCGGCGCGAAGGGCTCGCCCTTTTTGCGGCCGTCCGGCGTGGAGCCCGTGTTTTTGCCGTACACCACGTTGGAGGTGATGGTCAGGATCGAAGTGGTGGGGATGCCGCCGCGGTAGGTGTGGTTGCCCTTCACATAGCTCATAAAGGTATCCACCAGCTCCGATGCGATGCCGTCCACCCGGTCGTCGTCGTTGCCGTACTTGGGGAAGTCGCCCTCCACCTCGTAATCCACCACGACGCCGTCCGCGTCGCGGATGCATTTCACCCGGGCGTACTTGATGGCCGAGAGGGAATCCGCCACCACGGAAAGCCCCGCGATGCCCGTGGCGAACCAGCGGGTCACCTTCTTGTCGTGCAGAGCCATCTGCAGCTTTTCGTAGCAGTATTTATCGTGCATATAATGGATGATGTTCAGCGTGTTCACATACACCTGCGCCAACCACTTCATCATGTCCCGGTATTTTTCCATCACGTCGTCGTAATCCAGATAATCCCCTGTGACGGGACGGTACCGGGGCCCCACCTGCTTTTTGGTGATCTCATCCACACCGCCGTTGATGGCATACAGCAGGCACTTGGCCAGGTTGGCGCGCGCACCGAAGAACTGCATCTCCTTGCCCACGCGCATGGAGGACACGCAGCACGCGATGGCGTAATCGTCGCCATGGGTCACGCGCATCAGGTCGTCGTTCTCGTACTGCACGCTGGACGATTCGATGGAGGTTTTTGCGCAGAAGCGCTTGAAGCTTTCCGGCAGACGGGTGGACCACAGCACCGTCAGGTTGGGCTCCGGCGCGGTGCCCAGATTCTGCAGCGTGTGCAGGTAACGGTAGGACATTTTGGTGACCATGTGCCGCCCGTCGATGCCCACGCCGCCGATGGATTCCGTCACCCACTGCGGGTCGCCGGAGAACAGGTCGTTGTATTCGGGCGTGCGGGCAAACTTGATGAGCCGGAGCTTCATGATGAAGTGGTCCACAAACTCCTGGATCTGCCGCTCGGTGTAAACGCCCGCCGCAAGGTCGCGCTGGGCGTACACGTCCAGGAACGTGGAGGTGCGGCCCAGGCTCATGGCCGCGCCGTTCTGCTCCTTTACCGCCGCAAGATACCCGAAGTACAGCCACTGGATGGCCTCACGGGTGTCCTTCGCCGGACGGGAGATATCGAAGCCGTAGATCTCCCCCAGCTTTTTCAAGTCGTCCAGCGCGCGGATCTGCTCGCTGAGCTCCTCCCGCTCGCGGATGACGTCGGAATACATGATGACGCGGGTGGTGTCCTTCTGGTGCCGTTTGTCCTCGATCAGCCGGTCCACGCCGTACAGCGCCACACGGCGATAATCGCCGATGATGCGGCCCCGGCCGTAGGCGTCCGGCAGGCCGGTGATGATATGGCTGGAGCGGCAGGCCCGCATTTCGGGCGTATATGCGTCGAACACGCCCGCGTTGTGCGTTTTGCGGTGTGTTGTAAAAAATTCCACGACCTCCGGGTCCACATGATAGCCGTTGTCCTCGCAGGCCTTTTGCGCCATGCGGATGCCGCCGTAGGGCATCAGCGCACGCTTGAACGGCTTTTCCGTCTGAAAGCCCACGATGGTCTCTTTCTCCTTGTCCAAATAGCCCGCCGCGTGGGAGGTGATGGTGGAGATGACGCGGGTGTCCATGTCCAGCACGCCGCCCGCCTCGCGCTCGGCTCTGGAAAGCTCCAGCACCTGCTGCCAAAGCGCCTTCGTGTCCTCCGTCGGCCCGGCAAGGAACGCGTCGTCCCCGTCATAGGGTGTATAATTTTTCTGGATGAAGTCCCGGACGTCGATTTCTTTTTCCCATACGCCGGGCACAAAGCCGGTCCATTCGTTTCTCATGCATAGCCCTCCGCTTGTTTCTGCCGGGCCGCGCGGCACATCCGCGTTTTCCGGTCATGTCTATTATACCATTTTAGTATAGTTTGTCAAGACGCCGACCTTCCCCCTGCCGGCGCGCGGCAGGGATGCTTTTCTTGACTTTCCGGATAGAGTATACTATGATTTCCCCAAACGGTCTGTTGTTATTCCAACAAAAGGAGGGGCGCCATGGACTTTTTATTTCTCTCCCAAACCGCGCTGTTCCGGGGCTGCTCCCCCCGGGAAACCGCCGATATGCTGCAATGCCTGCGCGCCGAGCGCCGCGTTTACGAGAAGGACCGCGTCATTTGCCATGCGGGGGACACCGTGGAAGCGCTGGGCCTGGTGCTCTCCGGCGGCGTCAACATCGAGAGCGTGGACGTCTGGGGCAGCCGGAGCATTCTGGGCCATGTGGGCCCCGGGCAGGTTTTTGCCGAAACCTATGCCTGTCTGCCGGGCGAACCGCTGATGGTGGACGCCGTGGCGGCCCAGCGCACCGAGGTGCTGTTTTTGAATACGGCGCGCCTGCTGCGCACCTGTCCCTCCGCCTGCGCCCACCATGCGGCGCTCATCCGCAACCTGCTGGCCGTGACATCGCAGAAGAACCTCGCGCTCTCCCGCCGCATTTTCCACACCTCGCCCAAAACCATCCGCGGGCGGTTGCTGTCCTACCTTTCCGCCCAGGCGCTGCGGGAAAACAGCCGCAGCTTCGTCATTCCCTTCGACCGCCAGCAGCTGGCGGATTACCTTGGCGTGGACCGCAGCGCGCTTTCCGCCGAGCTGGGCCGGATGCGCGCGGAGGGCCTCGTCCGTTTCCGCAAAAACGAATTTGAGCTGCTGCGCGAGCCCTGAGCACGGCTTGCAGCGGCCGCGAAAAGAAAGTACAATAATAGGAACAAAGAAAGGGGTGGCGCCATGAGCAAAAAGCGCGAGGAGCTTCTGGAGCAAATATGGGCCGCGCAGGACACCGCCTATGACCTGATGAGCGAATACGATTCCCTGCCCCATTCCTACGGTGAAAATGTGTTGTACCAGGCGGAGGCGCACCTCATCGACCGGATCGCCCTCCACCCCGGCGTCACCGTCACAGACCTTGCCGGCATGGTGCGCAAAACGCCCAGCGCCTGCTCCCAGCTTGTGCGCAAGCTGCGGGACAAGGGCTGGGTGGAACAGGTGCGCAACGCCGCCAACAACCGCCAGGTAATGCTCCGCCTCACCCCCGCCGGGGAGCATGTATACCGGGACCACGCCGCCTTCGACAAGCAGTGCCAGGCGCTGACCTTCCGGCGCCTGGAGGGGTTCACCGAGGCGGAGCTCGCCACCTACCTCTCCATCCAGCGGCGCATCAACGAGGCCTATGCGGACGACGTGCGGCGCAGCCGCGAATACTTCACCTGAAAGCGCACAGCGGCGCTTCGTCAGGGTGTGCAAAAACACACGCGGCTTTTGTTAAAAAGGACGAACCATATAAAAAAAGAAGCGCTCCCCCTTGCACGCGGCCTTGTGCGGTGTTATTATGAAGCTGCTTAACATTTAAGCTGCTTTACGGCAGTATTTTCAACGCCCGTTCCGGCGGGTGAAAGGAGCAGGAGCATATGAAATACGATTTTACCAGCATCATAGACCGCCGCGGCAAAGACGCCATCGCCGTGGATGCACTGGGCGCGCCCGGCTTCGCACCCGGCGCTCCGAAGGAGGGCTTCGACGCCATTCCCATGTGGGTGGCGGATATGAACTTCCCCACCGTGCCCACCATTCCCGAGGCCATCATCGCCCGCGCCCAGCATCCGGCCTACGGCTATTTTTCTCCCACGGAGGAATATTTTGCTTCCATCATCCGCTGGCACGAAACGCGCAACGGCGTCACCGGCCTGACAAAGGAGTGCATCGGCTATGAAAACGGCGTGCTGGGCGGCGTTGTCAGCGCGCTGAACATTTTCTGCTCCCGCGGAGACAATGTCCTGCTGCACTCCCCCACCTACATCGGTTTCACCCACAGCCTGGAGAACAACGGCTACAACATCGTCCACAGCCCGCTGGTAAAAGACGAAAACAATGTCTGGCGCATGGATTTTGAGGACATGGAAAAAAAGATCGTGGAAAACAGGGTCCACGCCGCCGTGTTCTGCTCGCCCCACAACCCCTGCGGCCGCGTGTGGGAGCGCTGGGAGCTGGAGCGCGCCATGGAGCTGTACAAAAAGCACGATGTAATGGTCGTGTCCGACGAGATCTGGTCGGACATCATCCTCGGCGGGCACAGGCATATCCCCACGCAGAGCGTCAGCGAGGACGCCCGCAGCCGCACCGTTGCCGTATACGCCCCCTCCAAAACGTTCAACCTGGCGGGCCTTGTTGGCAGCTACCACATTGTTTACAACCCCGTTCTGCGGGACCGCGTGGAGAAGGAAGCCTCCCTGTCCCATTACAATTCCATGAACGTGCTCTCCATGCACGCGCTCCTCGGCGCGTACCGGCCCGAAGGCTACGAGTGGGTGGACGAGCTGTGCCAGGTGCTGACGGCCAATGTGGATTTCGCCTGCGACTTTATCGCCCGCCGCTTTGAGGGCGTGGAGGTCTCCAGGCCCCAGGGCACCTACATGCTGTTTCTGGACTGCACCCGCTGGTGCGAAGCCCACGGCAAAAGCATTGAAGCGCTGCAGCGCGCCGGCTGGGACGTGGGCGTGGCCTGGCAGGACGGCCGTCCCTTCCACGGCCCGTGCCACATCCGCATGAATCTGGCGTTGCCGCTCTCCCGGGTGCAGGAGGCCTTCCGCCGCCTGGACGAATACGTGTTCAACGCCTGACGGCCGCGCTTCGCCGCATGCCCGCCGGGCGGGATAAAGGGCCCCTCCCGCGGGGCAGCAAAAAGCAATTTTTAAAGGGCAGCCGTTCAGGCTGCCCTTTATGATTATTGGAATGCCGCGCGGACGCTTGCGGTTGGATGCGGAGTATGGTATATTGGCATCCGCACAGCGAAAGAGTATCCCAGCATTAACACCAACGGCGCAAAACAAATGAGCCATTGTGAAAAAACAATACTTCTGGAAAACCGTGATTTATTCTATAACCTTTATCGCCCGGAAAGGCAATGAGCCCGCATAAAAAACAAAATCCCTTTGGACGGGAACACAGCCGCTCAATGGGGCGCCAAAAAAGCGAACGCCGGCAGGTTGCGCAAAACGCCGCCCGCCAGCAGCACACCCACGGCCCCCCAAAGCAGCGTCCTTTCCCACCGGCGCACAGAGCCGTCCCCCGTGCGGACATAGCGCACGGCGTGCGCCGCGCCCCAAATGGTACCGGGAAGCAGCAAAGCAAGCAGAACCGCGTTTGCCCGCAGCGCGCCCGGAAAATCCAGCCGCAGCAGCGCCAGCCCCATGCGGGACGCGCCGCACAGCGGGCACCAGAGCCCAAGCGCCGCATGGATGGGGCACGCCGGGCCGCGCCCTGTAAGGCCGACCCACAGCGCATACCCCGCGCACAGCAGCACGGGCGGCAGCAGCCACCGGGCCAGCCGGCGCATGCGCGCACGCTCCTCTTTTTTCACCCACGCACCCCTCCCTTTCCGCCTGTTCTGTTCCGATTATAGTTTCGCCCGCCCGGCGGCGTCAAGGAGGTGCGGAGAAAACGAAAAACCGTATTGACTTTTACCGCCGCAGTGTGGTAAAATATCATTCGCGGCACAAACGCCGCACGGATAAGCGAGGATGGCGGAATCGGCAGACGCGCACGTTTGAGGGGCGTGTGGTTATACCATGCGAGTTCAAGTCTCGTTCCTCGCACCACCATAGAAAAGACGTCACGGCTATGTGGCGTCTTTTTTCTTTCGCCCTTTTCGAAAACAGGCCCCCTTGACGGCAACGTGTGTTGTTCATAAAACAGCAAACAGGCACGGCCGCACGGCTGTTCTTGTATTTTATCCAGTCGGCTGATAATATGGAATTGAACAGAACTGCAAATCGGAATTTATTGGAGGAACGATGTATGTGGATATGCCCAAAATGTGGAAGAGGATTTAAAAAAACGAATCAGGGACATTATTGTGGAGAAGCACCAAAAACGGTATTAGAATATATAGAATCTCAATCTATAGAAGCACAGTCCCATTTAAGAGATATAACAACCATAATCCGAGATAGTGTTCCAGATGTAAAGGAGCATATATCATGGAGTATGCCAGTTTATGAGAAAGCGGGGAAATCAGTTTCATTTTCTGCCTGCAAAAATTATATCAGCCTTTATGTGGGCATTGAAGCTATTGAGGAATTTTCGTCTGCGTTAAATGGATTTACTACTAAGAAAAACGCCATTTATCTTCCTTATAGCAAAATGCTACCATTAAAGTTGATTGAAGATATAGTAAAATGGTGTTTGGCGTAGTCCGGCAAATTCCAGTTGGCCGAACCGGCAGCCGCATCCCTTTCGCCGCTTTGCGGCTGTCCTCCCGGCGCTGAAACGGCGCGGCCATGAAGGCCGCGCCGTTTCAGCTCGTCGAAAAAGCTGTGCCTGTTCTTGTATTTTATCCAGTCGGCTGATAATATGGAATTGAACAGACATACAAATCAGAATTTGCAGGAGAGAACAACTATGAAAAAGAAAAGCATTATTATCATTACAATTATCCTATTAGCCATTTTAGGTTATGGAGCTTTTCAATATTATTCACAACCAGATGGAAGTACTCTTGAGAGTCGAGAAGAAATATTGAAAGATACCCCTAAAGGAATTGAATGGAATATTGCACAAGAGCAGGAATTTAATGGTTATCTTTTGAGCAGTATCTATGCTGATAACAAATCTGGAATTGCAGTATTTGAACCTATTGGCGATGATAAATACAAGTTGGTATCAAGAGAGTGGAGAGATGCCGAGAATATTGTTACATCAGGACTTAGTATTGATGGCGAGTGGTATGATATTATTTGGTTTAATGGTGTAGAAACGAGTTCTGCTGAGATTACCTATTCTGTTAACGGAAAAGAAAATGAACCGATTGTATTCGACACAAGTGATATGAAAATTATTTGTGTACAAGCCCCAGCAAAAGATTATTCGCTGGAAGTTAAATACTACGATGACAACGGAAATGTGTATGAATAAACCGGAAAATTTGAATTTGAAAGTTTAAGGAGAATATGATATGGATGGAAAAATTATAGGTTTTATAGGTTGGGTTATAGTAGGTTGTTTTTTGATTAGTATGGGCATTACTGCTTTTTTCAAGAAGAATACAATGGGTTTTTGGGCAAATATTAAAGCAGCTCCTGTAAATGATATTAAAAATTACAATTATGCAGTCGGAAAGTTATTTGTTTTGTATGGAGTAGTTTTTATTTTATTAGGCACTCCGTTGCTTATGGGACAAAATTCCCCACTCATTTTATTATCAATCGTGGGGGTAATGATAGAAACAATTATAACAATGGCAATTTATAGTTTAGTTATTGAAAAGAAATACAAAAAGAAATAGACAACTCCCCGTTTGCCGAACCGGCAGCCGCACCCCTTTCGCCGCTTCGCGGCTGTCCTCCCGGCGCAAAAACGGCGCGGCCTTCATGGCCGCGCCGTTTGTTCATTTTGCGTTCTTTCGCCCCCGTCTGCAAACGGCGGTTCCGGTTTGGAAAGACAGCCTTCTTCTATTGCCTGCGCCGCCGTTCGTTCCCTGCGGGCAAGCCGGCCCGCGCTTCGCTGCAATGCAGCGCCGTGTGCACGCCGCAGCACAGCAGCGGGAACACCGCCGCCAGCAGCAGGCCCGCGCGCAGCGCCCCAGACTCCCCCGCGGCCCCCGCAAACACCGTGCCGGACGCCTGCGCCCAGTCCGCCGCGCGGCCCACGCAGAACGCCCCCAGGGACGCGCCCACATCGCCGCCCGCCGAAAGCAGCGCGAACATGGCCGCCCCCGCGGAGGGGATGCGCCGGGACGCAAGAATGATCGCGCCCGGCCACAGCAGGCTGACACAAAGGCCCGTAAGCCCGCAGGCCAGCACCCCCAGCAGAGGGCTTTGTGCAAGCGCGCAGACCACGTACAGCACGGCGGCCGCGCCGCTGCCGCCGATGAGCAGCCGGTGCAGCGGCACGCGCGCGCCCAGCGCCGCATAGCCGCTGCGCCCCAGCGCAAGCATCAGCGAGAAAAAGCACACGCCCCACACGTCGCCCGCCAGCTTCGGCAGCTGCAGGCCCTTTTCCAAAAAGGCCGACGCCCACTGGGCCATGGTCACCTCGGCCGCGCCGCCCAGCACGATGGCCGCCAGCAGCGCGTAGAACACGCCTTTGCGGGCCAGCGCCCGCAGCGGCAGGGGCGGGGCGCCGCCGTTTTTGCGGGCCAGCGGCACGCGGCAGAACAGCACGGCGCCGGCCACGGGCGGCGCGGCCCACAAAAGCACGATCCATTGCCAGCGCGCGGCGCCCCACACCGCCAGCAGGCCCGTGGTGGCCAGCACCACGAAGATCTGCCCCCAGGCGAAAAACGAGTGCAGCATGCTCATGCTGCGGGCCTTGCGCTCCTCCGGGATGGGCAGCGCGTCCAAAATGGGGCTGAGCAGCAGCTCCTGCAGGCCGCCCGCCGCGGCGAACAGGAACATGCCCGCGCAAAAGCCTGCAAAGGGCCTCTGGGGGAACAGTATGGGGGCGGCGGCAAACAGGCCCAGCCCGGCCGCGCTGACGAGGGGAGCGGCCACGGCAAACGGGCGGAAGCCGTATTTTTCCACCGGCTTTGAGAACAGGACGTCGGACGCGACCTGCGTGATGAAATTCAGCGAGACAAGGATGCCGAAATCGGTAAAGCTGAGGCCGTACAGGCCGCGCAGCGGCACATACAGAATGGCAAAGCAGCTGCCCACAGCCTGAAAAAAATTCGCAAAGCAGCAGGCCCACAGCGTGGAACGGTACCGTGCTTCCATAACAAACGCGCTCCGTTTCTGTTGTTGGATGGTGTTTTGTTTGTTCCCGCGCCGCGGGAAAAGGACAGGGGCCGTCCTGCGGAGCGGGCCGCTGCGCCCGCGCCCATTTGGCAGGACGGCCCCGGGGTTGGCCTTACAGCCGCGCTTTTCAGGCTGTCCGGAAGGCGGCGCTCTCAAGCCCCCTGGCGGCGCGCCGTTCCCGGCGCGGTATTTCTTTAAGCCAGCCGGCTCTCGATCTCAGCGGCCACCCGCTCGCGCAGGGCCAGCAGGTAACCGGCGCCGCGCGGGTAATCCCGGAACGTCATGGGCCGCATCTCCGCGTCCGCATAGATCAGCTCCTCCACGAACGCGCGCCCGGCAAGCTGCTCCAGCAGCCGCAGCGCCCGCAGGTCCAGCAGCGCGTCGTCCTGCACCTCCGCGCGCACCGACGAAAGCGGCGCGCCGTCCGGGCCGGGATATACAAGGAACGGGTCTCCCGAGGGGAATGCATAGTCGGCGTGCGTCACGCGGTACGGGTCCACAGGGTGCAGTGAAAACTTGGAATTGTAAAAATTGTACCCCCAGTGCAGGAAGCCCTTGATGCCGTACAGGTACATCAGCACGCCCATGATGCGGTTGCGCGCGCTCTCCATGGCGAAAAAGCGGTTGGGCACAAGGCTGCTCTGGGCACAGCAATAGTACACCCACAGCCCGGGCACCTGCGCGTCGATGAACGGCTGGATGTGGTCGTTGGCGGGCACGGGCTGGCGCACAAGGCCCTGCCTGTAAAATTCAAGGCTGCTGAGCGCGTCAATGACCTGGCAGCCCTCCAGCAAATCCTCCGCCTGGGCTTTGGCCGCGCGGTAGGAATCCAGATGCTCGGGCGACGGCTCGTCGGAGATGTGGTAGTACACATGCTCTTTGTCGTAGCCCATGCCCTCCAGCGCGGTGCGCAGCGCCGGCAGGAACGCCTCCAGAAACGCGCGGTATTCCGCGCTTGCCGCCGGCACGTCCCAGCCGAAGATGCGCCGCTCCTGCCCATCCACCACGGCCATGATCTTGGGCGTGGCGTGCGCGCCCCATTGGGTGAACAGATGGGCGATCTCCAGATATTCCACGCCGTGGCGCCTGCACAGCCCGGCCCAGCGCCCGAGCTTTTCAAAGCCGAAGGAATATACCCCGGCGTCGCGGCGCACGTCCACAAGCTGCACGGTCAGCCGTTCGCCGTTTACGGCGGTGTCCAGCGGCGGCGTGAACACGGGCGTGAGCAGCATATTGACGCCGTGCTCCTCCCCCGCCGCGCGGATGAAATTCTCCAGGATGCGCCAGTGCTCTTCGCTCAGCGGCGCAACGCCGTAATAAGAGGCCAGGCAGTCCGCATGGAACCACTCGGTGTGCAGCAGCGTCTGGGCGGGCAGCCGCGCCCGGCCCACACACAGCGTAAAGCGGCAGGTGAACGCAAGCCCGGCCGCGTCTGCGTCCCGGTAGAGCACGCCGTTGGGCATCCTCTGCTCCTCCACGGCCCGCGCCGTCACGGCCACCTCATACGCGCCGGGGGCCGCGTCCGCGGGGATATCCCAGCTCAGCCACACGCTGCGGTACTGGCGCGGCAGCGGCGTAACCGCGGGCGCCTCCAGCGGGGCCAGCCGGTCCGGGAACAGGCCCGGCTCCTTCGTGATGTAGTGCTCGTCCGCGCTTTCGTAGCAGGGATAATCGGAGGGCATCAGCTCCACGGCGCGCAGAACGGCGGGCGCGGGCGCGCCGTCCGCCTCGATGGTAAAGCTCTGCACGGGCATGCCCGGCGCGGCGTCGTCCGCACGGTATACGAGCTGCACCGCGGCGCGGGCGCCCCGCCAGACGGAAAGGCGCGCGCCGTCCGAAAGCGCCGCGGGGCGCTGTGCCGGGAATACCTTCTCCAGAGAAGACGCAAGGAAAAATTCATATCGGGCCATAAGACGAACTCCTTTTATGTTCTGAGTGTATTTCTTTCATATTACCCTTTGATCCCGGAAAGCGCAATCCCTTCCACAAATTCTTTCTGCAGCGCGACATACAAAAGGAACGGCGGCAGGAACGCCAGCGTGGAGCCGGCCATCACCAGGCCGTAGTTGGTGGAGTAGTTGCCCTTGAGCGCCGCAATGGCCAGCGTCAGCGTCTGCATGCGCTCGTCCGTCACGGTGACAAGGGGCCACAAAAAGTCGTTCCAGCAGGTGATGAACGTAAAGATGGTGAGCGAGACGAGCACCGGCTTCACCAGAGGCACCACCACGGAGAGGAACAGCCGGTTTTCACCGCAGCCGTCAATGCGGGCGGCCTCGATGAGCTCGTCCGGCACGTTGACCATGAACTGCCGCACCAGAAACACGCCGAACGCGTTCAGGATGGGCAGCATCAGCGCGATGTGGGTGTTCATCAGCCCCAGGTTTTTGATGATGGTGAACACCGGGATGAGCGTCACCTGCCCGGGTATCATCAATGTGGCAAGATAGACCATGAACAGCTGGTCGCGCCCCGGAAAATGCTTTTTTGCAAAGCCGTAGGCGGCCATGGCGCACACGATGCAGTTGAGCACGCACGCGCCGCCCGTGACGATGACGCTGTTCAGCAGGTTGCGCCCGATGTTGAAGTTGCTGAACACGCGGGCGTAGTTTTTGAAGCTGAACTCCGCGGGATCGAACCGGAGGTCCAGCACGGTTTTCTGCGTGAGGGAAACCAGGCCCATGTACACAAAGGGCAGCAGCGCAAACAGCGCCATTGCCAGCAGCACGGCCCCCAGCACCGCGCGCGCGGCGTTTTTTTTCGCTCTGCGGCTCATCAGTCCTCACCGCCCTTCAGCAGCAGCTTCTGCAGGCCGGAAACGGCGAGCACGAACACGAACATCAGCATGGCCACGGCGCTTGCGTAGCCCATATTGTACTCTTTGAACGCCGCGTTGTAGGTTGTGAGCACCAGCGTCACGGTGGAGGTGCCCGGGCCGCCGCCCGTCATGGTGTACACCAGGTCGAACACCTGGAACGACCAGATGGTCCCCAGCGTCACCACAAGGAACGTCACGCTGGAAAGCCCCGGCAGCGTGATCTTGAAAAAGCGCTGGAACGCATTGGCGCCGTCCACCTCGGCCGCCTCGTACAGGCTGCGCGGGATATCCATGATGCCCGCGAAGTAAATAACGAGGAAGTACCCCACGTTTTTCCACACGCTGACGATGCAGACGCTGAGCATGGACGTGAGCTTGCCGCCCAGCCAGTTCACCGAGGGCAGGCCGAACGCATGGATGATGCTGTTCACCACGCCGCGCGGCGACAGCAGCGTGAACCACAGCGTGCCCACAAGGATGGCCGACGCAATGACGGGCACGAACAGCGAGCTTTTTACAAAATTGCCGAATTTGTTGTGGAACAGCTCGGCGATGACCGCCGCCAGCACCAGCGAGCCGGCTGTCTGCAGCGGCACGGTGATCACCGTAAAGACCACCGTGTTTTTCAGCGAGGCGCGCACATAAGGGTCCCGGAACAGGCGGATGTAATTGTCCAGCCCCGTCCACTGGGGCGGCTGCAGCACATTGTACTTCGTAAAGCTGAAGTACAGGCTCATCAGGATGGGCACCACCGAGAATACCAGGATCAGCACGAGGCTGGGCAGGATATACAAAAAGCCCTGCGCAGCCTCCTTTCTGCGATTGATCATAACACACAACCCCTTTTATCCAGGCGGCGGGCAGGCGCGCCGCGCCTGCCCGCCGGATTTCAGCTTCCTACCGCCGGGCCTGCCGGCACGCCGCGCGCCGGAGCGTCCGCGGCGCGCCCGCCGGCCCGTCCTCCGCCGTCAGCCGATGCTCTCGGCGTAATCCACGGTGTTCTGGATGGCCTCCTCGGGGGACAGGTCGCCCAGCATCATGAGCTGCAGATTCTTATACAGGGTGTCCATCACCTTGAACGCGCCGTTGGCGACGGGCAGCGTGTGCAGGTGCTCGGCGTCCTCGTACATCTCTTTGAAGCGCTCGTCGTCGTTGTACGCCTCGTCCCTGGTGATGGGCGGGAAGGGAGCGATCTCGGTGTGGAATTTCGCCATGACCTCGGCGCTGGTGATGTATTTGATGAGGCTGGCGGCCAGCTCCTTGTTCTGGGACGCGCTGTTCATGATGAGCGCGTCGGAGGCGATCCATGTGGCGCGGGTCTCGTCCTCCAGGCTGGGGATGAAATCCCAGTTGACGCCTGCGTCCGTGAGCACCGTGCCGGATTTCGCGTCCATGGAAGCGATGGCGATATTGCCCTCAATGAACTGGTTGCGCACCTCGGTGCCCACCAGCGCCATGGATTCCTCCGGCAGCACGCCGTATTTGAACTTGAGGTCGTACAGGAACCGGGCGGCCTTCACCGCGGCGTCGTTGTCCATCAGGGCGACCTTGGTGCCGTCCTCGTTGTAAATGTCGCCGCCCGCCTGCCACAGGTACGGATAGTACAGGTTGTTCAGCGCGCCGATGGCCGGGTCGGCCCATTCGCCCGCAAACGGCATCACGCCGGGCAGGCCCGCCTCTTTTATCTTCACGGCAACGTCCACCAGGTCCTGCCAGGTGGCGGGCAGCTCCGTCACGCCCGCCTGCTCCAGAATGTCCATATTGAAATACAGGATGCGCGCGTTGCCCACGATGAACGGCATCGTGTACTGCTTGCCCTTGATAAAGCCCTTGTCCAGGTAGAGGTAATTCTCCCGGTCCGCATCCGTTATGTAGGCGTCCAGCGGCTCCAGAGCGCCCATCTCAATAAAATCGTTGAACATCTCCAGATACATATAGCCCACGTCCGGGCCTTCGCCCGAGGAAAAACCCGTCAGGTATTTTTCCTCGTAATTGCCCCAGGGCGTGATCTCGATGGTGAGGTCCACGTTGTTTTCCGCGGCCCAGGGCGCCAGCGTTTCCGTCCAGAACTCCTTGTCCAGCACGCCGTCGTCGCCCGCCGCGAACGGGGGCAGCCAAAGCAGCAGGTCTGTCTTTTTCCCGTCCGGCGCGGCGGCCGCGCCGCTGCCGGAGGCCGTGCTTCCCGCCGCCTGCGAGCCGGAGCCGGAGCCCGAGCACGCTGCGAAGAGGCCCGTGGCCAGTACAAGCGCCAAAAGGATGCTGAGCAGTTTTTTCATAGTTCTTTCCTCCTGTTTTACTTGATGTGGAAGGCGGTGTCCCGCCGGGAACGTCCTCCGCGCTCCCCTTCCATGCTTTCATGGTAGCCGAAAGCCCATCTTGCTGTAAACTTACAATTTTTCCTATATGCATAACCAGCGTCTATTTTTCACCGTTCGTTTTATGCACATTAACCAAACCTTATTTGTCTTTCACTTACATTTTTTTAGATGGAACGGGCTTTGGATTAACAAATCTTCCAATTTCGGCCTCCCGATGGGAAAAAGGGGCCAAAAAAAATCAATTTCTACTCCGGCACGGTTTTATGATAGAATAGTCCTATCCGGATACCGGAGGAAACGGAAAAGGGGGCGCGTTTTGTGCCGCACCGCAAAAAACATACCATGCGCTGGCTGCGCTCCATTCTGGCCGTAGTGCTTTCGTGCCTGCTGCTCTGCTCGCTGCTGTGCCTGTATGTCCTGCATGTGCTGGAGCGCACGGTGGTGGAGACCAACACCGCCCTGACGGCTTATGTGCAGAAAAGCGTCGATACCCGCCTGGAGGAGCTGCACCGCTATTCCACTACCATTGAGATCACGCACGCCAACACGCTGCTCAAAAACCTGCGGGAGCTGCCCGGCACCCTGCCCGCGCAGGCGTACCAGCTTTCCGTCACGCTGCGGGATTTTCTCGTCACGAACAAGCTCGCCCGGGGCGTATACCTCTATTACCCGCGCACGGGGCTTGTGGTGGGCAATATGGGCTGCTTCGAGGCCGCCTCCTATTACGCCCTGCAGGGCGTGCCGCAGCGCGAGGGCTATGACGCATGGCTCGCGGAGCTGACGAAAAGCCATGACACGCGCTTCATGCTGCTGCAGATGCCCAAGGACGAACGCCTGTGCTATGTGCGCGAGATGCGCATGACGGGCGAGATCGCGGCGGTCGTTGTGATCGAGATAGACCGGGAGGAGCTGCTGCGCGCCTTCGACGCGGCAGGCCTGCCCGGAGACTCTGCCACAGGGGTGCTGCTGGACGGGCAGCTGGTGGCCGCCACAGGCAATATGGCGCTGCTGGAGGACACGCCCGGGCTTTATGCGGCCTGGTGCGCGGACCCGCAGGCCAGCCCCGAAAGCGGCGGCAGCTTTGCGTTTTTCAATGCCTCCGCCCTGCCCGGGCTGGATTATGTGAGCGTGTATTCCGCGCGCGGCCTGCTGCGCACGGTGCGCTTTACGCTGGCCGTCTGTGTGGCGGGCGCGGTGTGCTGCCTGGCCGCGGGCGTGGCGGCCAGCGTGTTCATCAGCCGCCGCAACGCGAAGCCTATGGAAAAGCTGCTGGCCGCGCTGGGGGCGCAGGGCTCCGGCGCGCAGGACGAATACCAGTTCATCACCAACAAGATCGAACAGATGATGACGGAAAAATACAAGAGCGAAGAGCTGATGCAGGAGCACCAGACGCTGCTGAACGGCCTGTTCCTGAGCACCGTCCTGCGCGGCGGCCTGCACAGCGAAAACGCGATCTTCGCCGCGGCCAAGCGCTACGAGGTGAGCTTCGAGCATCCCACCTATCAGGTGCTGGTGCTGGCCGGCACCGAGCGCAGCGTCCCGGACGCCGGGCCGGAGCCCGGCCTGCTGCACGGCACGCTGGCCGCGCTGGGGCACGAGGGGCTGGTATCCGCTTACGGCGGCCGCTACGTGGTGCTGCTGAACGCGGAGGAATGCCTGCCCGACAGCCAGGCCGAGGCCCTTGCCCGCGCGCTGCTGGACCAGGCCTTTCCCGCCCGGCCCGCCCACGCGGGCGTCGGCCCCTGCTACGACAGCATGACGGACATCCTGACCAGCTACAACTGCGCGCTGCTGGCGCTGCGCTGCGAGGCGCCCTCGGCCCGCCACCCGGTGAACCGCTATACGCCCCGCCTTACCCGCGCGGACTGCGGCGACCCCGGCGTGATGCAGGCGTTCAGCCACCGCATTTACGAAAAGCAGTTTGCCCAGGCCCAGCAGCTGATGGAGCGCCTTTATACCGAATACCTGTACGCGGGCGCGCCCGCCGGCACCGAGGCCATGCGGCAGAGCGCCGTGGACAATCTGCTGGCGGACGCGCTGCGCGCCGCTTTGCCCGAGGCCCGCGCCGCGCAGGAGGTGCGCGCGCTGACGGCCGCCGGCCCGCCCCACGCCCAGCGCCGCCAGGCCCAGCACGCGCTGGCCGTTCTGGTACAGGCCGCCGCGCCGGGCGCCGAGGACAAGGAGCCCGTGGCCGTGCGCGCCAAGCGCATCATCGACGAAAATTTTGCAGACCCGATGATGGGCCTTTATCTCGTCTCCGAGCAGCTCAACGTCAGCAACTCCTATCTGTCCACCACGTTCAAGGCCACCTACGGCGTCAGCATCATCCAGTACATCAACCGCCTGCGGGTGGACCAGGCCAAGAGCCTGATCCTGAACACCGATATGAACATCAAGGACATCGCCCAGACCGTGGGCTTTTCCAGCGACATCAACTTCATCCGGGTGTTCAAAAAGCTGGAGAACCGCACGCCCACCACGCTCCGGCGGGAAAGCCGCCCCTGACCCCCGCCAAAGCAGCGGCCGCGGCGCTGTTTTGCCGGCGCGGCCGGGCGCCCGCCCGTCCTTTTAAGCCTGCGGGCAAAAACGGCCCCGCCCGGCCGTTTTTGCCGCTTTGCTCGGCAAGCCCGAAAAAAGCCTCATGCAGTTCGTCTGCATGAGGCTTTTTGTGCCCTGCGGGAATTATTTTTCCCGCAGCTTTTCCTCCAGCGCGCGCAGCTTTGCCATCTCCTCCGGGATGCCGATGTGCTGCGGGCACACCCGGGCGCACTTGCCGCAGGCGCGGCAGGCGGCCGGGCGGGCGGCGGCGGGGATATCCCCGCTCTCTTTCAAAAAGCGGCCGTTGCTTTTCGCCGTGGCGCAGCGGTTGTACGCTTTGAACAGGCCGGGAATGTCCACCCCGAACGGACAGGGCATGCAGTACCGGCAGCCCGTGCAGGGGATGCGCTGGGCCCGCTTGTCGATGCGCACGGCCCGGGTGAGCGCGTTCTGCTCGGACTTTGTCAGCGGCTGGAAGGGCGACATCGCGGCAAGGTTGTCCGCAAGCTGTTCCTCGCTGCTCATGCCCGAAAGCACCACCAGCACGCCCGGCAGGCTGGCCGCGAAGCGGATGGCCCAGGACGCAATGCTGCGGCCGGGCGCCTTCGCCTTCAGCACCGCCTCGGCCTCCGGGCACAGGGAAGCCAGCGCGCCGCCGCGCACAGGCTCCATCACGATGCACGGCAGGCCGTATTCCTGCAATATTTCGTACTGCTCCCGGGCGCGCTGCACGGTCCAGTCCAGATAATTCAGCTGCAGCTGGGCAAAATCCCACGGGTAGGCGGCGCATATCGCGCGCAGCACGGCGGGCTTGTCGTGGAACGAGAAGCCCAGGCGGCGGATCTTCCCCTCGGCCTTTTTCCGCGCCAGAAATTCAAACGCGCCGATGCGCCGGATCTTCTCGAACCGTTCGGCGTCCACCGCGTGGCACAGGTAAAAATCAAAATAGTCCACACGGCAGTTGGCCAGCTGCTCGTTGAACACCTGCTCCATATCCTCCTGCGTTTCCAGCTTCCACAGCGGCATCTTCGTTGCCAGGTAAAACGATTCCCGCGGATATTTTTCCAGCGCCGCGCCGATGAATTTTTCCGCGCCGCCGCCGTGGTACGGATACGCCACGTCAAAATAGGTAATGCCCCCGCGCACGGCCGCGTCCACCAGCGCCCCGGCGCGCGCGCAGTCGATGGCGGCGCCGCCCGGCTCCAGCGTGGGCAGGCGCATGCAGCCCAGCCCCAGCAGCGAAGGGCGGCAGTCCGTATCCCTGTAAGAACGGTATTCCATAACGATTCCCCTTTTCCGTTTCCCACGGGCGCGCCGCGCCCGCGCAGTATTCCTGCTTTCAGTATAAGGGCGCGGCGGAAAAAATGCAATGCGGGGCTTTTCTTGTTCACAAATCCCGGCTATAATGGGATTGTTGTAATTTGCGGCCCTGTACGGCCGCGCAAAAAATCAATGAGGTGAAAAACATGTTTTTATCGGTGATCCTCACCATCGCGGCCGCGTATATGGCCCTGCAATGCGGCCTGACGGCCTTTTCCGTTCCCTTTGCGTCCTGGACATGGCTTTCCTGGCTGTATCTGGCCATGGCCGCCGTGATGATCGGCGTCTGCGTGGTCAGCGCGCGCCGCGCCGTACGCGCCTACAAAAAGCAGGCCGAAAAAATCAAGGAAGAACAGGCCCGGGAGCTGGAAAAGCTGCACGCCAAACGGCGGGCGCTGTATCTGGACGAGGACATCGACATTGAGGCCGAGGCCGCGAAGGCCGAAGCGGCGCGCCTGGCCGCCCAGGCGGAGGAGGCCGCTGGGGCAGACGCGCCGGACGGCGGCGCGGACGACGGGGAAAGCGGCGAAGCCGCCGAAGAGGAGGACGGCGGCGGCGATTGACCCGCGCCGCGCCCGGCAAAGGGACGCGCTTTCCGGAAGAAATTGCCTTGCGTATCCCGCGCCCCCCTGCGCACAATAACAGCACGGGGGTGTTTAAAATGCAAAACCAAACCAACAAGGAAAGCCAAAACCGGCACGGGCAGCCCAGCGCCCACGGCAAGCAGCACAAGGCCCACGGCCATGTGGAGCAGGCCCGAAGGGACGGCCAAACTGCCACCAGCGAAAACGTGTATGAAAACCTTGCAGAAAACGCCTGGTTTCCCGCTTTGTACGCGGACGAGGTTTTGATGGACGATTTCGGCCCGGATTTTCCGGAAGTGTAAGCAAACACGCAAAACCGAACACACGCCCGTTCCGCAGCCTTGCGGAGCAGGCAAATAAAACAGGGAGGCACCGCTTGAAGCGGCGCCTCCCTGTTTTTATACTGTGCGCAAGCGGCACAGGCCGTCCTTTGGTTTTTACGCACATCCGGGCCCTCTTTTCCTGTGCGCTCAGGCTCTTAAAGCCCAGGGCCGGGACGGCCATGCCCGAAAATACCGCGCCTGCCGCCGCGCAGGATCACCGGAACCGCTCCGCGCCCCACCAGTGCGGCATCAGCTCCTGCAAACGCACCGTTTTCCCGGTTTCGGCGTCCGCCAGTATTTCAAGGCCGGGGCTGTCCTTATCCAGCTGCATCATGAATTCCCTGCACGCGCCGCAGGGCATTCCCACGCGCCCGTCCCCCATCACGCACACCAGCCGCACAATGCGGCTCTCCCCGTTCGTGATCATATTGGCGATGGCGCTGCGCTCCGCGCACATGCCCAGCGTACAGGCGGTGTCGATGCACACCCCGGTGTAAACATTTCCCGCCGCGGTGAGAATGGCGGCGGCCACGCCGCCGGCCTCGATGAACGGCGAGACCGCGCGGGGGGCCAGCTTCTCCGCGGCTTTGTCATAAAGCTCTTTCCATTGCATGGTATGACCCTCTCTTTTCTTTTTACAGGCCGCCCTTGCGCCGCCTCCCAATATTCCCGCGGGCCGCGGCCGGGCGCGCGGCGCGTCACTGCCCGTTCAACTCCCGCACAAACGCCTCGGGCTTTGCCGTCAGCTCGGCCCAGGCAGGCACAAAGCCGCATTTCACGGCGTTGCGCACCGATTTGATGTTTGACCACGCGGCGCAGTAAAACGGCACCTTTCCCCGGGCAAGCGTTTCGGCCGCAAGGCGGGACGTCAGCGCGGCGGCAACGCCCCGGCGGCGGTATCCGGGCAGCACGTCCACGCCGATCTGCCACATGCTTTCACAATCCGCCGAACAGCCGGCCAGGCCCACCAGCCTTGCGCCGTCGTACGCGCCCACGGCCAGCACGTCCAATTCCCGCCGTTTTTCGCACAGGGCGTTGCTCCATTCCGGCCGGTACAGGCCCGCGAAGTCCGCAGGCCCCAGCACCTTCAGCGCATACCCGCAAGCCCACTGCCGCATGCGGGAAACATCCGGCAGAAAATATTCCGCCATGAAGCATATCCGCATGCCGAAGGGGCGCAGCGCATCCGCCAGCACGTTCATGTTCGGCGTTTCAAAGCAATGCTCGGGCGCATACCGCTCCACATAGGCCCGCACGGCTGCCTCGGCCTCGGGCGCGACGGAAGCCACCACGTTGCCGCCGTAGGAGACAAGGTCGCAGAAAAAGGGCAGCGACAGATATTTCCGCGCCCCGGCATGGGGCGCGGAACGCACCACCACGCTGTGCTCCCGGCCGAAGTCCTCCGGGCTGCAATTCAGATCAACGGCGGACTGCCGCAGCGCGGCGGCCCATATTTCCTCTTTTGTCATATACGTCATCCCTTCCGGCTCCGGCCGTGCTCCGCCCGCACCGTCCCGCCGCGCGAAAACAGTCTGCCGTTGGCCAGCGCAAGCAATGCTTCGGCCGCGGGGTAGCGGAGGATGCCGCTGGTGTTGAGCACCAGGTTTTTAAACGGCAGGTCGCGCACCGTCATCTCGCACACCCGGCGGTTCACCGCCGGGTTGTTGGAAAAATGCATGCCCAGCCGCGCCGCGCACAAAGCCAGCGCGTGCAGCGCGCGCCCCGTGCGGCTGTCCAGCATGTCGCCCAGCACCGTCGTCTGGGTGTATTCGCCGCGGACGGGCTTTTGGTTGCGGGGCAGCGGCCGCGTGTGGATGGCGGCAAACGCCGCGTCCGGGAACGTGTTGTCCGCAAACGAGCCGTACGGCCCCCCGGCGCTGTGGGCGGGCGGCAGCGCCACCGTTTCGCCCCGCGCCGTAAAAGCGGCGTGCAGCAGCAAGCAGCGGCTGTGCCGCCCCACGGACACCTCATAACGGCCCGCCTCCACCACGAACGCATGGCGCGCCACATCATAAAACTCCAGCGCGCTGGGCGGCAGCGTCACACACACCGTTTTGCGCTCGCCCGGCTTCAGCGCCACACGGGCGAAGCCCGCCAGCGTGCGCACGGGCTGGTGCGCGGCGGAATTCCGGTGGGCCACGTACACCTGCGCGGTCTCCACGCCCGCCATCGCGCCCGTATTTTCCACCGTGAAAAGCACCTCGATGGCCTTGCCCGGCGCCAGCACCTTGCGGGAAAGCGTAAGGCCCGAATATGCAAAGGACGTATAGCTCAGCCCGTAGCCGAAGGGAAAGCGCACGTCCACATGCGCTTTGTCGTAATAGCGGTAGCCCACATAAATGCTTTCGTTGTAGGTAACGGCGTCCGGCCCCATGGGCCAGTGGCGCGCGGCGGGCGTGTCCTCCAGCCTTTTGGGCCACGTCTCCGCCAGCCTGCCCGCCGGGCACGCCCTGCCGTACAAAAGCTGGAACACGGCTTCGCCCACGCCCTCGCCGCCCAGCGCCGTGTACAGCACGGCCTTCGCCCTGGGCAGCCACGGCGTTTCCACGGGGCTGCCGCCCGCCAGCACCACCACCACGTCTTTTCCCGCCCCGGCCAGGCGGTCCAGCAGGTGCAGCTGGTTGAACGGCAGGCGCATGTGGGCGCGGTCGTAGCCTTCGGTCTCGAACAGGTCCGTCAGGCCCAGGAACAGCAGCACCGTGTCCGCGCCCCGGGCGGCGTTCAGCGCCTTTTCCTCCAGCTTTGCGTCCACGCATTCGCTGTCCGGGTCATAGCCGGGTGCATACGCGGCGTCTCTGCAGCCGCCGCGCACCAGCGCGTGCAGGAAATCCGGCCTGCCGTGGGCGTTGATGAGGCTGGAGCCCGCGCCCTGATACCGGCAGCGCCTGCCCGCCAGCGCGCCGACCACCGCCACCTTCGCGTCCGGCGCCAGCGGCAGCACGCGGCCTTCATTCTTCAGCAGCACGGCGCTCTCCCGCGCGGCGCGCACGGCCAGCGCGTGGTGCCTGTCCAGCATGCGGCGCACCGCCGCCACATGGTGCACAGGCGCGGGGTACGCCTTTTTGCGCTGCGGCGCATGGGCCAGCGCCAGGCGCAGCACCCGGGCGCACAGCGCGTCCAGCGCCGCCTCGTCCAGCCTGCCCGCGCGCACGGCCCGCACGATCTCCCGGTCCGTCACGCCGCCGGAGGAGGGCATTTCCAGGTCCAGCCCCGCGGCCACGCCCGCCGGGCGGCGGTATACCGCGCCCCAGTCGCTCATCACAAGGCCGTCAAAGCCCCACTGCTCCCGCAGGATGCGGGTGAGCAGCATGCGGTTCTCACTGGCATAAACGCCGTTGACGCGGTTGTAGCTACACATCACGGTGGAGGGCGCGCCCTCCTTCACCGCTATTTCAAACGGCCGGAGATAAAGCTCGTGCAGCGCCCGCTCGTCCACCTCGGCGGAGACGCTCATGCGCAGCGTCTCCTGGTTGTTCACGGCAAAATGCTTGAGGCTGGTGCCCACGCCCTCGCCCTCGGCCCCGCGGATGAACCCGGCGGCCAGCTTGCCCGCCAGCAGCGGATCCTCGGAATAGTATTCAAAGTTGCGCCCGCACAGCGGGCTGCGCTTGATGTTGACGCCCGGCCCCAAAACAACGGCCACGCCGTGGGCCCTGCACTCCCGGCCGATGGCCGCGCCCACCCTGCGCGCCAGCGCGGGGCTCCACGCGCAGGCCAGCGCCGACGCAGTGGGAAAGCACGTTGCTTTCACGCTGTGACCGCCGTTCTCACGGATGTGCAGACGGTCCTCCTTGCGCAGGCCGTGCGGGCCGTCCGCCAGCCATATGGAAGGCACGCCCTTGGCCGGGATGTCCTGCGTCTCCCAAAAGCTCTTTCCGCTGGCCAGGGATGCTTTTTCCTCCAGCGTCAGCGAAGCGATGATGTTCCCGATCCGATCATTTGTCATGGATTTCCCTCCGGCGCGGCATGCGCCCGAAAATTCAGGGCAATACCGCACAATTCTAAGAGCCGAATCGCGCCGGCCGGTTTTTTGGCAGGTCAAACAAAAAGCGCGGCGAATACTTTGTGTATTCGCGAGCATTTTTGTGACAGTTGCCGAAAAACCGGCAAGCGTGGCGACGCTTCAGGCGTCAGCTGTGAATTGTGCAGCGTTGCCTTAGGCCATACAGCCGTGCCCTCCGGCGTGCTGATGTAAGAAAACACGCCTTTGTGCCGCGGCCGCTGCGGTGCCGGTCGCCCGGCGCTCAATCATAAAACGAGAGACGGGGCGAAAAACTTTCCGCCCCGAGGATTTTCCGTGCGGCGCGCCCTTTTCTTTTTTGCCTCCGCCCCAACAGCCGCCTGCGGCGCAGGCCGGCAAAATCAGCCCCTCCGGTCCCGTCACGCCTTTTTGTAATTCAAAATAAGAATTCCCGCACACACAAACACAAGCGTAACGACCAAATTCACGGCGGAAACGCCGTTTTGCTCCGTAAGCAGCAAATTGGAAAGCAGAACGCCCATAACGGGGGTCATAAAGCTGTAAACAGTGACCCTGGAAACCGGGTTGTTTTTCAGGAGCACGCCCCAAATGGCATATGCCGCTGCGGAGAGGAACGATAAATAGGTTAAAACGCCCAGCGCCTTTCCCCCGCTTACAACGATCTTACCCCCAAACACAAGGCCGATCAGCACCATTGCAATGCCGCCCATAATAAACTGGTATCCGCTTATCACAACAGGGTTTTCATCTTTGGAATACTTTTTCATCAATACGGAGGAAAAGCCCAGTGCAACAGCCGAAAAAAGCACAAAGCCGTCTCCCGTAAAATTCATGGTAAAATCCAAACCGTTCAAATTCACAAAGATGATTCCCGCAAAGCCTGAAATACAGCCTATGATTTTCCCGGGCGTCAATTTTTCCTGTTTGAAAATAAGGCTTGCGATCAGCAGCGAAAAAAATGCGGAGGTCCCGCTTAAAATCGTGCCTTTTACACCCGAGGTGTTGGCAAGCCCCACATAAAAAAAGATGTACTGCAAAACCGTTTGAAAAACGCTTACCTGTGCAATTTTACCGATATTGGCTTTTTTGGGGTACAGCAGCTTTCCGCTGGCGATGCTGTAAATCAAGACAGTGATAACGCCCGCAAAGAAAAACCGCACCCCGGCAAATAAAATTGTGGACGGCACGTTTTTTTCCGGCAATATCAGTTCATAGCCTATCTTTATAAAAGGCGTCGCGCTGCCCCACAGCGCCGCACAAAACAGCGCCAGCACGGCCACCACCCACGGGTTGCTCAGTATTTTGCTTTTGCTCATTGTATTTCTCCAAAAATCGTATTTTACGCGCCTGTTCCCGGCGGCCTCCCGCCGCCCGCGCCGCAGGCGCAGGCGGTGCTCTTCCGGCCTCCGCCCCAGCCTGCCGGGCCCTTACTTCTTGATTTTGTCCCAGTAAGCCTTCGCGGCCTGCTCGTTTTTGTTTTGTCCGTATTCGTAGTAGCGCACGCCCGCCAGCGCGTCCGGCAGGTACTGCTGCTTCACCCAATGGCCCGGATAATCGTGTGGGTACAGATAATTCTGCCCCTTTTGCGCCGCGTCCTCGCCGTCGAAATGCTTGTTTTGCAGCTGGCGCGGCACCGGGCCGGTTTTGCCCCGGCGCAGGTCCTGTTCCGCGGCCAGAATGGCGTTGTGCGCCGAATTGCTTTTGGGCGCGGTCGCCATCAGCACGGCCGCGTCCGCCAGCGGCAGGCGCGCTTCCGGCAGGCCCAGCTGCAGGGCGCTGTCCACGCAGGCCTTCACGATGGGGATGGCCTGCGGGTACGCAAGGCCCACGTCCTCCGCCGCGATGACCAGCAGCCTCCGGCAGGCCGACAGCAGATCCCCGGCTTCCAGAATGCGCGCCAGATAATGCACGGCGGCGTCCGGGTCCGAGCCGCGAATGCTTTTCTGCAGCGCCGAGATGCAGTCGTAGTGCATGTCGCCGCTTTTGTCGTAGCGTTGGCTGGAGCGCTGCGCCACCTGGCGCACGGCCTCTGTTGTCAGCCGCTTTGCGCCGTCCGCCTCGGCGGCGCCCGCCACGGCAAACTCCAGGCTGCCCAGCGCCTTGCGCATGTCGCCGCCGCAGGCCGCCGCCAGCGCGTCCAGCGCCTCCGGCTGCGCTTCAATGCGCACGCCGTCCAGCTCCTCCAGCTTATGCAGAGCGTTCTCCAGCCCGCGGCGCACGTCCTCCGGCGTCAGGGGCTTGAACTCAAACACCGTTGCGCGGGAGAGCAGCGCGTTGTAAATATAAAAATACGGGTTCTCGGTGGTGGAGGCGATCAGCGTGACCGTTCCGTCCTCCATGCATTCCAGCAGGCTCTGCTGCTGCTTTTTGTTCAGATATTGTATCTCGTCCAGATACAAGAGCAGGCCGTTCCGGCTTTGAAACGTGCCGATCTCGGCCATGACGGCCTTGATGTCCCCCGTGCCCGCGCTGGTGCCGTTCAGCTTATGCAGGCGCATGCCGCTGTTTTCGGCAATGATGCGCGCCACGGTGGTTTTGCCCACGCCGGACGGGCCGTAGAAGATCATATTGGGCACGCGGCCGCTTTCGATGGCCTTGCGGAACACGCGCCCCGGGCCGAGCAGATGCTGCTGGCCGCACACCTCGGCAAGGGTGCGCGGGCGCAGACGGTCGGCAAGTGGTGATTGCATGGGCTTCTCCTTTGTGAAACGGGCGCGCGCGTCAGGATACCACCGCGGCGCTGCGCCAGTCGTTCAGTTTTTTTGCGGCGTAGCCGTTGTTCAGGAAATAATCGATGGCGTACACAAGGCTGCGGTCCCAGAAATTCCATTCGTGCACGCCGTTCCATTGCAGGCGGCGGTAGCCGGCAAGCCCCAGAGGCTTCAGGAATTTATGCATGGCGTCGTTCTGCTGCAGAATGAAATACGGCTCCACGTCCTGCAGGCCGTTCGTCAGCAGCACCTTTGGCTGCTGCGCGGCCGGCAGCGCGGCCACCCGCTGGGCCAGCACCCGCAGGTCGCTGCTTTTGGGCAGCAGCAGCCCATCGCCGAACACCGGGCCGAACACCTCCCGCACGCCGGGCGCTGCGGGGTCCGCCAGCATCATCGAAAGGTCCACCGCACCGGAAAAGCTGGCGCAGCCCGCGTACAGGTCCGGCCGGGAAAGGCCCAGAAACAGTGCGCCGTAGCCTCCCATGGAAAGCCCCGCGATAAAATTCTGTTCCCTGCGCGCCGGCAGCTTGAACATACGGCCCAGCAGCATGGGCAGCTCTTCCGTGACAAAGGTCTTATAGGCGCCGCCGTGCATCATGTTCTGGTAAAACGAGTTGCCGCAGTCCGGCATTACCAGCACCAAACCGTTGTCCGCCGCGTAGCGCGGCGCGGCCGTCATCTGCATCCAGTCGTCTCCGCTGTTGGTATAGCCGTGCAGCAGCGTCAGCACACCCTTCACGGTATAGCCCACATCGGCGGGCAGGTCTGTGGGAAAATACAGCTTCACGCCCACGGTGGTCCCGAGGATCTGCGATTTCAGCTTACAGTCAATATACGCCATAAAAAGCGCCCCTTTATGTATGATAGGAATCCTGCCTCTTATTATAAAGAAAACCCGGCCGATTTACAATCGTGCCGGGCAAAAGTGCGGAAATACCGGCCAGCGCGGTTTCGCCGCAGGCGAAATGGAGCCGAATGGCGACAAGCGCCGGGGTTTTGCCGTTGGGGCCCCGGCGCGGCGCAGCCGTGACGGGGACTGCAAAAGAGCGGTGCGGGGTGGCGAAGCCATGGCCGCGAAGCGGACAAACCGCACCGGGCCGTTTCGCGCGGCGAAGCGCCGCGCCCGCTTTTGCGCAAAAGCCCTCAAAGCCAGGGCGGCAAGCGCGCCGCCCGCACGGGCCTCGTTACGGCCCGGCGGGCGTTCACCGCATGTTTCTGCGCCCGCCCCTGGGCCTGCCCTTTTCCTCGTGGCGGCAGTTGCGCACAAAAATGCGCACCATCTCCTCCACGTCCTGAAGCTGCCGCTGGCTCATGCCCTTCAGCAAAGGGCCAATCGGCTCCTCCAGCACGCGCGCGGCGTCCGGCAGCAGCACATAATTCGGCGTAACTTCTAAAATATCGCACAGCGCGATCAGCGTTTGAACGGAAAGCCCCGCCTTCCCCCGCTCGATCTGGCTGAGAAATTTTTCAGTGATATCCGCACGGGCAGACACGTAATCCTGCGTATACCCTTTTGCTTTGCGCGCTGCCTGCAGCCGCGCGCCAATCAATTGCAGATCGTATTCCACAAGACCGCCTCCCGTAATAAGAGTATCGTTAATGGCTCTGTCAAATAACCATTTTAAAACGTGTTTTTCGCGTTTTAAGATTGATTATTTGAAAATGCTTTGGTATACTGAAAAACAGGGAAATCGAAAGGAGACGGGCAGCAAGTGGATTTGTACCAGTATTTCGCAAAAGAATTAGACTGTTTTGAATCCGATCTTCGGTACAGAAGTTATATCTCCTGGCCCGCCGCTTCGGTGCGATATTGCAGGCTTGCGGAAGAGGATGTGCATGCCTGGAACGAATTCCTGACTTATGTTTTCGGTTTCCCGCTGAATTTCCCCACAGTGGCGGCCGCCAAAGACTATCTGCTGAAGCACCGCTGCACGCCCGAAGAGCTCTGAGCACCGCCGCCCCGGCGGCGCCGGCCTCCACACACGCCAAAAGCGCCCCGGAAAAAGTCCGGGGCGTTTTGCATATGGCGCAAGCACCGGCACGCCGCACCGCGCCCGGGTCTGCTCCGGACGGTTTGCCGGCCGTACAGCGGCTACCAGCGTTTCTGCGCCGCCTGGGCCGCCGCCTGCTGCAAGGCAAGAATCTGCTGTGCATAGGCGTTGTCCAGATTCTGCAGCGTATCATACTTGTTTTGCAGGATTTCGGCGCTGCCGTTGGCAAGGGCCTGCTCCAATTGCATCTGGTATGCCATTTTTTGCTGCTCGGCCGCCGAAAGCTGGCTGTTGTAGCTCTGCAGCGCCGACGCTCGATTGCTGTTCAAGGTGTCAAGCAGCGCCGCAAGGCTTTCGTTGCGCCCGCGGTCGATGCTGTTCCGGTTGTTGCCGTAGGAATTGTACATGCCCGCCAGCGCACTTTCCGACATGCCCCCCGTCAGCCCCTGCGCCGCCAGCGCCTGGGGCAGATCGCGCTTGTTCATCATATAGTTGATATACGCCTGCTGCTGGGCGCTGTCGGCGTTCTGGTTCACCCCGCGCGCACCGCTGTCATAGCTGGCCTGCAGCTGTGCCAGCGCATCGTTGTAGCTCTGCTGCAGCAAATTGCTGCGGTTCGCGTACGCACTGTTCAGGTATCCCATGTTTTTGTCATAGGCGGCCTGCGCCGCCTGCTGTTTTTGCCGGGCCAGCTCTTCGGCCCGGCGAGCGGCCGCGTCCTGCTGTGCCTGCACCTGTGCCAGCAGGGCGGCGTAATGGTCAGATGCGTTGGAGCCCCCAGCGCTCCCGCTTGAATTTCCTGATGTATCAGCGCTGGTAGAATCACTCCCCAATAGTGCCTTGTATTTGTACTCCCAATCCTTCTTCGTGTAATTCTTTTCATTTCCGGACGAATTGCTTACACCGTCACCTTTTATAAGTGCCATTTTAATGCTCCTTTCAAAAATGGCCCGCCCGCATCACGCTGGGCGGGCCTGTGTTGTATTTATTCCGTTTTTCCCAACTGCTTTACCGCCTGATTGATACCAGTCGCCGCAAGGCCGGATACCGCGCCCACAGCCGCCGCCGTGATGGGGTCCGCCGCCGGGAACTCCGGCATGCCCGCGTACAGGGCTACAAGGCCCAGCACAAGGCCAGCGCCGCCGCAGATGACCGGTATGTACTTGTTGTCCAGCGGTGTAGTTTTTACACCCGTACCGGCGAGATAGCACAGCACGGTGATGGCTGCGACGGTGCCCAGCCCAAATACAGAAATATCCATAATTATTTTCCCTCCATCCATTTTTCCAGATCGCTGATGCGGTGGTTCGCCACCTTGATCTGTTCCTCCACAACGGGCATGCGCCGGGCAAAGCCGTTGTGCTCCCGCACCTCCCGGGTCAGCTCGTCCAGCTTTGTGTCCGTCACGGCCTGCGCTGTGGTGATCTTGTTCTCTGTGCGCCGGGCGGCCGCCGTATTGGTAATTACCACGCCAACCAGGGACAGCACGCCCGTGATGAGCGCGACGATGATGCTCTCCATCGCTCCTACACCCCCGGCGCGTCGCCGGACGCCTCCGTGCGCTGCGCGTGTGCGCCCGCCTGCCGCCCGTCCCTTTGCGCGCGCTGCCCGGCCGCGTCGCCGCCCTGCGCCACGCAGGCCGCGAACGCGTCGCCCGGGGAGAGCGTCACCAGACGGCAGCGGTCGGCCAGCACGGCGGCGTAACGCTGCGCCCCCGCCACGAAGATGCGCACCCAGCTGTACCCGCCGGAGCTGCCCACCTCGGCCTGCACCGGGTAGCACACGCCCTCGGCCAGCTTTCCGCCGTTATAGTGCTTGTCCACCGCGTTCACATCGGGCGCGGTGAACACCTCGCATCTGCCGCTCGTCACTTCCAGAAACTTCATGCCGTTGTTCTCCGTCCCGTCCGCTTCGCCGTATGTGCCCACGGCGTTGGGGTGCCCGGTGTATGCGGTTGGGTCAAGCCCCGCCCCGGCGGCTGTGGCCCGCACCTCGAAATGGCAGTGTGCAAAGGGCGGGCTTGCCAGCGCCGCGTTGCCCGTGCTGCCCATCACCGCCAGCGCGTCGCCGCTTTTCACCCGCTGGCCCACGGATACCAGATTCCGCGCGTTGTGGCAGAAATACAGGTAGTTCACCGCGTCCGGCGTCTGGCCCGCGTCCAGCTCCACGCACACGTACCAGCCCCATTCCCACGTTTTGCTGCCCGTGGACCTGTCCACCTTGCGGGCCGTAACGACCCGCCCGGAAATGCTTTTGCCCTTGTAATCGGGCATCCGGATGGTGGTGCTGTCCAGCCCTTCCTCGTCGCTGCCGCCGTGCCAGCCCTTGCCGTTGTTCCGGGTATAGCCCCACCGGCTGTACCCGTACCGCACCCGCACGCGGCCCTTAAAAATTGCCATACGCCATGCCTCCTTTACAGCCCCAGCGCGGCAAGCTGGCGCTCCACGAACGTGAGCTGTTCCAGCGTGGCAACGAGGTGCACTTCCTCGGCCGGCTCGCCCGTCGTATAATTCACTTTCGTCACGCACTGCTTGCCGATGGAGCGCGGATAGGTGAAATCCGCATAAATGTTGGTGTACTCGTTCTCCGGATTTTCTGCGTCGATGTTCTGCAAGGTGATTTTCTTCGTCGCTTCGCTGTCTGTCATAAGCGCGTAAAACTCGTCCAGCGTCATTGCGTCCGCCGGCATGTGAACTTCAAGGGAACTGCGCGCCGTGGTGGACATGGACGGGTAACATGCGGTCTCGTGCAGCACCTCGTAGGTGCTGCCGTTTTCCAGTGTGATTTTCAGCATTTCTTTTTCCTCCTATACAACATAAATTTGTGATATATACATCTTGTGGAACGTCAGAAACCGCCAATTGAAATAGGCTGTGCCGCTAAAACTGAACGGGATTTGAAGGTGAAAGCTCTTCGCTGTGTCGCCGATCTTCATATACTGGTTGCAAATATTCGGGTTATAGTCATTTGCAACGCTGGAAAGCCCGAACCAATCCTCACCGTAATTTGCTATATTCAGTTCATAATTTCCCACAACGTGCAGCGTACTGTATCCAGCGGCATTAAATCCGCCGCTTATAATTTTTAGCTGCGTATCACCATAACCGCCTCGGGCTATCAGTTTCCCGTTTTCATTTGTGCTAAATTCATATGCGTTTGGGTATGCGCTCCAGTGTATCCAGATATTTCCCACGCCAATAGAACCATTGTTATAAAGGAAAAGCTGCTTCTGCCATACAAGGTTTGTTATGGAATTTGAAATTCAATTTTTTTAGCGTAGCGGAACGCCCCCTAACGTTCTTTGCCTACTTTCTTAACGCTAAGAAAGTAGGCCGTCGGAGACTCGTAATCAGCCCCCGCGAAAGCGGGGCCTTCCTCTTTTCCCACACGCGGCTTCCGTTCCCGTCACAGCTGCGCCGCGCCGGGTCCCCAACGGCAAAACCCCGGCCCTTGCTTCCATTCGGTCGCATTTCGCCTGCGGCGAAACCGGGCTGGCCGGTTACCGGCCCCGCTGGGGCCGCTATTTTGCCGTTCCCGTCACGGCTGCGCCGCGCCGGGTCCCCAACGGCAAAACCCCGGCTCTTGTCGCCGTTCGGCTCCATTTCGCTGCGCGAAACCACGCTGGTCGATGTTTTGGCCTGTCCTGTTTATAGGACAGAAAATGCGTTATTCTGTTCTTGCAGGGCTTTCCAGTATCTCACAAGGCAGGTAAAAGCTTCCTTCTATTGACTGTTACGAAAAATAGTAATATACTGAATTTGCAGATTCAAAATTACTAAATCCCGTCGGCCTATGTCCAGTATATTACTAGATTCAGTAATCGTCAATATCATTTTACTGAATTCAGTAAAACCGGCATTGTGCCCAAAATGGAGGCCATTGCATTGGATGAAATGTACGAACGCATTGAACAGCTCTGCCGGGAAGCGGGCGTGAACGTCACCACCATGTGCCGGGAAGCGGGCGTGCCGCGCTCGGCGCTTTCCGATTACAAGGCGGGGCGCATCAAAAGCCTGGCGGCGGATAAGCTGGCAAAGATCGCCGGGTATTTCAACGTCTCGGTGGACCATCTGCTGGGCAAAGAAGAAAAGCCCGCCGCCCCGAAGGACGGCGAGCTTGTGAAGGACGAATTGATCGGCTTTTACGGGGACGTAAAAGAGCATTTGACCGAGGGCGATATCGAGGATATCAAGACCCTTATGAAGCTGCGCGCTGAACTGAACCGTTCAAAGGAGTGATTGCGATGTATAACAGCCTTGCAGCGGTATGCGAGGATATGCAGAGCAACGGTATCTCGGTGGTGGAATGCGAGCTGAAAAGCAATCCGTCCCTTTGTATGGAAAAAGGCCGTATCGTGGGGTACGACAGGCGCAAATTTGAAAACGAGGCGGAATGCTGCACGGCGCTGATCCACGAGGACGGCCATTTTGAAAGCGGCGCGTTTTACAAGCCCTTCAGCGTGTACCAGGTGAAGCAGCAGGCCGAAAACAAAGCCTGGCGGAGCGCCTTCCGCAAACGCATCCCCTGGTGCGAGCTGAAGAGCGAGATCCTGAAAGGCTTTTCCGTGTGGGAGATCGCAGAGCATTTCAACGTAACGGCACAGTGTATCTGGGATGCATACCTGTATTACAGGGACGTATGCGGCGTATGCATGCAGGAGGACACCTGAGCGCGCGGCCGCGCGCCCGGAAACCGCGCCGCCGGGTTGCCGGAGAGCCGGGCCGCCGCGCCTGAAAACAAGCAAACGCGCCCTCCCCGCCCGAAGCGCCGCAAGCTGCCTGGGCGCAGCCCACGGCGAAGCTTACGGCAAAAACAAAAATGCCGCGGGCTGCCGTGCATGCCCGCGGTGCAGAAAACAATCGAAAGGAAGAAAGAACATTCCCCATGAAACCCCAATATTTTGATTCGCAAAAAGCAGCCGCCATTATCCGCGAGCCCAACGACGACCGGCGCAGCCTGATGGTCGACGCGCTCACAGGCGACGAAGCAAAGCTCCTCTGCAAGCTTCTGCTGGAGTTTGTTCCGCGCAAGGGCGCGCAAAAGGTCCGTATCCGGACGATCCATTGAACGCGCCCATTGCATGCGCGCGAACGGGAAAGAAGGCGGGTCTGCCAGGAAGAAGCTTTTTCTGACAGCGGGCATCGCGCTGACCGTCCTGCTCCTGCTGGAGATATTTTTATGGTTCGGGCCGTACGGAACGCAGCTGCTTTAACCCGCTGGTGGCTTGAACAGGCTCTATAAGAGCCTGTTACCGGCAGGCGTCTCAGGACGCACCGAATCCTCTTTCGTCTGCATCCCGCGCCCTGCCGCCCGTAAACGGGCAATCCGCTTTCCCAACCAACACTTCTATTGACTCGGTCTCCTTGTTGTTAACAGCCCGCTTCGCTCGACGCTTGAAGCTAGGGCAACGCCGCACAATTCACGGCTGATGCCTTAAGCGTCGCCTCGCTTGCAGATTTTCCGGCAACTGTCACAAAAATGCTCGCGAATACACAAAGTATTCGCGAGCATTTTTGTTTAACCTGCCAAAAAACCGGTCGGCGCGATTCGACACTTAGATTGTGCGGTGTTGCCCTAAATCTTCAATATCTTTCTTTGACACTTCACCGGGCAAGACCTATAATAAGTACAGACCCCGCCCCGGCGGTGCTGCGGCTCTTTACCTGTTTACTTCCTACGGTGCACAGGTAAGGGGCTTTTTTCATGCGCTGGCAACGGTGAAACGGCGCACAGTCTGCGGACGGCTGAAAGCTGCATACAGCTTCCTGTGGGCCTGCCGGAATGCCTTGGCATCAAAGCGGCTGCTTGTAACGGCCTTGCAGCGGGCTGTGTAAGCGCCTGCCTGCACTTCCTCGGCCTCGCAATTTTGTCCGCTACGGCCGGCTTCTGCGTCTCCAGCGCGGCGATCTGCTGCGCAAGGGCTGCGTACCCGTCCAGATGCTTTGCAAGTTTTTTCTGTGCCATGGTATTGCCCCTTTCTTTTTCGCCCTCTTTTCGGCGGGGCTTGTTCGGCGGCCTTTATCGAAGCGGGCCGCGTGCGGCAAGCAATGGGCTGCTTGCAACCTCCGGGGCTTTTGGGGAACCTGCGCTTACGCTGCTATCGTGGGGGACACCGCACATCCAGTCGTTATCGGTTCATTGTCGTTTCCTTGTCCCTGTGATCCTATTATACATGTTTTAATGTGTATAATATATTGACAGCTTGCACATACATACACGTTGAAATGCGTTTATTTATACTCTTGAAAGTGTGTATATAGTATGGTATACTTTGTACAGTGGAAAAGAATACTTAAACGGAGGCGTTACGATGCCGATGAAATATGAAAAACTCTTTGCCTTGATGAAAGAAAAGGGGTTAACCACCTATCGGATTAGAAAGGAAAAAATCATCTCCGAGGGAACTCTACAAAAACTTCGTGAAGGACAAGCAGTCAGTACAGATAGTCTTTCCGCTTTGTGTAAGGCTCTGGAATGCCAGCCCGGCGACATTATGGAATATGTAGACGAAAGCGAGGCCGCAGAATGAAGGTATTCACACTGATCGGCGGCGTGAACGGCGCGGGGAAATCCAGCCTTACGGGTTCGCTGAAAGCAGAGCGAACAGACTTGGGTGTTATTGTTGACCCGGATAAAATCACGGCAGAGATGGGGGGCGATGAATACGAGGGCGGAAAGCTGGCTGTGGAACGCATCGAAAGGGCGCTTGAAGATGGCGTAAACCTCACACAGGAAACCACACTTTCGGGCGGATACCCTAAACGCCTTGCAAAGAGGGCCAAGGAGGCAGGATATTCGATTCGTCTGTACTATGTGGGACTGAATACGCTTTCGGAAAGTTTGCACCGCATTCAAAACCGCGTCGCAAAGGGCGGACATAATATCCCCCACCATGACGTTGAGCGCCGTTTCTCTCGCCGCTTTGACGATGTTGCAAAGCTGCTGCCCTACTGTGATGAAGCGAAATTTTTCGACAATGACAACGGCTTTGTGCTGGTGGCCGAATATCGAAACGGCGAGCTGCTGCCCGTGGGAGACAAACGCCCGGCGTGGCTGCTCGAACTGATTAACGCAATAAAATAAGACAAAGCGGGCAGCTTTAGGCGTGTTGGCGCGGCTGCAACGGCACCAGAAGCGTTTTAACGGTAAAGGCGAGAACGCACCACCTGCGCATTACGGCGCTGCTGTACGGCCATGTGGACGGCATTGCAAAAGCGCCATAAACACCAGCGGGCACATTCTGTCCGCCTTTATTCAGCTTCCGTTGCACCTGTGGGCGTATATTTCCCACTGACGAAAAATGCAGCCTGCCGCCCATCTGGATTGCGCAAGGCGGCGTTTCCTGCCTCCACAAAACCGTTGAAATCTTCGATTTTCTGTTCCGGAGCAGGCAAGTGGCCGGCATAAAGTCCATCATGCTTTTTCTGATAACCTTGCAAAAGCTGTACCGTCAGAGGCTTTCATTTTTAACCAATGCTGCGCCTTTCTGGTTTCCTATCATACTGGAAGAAAAAGCAAAAAACCCGTCATCCCTTGTGGGACAACGGGTTTTTCGCTGGAGCTGTTAATGCGATTCGAACGCACGACCTCATCCTTACCAAGGATGTGCTCTGCCGACTGAGCTATAACAGCAAATGGCGACCCGGATGAGGCTCGAACTCACGACCTCTAGCGTGACAGGCTAGCGTTCTAACCAACTGAACTACCGGGCCATCTGGCAGGGGCAGAAGGATTTGAACCCTCGGCACGCGGTTTTGGAGACCGCTGCTCTACCAACTGAGCTATACCCCTATGCCGTTTCACATAACGCCCCCTGCAAGCAGGGCGCTTAAATATAATACAAAAAACAAGCTCCCTTGTCAAGCCTTTGCGCCAAAAATACGCAAAGTTTTTGCCTGTGCGCACACACGCCACGTTTCGCAATCTCAACTGCGCAAGAAATGCGTTTTCCCTCCGGCCCGCAAGCGTGTATACTTGAAGTGTAAAAGCCTGTCCGCAAAACCGCGGGCCGCATCATCTGAAAAAGGAGTGTACTTATGAAATTTGGCGTTTTTTCCGTGAGCATGCCTGAATACGGCATCGAGGAGTCCGTCCGCCTGCTGAAGGAGCTGGGCTACGACGGCGTGGAGTGGCGCGTGGCCGAAATGCCTGAGAAAGAGCCTGAAAACGTCCCCTTCGCCCTGCGCTACTGGGCCTGCAACAAAAGCACGCTGGAGCTGCGCAGCATCGAGGCCGAGGCGGCAAAGGCCAAGGCCCTGTGCGACGAGGCCGGGCTGGAGATCTTCGGCCTGACGACCTACCTTGCCACCAATGAGCTGGAGCCTCTGACGCGCGTGTTCCACGCCGCCCGCAGCATCGGCTGCCGCCAGGTGCGGGTGGGCCTCGTGCCCTACAACCCGGCCAAGGCGGACGCCCCCTACCCCGTGCTGTTCGCCCGCCTGCGCGAGGACCTGAAGGCCATCGACGCGCTGGCCGCCGAAACGGGCGTCAAGGCCGTGCTGGAGCTTCACATGGAAACGCTGCTCGCCAGCCCCAGCGCCGCTTACCGCGCGCTGGAGGGCTTCGACCCCGCCCACATCGGCCTGATCTTCGACCCCGGCAATATGGTGAACGAAGGCTTTGAGGACTACCAGAAGAGCTTTGAGCTTTTGGGGGATTACATCGCCCACATCCACATCAAAAACGGCATCCTGGCGCCGGACGGCGAGGACGAGCTGGGCGCCTGCAAATGGAAATTTGTCTGGACGCCGCTGAAAAAAGGCATGGCGGACCTGAAAAAGCTGTTCGCGGTGGCGCGCAGGGCGGGCTATGACGGCACGTTCTCGATCGAGGATTTCTCCAACGACGAGACCACGCCCGACAAGCTGCGGGAAAACATCGCCTACCTGAAGGCGCTGGCGGCTTCCGCCCAGGCCCCCGCGCCCGAGCAGGAAGAAAGCGACTTTGAGCGGTTGTCCCGCCGCAAGCCGTAAACCTCATCCGAAATACACCCATCCCGGCCGGGGCGCAGAACGCGCCCCGGCCGTTTTCTATCACAGGTAAGAATGTTGCGCTTGAAAATGCCAAAAAGCAATTTAAAACAGATATTTACCGTCAAACAAATAAAATCCTGTGTCAACCAGCAATCCGACGGCAATGAGCACGAACACGGCATAAAACGCATAAATGACAGGCTTTATCTTTTTCTCTTTCCGTTCATCGACAAATACAACCAGCTTGTCCAGAAGATTCAGGCTGTTTGCGGTATAGACGATCAGCGCCATAAACTGGCTGACTACAAACCAAATCGTCAGGAGCAAAGCCGCCGCAAGAACGTTTCCTGTCTCGCCGCCCAAGAGAATAACGGCATAATACGTTGGGTCAGTAAAACAGGAGAGCGCAAATACAATTCCGGTGCTTAGATACTTGAGCCAAGTCCCGCGAAGCGCTTTCTTCTCTGTTTTCTCTTTTTTCTTACCAACGCGAAAAACTCTGCGCAGCACCCACACCAGAATAAAAACGGATACCGCAAACTCCAAAACTGCCCAAAATGGACTATTGTCCCCAGGCACCATGTTTTTGAGAATATCCACCGCCGCAGTACCAAAGAGGGCGGAAAGTACGGCGCCGATAAGAACGCTGAATCCCGCATAGGAGAAGAAGAAGAATGCAATATTCGATTTCTTTTCTTTACGCAATCCCATAGACAAAAGGTAAGCTGCTGTAAAAGGGTCAACGCCCAAAATGCCCAACCCGATTGTACTGAGCCCTTTGTGTATCATCGTTGTATCCTCATAATTTTACTGCGGAAAGATGTCAGATATTTTTCCATCAAGTGCAATATCTCTTGATGCTCCTTATCGGTCATTTCTTCAAAAACCTCGTTTTCCGCCTGTTCAACAGGCAATATTTTTTCCTTTACAAGCGCTTCGCCTTCGGGCGTTAAATATATTTTCAATTCTCGGCCGACACCCGGTTGAAAGTCGAGCAGTCCGTCCTGATTCAGTTTTTTTACCGATGAATTTACAGTCTGCTTATTTAAAAGCGTGTACCTGTAAATTTCTGTCTGCGTACAACCGTTCCCCAACACGAGAATTGCCTGCAAAATTGCATAAGCGCTATCGGAAAGGCCTTGCATCGTTGCAATCTCGTGATAAAGCTCATCAATCGCATTGTTCAAACGGTCAAACTTTTGCAGAACGGGATGCTTTTCAAAGCTCATAGGTTTATCCCCTTTCAAGTATGAAATCATACTAAATATTATAGTATGATTTCATACTCTCGTCAATGCCTCGCGGAAAACAACCAGCAGAGCCGGCCGCCTTCCCCGGCCGCCAAGGTGAACAGCGCCTGAATGCACCGCCGTTGACAAGCGCGTCCGTCTCTGCCTGTATGGCGGACAAGAAGGCGAAAGCATTCGCGGCTTTTGCCCTCACATCGTATAACATTCTCCGATATCTTCTTATACTGTTCAGAAATCCGGGCGCCAAAGCGCCAAAAAGCATTGTTGTTTCAAGTATCACAACAGACAAAAAGCCTGTATTGGCAAGCCTTTCACATTTTTGCGAAGCAAAATGGAGGGGCGCGGCTGCGAAGCAGCGAAAATGAAACATTTTCGAGCGTCCACGCCGGTTTCCCCTTGGTGGAAATGCGGCCGAACGGGAGCAAGGGCCGGAGGCGTTCCGTCCGGCTAAAAAAGCCGACCGAATACAGACTATATTCTCCCTATTGGAAATAAGCTTTCCTTTGCTCACGCTCTGCCGGCGGAAGAGGACGAATGGGAACCCAGTATCTTTCTGTGACTCTCTCGCATCCGGAGGATGCGGGTAAATTTGGAATCAGATTTTTCGATAGAGCCACGCGCATGTCATTTTTACTGTTAAGCGTGGCGACGAAAAATCAGTCCTTATTTGCCGTTGGGGGTTTTAGGGGGCCTCGGAGCGAAGCGTGAAGAAAAATATAAATTTGATATGGAACTTGAAATTTATATTTTTTAGCTGAGCGGAACGCCCCCTGCCCTTGCTCCCATTCGGTCGCATTTCGCCTGCGGCGAAACCGGGCTGGCCGGTCATCGGCCCCACAGGGGCCGATGTTTTGCCGTTCCCGTCACGGCTGCGCCGCGCCGGGGCCCCAACGGCAAAACCCCGGCGCTCTTTGCCTACTTTCTTAACGCTAAGAAAGTAGGCCGTCGGAGACTCGTAATCAGCCCCCGCGAAAGCGGGGGCCTTCCTCTTTTCCCACACGCGGCTTCCGTTCCCTCCCCGGCCCTTGCTCCCGTTCGGTCGCATTTCACTCCGCGAAACCGCGCGGCGGTCATCGGCCCCACCTTTTGGAGTTGCCGCGCAAAATCGGGCGCGGTATTTCGCTGCGCGCCCCCTGGGCGGCCGCCCGCTTCGTGGCCATGGCTTCCGCCGCCCCGCACCGTCATTTTCCCCTCCCCGCCGCAGCCGCGTCCACAGCGGCATAAGGCTGCTGTTTTCTGACAAATATGAACAGAAAGCATAACATACGGCTGGAAATATGGTATAATAACCTCAAGTCCGCCGCTTGCGCGGCCACGCGCGCTTCGTGCGCTGATGCGCTTTCGCGCATGGACTTGAGAACATTGAACCATGCAAAACCGCAGCTCGTGCGGTTTTGTTGAGGCCGCTTCGCGGCATCATGGTATAATAACCTCAAGCCCGCCGCTTGCGCGGCCACGCGCGCTTCGTGCGCTGATGCGCTTTCGCGCATGGACTTGAGAACATTGAACCATGCAAAACCGCGGCAGGTGCGGTTTTGTCGAGGCCGCTTCTCGGCGGCATGGTATAATAACCGCAAGCCCGCCGCTTGCGCGGCTGCGCGCTCTTCGTGCGCCGATGCGCTTTCGCGCATGGACTTGAGAACATTGAACCATGCAAAACCGCAGCAGGCGCGGTTTTGTTGAGGCCGCTTCGCGGCGTCATGGTATACTGGATACAAGCCCCGCGCAACACCGCCCGGGGCATTTCATACAATAACAAGGAGGCCGCCTATGCCGCGCCGTGTATGCACCTTTGCCGTCGCGCACACCGATATTTCCGCGCAGCCCTTTAACAACGCCGCGCGCACCGTGCGCATCTTCGCCCCCAACAATCTTTCCGGCAGCGCCGTCTATGTAAAATTCAGCAATTATTATTCCGACGCGCCCGTGTGGGTGGGCAACGCCACCATCGGCCTGGCGGACGCAAAGGGCCGCCTTGTGCCCGATACCGTGCGCCCGCTCACCGTGCACGGCGACACCAGCTTTGCGCTGGTGCCCCAGCGGGACGTTTTTTCCGACAGGGTCGTGCTGCCCGTGCAGCCGGGCTGCACCATCGCCGTCAGCCTTTATTATCCCGGCGGCGAAAAGGTCACCTCCGGCAATTTTGTGGGCGTCTTTGCCAACCGCTCTGTCAAAGGCGACTACTGCGACGCCCCCGCGCTGCCCAAGGCCCGCCTCTGGACGGACCTTTCCAAAAGCGTGCTGCCCTGGGACATCTCCAGCGCCACCACCACGCTCTCCGAGGTGATCGTGGAGCAGGACGACGCCCTGCCCGCCCCCCGCGTCGTGGCCATGTTCGGGGATTCCATCATGCAGCAGGGCGCGTGGGTAACGCCCTTCACGGCGCGCCTGTACGAGCATTTCCGCGGCGGGGTGAGCGTGTGCAACCTCGGCATCGGCGGCAACCGCCTGCTCTACGGCGCAACCCCCGCCTCCCGGGGCATGTACGGCCACGCGGGCATCGAGCGCTACCGCTACGACCTGCTTCCCATCGAGGGCCTCACCCACGCGGTGTTCGCGCTCGGCACCAACGATCTGGGGCACCCCGGCACCGGCGGCGCGCCGGAGGAGGAGCTTATTACCGTGGACCAGTACGCCGCCGCCGCCCGCACCATCGCGGACGCGCTGCACAAGCAGGGCGTAAAGGTATACGCGGGGCTCATCCTGCCCCGGGAGGTGAACCACCTGTTCCCGCCCGAGCGGGAGGCGCTGCGCCGCGCCATCAACCGCTGGATCGCGGAAGAAGGCCCCTTCGACGCAGTGCTGGACCTCGGCGCTCCCATCGCGGACACCGGCGACGGCGTGGGCATGAAAAAGGAATTTGCCCTGCCCGACGGCCTGCACCCCAATCTCGCGGGCGGGCGGGCCATTGCCGAGGCCATCGACCTTTCGCTTTTCGCCTGATTTTCCCCGCGTCCCCTCCCATGCGGCCCGGGCCGCCCCCTTCCCCGCTTTCCGCGGCCCGCAGGCCGCCCTGCCCCAAAGCGGGCCGCCCGTTCCCATCCTCTCTGTTAAAGGAGCCGATCTTTTCCATGAAAAAACGCGCTGCACCCACGCGGTGGCACAAGCTGGACAACACCGCGAATATCTTTCCCGTGGTGGCGAGCCGGCGCTATTCCAACGTATTCCGCCTGACAGCCGTGATGCGCGAGGCGGTGGACCCTGCGCTGCTCCAGCAGGCGCTGGAGCAAACGCTCCCCTATTTTGCCGCGTTCAACGTCCGCCTGCGGCACGGCCTGTTCTGGAACTATCTGGAAACCAACCACGCCACACCCCAGGTCCTGCCCGAGCAGGACGCCCCCTGCCGCTACATCGACCCCGTGGAGACAGGCCGCTTTCTGTTCCGTGTGCTGTATTACGGCAGCCGCGTGCATCTGGAGACCTTCCACGTGCTCACGGACGGCACGGGCGCGATGCAGTTTTTGAAGGCCGTCTGCTACCGCTACTGCCAGCTTGCCCACCCGGACGCGTTCACGCCCGAGCAGCTTGCCACCCCCTACGGCACCGAGACCGCGGGCGAGGTGCAGGACGGATACCTCAAGCATTACGTTCCGGCCAAGCGCAAAACGTTCCGCGAACCGGGCGCGTATCATCTGCGGGGCGAGCACCGCATCGCGGGCGGGCTGGGCGTGGCCACGGCGCTGATGCCCGTGGACGCGCTGAAGGCCGAGTGCCGCCGCTTCGGCGCCACCGTGGGCGAATACCTCACAGCCGCCATCGCCTACGGCGTGTACGAGGAATACACGGCCTGCAACGGCGCAAAAAGGCCCGTCAGCATCTTTGTCCCGGTGAATCTGCGCCCCATCTTCGGCACCGAGACGTCCCTGAATTTCTTTTCCAACCTGACGATCATCCTGCCGCTGGCGCGCCGCGCCGTCCCCTTTGAGGACGTGATGGAGGCCGTGAAGCGCCAGTTTGCCGAAAAGCTGACGCGGGAGGAATTTGAACAGAAGCTGGCCTTTACGGCGGGCAGCGAAAAGAACCTCATCACGCGCATCATTCCCCTGCCGCTGAAAAACGGCATCCTCCGCATCGTGTACGAGCATTCCAACAACGGCAGCACGCTGGTGTTCTCGAATCTGGGGCCGGTGCGCGTGGAGGAGCCGTTCCGCCGGTATTTCGAGGGCTTCCGCTTTCTGCTCTCCACCACGCCCAGAGAGCCGGTGAAGGCCACGGCCTGCGCCTGCGGCAACACGCTGGCGCTCACCTTCACCACCGAGGTGGAGGACAACCGCCTTGCGCGCAGCGTGGTGCGCAGGCTTGCAAAGGCGGGCGTGCCCGTCACGCTGGAGACAGGAGGCGATACGGATGAAACATTGCAGGGCGTGTGATGTGGACGTTGCCACGCCGGCGGTGCTGTGCCCGCTTTGCGGCACGCCCCTGGCCGGGCTGGCGGACGCGGACTGCGCGGCGGTATATCCGCCGGCGGGCAGCCGGAAGGAATACAATTTCGTCAAGCGCCTGCTGCTGCTGCTCTCCGTCGTCGGCGCGGCGGTGTGCATCGTGGTAAATCTGCTTGTGATGCCGTCGTTCTGGTGGTGGACCATCGTGGTGACGGCTTTGGTATACGCCTGGGCCGTGGTGCCCCACGCCATGCGCCGCGGCGGCAACGCGGCGGGCAAGGTGCTCATGCAGGTGGTGGCGGGCAGCGCGCTGGCCGTGCTTGTGGACTTTGAAACAGGCTACCGGGGCTGGGGCGTTTCGTTCGTGGCGCCCGCGTTCATCTGCGCGGGCATCGTGGCGGTGGTGGTGCTGGTGATGTGCAACCGCACCAACTGGGCGGGGTATGTGCTGTATCAGGCGGTGCTGGCGGTGTTTGGGCTGGCAATGCCCGTGCTGTACTTCACCGGGCTGGCGCACAGCCTGGTGGGCGCCGTGGTGCCCAGCATCCTGGCGGTGGCCACATTGGCGGGCATGGCCGTGTTCGGCGACCGGACGATCAAAAACGAATTCCGCCGGCGGCTGCATTTTTAACAATGGGAAGCTTGCTGCGGCAGCGCCCGCCGTGAATCTCTTTGCGCGGCCGGAACCGGCAGCCCCCGCCGTGAATCTCTTTGCGCAGCCGAAACCGGCAGCCCCCGCCGTGAATCTCCTTGCGCAGCCGAAACCGGCAGCCCCTGCCGTGCATCTCTTTGCGCAGCCGAAACCGGCAGCCCCCGCCGTGAATCTCTTTGCGCGGCTGGAACCGGCAGCGCCCGCCGTGAATCTTTTTGCGCGGCCGAAACCGGCAGCCCCTGCCGTGCATCTCTTTGCGCAGCTGAAACCGGCAGCGCACCGCGGCGGCAAAGGCCGGCCCGGCGCCGGGCCGAAAAAGGCCGGACATCGTTTTTTTCGCGTTTTGCGGGCAAAAAACGCTTGATTTTACAAAAGCGGCATAGTATAATATAAAAGCTATCCGTACGCCGGTGTGTCGGAATGGCAGACGATGCGGACTCAAAATCCGTTGGTGGCAACACCGTGTGGGTTCAAGTCCCACCACCGGCACCACGTCGGAATGGACTATGCTCCATTCAAAAAGCCCAGCCGCTTGGCTGGGCTTTTCTCATACCGCTCCGTCATTCCCCTTCTCCCCACAAAACTTTGCTGCGCAAACTTTCGCGGGGGCCCCGCCCTACGGGCCGAGGAGAAAAGCGGGTATCCATTTTATCACGCCAACTCGGCCTCTGAAACCGCTTGGGAAAGCCATTCCCGGGCGGTTTTGTTTTTGCAATAACACACTTTTGCCCGGATGCGGGACAAGGGGGAATGATCGGCACACAGGGCAGCACACAAGTAACATCGTAAATCGGCATAATGCCCAATTGTAAGCCCCGCTCTGATGGGGTATAATATCGAGTACAGGAAGGTGGAGCGGATGAACAACGAAGAATTGATTTTGCAGATGTTGGGCAAAATTTCGGACAAGTTAGAGGAACACGATAAGCACTTTGAATCTATTGACAATCAGTTTGAGTCTATTGACAATCGATTTGAATCTATTGATAATCGGTTTGAATCTATCGACAATCGGTTTGAATCCTTGGAACACCGGTTTGAATCTATCGACAATCGGTTTGAATCCTTGGAACACCGGTTTGAGTCTATCGACAATCGGTTTGAATCCTTGGAAACAGACGTGCGCCATACCCGCATGTTGATTGAAAAGCAAGAGCACAACGTGCAGCTTATCGCGGAACAGTACGGCGATATTTCCGCAAAGCTGGAGCGCGTGCGTGAGATCGACGAACTGCGCGACCGGGTACGGACACTGGAAACGGTCGTGCGTAATCATACGGTATCCATCAAGGAACTGCGCAAGGCGGAATAAAAGCACAAAGCGGGCAGCGTAAAAGCTGCCCGCTCTTTTTATGCCGTTTTCCCTCCTGCAGCATCCTGTTTTTGCGTGCGGTATGTCCATACGGGAAAAGCATCAGGGGCACAGCGTCAGCTGTTTCAAAGCCGGTTTCCTGATAGGCTCAAACGGGCAAGTCGGGCATTCCACCGAGCGGATGAAACAGGACAGTGCCGCACCCATGGAGGGCTGATGTAAAAAATACCCGCCGCAGTCGGCCACCCGTCCTCCGCTGGATGATGGGCAAAATCCACATCCGCACCGTCCCGGCGGGGAATGTCAAGCAGGGAAAGGAAACGTCCGCAGAAACAACAGATGGCGCCGTTGCCACCGTTATGGCCCTTAATCGGGTCATCCGACATGGCAACGACACCCGCCTTCCGCGGGGTTATTTTAAATGAAAAAGGGGCGTCTACACGCTAAGAGCCGCGCTTTCAGCGCGGTTGTCCGCAAGGGAGGCTTCGCACCGCTCCGACACGCGCCTGCGGGCGCAGTCTCCACCCCTTTTGGCGGCATTCGCCGCGTGGCTTGCACTTTGCTGCGCAAAGATGCATGGTTTTGCCACCGCCGGCTTTTTCCCCGGACGCTTCTTTCACTTCCTGGCCTTTTTCGACAGTCTGAAGCCCAGCCGGTTGGCCGGGCTTTTCTCATACCGCTCCGTCATTCCCCTTCTCCCCACAAAACTTTGCTGCGCAAACTTTCGCGGGGCCCCGCCCTGCGGGCTGATGCGGGAAGCGGGTATCCATTTTATCACGCCAACTCAAGACAAATTGACAAACCGCCGGGAGGTCATGGGAAATACCGCTCCGCTGTCCCCTGTACCCGCGCGGCGCCGCGGCGGGTGACAAAATTCGGAACACGTAGTATAATAGAAGAAAATTTTGGTAATTTTTGTCCTTAAATGTATAAGACTGTCGAATGTAGTCCCCCGGAGCGGCGCCTGCGTTCCGCATGCCCGCGGCGCGCTCTCACTCTTGGAGCATGGTGGTTATGATCAAGCAACATTTAAAGCAAAACGTATACGAAGCCTTTCTGGAACGGCTGAAATTCATTTTTGAGGAGTTCGACAATATCTATATCTCCTTCTCCGGCGGGAAGGACAGCGGCCTGCTGCTGAATCTGGTGCTGGATTACCGGGACCGCTGCTTCCCCCAAAAGGCGCTGGGCGTTTTTCATCAGGACTTCGAAGCGCAGTACACTGTGACGACGGAATACGTGGAACGCACCTTCGAGCGCATCAAGGGCCGTGTGGAGCCTTATTGGGTCTGCCTTCCCATGGCCACGCGCACCGCGCTCAGCAGCTACGAAATGTACTGGTACCCCTGGGACGACACCCGCCGGGACGCCTGGGTGCGGGAAATGCCGCAAAAGGAATACGTCGTCAACCTGGAAAACAACCCCATATCGACCTACCGCTACCGCATGCATCAGGAGGACCTTGCCAAACAGTTCGGCAGATGGTACCGCATTTCACACGGCGGCCGGAAAACCGTCTGTCTGCTGGGCATCCGGGCGGACGAATCCCTGCAGCGGTACAGCGGCTTTTTAAACAAGAAATTCGGCTACAAGGGCGAATGCTGGATCAGCAAGCAGTTCAAGGACGTCTGGTGCGCGTCGCCCCTGTACGACTGGTCCACCAGCGATATATGGCACGCCAATTACCGGTTCGGCTACGATTACAACCGCTTGTACGACCTGTACTACATGGCCGGGCTCAAACCCTCGCAGATGCGCGTGGCCTCGCCGTTCAATGACTATTCCAAGGATTCGCTCAACCTGTACCGCGTCATCGACCCCGAGGTCTGGACAAAGCTGGTGGGGCGCGTGCAGGGCGCGAATTTTGCCGCGATCTACGGCCACACCAAGGCGATGGGCTACCGGAACATCACGCTTCCCGAGGGGCACACATGGAAATCCTACACCCAATTCCTGCTGGACACACTGCCCGCCCGCCTGCGCAACAATTACGTCAAAAAATTCAGAACGTCCATCCAGTTCTGGCACGAAACGGGCGGCGGGCTGGACGAAGCCGTCATCCGTGAGCTGGAGGCCCACGGCTACCCCATCCTGCGGAACGGCGTCTCCAATTATACCCGCGACAAAAAGTCCCGCATCATTTTCACAGGCCCCATCCCCGACGATACGGACGACATCAAATCGTCAAAGGACATTCCCAGCTGGAAGCGGATGTGCTACTGCATTTTGAAAAACGACCACAACTGCCGCTTCATGGGCTTTGGCCTGACGCGCCAGCAGCAGCGGCGCATTGATATCATCCGCAAGAAATACAAAAGCGTGGAGGCGATGGAAAATGGCGTATAAAAGCCCGGTCTACCATGTCATTCCCGTACCCATCGAAAAGGTGCGGCCGAACACATACAACCCCAACGCCGTGGCCCCGCCCGAAATGCGCCTGCTGTACGAAAGCATCAGGGCGGACGGCTACACCATGCCCATCGTGTGCTATTACGCCAAAAGCCAGGACATTTATGTGATCGTGGACGGGTTCCACCGTTACCGGGTGATGCTGGAGCATCCCGACATCTACGAGCGCGAAGGCGGCGTGCTGCCGGTTTCGGTCATCGACAAGCCGCTGGACCAGCGGATGGCCAGCACCATCCGCCACAACCGGGCAAGGGGCAGCCACGACGTGGACCTGATGAGCAACATCGTCAAGGAGCTTCACGAGCTGGGCCGTTCCGACGCATGGATCGCGAAGCATCTCGGCATGGACCGGGACGAGATCCTGCGCCTCAAGCAGATCACCGGGCTGACGGCGCTTTTCAAGGACGTAAAGTTCGGGCAGGCATGGCAGCCCATGGACGAGGAAGACGGGGATGAAAGCGAAAACGGTGACGACGCGCTGCTGGGCTGAGGCCTCCCCCTCTGCCCCGACGCTTGTCGGGCTTAAATCGCCCTCCATTTCGCCTACGGCGAAACCGCGCTGGCCGGTCATCGGCCCCACTGGGGCCGATGTTTTGCCGTTCCCGTCACGGCTGCGCCGCGCCGGGGCCCCAACGGCAAAACCCCGGCGCTTGCTCCCGTTCGGTCGCATTTCGCTGCGCGAAACCGCGCGGCCGGTCATCGGCCCCACTGGGGCCAATGTTTTGCCGTTCCCGTCACGGCTGCGCCGCGCCGGGGCCCCAACGGCAAAACCCCGGCGCTTGCTCCCGTTCGGTCGCATTTCGCTGCGCGAAACCGCGCGGCCG
>Ga0129308_1000372_pt1 | contig 71062 bp, 85 predicted proteins | sample L827metagenome_FD_94440 | JGI IMG/M metagenome (GOLD analysis project Ga0129308, IMG submission 94440) | Ring-tailed lemur group fecal microbial communities from Wisconsin, USA - L827 metagenome | ecosystem: Host-associated > Mammals > Digestive system > Large intestine > Fecal | place: USA...
ACATACAAACCGGGAAAGCACTTCATAGGTGCTTTCCTGTATTTATTCCTCCTTAGCTCAGTCGGTAGAGCGCATGACTGTTAATCATGATGCCACTGGTTCAAGTCCAGTAGGGGGAGCCAATTACGCATAATCCGAACACTTTCGTTACTAAGAATGTGTTCGGATTTGTTATTTATTTATGATTTGGTGGTTGAGGTGATGCTAATGAAGGATTTCTATATGTTAAAGTTGATGATGAAGAATTGAAAAGTAGGCTGAGAAAGATAATTAACGGCACTATACCCTCCAATGCGGCAAATACGGAAATTTTGAAGTCGTATGGATTGTCCCTTTAAATGGATAAGGTATTTTCGGAAGTTTATGTAAAAGAAAGGTTGGATGTGCAATGAAACATTTGCGGAAATATTGATTTAAGAATATTGCTTACAACGCTGAAAACGGATAGTTGAGTTATGACATAACTGTATTTTTTGAAAATTTTAAATGGAAAGGACTTAAATAATGAAAACGGGACTTGTGCTTGAGGGCGGCGCGATGCGCGGAATGTATACGGCGGGAGTGCTTGATGTGTTCATGGAGCGAGGAGTGCGCTTCGACGGCTTAATAGGCGTTTCGGCGGGCGCGCTTTTCGGTGTGAATTATCTTTCCGGGCAAAATGGCAGAGTTATACGATATAACTGCCGTTTCAACACGGACAAAAGCTATATGGGTGTGGGCTGTTTTTTAAAGACTGGCAACTATTTCAACACCGAGTATGCCTATTACCGCGTTCCGCAGAAGCTTGACATCTTCGACGATGAAACCTATAAGTCGTCGGGCATTCCTTTTTATGCGGTAGTAACAAATGTTGAGACGGGCGAACCGGAGTATATGCAGGTGAAAAGCGTTATGGAACAGATGGAAACGCTTCGTGCTTCGGCGTCAATGCCGTTTGTCTCAAAGCCTGTTGAAATAAACGGGAAAATATATCTTGACGGCGGCGTTACCGACAGTATCCCTTTTGAGAAATTTTCGGAAATGGGTTATGAAAAGCAGGTCGTGATACTTACACGCGATATGAGCTACCGTAAAAAGCCGATGAACAGCGCGCTTATCTCGCTTTTTTATCGTAAATATCCAGATTTCCGCCGCCGCCTCAAAAACAGGCATATTGTCTACAATGAAAGTGTTCATAAGCTTGCGGAGCTTGAAAAAGCGGAAAAAGTGTTCGTTGTACGCCCCTCGGTGCCTATTGAAATAAGCCGAACAGAGCGCGAGCCTGAAAAGCTTAGGCAGGTTTACGCGCTTGGAAGAGCCGACGCGGAGAGAGAATTTGTGAAATTGGCAGAATATCTCAGCCGAGTAGAAAATGACAGTTGAATTTCACGATGGCGCGGTATACCGGCTGTTGAAATTCGCAGAGGTAATTTCGCAAGCGGACGGAAAGCGAGTCTTTTGTAAACACAGGGAGCGCGGCACATACGAGATTCCGGGCGGACATCGTGAAATCTGCGAGGAAATATTCGGAATGATCTATTATACGGATATTACGGCGTTTGAAATAGGACTGAACCGCGAAATTGAAAGCATTGGGCTGCTTGATGCCGCTTTCGCTGTGGACATATTCCCGGATTCAGCTGCTCATGATAAATGAATTTCTGCGGAGAAAAACGGAGGCTGACAAAAATGCAAATATGTGAATATTTTGTTCAATTTATTATTTACAGCGTTATGGGCTGGATATACGAAACGATTTTCTGTACCATAAAAAACAAAAAGTGGGAAAACCGAGGTTTTTTGTACGGTCCGCTTTGTCCGATATACGGCGCGGGAGCGACTATTCTTTCTGTAATAATGAGTTTGGTTGAGACGGAGCTTTCGTGGTGGCAGATATTTCTTCTTGGATATGTCGGAAGCGTTATTCTTGAATATGTTACTCACTGGGGGCTTGAAAAGCTGTTTCATGCAAAATGGTGGGATTACAGCAATATGCCTCTGAATATAAAGGGACGTGTATGCGTTCCCGCTTCGATAGGATTCGGGCTTGCATCAATACTTATTGCGTATGTTATTTTTCCGTTTGTTTCAATCCTTACGGGTTGGATGCCGCCGCTTCTTATGGAAACGGTCGCGCTTGTACTTATGGCGGTGCTTGCAGGAGACGCCGTGCTTACTGTTTCGGCTCTGACAGGCTTTGAGAGGGAGCTGCGCGCTATGGATAATGCGCTTAATCAGCACATGGAGGAGTTTGTTCAGTCTGTCGTGGAGCGGCAGGAGGATAGCGAGGAGGAACGGCGGCTGCGCATTGAAAAGCTGATAAACCGAATGGGCAGGGTGAGCATATCCGCGCTGAAGCGTGTTGATTCATTCACGCCTAAAACGGCAATTGAGAATGCTTCAAAGAATTTCAACGCACGTAAAAATCGCATCCTTGCCCTTATAAAAAAGCATCGCAAGTGAACAGGAGAAGTATATGGCTATCGAGAGAAAATGTCCCGTGGCAAAGAAGTGCAGCGGCTGTCAACTGTCCAATATGACCTATGAGCAGCAGCTTGAATGGAAACAGAAGGACGTTGAAAGGCTGCTCGTCGGTTTCGGGAAAGTAAACAGAATAATTCCGATGGAAAATCCGTACAATTACCGCAATAAGGTTCAGGCAGTGTTCCGCAGTGACCGCAGCGGCAGAATAATTTCCGGAGTATATCAGTCTTCTCGCAACGGCGTTGTGGGTGTTGACAGCTGCATGCTCAACGATCCGACCGCAGATAAAATAATCCTCGGAATCCGCGAGCTTATGCGTTCGTTCAAGCTCATGCCCTATGACGAAGGAACGGGGCGCGGTTTTTTGAAGCACGTTCTTGTGCGCGTCGCAAAAAACAGCGGTGAAGTGCTGGTGACGATTGTGGGAGGATCGCCGATGTTCCCGAAAAAAAGAGATTTTGTAAATGAGCTTGTAAAGCGGTTTCCTGAGATAACGACCGTGACTTTTTCTGTGAACAAATCGCCCGATATGATGACGCTCGGTGAAAAGAGCGAAACGCTTTTCGGCGATGGATATATAACCGACGAGCTTTGCGGAAAGCGTTTCAGAATCTCTCCGCACTCGTTTTATCAGGTTAATCCGATAATGACCGAAAAATTGTACGCTTACGCGATTAAAGCGGCAGCGCTGAATAAAAAAGAAACGCTTCTTGATGCGTACAGCGGTATCGGTACGATTGGGATAATTGCTTCGGATTATGCCGGGCAGGTTCAAGGAATCGAGTACAACGCCTCGGCTGTGCGCGATGCGGTGCGCAACTGTCAAGAGAACGGAATTACGAGGAACATTGCGTTTAACAAGGGCGATGCTGGCGAATATCTGCGGGAAAAGGCAAAAATCGGAACGCATTTTGACGCGGTGATAATGGACCCTGCGCGTGCGGGCGCGGACAGAAGGTTTCTTAATGCGCTTGTAAAAATTGCACCGAAACGTATCGTTTATATTTCCTGCAATCCCGCCGCGCTTGCGAGGGATCTGAAAATACTTGAAAAAAAGTATGGGGTAACGGATATTCAGCCGTTTGATATGTTCCCGCACACGAGGCATGTTGAGACGGTAGTATTGATGTCAAGGGTTGCGAAGTGAGATAGCGAAAAAGTGTAGAAAACATGGCATTTCCGCAAATCAGGCATATTTTTAGTTGATGCTAAAAATGGGGAAATCTCATAAAAATCTATGCTTGGTAACATATCCGTGTGGATAGTTGAGTGGACAATATGGAGATTGGGCGGGTTGTGTAGACAGGATAGATATTTCGTATATTGAGTTGATAAGAGGATTTTGTAGGCTAATTACTATACAGAGAAAATAGGCTCATGTTGATTAGGCAGTGGTGAGGAGGCGGATAAATTATGCAGAAAAAATCAAAAGTACATTTTATACCGCCGATACCGAAGCGGGAAAAACGTGTAGGGATTTACTGCCGTGTAAGTACAAGTAATGCAGAACAACTACAGAGTTTAACTGCGCAAGCATCTCATTTAACAAGGTTAGTAGCGGCTATGCCGCAATGGGTTTTAGCAGATATTTATATGGATATTGCCACTAGCAAAACAGGTTCTTCACGAAAAGAATTTAACCGGATGCTGGAAGATTGTCATTCAAATAAACTGGACATTATCCTTACAAAGAATATCAGCCGTTTTGGAAGAGATAGTGTTGAAATTTTAGATGCACTAAATCAAATAAAACAACTAGGCGTGAGAGTTATATTTGAGCAGGAAGAACTGGATACGGCAAAAACTGACAGCGACTTAATGATTTCTATTATTGAAGCACTTGCACAGGATGAAAATGAATCCCGTAGTGAAAACATAAAATGGGGCATTAAACAACGGGCGGCATCGGGAACTTCAAAACTTTACGATAGAAAGTGTTATGGCTATAAGCATGATGGAGATGGTAAGCTAGTTATCGATGAAGAAAAGGCTGAAAATGTTAAGCTGATATTTGATTTGTATCTTGGTGGACAAAGTGTTCTGGGTATTATCAAGGAACTTGAGAAAAGAAAAATTCTTTCTCCAACTGGTAAAGAGAAATGGTGTAAAAGAACAATTGATGTTATGCTGAGTAATGAAAAGTACACTGGTGATGTCCGGCTTTTGAAATCTAATAAGAGTGATGTTCATTATCTGTCATCGGACAACAATCCTGCGATAATTTCTAATGAGATTTTTGAGGCTGTACAGATTGAGAAAGGACGGAGAAGTAATATGGTGAAAGATGAGAATGGATGGCAGAGAAAAAATGAGAAATATAGTTCAAAAAAGAAAATCGAAAACAAATAGCATTTGAAGATATAAACGAAAAAATAATAACTAAAATGAGGTGATTTTTTGCAATCAAATAATAGTGAGTTATATAGGCGTCATATTTCAACACATTCCGAACGTTCAGCTGAAGATCGTGCAGCAGTTTCAACTTTAGAAACATTTTTGACTTCAGATGGAAAAATTAATACAAATTTCTCTTGTGATGATAAGTGGCCAAATCATGATGGTACATTTGAGTTTGTTTCGGAACCCGAAATATCTAGATGTCCAGAACAGAACTTTATAGTTCAGATAAAAGGAACACATAATTATAAAGAAGTTGATGGAATTATTTCGTATAACTTGACAAGTTTAGCATTTCCGGCTTTTATAGCTAGTGAAGTAACTGCAGATCCAGGAATTTTATTTATTGTTTTAAATCCGGATGTCAGAGGCAAGAAACGTGTTTTTTGGAAATATTTATCCCCTAGGTTTATCCAATCTATAGACTTTGGAAAAAATAGTACTACAATTAAACTCAGTTCTGAAGATGAGATAGAAGATACAGATGAAAGCGTTAATATGTTCTGTCATAAACTTGAAAAAATTATCGATATTCATTTGTTCCTGAGTAAATTAGATAAGGATAATCTCAGAAAAGAGGATGCTGTAAAAATTATTGAAACTAGATGTGAGGATATATCGCTAGAAATTGATAGAATTAGTGACGGTAACAAATCTCGCGACTATATATCTAGAAGAATTGTGAATGGATTATATGATTTGTGTTATGCTGTTTTAGTTTTAAATGCAATAAATATGGGATATATGAATGTCAATGAAAGATTGGCATGGGAGTTATCCAAATTTAATATTGAAACTAAATATTTGAGTAACTTTTTGAAAGGTCTTAAATATATTGGATCAAGAATTCCAGAAGAAGGTCAATCAGAAAGGTTGATGCTGAAATACTACAACTATCTTTGGGAAATTAGAAGGTTCTTAAAAACTAATTTCAATATTGTTGTATTGAGAAATCTGGAAATATTTCCTTTGAATACGGATACTCTTGATGTAGAGTATTATGAAATGGTAGCTTCAAGCATTTGTGCAATTGATTTATCACCAAAAGCACCGAGGACTTCCAGATATTATATTCAAAAAAAGACTCCTTTCTTTGTCAATGGGGAAAGATATTTTGAAATCACATTACAGCTCGCCGAATTGTATGCAACGAAATTTAATCGTATAACTGTATATAGCAAGCAAAATATATCAACTAATTACTCAATACAAATTGCATATGCCGATGCAGAAATTAACCTTTGGGGCGCAAAAAGTAAAATTAAAGTAGTAACGAATTGGAAGGTGTCTATTGACCCTGCATGTTTAAATAAGTTAGGTAAAATTTTGAAAATGGATATTAAATTAAACAAGAACTATGGCGAGTACAACGCATTGATGAGTTTTCTCACTGTGACAGGTATGAATCTGTTTGATTTAATTAACTTACATGAAGACAATTTTCAAAATGCTTTGAATCAAATTTATGGAAAGACAAACACTGATGATTTTAAAAAGGTGTTAATTAAATTGCGAAGAGATTATTCTCTATCTTCAAACAAAAACGGAAAGTACACCGTACGATACATATTATTAAATCTGAGGGAAGAAACATTAGAATCCGTACTGCCTAATGCATATGATAAGCATTGTCTTTCTGATGATCTTTATATTACGAGCAGATGTTATCCATTTGAGAAAAAACCTTTTATTTCAAATTTGGCTGGAAGAAAAACCAGTAAAGGTAATATAAAAGATATTCTTGAAATAACAAATGGCTCTTCGGAGTTTAATATAGTACGTCCTTATTTAACAATGGAAAGTATGATACGTGAAACGGGGGAATTGTACTTTGACGTTGATTCGGTAGCAAGCCGGGAGGAGATAAAAAAGTACAATTCTAGTTTGGATCAGTGGGAGTGTAGTAACGGCTTTAGGATAAATGAAGAAAGTGGTCTTTTATCTATTGACTCCTATGAAAGCGTAACTATATTTATACTTAATAAATTGTTAAAACTATCAAAAATAAGCAATAAAGGACAAAAGGAGGCCAATCTACGATATCTTAGACAATGTAATATAAATTTTGAAGATCCATTAAAGAAGGTTGCTTTACAAAAGCTATTTGTAAATTCTCAAGTAATGCTCATTTACGGAGCAGCTGGTACGGGAAAGACTACATTGATTAATTATATTTCGAACATGATGAATCAGTCTAAGAAACTATTTCTTACGAAAACGCATACTGCTTTGCAGAATTTGAAAAGACGTATAGAAAATCCGGGACTTGATTCTGATTTTATAAGTATTGATAGCTTTACAAAGAGAATTAGACTTACGGATTATGACATAGTTTTTGTTGACGAATGTAGTACTATAGACAATAGAACCATGAAAGGATTACTTGAAAAAATTGGTGAAAGTACCTTACTTGTTTTGGCTGGAGATATTTATCAAATTGAGTCTATTGATTTTGGTAATTGGTTTTATTATGCCAAGGATATTATTAAAACGGATGGTGCCAATATTGAACTTTTAAACACTTGGAGAACAGAAAAAATAGAGTTAAAAAGTTTATGGGATGGAGTTAGAAAAATTGAACCGATTATTACTGAAAAGTTAGCAATGGATGGACCATTTTCTGCTGATATAGGAGAAGAGATATTCATACCGCAGGATGAAGATGAGATTGTACTGTGCTTAAACTATGATGGAAAATTTGGTTTAAATAACATGAACCTTTATTTTCAAAATGCTAATACTAAAAGCGAAGCATACACATGGTCTGATTGGACATTCAAAGTTGGAGATCCTGTGATTTTTCTCGATACCAAGCGCTCTTCTTTGTTGTATAATAATTTAAAAGGGAGAATCGTAGACATTTTGAAAAAAGATGCATCGATATCATTTACGCTTGATATAGACACTATCTTAACAGAGCGGCAATGCAGAAATGAGAGTTTTGAATTTGTTGATGTGACAGATTCTGGAACACGGATACGTTTAGAAGTGATTGCAGGTGATGATGAATCGGCAGTAGATGAAGAACGAATCAAGACAATTATTCCGTTTCAAATCGCATATGCCGTTTCTATTCATAAGGCTCAGGGGTTGGAGTATAATTCTGTAAAGATAATTATTCCTTCTTATAATGCAGAAAAAATATCACATTCTATTTTTTACACCGCAATAACCCGTGCAAAAGAGAAACTTAAAATATTTTGGAGTGCGGAAACAATGAAGGATATTATAGAAAGTTTTGATAAAGAAAAAGTTGGGCGGCGTACACTTGATTTAATAGAGAGGAAACTGAAAGAATGAAATAGCCTAATCAAAATCATATGAGATTGAAAAGGTAGAATGGTCATAAAATACCAAAAAGAACGCGGGTTTTACAGATGGTGGACTTATTTGGTTATAGCCTAACTATCACATGTTGAGTGCGTAGTATTGATGTCACGGGTTGAGAAATAGGCGGCTGAAAAAGTGTAGAAAACAAGGGGGTTCCGGGAGTTGGGACTGTTTGGATGGCGGTTCCGGTTCCCGGATTTTTTGTGTTTCATAAGAGCGTGGAAATTGGTCTACTGTGAAAAATAACGGAGGGTTGAGTGTACGAGTTAGATATTGGTAGGGTTGTGGAGACAGGATTGTTAAAATGATGTTGAGTTGACAAGATGATTATAGATACGAAAAATGCACGTTGTTCCGGCGGTGGAATCAACGTGCATTTTACATTGTTTTCATCAAGTCAAGGAGGAGCCGTTTCTGCTCGTCCGTCAGGGTACTCCATGTTGAAATGAGAATTTGCTGTTCCTCGGTCATCTGCGATTCTTCACTTTCCGTAAAAAACTGCGCCAGTGTGATACCAAAGGCACGGCACACCGCCTCTAAGGTTGGCAGCGTCGGAGCATTATTTCTATTGAACATATTTGTGACGGTGGAATGGGAGAGGTTTGCCTCCTTCGCCAGTCGATAGTCTGTCCAGCTACGCTCTGCCATCAATTCTTTAATCCGTTTCTGTGTATCCATAAAACACCTGCCCTTCTGCTTGTACTGTATCTATTCTAAGCCCCAAAATGGTGGTATAATAGTCATAATCAGTAGACTTGACATTTCCCAAAAGGGACTTATACAGTAATAGCATGGTAGGCAATCGGGAATGCTATTCATATTTGAGGAGACAGATTTTATGGCAGAACATTTATTTGAGCGATTGGCTCGTGAGCGTGGAATTACAGTAGAGGAAATGAGGACAATTATCTCGGCACGGATAGAACGAGGATGGAACGACTCTGACCCGGAGAAACGGGCGCAGTGGAGGAAAATCCCCTGCACCGGGGAAATCCCAACGCCGGATGAGTGGCTGAAATATGTAGTTGAAAAGTTGGAGGCAGAAGGAAAAGAGGATTTATTACGTTGGTATCTAAGCCTTTAGAAACAGTTTACAAGTTTATACTAAAAAATTTATAAGTCGCCTCTTGACAAATGAGAAGAAAATGAATATACTATAATTAGTCTGAAACGGGACGGTTAGAAAAAATGACTTATAGGAGGCAAAACTATGAACATGGATATTCGGGGACAGATTTCACAGTATTGTGGTCTTTTGCATGAGTGGAACGCAGCGTATGAAGAATATGCAAAATCTGTTGGATTTTCTTATACCAGCCTTTCCATTTTGAGTGCGATTTACGGGAAACCGAACTGTACCCAGAAGGAACTTGCGGAAAGCTGTTTCTTACCGAAGCAGACGGTCAATGCCGTCATTACTTCTTTCCTGAAAAGCGGGTGGGTGAAGTTAGAAGAAATGCCGGAGGATCGCCGAAATAAGACAGTGAATTTCACGGAAGAAGGGCTGGCGAAGGCGGCGGAAATCATGGCGAAGGTTCGGGAAAGCGAGAATACGGCAATGAGCAAACTGACAGAGGAACAGCGGGAAACATTGCTTGACCTTACCAGAACCTATATTCTTAGCTGCAAGGAGGCTATGAAAAACGGGTAATCCGTTTTTATAAACAAATAGTCCCAAAATGGATAATACAAAAACATTACTCAAAAAAGGAGGTCTATCATGGAGAATTTTGAATATCAGGCAGGCACGAAGGTGCTGTTTGGAAAAGGACAGATTGAAAATCTGCCGTCCGTTGTGAAAAAGTATGGTACAAAGGTGCTGTTATGCTATGGCAGCGGCTCCATTAAAAAGTCAGGAATCTATGGAGAAATCCAGAAACTGCTTGACGGTTGTGACTCATATGAGGTGGCGGGAATCGCGCCAAACCCGAAAATCGAAAGCGTCCGGGAGGGTGTGAGGATTTGCAGGGAGCATAATGTGGATGTGGTGCTTGCCGTTGGCGGCGGCAGCGTGATTGACTGTGCGAAGGTGATTTCTGCGGCTGTGTTCTATGACGGAGAGCCGTGGGAAATGATTAAGAGCGCTGCGCTGACGGAAAAGACGCTGCCGCTGATTACCGTACTGACGCTGGCAGCTACGGGGAGCGAATACGATGCAGGAGCTGTCATTTCTAACCAGACGACGAAGGAAAAGCTGGGATATGACAGCGAACTGATACGGCCAAAGGTTTCTATTCTTGATCCGTCCTATACGTTTTCGGTTTCGGAAAAGCAGACAGCGGCGGGGGCGGCAGATATAATTTCTCACCTTTTGGAACAGTATTTTGCACCACAGAACACGTTCCTTGCAGACCAGCTTCTTATTGCGGCGTTAAAGACGGCAATCCACTATGCGCCGGTAGCGGTTAAAGAGCCGGAAAATTATGAGGCACGCGGACAGCTTATGTGGCTTTCTTCCCTTGCCTGCAACGGTATCTTTGCAACCGGATGTCAGTATGGCGGTTGGAGCTGTCATGGGATTGAGCATGAATTAAGCGCCTTTTACGACGTGACGCACGGCGTCGGACTGGCAATCATTACGCCGCGCTGGATGCGCTATGTACTGAATGAAAATACCGTTTCCCGCTTTGCCCGATACGGAATCGACGTATGGGGAATTGATGAAACGCTTGACCCCTTTGAAATTGCTGACCGGGCGATTGACGCTACCGGAAACTTCTTTATGACTTTGGGGATTCCGATGTCGCTGACGGATCTGGGAATCGGTACAGAACATTTCGATGAAATGGCGGCTCATGCGGTGGATGCAAACTGGCTCTCGTATGCCTATGTACCGCTCACAAAAGACGATGTGAAAGAAATTTTGAATATGTGTTTTTCATTATAAAAAATAATGTCAGAAATACTTGTTGCTTATTTTTCAGCCAGCGGTGTGACCGCGAATGCAGCGAAAAAACTTGCGGAGGCTGCCGGGGCAGATCTGTACGAGATCAAGCCGGAGGTTCCCTATCAGGAGAAGGACTTAAACTGGATGAATCCCCTTGCCAGAAGCACCAAAGAAATGAAAGGAAAGCTGCCCTATCCGGCGTTGGCAGATTACAATGCGGATATTGAGGGACATTCCCTGATTCTGCTTGGCTTTCCGATTTGGTGGTATGTAGCACCGACCATCATCAATCGTTTCCTGGAGAGCTATGATTTTTCCGGAAAGAAAATCGTACTCTTTGCCACCTCCGGGGGCAGCGGATTCGGAAAGACGGTAGCAAAGCTGCGCGGCAGTATGAAAGGCGATGCAGAAATTATGGAAGGAAAGCTGTTAAACGGCGGTCTTTCCAAAGCAGAACTGACAGCTTGGGTAGACAGTATCAGATAACATTACTTGAAAAACAGGAGGTAACAGCATGAACAGAGTGGCACTTATAACCGGTTCCAGCAGAGGCATGGGAAAAGCAGAAGCGTATGAGTTTGCTTCAAGAGGATATGACATCATCATAAACTATGTCGCAAGCAGAGAAAAGGCGGAACTGATACAAAAAGAAATCACGGAGAAGTATGGCGTAAAGGCTGTGGCGATTCAGGCGGATCTGTCCAAAGAAGCGTCGGTGCGGAATCTCGCAGAGGAGGCGCTGAGAATTTTCGGAAAGGTGGATGTACTTATAAACAATGCAGGAATCGCTCTTTACAGCGATTTCAAAGAGAAGCGGCTTGCGGATTGGGAGCAATCCATGCAGGTAAATCTTTACGCTCCGTTTCTGCTTACTCAGATTTTAGCGCCGGTTATGGCGGAAAACAAGTATGGGAAAATTGTCAACATCGCAACCATTGATGTCATGACAACCTATAATGCGGAGAGCGCGGAATACGATGCGTCAAAGGCGGCCTTGATCAGCCTCACAAAGACTTCCTCTTTGCAGTATCAGCCGTATGTAAATGTAAACTGTGTCTGTCCCGGTTGGGTGGAAACCGATATGAATAAGGAACTGCCGAAAGATATTCTGGATTATCAGGCGTCCAAGACATGTAAGGGCCGGATGGCGAAGCCGGAGGAAGTGGCGAAACTGGTAGCTTTTCTTGCCAGCGACGATGCGGAATTTATTGACGGTGAGATTATCAAAATTGATGGCGGATATAAGTTGATGTAGGTAAACGGAAAATAGGAGGATTTTGACATGGCACAGAAAAAAGTAACAGATGGCCGGGATTATCTCGGAGAGTTTGCACCTCAGTTTGCGGCGCTCAATGATGATGTTTTATTCGGACAGGTATGGAGCCGTGAGAGCCAGCTTGCGCCCCGTGACAGGAGCCTGATTACCGTTGCAGCCCTGATGGGTGCGGGAATTACCGATACGTCTATGAGAGGTCATTTGCAGAAGGCAAAAGAAAACGGAATTACCAAAGACGAGATTGTGGAGGTTATCACACAGTTGGCGTTTTATACCGGCTGGCCGAAGGGATGGGCGGTATTTGCACAGGCGATGGAGGTTTACAAAGACGATAAGGACGGAGATGCGAAATGAAAAGAAAATATGCTGCCGGATGCCTGATGGTATCCCTTGCCCTTTTCCTGACGGCTTGCGCGGGAAATGGGAACACGGTAAATAATACTCCTTCGGAGAGCAGCGAACAGACGGTTACGGCGGAATCTTCGGTTGAAAATACAGAAAGCAGACCGGAGCAGGCACAGATCAGTATGGTGCGGGTAAACGGCGGAAATTATCAGATGGGAAGCCCGGAAACAGAGGCGGATCGTGTGGAGGACGAGGTACAGCATACGGTTACAGTCAGCGATTTTTATCTGGGCGAGTATGAAGTGACGCAGGCACAGTACGAGGCTGTTATGGGCGAGAATCCCAGCAGCAACGAAGGAGCAGACAACCCGGTGGAAAATGTGAGCTGGTTTCAGGCGGTTGAGTTTTGCAACCGTTTGAGCGAGCAGGAAGGGCTGACACCGGCTTATACGATTGACGGAGATACCTATACATGGAACCATGACGCAAACGGCTATCGTTTGCCGACAGAAGCCGAGTGGGAATATGCCGCACGCAGCGGAACGGAAACCACATACAGCACTGGCGATACGATCAGCAATGAACAGGCTACTTTTGGCGGCGTAAAAACTACAGTTGTCGGCAGCCATCCGGCAAATGCCTTTGGATTATATGATATGCACGGAAATGTGTTTGAATGGTGTTGGGATTTCTACGGCCCATATCCCACAGAGGAACAGACAGACCCCGCAGGCGCAGAGGAAGGCGAAAGCCGGATTTTGCGCGGAGGAAGCTGCGCAGATCAGCCGCAGCATCTCCGCTCTGCCCTCAGCGTCTATTATGCGCCGACAACAGAATACTATGACGTAGGATTTCGTGTGGCGCGTTCCGCAGAATAGGAGGAAAACAACGATGGAGGAAAAAATCATTTTTGGAAAGGGACAGCCCCTTTCAGAAGAAGCAAAACAGCATTTTACAGGTAATTGCTATGTAAATGATATGGTGCCGTTTGAAAGCCCTTATAACGTCATTGTCAGCAATGTGACCTTTGAACCGGGGAGCCGCAATCACTGGCATATTCACCCGGCAGGCCAGATTCTTCTGGTAACAGGAGGCCAGGGCTGGTATCAGGAATATGGAAAACCGGCCCGCGCCCTGAAAGCCGGGGACGTGGTTCAGATTCCCGGAGGGGTGAAGCACTGGCACGGAGCTGCAAAGGATTCCGGTTTTGTCCATCTTGCGGTGGAACCGGATATTGCCGCCGGTCCTCCCAAGTGGCTGGAGGAAGTGTCAGAGAAAGATTATCAAACGCTGGAATGGAGGGAAAACGCATGAAGAAGGCGCTCATGCTGATATTGGCGGCCGGGATGTCAGCTCTATTACTCTCGGCCTGCGGCAATTCTAATTCCGCACAGCCAGAAAATCAAACAGATACAACACCACAGACTTCGCAAAGCACAGTTACGGACGAAAATCATGCAGCGGCTTCGGACAGCAGGATACTGGTAGCCTATTTCACCCATGAGGGAAATAATGTTTTTGACGGGGATTCCACTGACGTAGACGCAATCACTTCGGCATCCGTACAGAGGGATGGAGATTCCTTTCCCCCGCAGGTTATCGACGGTGTACATAAGGGCAACACGCAGATCATTGCCGATTATATTACGGAAATTACCGGAGGGGATTCTTTTGCTATTCAGGTAGTGGATGAAGCAAAATATCCGGTAGACGGCTACGACACGTTGGATGCGGCGCAGGTGGAACGGTCTGAAAATGCCAGACCGGAGCTTGCGGCCCATGTGGAAAATATGGATGACTACGATGTGATTTATTTAGGCTTTCCGAACTGGTGGGGAACCATGCCTATGCCGGTATTTACTTTCTTAGAGGAATATGATTTCTCCGGCAAGACGATTATCCCATTCTGTACCCATGACGGGAGCGGGCTTGGCAGCAGCCGGAGGGATATTGAATCTCTCTGCCCGGATGCAACGGTTCTGGACGGACTTGCCATCCGGTACAGCGATGTGCAGGAGGCACGAAGCGATGTGGAGAATTGGATTGACGGAATGAATTAGCAAAGAGGGTAAGCAATGAAACCAAAAGCAATCTTAAAAATAGTGGTTGATATTATCATGCTTCTGCTGCTTCTGGCATTGATGGCGTCATGGATGGTTGGGGAAGAAACGCACGAGTGGGCTGGCGTCTGCATGGGTGTACTGTTCCTTATGCACCTTATGTTGAATATCCGTTGGTGGCGTGGGATTTTCAAAGGAAAATATACCGCTTTCCGTATTGTTCAGACTGCCATCAATGTCCTGCTTTTGGTCGCTATGGTTTTACAGATGGCAAGCGGGATTGTGATGTCACGTTATATATTCCGTGGGCTTTCTGCGGCGGGCGGCATGATGTGGGCGCGGACGGTTCACCACACAGGGGCTTATTGGAGCTTTGTGCTGATTTCCCTGCATCTTGGTATGCACTGGAATATGGTTATGAACAGGATAAAAAGGGCGGTTCAGGTGCAGGGAGATTCCAGAGGGCGGACGATTGCCCTTCGGATCGCCGCTGCGGGGATTTCCCTTTGCGGTATTGCAGCATTTTTACAAAGAGATTTTGCCGCTTACCTGTTTATGCGGCAGATGTTTACTTACTTTGACGACAGGGAGCCGCTATATCAGTTTTTTATATCCTACCTTGCAATTATGGGGCTTTTTACCGTAATCGGCCATTATGCCGCCGTCTATCTCCGCAGCCGCGCAGGGAAAAAACGGAGGGACAAGAACGATGAAGCATAGAAAAAAAGTGATAAGTATTTTCGTGCTGGTTGCGGTAGTTGTCGTTCTGCTGTACGGTATTATGGGCGGAAAGGCGGGAGAACCCGGTGAGCTACGCCATGCGTCCACAGAGGAAAACAGCCGCGTTCTGATTGTGTACTACTCTTATACCGGCACAACAGAGCGTGTGGCTGAAAAGATACAGGAAATGACGCATGGAGATTTATATGACGTGCAGCCAGCCAGAACCTATTCAGGAGATTCCAATCTTGCTACCGCAAGACTTATGTGGGAGCGGTTCACACATAATATGCCGGAGCTTTCCGGGGAACTTCCCGATCTGTCCGACTATGACACGATTCTGATTGGAACGCCTGTCTGGAACAATGACATCGCCAATCCGGTTATGAGTTATCTGGAGCAGAACGATTTTGAAGGAAAGACCGTCGCCCCATTCTGGACGTATGCGGGCAGTGCGGGAAATACGGCAGACAATTTTGTGGAATTGGCAGAGAGCGCAGTCCATGCAGAAGGGTTAGGATTATCGGGAGCCGCAGGCTATTCCGATGAACAGCTTGAAGTGCGGCTGTCAGACTGGCTGGAAAAATTTATGGTATCTCCATAGAAAAGAGGCTGTGATGGAGGAAAAGAAAGAATACGATATGGGAGAAAACGAAATATGGAGTCGAGAATTGAAATTGAACATCCTATCAGTTTCCGCTGGCTGATTGCCTTTGCCCTGCCGACCATCATCTCGGCTATTTTCATGAATGTCTATTCGGCGGTGGACGGCGTGTTTGTGGCAAGGTTTGTGAATACAGACGCACTTTCAGCAATCAACATTACCCTGCCGATTACTTATCTGATCACAGCAATCGGTATGATGTTCGGAAGCGGCGGAAACGCACTGGTTGCAAGGAAGATTGGAGAAGGAAAGGAACGGGAGGCAAAAGAGGATTTTTCACTGCTGATCGTGGTAGCTTTTCTTTCAAGCATCCTTCTGGCGATCCTGTTCTTTGTTTTTTTAAGGCCGATATGCAGGCTTTTGGGTTCGGACGATACGCTGCTTCCCTACTGTGTAGAATATATGCTGCCGATTTTTGCGGTAATTCCCTTTACTGTTTTCGGAAGTATGTTTCAGATGAGCTACATCACAGTCGGAAAAGCGAAATTGGGATTAGGTCTGTCTGTTCTTGGCGGTGTTTTGAACATTGTGCTGGACTGGCTGTTTGTGGCAGTATTCCGCTGGGGATTGACTGGCGCTTCGGTTGCAACAAGTATCGGGTATTCGGTTCCCTCTGTTATAGGGCTAATCTTCTTTGCAGTCGGAAGGAAGAAGATTCTTTACATTGTAAAACCGAAATGGCGGGCAAAAACGCTGATAAAAAGCTGTACTAACGGAGCTTCCGAGATGGTAAGCGTTCTGGCCTTTTCCGTTGTGACGATTCTGTTCAATCATATCCTGATGGGGCTGGCAGGTTCTGACGGTGTGGCGGCGCTGAGCATTATCTGGTACGCGCAAGGACTGTTCGGAGGTCTGTTCCGCGGATATATTACGGGAATTTCCTCAGTTGTCAGCTATAACTTCGGGCGGGCAGATAAGGAACGGCTCTCCAAGCTGTTTTCCATCAGTGTAAAAACGATTGGCGTGGCTGCGTTGGTTGTGACAGTTGGGAGTTTTCTGTTTGGAGCAAATGTGGTGTCCGTATTCTCCCGCGACAATCAGACAGTGCAGGAAATCGCACTGCATGGATTCTACATCGTGGCGGTTAGCTTTCTGATGATGGCATATAATGTATTTTCTTCCGGCTGGTTCACAGCGCTCAACGACGGCAGGACATCGGCAATCCTGTCTTTCAGCAGAACGATTGTATTTCTGGTTCTCCCGGTACTGCTCCTGCCCCGGATTTTCGGTATCAACGGCGTGTGGCTGTCCATGAGCGCGGGAGAAGCCATGAGTCTTATGATGGCAATATATTATTTCTTAAAATATAAGAAAATATGGACAAAGGAGTGTGCATGATGATTTATAAGAAATTCAAAGATATTGAACTGTCTACATTAGGAATGGGAAATATGCGGCTGCCTACCGTGAATGATGTGCCTCATGGGGAAATTGATTATGAGCGGGCACAGGAAATCATTGATTATGCCATGCGCCACGGTATCAATTACTATGATACTGCCTACACCTATCCCGGTTCGGAAAAGTTTTTGGGGCAGGCCATGAAAAAATACCCCCGCGACAGCTATCATCTGGCGACAAAATACTGGATTGACGCTAATCCGGATTATGCGGCTGTATTCGAGGAACAGCTTGCCACGCTGCAGACAGACTATATCGACTTTTACTTGCTTCACAGCATTATGGAGGGCTTTGGAACCGTGGATCAGTACGTCGCCTCCGGTTGTATTGAGTATTTTCAGGAGCAGAAACGGAACGGCAGGATTAAGTATCTCGGCTTTTCCTCCCATGCCCTGCCGGAAAGTCTGGCGCGGATGGCGGATTATGCGGACTGGGATTTTGCACAGATTCAGCTTAACTACCTCGATTGGGCCTGCGGGACGACAAAAGAGGAATACGAGATTTTGACCGAGAGAAATATCCCGATCATGGTCATGGAGCCGATTCGCGGCGGACGCCTGGCAACGCTGCCGGAGCCGTTTGCAGAGAAACTTCATGCGGCGAATCCTGAATGGAATCTTCCGTCCTGGGCGCTGCGGTTTGTCCGCAGGCTTCCAAATGTGCAGGTGGTTTTGAGCGGAATGTCCGCGATGGAGCAGATCAGGGAAAATGTGGCGACCTTTTCCGATGGAACGCCGATGACAGAGGAACAGGCGGAGCTTGTTTTACAGGTTGCCCGCGATTTCCGCAGCAGTATTTCCGTAGCCTGTACCGGATGCGCGTACTGCGTCACGGAATGTCCGAAAAAGCTGGAGATTCCCAAATTCATGGAGCTTTACAACCATTTGAAATATGTGGGGTATCTTACGCCGCCGGAGATTGACGAGATGCCGGAGGATGCAAAACCGCATAATTGTATTGGTTGTGCGAAATGTACCCACCATTGTCCGCAAGGGCTACCGATTCCTGCTGTGATGAAAGAACTGAAAAGCTGGGAAGGAAGAAATTCGGCATGGTAAAGATGTTATAGGATATAGAAAAAGATAGCTTTTGCAAGAAACTGATAACTAAGAAACCTGAACTACAAGGCAAGCGGTATCTTGCCACCGGAGAGGTCAATCTGCCTTGTGTGGATTGGCCTTTTCGCTTTGCCCTGTCGAAAACTGTCGGGAAAAGAAAATAAAATTTTTGAATTTTTTCCGTGAACCTTTCCGGTTTGCCTGTGCGAGATGTGTTCTATATAAGCGAGGAGGCAAAAAAGACACAGCCCGATATTTGCAGAGAGGAGGGATGAGCGATGGCACCCTCCAATAAAGTGAATTGCCTTAAATTTGCAAAATTTTGCTTTGAGGTAATCAAAAACGAATGCAAAAATATCAAGCGGGCGGCAGGAAGCCGGAAAGACCACAAAGCCACGGGTGAGGAGCCGGTGGAATATCTGCTTGAATTACTGACGCAAGAGGACGCATACCCGGTGGAAGATTTGGTTCTGACCGTGGATGGCAAGTCCTGTGCGGTAGAAAGCGAAACATTATTTGAAGCACTGAAATCCCTGCCGGATAATCAGAGGGAAGTCATCCTTTACGACTTCTGACTGGAACTGAAGGACAGGGAAATCGCGGAAAGACTGGAGGTTACGGTACGCACGGTGTATAACCTCAGACAGCGTGCGTTCAAAAAGATTAGAACATATTATGAATTACATGGACGAGGGCGTGATCCGTGAGCTGAATGACGATTTAATCACAAGAGCAGTGAATGGAGAAGAAAAGGCGCTGGAGCGAATTCTTGAGATTTTCGATCCGTATATTACCGCATTATCGTCCTTTGACCGGGTGTTACCGGGAGGAAAGATCGTGCGGGAGCTTGACGAAGATATGAAAATCCAGATACAGATGAAGCTAGTATACGCAATACAAAATAAATGGGAGAGATAACGATGATATTATTGACTGATTTGTTCGCATCGGCCTATGTCCCGTGCTGGTATCTCCAGCTTGACGAACTGGCAAAGCTGGCTCTGCCGGAGCCGTGGCGGTTTAAGGACACGGACTATGTCACGAAGAATACGGACACGCCGATTTTGGAACGGTACATACATTCAATCTATAAAAAGCAAGTGATTGATTACAACAACGAGAGGAATCCAGAACGGGCAGCGCAGTTCTTCCATGTGGAGAATGAACACGCCTGTTTCCATACCGGCCTTTACACCCGCAGGTACAAACCGATTTATGCCTGCTTTGACCGGAATAAAAAGAGGGATTCCACACTGGACTGGCATTTTAAAGGATTTTTTGATGAGATGGCTCCGTGGCTGAAGTACATCTCTCCTCTGCCGGACAAGCCACGCTACTATATGACGCGGTATGGCGTCAATTATAACCCGGAGTGGCCGATACGGGTAAATGTAGACCACATTTTGGGCGATGCGGAGAATTTCTCCCGTCTGCCCGCCGAACTCCAAAGCGCAAGAAACCTGCCCCTGCTTCTTGAAACGGCAGTAGAGCTTGCGCGGCGGAGGGCGGTTGTCGAACCGGGCATTGTGGTGCCGCAGGGCTACCAGGGCCGGGTGCAGTATCTCCTGCCGATCTGTCTGACTGATATGGAGAAGCCTGACCTTGCTATGACCCTCACCATCATGGACGGGTATTACCTCGGTAACACCTGCCTCACTTTGGAGATGGCGTACTTAAACGCCCGCCTGCTGGCAAGGCCAACGACGCCCTGGCTGTCGGAGCTTGTCATGTAAGGCACAAAAAATCATAGCAGGTCGTGTATGTTCCCTCGCCGGACAGCGGCGGGATCAGGAAGGAGCGTATATGGATGCGCAGGAAGAAGGAGGAACATAACGATGAGATAAAGAAAAATATGCGTCCCGTCCGCTGCCCGGAATGCGGCGGTCGGATGATGGATGCGGGGATAGATACCAATGTACAGTTTTATACCCCGGAGAAGGACCGGTATCCTGATTTTATTATCAAGTGCAGGCACTGCGGTGCGGAGATTGGGGTAATGAAAACTGAATAAGTCACGCCGAATGTTCCGGGCGAAAGGCCCGGAACTTACCGGATAGCTGCGGTAATACTACAGTTTCCATAAGAATGTATATGGAAGCGGGCAACGGACAGCGAAGCCGGGAAAACGGCGGCGCGTTTGTTTTGAGCATGATGCACGGCGGGGAGATTTCATTCTGAAAAAAACGGTCAAACCGCCACGAGACCGTCTGAAATAAGGCGGAGACGACATTGAGCCTGACAAGCGGCACTTTTGTGCTGCTTGTCAGGCTCTTTTTTCGTTTACGGCGGCATGAAGCGCCGCTTGCTGGGCTCCGAAAGGAGAACAGCAAAATGAAGATCAATTACACATTTGCAAACGGAGAAACATCTGAGGTGGAAGTCAGCGAGGAAATCGGAACGATGATTCTGGATTCCAGACGGAAGGAGAGCAACCTTGACCGCAAGGAGCGGTACCACTGCTATTCGCTGGATGCGGCAGTATATGAAGGAGAGGATTATGCAGACTTGGACACACCGGAAACCATCCTGCACCGGGAAGATGACAGGCGGCATATTGCAGAGATTCTGGATGAACTGCCGGAAATTCAGAGACGCAGGCTGTTACTGTATGCAGAGGGAAAATCGCTGCGTGAAATTGCCCGGATGGAAGGTGTAGACCATAAAGCGGTAAAGAAGTCTATAGAGGCTGCAAGGAAATATTTCAGAAAAAACTTTTAAAGTTGGGTCCCCAACAGCGCTCTCAAATCTCCGTATGGTGAAGGATGCAAAAATACAGTCCTTCGGAAAGCAGAGGTGATTGAGATGAAACACACATTGCAGATCAGTGTTTCAAAAAAGCCTGTGAACGGCGGCGCAGTCAGTGTGCGCCATGTTTCCGTGAGGGAGCGGTTGATGCGGTTCCTCTTTGGAGACAAGGTAAAGCTGACGGTCATTGTTCCGGGCAGCACGGTGGAGGAACTCTCCATCAGGGAGGTTGCGGAAGGAGGGCTGGTACATGAGTAGAATCAAGCTGCTGTTGGATGTGGTCGAGGACATCCGTTCCCTTGCGGACAGCCTGCAGGCGGTGGCGGATGCCATGCTGCGGAATGAGACAGAGCAGTCGGATGCGCCTGCGGAGGGAGAGCCTGACCGGAAGGCAGGAAAGAAGAACACAGGAAAAAGGACTGCGAAGCCTGCGGAAGAGGCGAATCCGGAACCTTCCGAATCGGCAGAGCCGCCGCTGACCTTAGAGCAGGTGCGGGCGGTGCTGGCGGAGAAGTCCCGTGCCGGACATACAGCGGAGGTAAAGGCGTTGCTTACCAAGCATGGTGCAGATAAGCTGTCGGACATTGACCCGGCAGAATACCCGGCGCTCCTTGCGGATGCGGAGGTGCTGTGATGGGAAAACACGCTTTATTGTCGGCATCCTCCAGCCATAGATGGCTGAACTGCCCGCCTTCCGCAAGGCTCTGCGAGAGCTATGAGGATAAGGGCAGCGAGTACGCACAGGAAGGCACGGACGCCCACAGCCTTTGTGAACACAAGCTGAAACTGGCGCTCGGTATGGAGAGTGCCGATCCGACAGAGAACCTCTCCTTCTACAACGAGGAGATGGAACAGTGCGCCTGCGAGTATGCCGCTTATGTGACAGAGTTGGTGGCGGAGGCAAAGAAAACCTGCAAAGACCCGGTGGTGCTGGTCGAGCAGCGGCTGGACTTCTCCCGGTTCGTGGTGGAGGGCTTCGGCACCGGGGACTGTGTGGTTATTGCAGACGGAACCCTCGACATCGTGGATTATAAGCATGGCAAGGGTGTAGAGGTGTCTGCGGTGGAGAACCCGCAGATGATGCTGTATGCCCTCGGCGCACTGGAACTGTTTGATGGCATTTATGACATCGACACCGTCCGTATGACCATCTTCCAGCCACGCAGAGAGAATGTCAGCGTGTGCGTGATGGCAAAGGACGATCTTTTGCAGTGGGCGTATAACGACCTGATGGCAAAAGCGAAGCTGGCCTATGAGGGCGGCGGGGAGTTTTCCTGCGGCGAGTGGTGCCGGTTCTGCAAGGCGAAAGCGAACTGCAGGAAGCGGGCGGAGTACAATCTGGAGCTTGCGAAATATGACTTTGCCATGCCCGATACGCTGGAGGATGCGGAGATTTCCGTCATTCTGGATAAGGCTGACGAACTGGCAGCATGGGCGGCGGATGTGAAGGAGTACGCACTTCGGCAGGCACTTAGCGGAACGGAGTATCCCGGCTACAAGGTGGTGGAGGGACGCTCCAACCGCAGGTATGTGAATGACGAGGCGGTGGTCGCCACGGTATCGAATGCGGGCTATGACCCTTACGCCAAGAAGGTGCTTGGGCTTACCGAGATGCAGAAGCTCCTCGGCAAAAAGAAGTTTGACGAGCTGCTCGGCGGCCTGATCGAGAAGCCGCAGGGCAAGCCGACACTGGTGCCGGAGTCGGATAAACGTCCGGCAATCCATACGGCACAGAATGATTTTAAGGAAAATTAAGGAGGAAACCACTATGTCAAATACAGTCAACAATCCCATGAAGGTCATTACCGGACCCGACACCCGCTGGAGCTATGCCAATGTGTGGGAACCGAAGTCCATCAACGGAGGCACTCCGAAATATTCGGTGTCGCTGATTATCCCGAAATCCGATACCAAGACCATCGCCAAGATCAAGGCGGCGATTGAGGCGGCGTACCGGGAGGGCGAGGCAAAGCTGAAGGGCAACGGCAGGAGCGTCCCTGCGCTTTCTGTGCTGAAAACACCGCTGCGTGATGGGGACACGGAACGCCCGGATGATGAAGCTTATGCGAATGCATATTTTGTCAACGCCAACAGCGCCACCGCTCCGGGAATCGTGGATGCGGACCGCCAGCCGATCCTTGACCGCAGCGAGGTCTACAGCGGCGTGTACGGCAGGGCGAGCATTAACTTCTATGCCTTCAACAGCAACGGAAATAAGGGAATCGCCTGCGGGCTGAACAACCTGCAGAAAATCCGTGACGGGGAGCCGCTGGGCGGCAAGAGCCGTGCGGAGGACGATTTCGCGGATGAGGAGGATTTCCTCTCCTGATGAATAGATAGCTGCCGTGGGTGGCGGGGATATATTTTTGTGGTGTATTCCTGCCGCCCTTAAGGCGGCGAAAGGAGATGGTGGGAAATGAAAACCCTGTCCATAGATATTGAATCATTTTCGGATGTGGATTTGGCGAAGTGCGGCGTTTATAAATACGCCTCCTCCCCTGCCTTTGAAATTTTGCTGTTCGGTTATGCCGTGGACGGCGGTGCGGTGCAAGTGGTTGATCTTGCCTGCGGAGAGAAAATCCCGGAGGAGATACTGGCGGCGCTGTCCGACGAGGCTGTGACCAAGTGGGCGTTCAATGCCATGTTTGAACGGGTGTGCTTATCAAATTATCTGGGGGAATGGCTGGAGCCGGAGGGGTGGCACTGCACGATGGTGTGGTCTGCCACGCTGGGGCTACCCCTTTCGCTGGAGAGCGTGGGTGCGGCGCTGGGGCTGGAAAAGCAAAAGCTGACCGAGGGAAAAGATTTAATACGGTATTTCTATGTTCCCTGCAAGCCGACCAAAAGCAACGGCGGCAGGACAAGAAACCTGCCGGAGCATGACAGGGAGAAATGGGAGCGGTTCAAGGCATATAACCTCCGGGATGTGGAGGCGGAGATGCAGATTCAGCAGAGGCTCTCCAAATTCCCAGTGCCGGACTTCGTGTGGGAGGAGTACCGTCAGGATCAGGAGATCAACGACCGGGGCATTGGTGTGGATATGGAACTGGTGCGGCAGGCGATTGCGATGGACAATAAATCCCGTGAGAGGCTGACTGCCGCCATGCGGGAACTGACTGATCTGGAGAATCCCAATTCCGTGCAGCAGATGAAGCAGTGGCTTGCGGAAAACGGGATGGAGACGGATTCCCTTGATAAAAAAGCGGTGGCGGAGCTTTTGAAAACCGCACCGGAGCCTTTGCGGGAGGTACTTTCCCTGCGGCAGCAGCTTGCCAAGTCCTCCGTTAAAAAATACACCGCAATGGAGAATGCGGTCTGTGAAGATAACCGGGCCCACGGGATGTTCCAATTCTACGGTGCAAATCGGACGGGGCGGTTTTCCGGGAGGATTATCCAGTTGCAAAATCTGCCTCAGAACCATATGCCGGACTTGGCGCAGGCACGGGAGTTGGTGCGAAGCGGAAACTACGAAGCCCTTTCCCTGCTCTACGAGGACATCCCGGATACCCTGTCGCAGCTCATCCGCACGGCTTTTGTGCCGCAGGAGGGCAGGAAATTCATCGTGGCGGATTTCTCCGCAATCGAGGCACGGGTGATTGCATGGTTTGCCGGGGAGCGGTGGCGGCTCAAGGTCTTTGAGGACGGCGGGGACATTTACTGTGCTTCGGCATCGCAGATGTTCCATGTCCCGGTGGAGAAGCACGGCGTCAACGGGCATCTGCGGCAGAAGGGCAAAATCGCAGAGTTGGCGTTGGGTTACGGCGGCTCGGTCGGGGCGCTGAAATCAATGGGCGCACTGGACATGGGGCTTGCGGAGGAAGAGTTGCAGCCGCTGGTGGACGCTTGGCGTGGCTCCAATCCCATGATTACAGAATTCTGGTGGGCAGTGGATTTTGCCGTAAAAGAGTGCATCAAAAAGAGACTGCCCACACAGACACACGGCATCCGTTTTGATTACCAGAGCGCCATGCTGTTCATCACGCTCCCCTCCGGTCGGCGGCTTGCCTATGTGAAACCGAGGATTGGAGAGAACTGCTTTGGCGGGGAGTCTGTCACTTATATGGGCGTGGGCAGTACGAAAAAGTGGGAACGGTTGGAAAGTTACGGACCCAAATTTGTGGAGAACATCGTGCAGGCCACCGCACGGGACATTTTGTGCTATGCCATGCAGACATTAAAGAACTGTTCGATTGTGGCTCATGTGCATGATGAGATCATCATCGAGGCAGACCGGCGGATGTCCCTTGCGGCAGTGTGTGAGCAGATGGGAAGGACGCCGCCCTGGGCAAAGGGGCTGAAGCTCCGGGCAGACGGCTATGAATGCGAATTTTATCAGAAGGATTAGGAGGAGGTGCAGCTTATGGGCATCAGTAAATATAACAGCGAGGGCTACCATGACCCGACAACCTATGAGGCTCTCACGAAGATTGAAAAGGAAGAAAAAGCGGCGAAGAAACCATACCGCCCGCTTGTCTATATATGCTCCCCATATGCAGGGGATACCGAAGGGAATACAGAAAAAGCCAGACGGTACAGCCGCTTTGCGGTTCGGAATGCGTGCATTCCCTTTGCGCCGCATCTGCTGTTTCCACAGTTTATGGATGACGCCGTCCCTACGGAGCGGAGCATTGCCCTGTTTATGGGGATGGTGCTGCTTGGCAAATGCGAACAGGTGTGGGTGTTCGGAACTACCATATCGGCGGGGATGGCGGCGGAGATTGAGAAAGCGAAGAAGAAGCAGATACCGATTCGGTATTTTACAGAAGAACTGGAGGAGGTCAGCGGATTATGAGGATGACATTTTATACGGCGAACAGCCGGGGGAACGCCAAGAACAATCTGTATCCCAACAAGCGTGTGGTGGATAACGAGGACGACTGTCTGGAGGTCATGGCCTTTGACCATGTGTGTGCGGAATTCAAAGGCTGCCGCAGGAGCAATGACAACTTCCTCTCCTCTGATGTGGAGGTGATGGACTGCGACAACAGCCACTCCGACAATCCGACAGACTGGATTTCCCCGGAAGATCTGCCGGAGCGGATCGGGCGGGATGTAGCGTTTGCCGTGGTGCCGAGCCGCAATCACATGAAGAAAAAAGTCGGAAAATCCGCAAGACCGAGGTTCCATGTGTACTTCCCCCACGACCCGCTGACGGACGGGGAGGCGTGCGCTGCTTTGAAAAGAGCCATACAGAGCCGGTTCCCGTTCTTTGATTCCAAAGCGCTGGATTCCGCACGGTTCATCTTCGGGAATCCTGCGGAAACGATACTGTGGCATGAGGGCGAGATCACCATCGACTGCATTGTGAAGCCGCAGGAGAAAGGGATACCGCAGGGACAGAGAAATTCCACCATGTCGCATTTTGCGGGACGTGTCATCAAACGCTACGGCAACACCGACAAGGCACATCGAATTTTTCTGGAGGAGGCGGCAAAGTGCAACCCGCCGCTGGAGGATGAGGAGCTTGCCGCCATCTGGCAGAGCGCCTGCCGCTTTGCGCAGAAGGTACAGAGCCAGGAGGGGTATGTGGCGCCGGAAGATTACAACGATGAATTCTGCCGGGAGTCGCTGAAGCCTGCGGACTACTCCGACATCGGGCAGGCAAAGGTGCTGTCACGGGAGTATGGTGTGGAGCTGCGGTACACGGCGGCGACCGACTATATCCGCTTTGGCGGCACATACTGGATTGAATCCAAGCAGCAGGCGGTGGGCGCGGCAGAGGAATTTTTAGACCTCCAGCTTGAAGATGCAAAGGATGAGGTCATGCGTACCAAAGAGGCTCTGATGGACTCTGGCGTTTCGGAGGACGCCATCACTTCCGGCGGCAAGGCGCTGGAGAAGAAAATCGAGTCCGGGCAGATGGATGCGTACCTTGCCTACCTGTCGGCTATGGCATACAAGGCGTTTGTGATGAAACGGCGGGATATGAAATATGTGGTGTCGGCACTGCAGGCGGCAAAGCCGATGTTGGAGATCAGTGTGTCCGACCTCGACCGGGACGGATTCCTTTTGAACACGCCGGATGGGACGTATTATTTGCCAGAGGGCTTGGAGGGCAGGCGCGACCACAGCCCGGAGGACTATATCACGAAGATTACGATGGTGGGACCCGGCGGCAAAGGGGAACGTCTGTGGCTGGACGCACTGGACACGATTTTCTGTCAGGATCAATCGCTGATTGACTATGTGCAGCAGATCGTGGGCATGGCGGCGGTGGGCAGGGTTTATCTGGAATCCCTGATTATCGCCTATGGGGAAGGACGGAACGGAAAGTCCACCTTCTGGAATGCCATCGCCCGTGTGCTTGGTACCTACAGCGGGAATATGTCCGCCGACACTCTGACCGTTGGCTGCAAGCGGAATGTGAAGCCGGAGCTTGCCGAGGCAAAGGGAAAGCGGCTCATCATTGCCGCCGAGCTGGAGGAAGGGATGCGGCTGAATACCTCCGTGGTAAAGCAGATGTGTTCCACGGACGAGATTTTTGCGGAGAAAAAGTACAAGGACCCGTTCTCCTTTACGCCGAGCCATACCCTTGTGCTTTATACCAACCATCTGCCGAGGGTGGGTGCCAATGATCCGGGGACGTGGCGGCGTTTAATCGTGATCCCCTTCAATGCCAGAATTGAGGGCAGCGGCGATGTGAAGAACTATGCCGATTTCCTCGTGTCGGAGGCAGCTCCGGCTATCATGGCATGGATCATCGAAGGGGCGAGGAAGGCAATCAGCCGGAACTTCCATATTCCCTGCCCTGCGTGTGTGGAGGATGCCATCAAATCTTACCGGGAGGACAATGACTGGCTTGGGCATTTTTTGAGTAAGTGCTGTGAGGCGGATAAAACTTACAAGGAAAAATCAGGCGTGCTGTATCAGGAGTACCGAAGCTACTGCATGAGGACTGGCGAGTACACCAGAAGCACGGCGGACTTTTACAATGCGCTGGAGTCTGCGGGATTTTCCCGGAAGAAGGCGAAGGCGGGGATTATCGTGTATGGGCTGCGGCTGAAAGAGGACGAATTCGGTGTCTGAATGACTGTATTTTCTAAAAAGGTGCAGGTCGGTGCAGGTCTTGGTATAAACCCCCTTTAGGGCAGTTTTTTCAGTAAAAATCACTTATAGGAGAGTTTTAGGTACGACTTGCACCGACCTGCACCACAGAGCCGGAAATGCTTGAAACAGAAAGGATTGGAGGCGTTTGCATGAGAGAAAAAGTCATAGAGCAGAAATTCCGGGAGGCAGTCAGGAGTGCCGGAGGTGTGGCAGTTAAGTTTACATCGCCCGGTTGGGATGGAATGCCTGACAGGTTGGCACTTCTCCCCGGCGGGAGGATGGGATTTGTGGAGGTCAAGGCTCCCGGAAAGAAGCCACGCCCTCTGCAGGAGGCAAGGCACCGGATGCTGCGGCGGTTAGGCTTCAAAGTGTATGTGTTGGATGACGAGGGACAGATTGGAGGGATTGTTGATGAAATACGAGCCACATGAGTATCAGCAGTATGCGACGGAATACATCGAGACACACCCCATTGCGGCGGTTCTTCTGGATATGGGATTAGGCAAAACGAGCATCACGCTGACAGCACTGAATAACCTCCTGTTTGATTCCTTTGAAATCCACAAGGTTATCGTGATCGCGCCCCTTCGTGTGGCAAGGGATACATGGTCGGCGGAGATCGAGAAGTGGGAGCATTTAAGCATCCTTCAGTATTCCGTAGTGGTGGGAACAGAGGCGGAGCGGCTGGCGGCATTAAGGCGTCAGGCTGACGTCTATATCATCAACCGGGAGAATGTGCAGTGGCTGGTGGAGACAAGCGGCATCCCCTTCGATTTTGACATGATAGTGGTCGATGAGCTTTCGTCCTTTAAGAACCACCAGTCAAAACGGTTCCGTGCCTTGATGAAGGTGCGGCCGAAGGTGGAGCGCATTGTGGGGCTGACCGGGACGCCGACGGGCAACGGCCTGATGGATTTGTGGGCGGAATTCCGGCTGCTGGATAAGGGAGAGCGGCTTGGGCGGTTTATCGGGCAGTACCGTACACGGTTCTTCCTGCCGGATAAGCGGAACGGTCAGGTAATTTTTTCCTACAAGCCCCTGCCGGGAGCGGAGCAGCAGATTTATAAGCTGATTTCCGACATCACGATTTCCATGAAGTCCACGGACTATTTGCAGATGCCGGAACTGATCTCCACCGGGTATGAGGTGTATCTGTCCGAGCCGGAGCGGGAACGGTACGAGGAACTGAAGAAAGACTTGGTATTGCAGCTCCCGGATGGGGAAATCACCGCCGCCAATGCCGCCGCCCTTTCCGGGAAACTGAGCCAGATGGCAAACGGTGCGGTGTATATGGATTCCGGCGATACCATCTCCATCCATGACCGGAAGCTGGACGCACTGGAGGACATTATCGAAAGCATGGGAGGAAAGCCGCTTCTGGTGGCGTACTGGTTTCAGCATGATTTGGAGCGGATCACAGTGCGGCTCCATAAACTGAAAATCCCCTTCTCCAAGCTGGACACTTCGGAGAGCATCTGCAGGTGGAATGATGGGGAGCTTTCCGTGGCGTTAATCCATCCGGCATCGGCGGGACATGGGCTGAACCTCCAGAGAGGCGGCTCCACCATCGTGTGGTTCGGACTGACATGGTCGCTGGAACTGTATCAGCAGACTAACGCCCGGCTCTGGAGGCAGGGGCAGGAATCCGATACCGTGGTGGTGCGACATATCATCACGAAAGGCACCATTGACGAGCGAATCATGAAAGCCCTTTTCGAGAAGGACACCACACAGTCCGCATTGATTGAAGCCGTAAAAGCGGAACTGTAAATCTGAGCCAATCAAAGACAATCTGTGAAAATCCGAGGGAAATAAAACATCTTTGATTGGAGGAATCGGATATGAGCATTATCTGGAAGTATCTTGACAAGCGGTCTGCAGCGGTGGACGCACTGAAGGACTACAAGAGCATGAAATTCATCATCGACCACACGGACGATGAAATCAAAAGTACCTATGAGAAAATGAGTGGCGTCAGTAGCCCGCAATCTGACGGGATGCCCCACAGCCACAATCCGCAGGCGGCAGAGGACAGAATCATCAAGGGCATTGAGGAGATTGACGTCCTGAAAGAGCGTTACCGTCAGGCGATGGAGTACATGGCGTGGTTCCTTCCCGCATGGGAGGAGCTTTCGGAAGATGAGCGGTATGTGCTGGAGGCTTTCTACGGGGAAAGCAATGAATACGGCAGCAATGCTGCAGATGATGTGGCGGAGTATTTTCAGATTGAGCGGGCATCCGCATATAGGCGTAAGAACCGCGCATTGGAAAAACTGACCGTCATTCTGTTTGGAAAACCGTGATGTCCACTTTGTGAGATGATGTTTCCGTTTGGACGTGGTATGATGGTAACATCGAAAACTGCAAAAAGACCGACAGCCTCATGGGAGCAATCCTGTGGGGCTTTCTTTATGCGGCAAGGAGGTGAAGCAGATGCCGAGAAAACCAAAGCGGCCGTGTTCCTTCCCCGGCTGTCCGAGACTGACAGACGGACGGTTCTGTGAGGAGCATGAAAAACAGGAGAACCGCCGCTACGAGAAGTACGACCGTGACCCGGCTGTACGCCGTAGGTACGGCAGGGCGTGGAAACGAATCCGTGACCGCTATGCGAAGAAGCACCCGTTCTGTGAGGAGTGTTACGAGAAGGGATTGCTGCGTCCCGTGGAGGAGGTGCATCACAAGCTGCCTCTTTCCGAAGGCGGCACACATGATGAGAGCAACCTTGTCTCTCTCTGCCAGTCCTGCCATGCGAGAATCCATGCGGAGCGCGGCGACCGCTGGCATAATCACTGACCCGGAAGGGCGGTCGAAATCTCTGCAGCTTTTATGGCGGGCAACGGGCGTGGGGTGCTACGCATAAAAATCGGAAATCAAACGGGGTATTAACCCCTGCGGAAAATCAAAAAAATGGAGTGTTTATAAGCTGCGGCGATTACTTTGCCACAGCTTTTTTCAAAGGAAATCAAAGAAACGGGGGTGATGGGAATGGCGAAGGACGGAACGAACCGGGGCGGCGCAAGACCGGGTGCTGGCAGGAAACCGAAGGCGCTGACGGAGAAGATCAGCGAGGGCAAGTCGGCGGAGGTACTGATGGAGCCTGCCGCGCTGGAGGGTGCGGATGTGCCGCCCGTGAAGGATTTCCTAAAATCCCCGCAGAAAAGCGGTCGGGAGCTGGTGGCGGAGGAGGTCTACAAAGAGACCTTCGCATGGCTGAAAGCGAGGGGCTGCGACAGGCTGGTCACGGTGCAGATGGTAGAGCAGTATGCCATGAGCGTTTCCCGGTGGATTCAGTGCGAGGAGATCGTTTCCTCCACGGGCTTTCTGGCAAAGCACCCCACCACGGGAGCCGCCATCGCTTCCCCTTATGTATCCATGAGCCAGTCCTACATGAAACAGACCAACTATTGCTGGATGCAGATTTACCAGATCGTCAAGGAGAACTGCTCGGTGGAGTTTACCGGGAATACGCCGCAGGACGATGTGATGGAGCGGCTGCTTCGGGCAAGGAAAGGAAACTGATATGAAAACAGAACTGACAGAATTTTTGGAGAGCCTGAAATCGAATAAGCGGAACCTGACAAAACAGCAGTACCGCACCATCCGGGGGCAGGCGTTAAAGGGAAATGTTATGGACGCAAGGAAAGGCTTGCAGAAGGTGCTGAAACGGAGGTGCGGCTGATGGGAAAGACGACAACGGAGATGCAGCTTGTCTCTTTGGAGAAGCTGGTTCCCTATGTGAATAATGCCCGGACACATTCGCCGGAGCAGCTTGCGAAGCTCCGCTCGTCCCTGCGGGAGTTTGGCTTCATCAATCCTGTCATCATCGACCGGGACTACAGCATCATTGCCGGACACGGGCGGGTGCTGGCGGCGAAGGAGGAAGGGATTACAGAGGTCCCTTGTGTGTTCGTGGACTATCTCACGGAGGCGCAGAAGAAAGCCTACATTCTTGCGGACAACCGCATGGCGCTGGACGCCGGATGGGATGAGGAGCTGCTCCGCATTGAGATCGAGTCTCTGCAGGGTGCGGACTTTGATGTGTCCCTGACGGGATTTGACGAGAAGGAGCTGGCCGACCTCTTTGCCGGGGAGGGTGATAAGGCAGCAAAGGATGATGACTTTGACCTTTCGGCGGCATTGGAGAAAGCCTCCTTTGTGGAGCGGGGCGATATCTGGACAGTGGGCAGGCACCGCCTTATGTGCGGGGACGCCACCAGTGCGGAGGATGTGGCTCTGCTCATGGACGGCAGGAAAGCCAACCTCATCGTGACAGACCCGCCCTATGGTGTATCTTTCAAAAGCTCGGACGGCCTGACGATCCGGAACGACAGCATGAAGGACGGGGAATTTTACACATTTCTGCTGACCGCATTCCAGTGCATGGCGGAGCATCTGGAGAGCGGCGGTTCCGCCTATGTGTTCCATGCGGACACGGAAGGTCTGAATTTCAGGAAGGCATTCATCGCCGCCGGGTTCCATCTGGCGGGTGTGTGCATCTGGGTAAAGAACAGCCTTGTGCTTGGCCGCAGCGATTACCAGTGGCAGCATGAGCCTGTCCTTTTTGGCTGGAAGAAGGGCGGCAAGCACTCGTGGTATTCCGACCGCAGCCAGACCACCATCTGGAACTATGACAAACCGAAGCGGAACAAGAACCATCCGACCTCCAAGCCGCTGGATTTGCTCGGCTATCCAATCTGCAATTCCTCGCAGGAGAATGCCGTGGTGATCGACACCTTCGGCGGCAGCGGCTCCACGCTGATGGCCTGTGAGCAGTTGAACCGTATCTGCTGCATGATGGAGCTGGATGAGAAGTATGCGTCCGTCATCCTCCGCAGGTATGTGGAAGATACCGGGGATGCGGAAAATGTGTATGTCATCCGTAATGGAGAGCAGATTCCGTACTCTGCTCTGGTCAAGGAGGTGGAGACGTGATGGATAAGCCGGAATACCATGTGGTGGCGCTCTCCGGCGGGAAAGATTCAACAGCCATGCTTCTTGGAATGCTGGAGAGGGGGATGCAGATTGACTGTATTCTGTTTTGCGACACCGGGTTGGAGTTTCCCGCCATGTATGAGCATCTGGCAAAGCTGGAGAAAAATATCGGAAAACAGATTACCCGTGTGAAAGCGGAGCATTCCTATGAATATCTGATGTTTGATACAAAGGTCAGGCGCGGGGAAAATTCCCCTATCGTAAAAAGGTATGGCGCAGGAAGTTTTGGATACGGCTGGCCGGGACCAAGACAGCGGTGGTGTACGACCAGACTGAAGGATATGCCGAGGGAGAAATTTCTGCGGGAATTGCGTGAGCAATACACCGTCAGGGAATATATCGGTATTGCCGCGGATGAACAGTACCGTTTGGAGCGTGGGAGGAACCAAAATCCAAATCATGTGCATCCGCTTGTGGATTGGGGGATGACCGAAGAAGCCTGCCTGCGATACTGCTATGAACATGGATATGACTGGAACGGTCTGTATAAGCATTTCCGCAGGGTATCCTGCTGGTGTTGTCCTTTGCAGTCGCTGGAGGAACTGCGGAATCTGTACCGGTACTACCCTGAATTATGGGAGCAACTGAAAACATGGGATAAGAGGACATGGAGAAATTTCCGTGCGGATTATTCCGTAGAAGAATTGGAAAGACGCTTTGATTTTGAGGACGAATGGCTGAAAGCCGGAAAATCGCTCAAAAGCAGAGCGTTTTTTGCTGCTTTGAAAAGGAGGCTGGAAACGGAAAATGGAACAGAATAATCTGACCCTCGGCAGCCTGTTTGACGGCTCCGGGGGTTTTCCTTTGGGCGGGCTGCTTGCCGGGATCACGCCGGTGTGGGCTTCGGAGATTGAGCCCTTCCCTATCCGTGTGACCACAAAGCGGCTGCCTTTTATGAAACACTTAGGCGATATTTCCACGGTAAACGGCGCGGACGTTGAGCCTGTGGACATCATCACCTTCGGCTCGCCCTGCACCGATATGTCGGTGGCGGGCAAGCGCGCCGGCCTTGACGGGCAGCAGTCCTGCCTGTTCTATCAGGCCATCCGAATCGTAAAAGAAATGAGGTGTAAAACCAATGGCAGATATCCAAGATTTATCGTGTGGGAAAATGTCCCCGGCGCCTTCTCCTCCAACAAGGGAGCGGACTTCCGGGCAGTCCTCGAAGCGGTCTGCTCCGTCAAAGGGGAAGGCGTTTCTGTTCCTGAACCTCCGAAGGGAAAATGGGCAAACGCCGGATGCATCGTGGCAGATGGATTTTCCCTTGCGTGGCGGGTGCTTGACGCCCAATACTGGGGAGTCCCCCAGCGAAGAAAACGCATCTACCTTGTCGCAGATTTTGCAGGCGGGAGTGCCGGAAAGATACTATTTGAGTCCGAAGGCGTGTCAGGGCATTCTGCGGCGGGCTTCCGTGCGCGGCAAGGAGCTGCCGGAGGTGCTGCGGATCGCGCTGGAGCGGCAGGCTGCGTCTGCTTAAACGACCAGGGCGGCAGCCGCATGGATGTGACGGAGGGGAAAACCAGTACCCTCCGGGCAGAGGCGCACCATCCTCCCTGCGTATTGGATGAGGCGCATCCAACGGAGTCGGCGGGATTCTGCACGGAGCATTCCGCAAAGGCAAGGGGCATCGGGTATGAGGAAGAAACCGCCCCTACCCTGCGCGCCGGGACGGTTCCGGCTGCGGTGGCGGTGTTTGAGAACCACTCGCAGGACACGAGATACACGGGGCCGCTGGAGACTGCGCCCACGGTCAACGCCACCTACGGCATGGGCGGCAATAACCAGCCCTTTGTGGTGGAGACGCCCAAGACGCTGAAAATCCGCTCCGGCTGTGAGGGTGGCGGTAAAGGTGCGCTGATTCAGGATGACAAGTCGGCAACGCTCTCCTGCAACAACGACCAGACGGTGTTTGTACCGTTCTGTAAGGGGTACCGCGCCCATTATAAAGGGGACGCTCCCACATGGAAGGATGGAAAGGTGGCAAATACGCTGAATACCTTTGACATCGGGGAGAGCCGCTGCAACGAACTGGTGGTGCAGGCTTACGGCATCTGCTCCAAATACAGCAACGCCATGAAATCGGAAAATCCCCACAGCGGATTTTATGAGGCGGACACCTCCCGGACACTGGATGCTAATGGCGGGAACCCCTGCTGCAATCAGGGCGGCATTGCGGTGGTGGCGGTACAGGGTTCCATGATTGGCCGGAAGGATGAAAACGGTCCGCAGGGCAGCGGCGTGAATGAGGGTGTTTCCTTTACGCTGAATGCAACCGACCATCATGCGGTGGCCTATGGGATTGACCGGGCGGCTTTCAATCAGGGACAGAATGCAAAGTACGGTTTTGCCGTGGAAGAGGAGCTGGAGCCGACAATGGTGGCAAAGGGGCCGGGAGCCGTGGCGCATCCGACCTACTGTGCAAGCAAGGCATCTTTTTTCACTTCCGCAGAGGAAGAACTGGCGAACACGCTGGTGGCTACGGATTATAAAGACCCGCCTGTCATCAACGATGTGCAGACGGCATCCGGCAAAGAGGTGTTCGGTACGCTTTCCGCAAGCATGGGCTCCAAGCAGTGGCTCGGCAATCAGGAGGCGTTTAGCGGAGATTACCATATCGTAGAGCCGGAATACATCGTCCGCAGGCTGACGCCAACGGAGTGTGCGAGGCTGCAGGGATTCCCGGACTGGTGGTGCGATGGTCTCGGCACGGAGAACCCCACGGAGGAGGAACTTGCTTTCTGGCATGACGTGTTTGAAACCCATCGGAAGATCATGGGGACATCCTCCAAACCGAAAACGGAGAAACAGCTCATCAAATGGCTGAAAGACCCGCATTCCGATTCCGCTGAGTATAAAATGTGGGGTAACGGTGTGGCGCTCCCGAATGTTTATTTTGTCCTCTCCGGCATTGTGTACTACGCACAATTTCCCGACTTTTTATTGTGAGGTATTCTACAGCGAATTGACTTGCTATTTTGTGCCTTCAGAGTGATTAATGTAGTACCGAAAAACAAAGGAGGTACAACAAAAAATGACGATTTACTACAAAGCAGAAAACAGAAAGCCGCTGGTGCAGGCGGTCAGCGAATTTACGGGGGCGGCAGCGGCTACTTAAGGACACCGACCTACGCATACCAAATCGACTACTTCACGGTAACACGGGAGGGCAACCTTGAATTTGACGACCGTGCCGACAGTGAGGAAATCGAAGGGCTGATTGAATTCCTTGCAGCAAAGGGATTTGTTGCGGAGGAAACCGTAGAAGCATCCACAGAGCCGGAAACCGAGCAACAGGACGGAAACGTGGGGCTTACGGTGGCACTTCCGAGGGAAGGCTTCACGGACGATGCTCTGGAAAATCTGCGGAAGCTGGTGGATTCCAAAGCCGCCCTAATAAAAAAGGCGCTGGCGGTGGATGCGTTGCCCATTGAGGTGACTGAGGAGAAAGTTTCCTTTCCCTGGTTTAACGAGGCGGATAGCGATTCCGTAAAAGCCTACTCCCACTTCATTATCGCCCTTTGCGATATGGCGAAGAACCAGAAGCGCATCACGGCAAAGGAAAAGGCTGCCGAGAATGAAAAATACACATTCCGGTGTTTCCTCCTGCGGCTCGGATTCATCGGCTCGGAATACAAGACCGACCGGAAGATCCTCCTGCAGAACCTTTCCGGGAATTCCGCATTCAAAAGCGGAGAAGCAAAAACGGCAGAGGAGGCAGTGTGATGGGACAGATGAAATTTCCGAGTAAGGAGATCGTGGAGCGGGTACGGAAAGAGTACCCCGCAGGCACACGGGTGGAGCTGGTGCGGATGGACGATCTGCAGGCTCCGCCCATCGGAACAAGAGGGACGGTAACCGGGGTGGATGACACCGCCTCCATTATGGTACGGTGGGATAACGGCAGCGGGCTCCATGTAGTCTGCGGTGAGGACGAATGCCGGAAACTGCACACGGTCACGACCATCTGCTATGGGAAAAAGGAAGTGTGGGACAGCTACATGGAGGCAAGGAAATTTTTCATGAGAGCGATTGCAGGCTCCGAGGGCAGTGAGCGTGAGAGATACATGAAGATTTATGCGGAACTGGTCATTGGGAAACCGGTCTGCACGGACGGGGAGGAAATTTGAATGGAACAGGATATTTTGAATGATCTTTATTACGGCAGGATTGTGCCGTGGGAGAACCGGAACGACAGGACGCCGGAGATGGAGCCTTTCAGCGAACAGGTGGATCAGGATATCACATACTTGGAAGGTCTGCTTGATGAGGAAGGGAAAAAGGTTCTGGAGCGGCTTCTGGATAACAGCGCCGAGCTGGAGCGGCAGATGGTCTGCGAGGGATTCAAGGACGGATTCCGGCTTGGGGTGCAGCTTGTGACCGCTGCGGTGGGCGGCAAAAAACAGCCATAATCTACACAAATTCCGCCGCAAAACATTGTGTAATATATGCTCCGAATTGACTTGCTATTATCCTCTTTTAGAGCGAATATGTGTACTACCGAAAGGGAAAACACACAAAACAAAAACGGAGGATTTCACGATGAACGAGAAAATCGCAAGACAGATTGAGGAAATGAAAAAGCAGACCATTGGGGTTGAGGTTGAGATGAACAGCATCGCACGGAGCAAAGCAGCGAAGATTGCCGCCGAGTTTTTCGGAACAGGCAGGTATCAGGACACAGCCCATCGGAACGGCTACTGCACCTGGTCGGCTTGGGACGCCGAGGGCAGGGAATGGAAATTCCAGAGGGACGTGAGCATTACAGGACCGGACAGCGAGAAATGCGAACTGGTAACGCCGATCTTAACCTACGCTGACATTGAGACTTTGCAGGAACTGATCCGCAGACTCAGACACGCAGGAGCGAAAAGCGACGCCACGAGGGGCTGCGGGGTCCACATCCACATCGGTGCAAACGGACACACACCGCAGACGCTCCGAAACCTCGCCAACATCATGGCAAGCCACGAGAGCCTGATTGCGGACGCCCTGAACCTTGACAGGGGCAGGATGAACCGCTACTGCCGCACAGTAAACCCTCAGTTTTTAGCACAGGTTAACCGCAGGAAGCCCACCACAATGGCACAGCTTGCGGACATCTGGTACACGAGCCACGGCGCAGACTACGGCAGAAGCCAGCACTACAACGACAGCCGCTACCATATGCTCAACTACCATGCGACCTTTACAAAGGGAACGGTTGAATTCCGGCTTTTCCAATTCGACGCCCCGGCAGACGGCAAACGCAACGGACTCCACGCAGGGCAGCTCAAGAGTTACATTCAGCTTTGCCTCGCACTCAGCCAGATGGCGAAAACGGTCAAGAGCGCAAGCCCGAAACCGCAGCAGAACGAAAATCCAAAATACGCCATGCGGACTTGGCTTTTAAGACTCGGATTCATCGGAGACGAATTCAAGACCGCAAGGGACATCCTCACAAGACGGCTTGACGGGGACGCATCCTTTCGGAACGGCAGGGCAGCCGCTTGAAGGACCCGCAGGAGTTAGCCTCCTGCCACCATACCTTTGACCGCTTTGGCGGTCTTATGGTGGTAGAAGGGTAACCCCTTCGGAAAGGACGGAAACAGATATGGAAAAGAGATATTACATCGCCTACGGCAGCAACCTGAACATCGGACAGATGCGGATGCGCTGCCCGCAGGCACGGATCATCGGGACTTCGGAGATACCCGATTACCAGTTGCTTTTCAAAGGGAGCAGAACCGGCTCCTACCTAACCATCGAGAAAAAGGAAGGCAGCACGGTTCCGGTGGCAGTCTGGTAGGTGACGGCAGAGGACGAGGCGGCGCTTGACCGCTACGAAGGCTTTCCCGCTTTTTACTACAAGGCGGAGATGGAGCTTCCGATTACGGGCATCAAATCCGGCAAGGTGCGGAACAGAAAGACTTTTGTTTATATCATGCACGAGGACAGACCCGTGGGAGTGCCGAGCGGATACTATGTTGCGACCTGCCTTGAGGGATACCGCAGCTTTGGGTTTGACGAGGAATTTTTGTACGAGGCCATTGAAACGAGCAGGAGGATTTGCCATGAAAACGGATGCGAATATGAGGATTAAGATATGCCCACGGTGTGGGAACGCCTACCACGGCGCTCCCGCCCTTTCCCGGAAGGACAATGAGACGCTGCTCTGCCCGGACTGCGGAACGAGGGAGGCGTTGGAGAGCATCGGTGTGGATGAACAGGAGCAGGATGAGATTCTTGCCGCCATCCACCGCTGCGATGGGCGGCAGTAACCGGAATAATGTCGCCATAATCTGCACAGCTTCCCCTGTGGATATTTGTGCAGATTATGCTCGGAATTGACTTGATAATATGTGCTTTTAGAGCGAATATGTGTACTACCAAAAGGGAAAACAACAAAAAACGGAGGTACACACCATGAAAAAGAACATTTTTGAAGAAACATACGCACAGGTACAGGAGCTTAAGAAAGCCTACGCTGCAGCCACGGACGAGGCAGGAAAGGAAAAAGCCAGAGCCGGTCATCACGCTTTGATGGAGCGCATTGAGGCGCTTGGGGCAACAGTCTGCCGCATCTGGAGGGAATACGAAACCGCAAGGGAAAACGGAAATACCCGCCTTGACATCAGCGAGGTGGTTTGGGATAAGGATGTGGAAAGCCTCATCACCTGCATGAGAGAGAATGGGATCAGCGAGTTTACCTTTTCCTCCACATGGAGCAGTGCGGTGGAGACAGCATGGCTTTTTGCGCAGAACGGCTGCGAGCTTGGCGGGCTGGTCGAGGTGAACGGCAGTATGAACCATTTTGCAGGGGAACACGAGAAAAAGCACGGATACCTTTTCAAGGTAAATTAAAGAATGCGGAGGATGAATTTATGTGCGAAGAATACAAAGGATATAGCATTAACGTGATATGGAACGATAAGACGATGGGCTTCGATTTTCGGGTTTGTGATGCGGGAGGTGCGGAGATTGGCAGGAATGAATTGTCATTCTTCTATGCGGAAAATGCGCTGGCGGCTGCGAGAACAGTTGCTGATAAAAGGCTGGAAAGCGGCGACGGCGAATTATAATCTGCACAGTTTCTCCCGCAGATATTTGTGCAGATTATGCTCAGAATTGACTTGCTATTATGTGCTTTCAGAGCGAATATGTACCTACCGAAAGGGAAAACAACAAAAACGGAGGTACACACCATGAATAACATTTACGCAATGAGAAACGAGATGACCCTGAGAGAATACAACACCGCCATTACAAGAGCGGATTTTGAGGAGCTTTTTAAGAAAACGAAGGAGCGCATCCGCTTTACTTTTAACGGCTGGGATGGAAAAAGCTATGATGGGGAGAGCCGATGCGCCAGCGTTTATCGCACCAATATGAAAGGCTACGAGGACGCCCGGTTTGTAAAGGTCGGCAAAGGCCTGCACTATATTGACGAGGACAGCAGCGTTTTGGAAAAAGCCACCGGCGAGAGCCACAAGGAGGCGGAGTGGCTGGTGGATGTCTTGAGGGCAGAATAAGGAGGACAGCTTTATGGCAGAGGAAAAGAACATTTTAGAGGAAGAACTGGAACTGAATGATGAGCAGGCAGACCGGAATGATGAAATCTACGAAGGGGTAATGGAGCTTTGCAGGCTGATGTCGGAGAACCCGGAGCTGGAGTGGAACATGAGTTTTCTTGGGGAGATTGCGGACTGCGCCGCTTCCATTTTGGCTCGGCATGGCATACGGGTGCGTTTCCCTGCGGTAGTGACCAATCCGGACGGCTCACAGTACATTGAGGAGTACATCGGCGGTGAGGAATCCGGGGAGTAAAATACACAATTTTTCTCACGGATATTTGTGCAGCTTATTCTTAGAAATGACTTGCTATTATGTGATTTTAGAGCGAATATGTGTACTACCAAAAGGGAAAAACACAAAACAAAAACGGAGGTACACACCATGAGAATCACATTTAAAACGAACAGCGCGGTAACCACCAAGAGCCTTACGGAATGGTACTTTGGAAAAAGATTTGTTTCACAATGCCAGAGAGAGGCGGTCAAGACCTACAAAAAGAAAGGTCAGAAAGAATCCCGGTTCTGGCAGAGCGGCACCGGTTATCTTACCATCACGGTTCAGGAATAAGGAGGCAGAATCATGTGGCACGAAGGAAGCATAAAGGTCGGCAGCAGCATCTTCCACTATTGGGTAAAGAACTTTGACGCACCAAGCGAGATTTACGGTTTGGAGGGCGGATGTATTTCCAAAGCGATGCTAAAGCGTGATGGGCAGATTGTTTACAACTACGACAGAGGGCTGGACATTGCTCCGGCGGATGAGGAAACCGAGATTGCGCTGGCAATTCTCATGAAGGATTACAACTAAGGGATTTGAAACGGAATATTCCAAGAGCAGAGCCGGGCGGCTCTGTATCTTATACCAATAAATTTGCACAGGGCGCAGATTTGCGCCGAGCGGACAGGACTGCACTGAACCCGGATTTGGGCTGAGTGCTATTTTTATGCCATTTGGGAGGTGACGGGCATGGCGATGCGAAAACTGAAAAAATACAGACCCACGAAGTTTAAGGCAAAAGACTCCGTGTACAGCAGGGAGATGGCGGACTATGCGGTGTCCTTTATCGAGTGCCTTTGCCACACCAAAGGCACCTGGGCGGGAAAGCCTTTTGAACTGATCGACTGGCAGGAGCAGATCATCCGTGACATCTTCGGGACGCTGAAACCTAACGGCTACCGGCAATTCAACACGGCATATATTGAGATTCCAAAGAAGCAGGGAAAATCGGAGCTGGCGGCTGCGGTTGCCCTGCTTTTATGCTGCGGCGACGGCGAAGAAAGAGCCGAGGTGTATGGCTGTGCCGCTGACAGGCAGCAGGCCACTATCGTGTTCGATGTGGCGGCGGACATGGTGCGGATGTGTCCGGCGCTTTCCAAGCGGGTGAAAATCCTCGCTTCGCAGAAGCGCATCATTTACACACCGACCAACTCGTTTTATCAGGTGCTGTCGGCGGAGGCGTATTCCAAGCACGGTTTCAACATCCACGGGGTGGTGTTCGATGAGCTGCACACGCAGCCGAACCGGAAGCTCTTTGATGTTATGACGAAAGGCTCCGGCGACGCCAGAATGCAGCCCCTTTACTTCCTGATTACCACGGCGGGGACGGATACCAACTCCATCTGCTATGAGACACACCAGAAGGCGAAGGGCATTCTGGAGGGCAGGAAGATCGACCCGACGTTCTATCCCGTGATTTACGGTGCGGAGGAAGCGGATGACTGGACGGACCCGAAGGTGTGGAAAAAGGCGAATCCCTCCCTCGACATCACGGTGGGAATCGACAAGGTCAAAGCCGCCTGTGAATCGGCAAAGCAGAATCCGGGCGAGGAAAACTCCTTCCGGCAGCTCCGCCTAAACCAGTGGGTAAAACAGGCGGTGCGGTGGATGCCGATGGAGAAGTGGGATGCCTGCGCCTTCCCGGTTTCCGAGGACGACCTGGAAGGGCGTATCTGCTACGGCGGTCTGGACTTGTCCTCCACCACGGATATCACGGCCTTTGTACTGGTGTTCCCGCCGTTGGACGAGGAGGACAAATACTGCATCCTCCCTTACTTCTGGATTCCGGAGGAGACGCTGGAGCTGCGTGTCCGGCGCGACCATGTACCCTACGATGTGTGGGAGCGGCAGGGGAAGCTGCTGACCACGGAGGGAAATGTGGTGCATTACGGCTACATTGAGAAATTCATCGAGCGGCTTGGAGAACGGTTCAACATCCGGGAGATCGCCTTTGACCGTTGGGGAGCGGTGCAGATGGTGCAGAACCTTGAGGGCATGGGATTTACGGTAGTTCCATTCGGGCAGGGCTTCAAGGATATGTCCCCGCCGACCAAAGAGCTGATGAAGCTGACGCTGGAGCAGAAAATTGCCCACGGCGGGCATCCGGTCCTGCGGTGGATGATGGATAACATCTTCATCCGTACCGACCCGGCTGGGAACATCAAGGCAGACAAAGAGAAATCCACAGAAAAGATTGACGGTGCAATCGCTACCATCATGGGGCTTGACCGTGCCATCCGCTGTGGGAACGAAAGCAGCGCCTCCGTCTATGACAGCCGGGGGCTGCTTGTATTTTAGAAGGGAGCGTGACAGATATGGGAATTTTCAGCGGTTTATTTCGGGCGAGGGACGCCCCTCAGAACCGCACCTCCGGCAGCGCCTACAGCTTTTTTATGGGAGGTAGCACCAGCGGCAAGCGGGTAAACGAGAGGTCTGCCATGCAGATGACGGCAGTGTATTCCTGCGTGCGCATCCTGTCGGAGGCCATTGCCAGCCTTCCGCTCCATGTCTATGAATATACGGATACAGGCACAGCGAAAGCGACAGGCCATCCGCTGTATTTCCTCCTGCATGATGAGCCGAACCCGGAGATGACCTCTTTTGTGTTCCGGGAAACGCTGATGACGCACCTGCTCCTGTGGGGGAATGCCTATGCGCAGGTCATCCGAAACGGAAAGGGAGAGGTTACCGCCCTTTATCCGCTGATGCCTGACCGCATGACGGTGGATCGGGATAATGACGGGCAGCTTTATTACGAATACCGGGTAAGCTCGGATGACGCGCCCATCAATAAGACATCCACGGTGAAGTTGCGGCCGCAGGATGTGTTGCACATCCCTGGGCTTGGGTTTGACGGACTGGTGGGCTATTCCCCTATCGCAATGGCAAAGAACGCCATCGGCATGGCGATTGCCTGTGAGGAGTACGGGGCGAAGTTCTTCGCCAACGGCGCGCAGCCCAGCGGCGTGCTGGAGCATCCGGGGACGATTAAAGACCCCAGCCGTGTGCGGGAGAGCTGGCAGAACACATTCGGCGGTAGCCAGAACGCCAACAAGGTGGCGGTGCTGGAGGAGGGCATGAAATACACGCCCATCTCCATCTCGCCGGAGCAGGCACAGTTTTTGGAAACAAGAAAATTTCAGATCAATGAGATTGCTCGGATTTTCCGTGTCCCGCCCCACATGGTGGGCGACCTGGAAAAGTCGAGCTTTTCTAATATTGAGCAGCAGTCGCTGGAATTCGTGAAATACACCCTCGACCCGTGGGTGGCACGGTGGGAGCAGGCGATTGTGAGGCGGCTCTTCACGGAGGAGGAGAAGAAAACCTATTATGTGAAATTCAACGTGGACGGCCTTCTGCGGGGCGATTACCAGAGCCGCATGAACGGTTACGCCACGGCAAGGCAGAACGGGTGGATGTCGGCAAACGACATCCGCGCACTGGAAAACCTCGACCGCATCCCTGTAGAGGACGGTGGGGATTTGTACCTGATCAACGGCAATATGCTCCCGCTCTCAAGGGCGGGTGCTTTTGCAGATATAGAACCAGAAAAGGAGGAATCGGATTCTGATGGGATTACAGACAAAGAAGTTCTGGAATTGGAGAAACCAGGCGGACGGAGAGTCGGAAGCAGAGCGGGTGCTTGAACTTTACGGGACCATTGCGGAGGAAAGCTGGTTCGATGACGATGTCACGCCCGCAATGTTCCGTGAAGAGCTGTTTGCCGGGAGCGGTCCCGTTACCGTGTGGATCAACTCGCCGGGCGGGGACTGCATCGCCGCAAGCCAGATTTATACGATGCTGATGGATTACAAAGAGAGTGTCACAGTCAAGATTGACGGCATTGCCGCGTCTGCCGCATCCGTCATTGCGATGGCGGGGACGGAGGTGTTGATGGCCCCGACCGCCCTCATGATGATCCATAACCCGGCGACGCTGGCATACGGCGACCACGGGGAAATGCAGAAGGCCATTGAAATGCTGGATGAGGTAAAGGAGAGCATCCTCAATGCCTACGAGATCAAGACCGGGCTGTCCCGTGCGAAGCTGTCGCACCTGATGGACAGCGAAACGTGGATGAATGCGAATAAAGCGGTGGAGCTTGGCTTTGCGGACGGCATCCTTTCGGATGAAAAAGCGGCGGCAGACATTCCAGCCTACGCATTTTCGGGCAGGGTGGCGGAAACGGCGCTGCTGAACAAGATTACTGCAAAAGCAGATACGGCGAAAGAGCCGGAAGTAAAGTGCGGGCGCTCGGTTGACACGCTCAAAGAGCAGCTTGCAGTTATCAAAAATTATATTTAACGGAGGGAAAACACTATGACGATTATTGAAATGCGTGAGAAACGCGCAAAGCTGTGGGCTACAATGGAGGGCTTCCTCGATACCCACCGGAATGAAAATGGAGTGCTGTCCGCAGAGGATGACGCTACCTATGCGGGCATGGAGAAGGACCTGACTGACCTGACCAATGAGATTAAGCGTATGGAGCGCAGGGACGTGATGGAAGCGGAACTGAATAAGCCTGTTGACAGACCCCTTACACAGAAACCGGAAAGACAGGGAAACGAAAAGACCGGACGTGCAAGCAGCGCTTATAAAGAGGATTTCGGCAGGCATCTGCGCGGCAAGTCGCTAATCCACAACGTCCTTTCCGAAAGCACCGATGCGGACGGCGGCTATCTTGTCCCAGATGAGTTTGAAAGCCAGATCATTGCGGCTCTTGATGAGGCAAATGTGATCCGCTCCATTGCGAAGGTCATCACGACGCACCATGACCGTAAGATTCCGATTGCCGTAGGCCATTCCGTAGCAACCTGGACGGCGGAAAACGCCGCGTTTACGGAGAGCAACCCGACCTTCGGGCAGAAGCAGATTGATGCTTTCAAGCTGACGGACCTGATCCGCGTCAGCGTGGAGCTTCTGCAGGATTCCGAGTTTGACCTTGAAGATTACATCACAAGGGAGATTGCCCGCGCCTTCGGGATTGCGGAAGAGCAGGCATTCTGCGTTGGCACCGGTACGAATCAGCCGACAGGGATTTTTACCGCCAACGGCGGTACGGTGGGCGTTACGGCGGCAAGTGCGACCGCGGTTACCGTAGACGAGGTCATTTCCCTTATCTACGCATTGAAGTCCCCTTACCGCAGGAATGCGAAGTTCCTGATGAATGATGCTACGGTATCCCTTCTGCGTAAGCTGAAGGACAACAACGGCGCTTATCTGTGGCAGCCTTCCGTGCAGGCCGGGCAGCCTGACAAGCTGCTGGGCTACGATATTTATACCAGCCCCTATGTACCGACAGTAGCGGCCGGCGCTTATGCCGTTGCTTTTGGCGACTTCCAGAATTACTGGATCGGCGACCGTGCAGGCCGGACGGTGCAGAGGTTGAATGAACTGTATGCCACGAATGGGCAGATCGGTTATGTCGCTACCGAGCGTGTGGACGGCAAGGTGATCCTGCCGGAAGGCATCCAGCTTCTTCAGATGAAACCGGCGTCAGGCAATTAAGGAAAGGGGGGATGCCGGATGGCACTAATCACACTTGAAGAAGCAAAGAGCTATCTGCGAGTAGATTCTTCGGATGAGGACGCCCTGACCGGCATCCTCTTATCCTCCGCGGAGCAGCTCTGCGTGGATGTGGCAAGGCTGTCGCAGGAACAGTGGGCGACAGTCAATGCGGATGAAAATACAGATACAGACCTTTATACCGCAGAAGAACTGGAGCAGGTGCGCTCCGTGATGCGTGTGGCAGTTTTATACGCCCTCGGCTACCTCTTTGAACACCGGGAAGAAGCCGACCACCATGCCCTGACCATGACGCTTCGCTCTGTGCTGTTTGCGGTACGGGAAGGGGTGTTCTGATATGGAAATCGCAAGGATGAACGAGCGGATCACCTTCCAGAAGAATTCTGTGGTGGTGGATGCTGTCGGCAACCACAAAAATGTGTGGGAGGATTATTTCTCCTGCGCCGCCTATGCGTCCACCTATCAGGCGTCGGAAAGCGGCGATGAGGTGGCTATGGAGGAACGCAGCGTGACCTTTTGCTGCCGGTACTGCTCCGAGCTTGCGTGTGTTTCCTCCACTGGTTACCGCATCCAATTCCACGGTGAGATTTACAACATCCGCTCCGTGGACATGATGAATTACCAGCGGAAGGAACTGAAATTCCAGACAGCAAGGGAGGTGCGGTAATGGGAAGGACGGTAAGCGTGGATGAGATGGCGGACGCCATCAGTGAGATTCTGGAGGAGTATTCTGACCTTGCCACGGACGGGATGAAGTCCGCCGTGCAGAAATCGGCAAAGTTTGTAAAGGAGGAAATCTCCGCAAACGCCCCGGTGCGGACAGGCGCTTATGCCAAGAGCTGGGCGAGCAAGAAAACGGAGGAAACCTCCACATCGGTGCAGTACACCGTCCATTCCAGGAACAGGTACCAGCTTGCGCACCTTCTGGAGAATGGCCATGCGCTGCGCAGCGGCGGGCGCACGAAGGCACAGCCCCATATCGCCCCTGCGGAGGAAGCCGGGGAAACCTATCTGGAAAATCTGATTGAGGAGGCTTTGAAGGAATGACCCATGAAGAAGTAGTGGCGATGGTCGGGGAAACGGGGCTGCCGAGCGCCTATGACCACTTTGCCGAGGGCGAGTCCCCGGACCCGCCGTTCATCTGTTTCCTCTATCCGAGGACGGATACCTTTGGGGCGGATGACGTGGTCTACCACCAGAGCCCTGTTCTGCATATCGAGGTCTACACGGATTACAAGGACCCGGACATCGAAGCCGCCGTGGAGGAAATCCTGACGGCGCATGGGCTTTTCTATTCCAAGTCCGAGGTGTGGATCGCAAGTGAAAAACTGTACGAGGTGCTGTATGAGGTCAGCGTTTGACCGGATACGGCTTTTTTTAATTTATTGAACTGGAGGTTTTGATTATGGCGAATAAGAAAAACAAGGTCAAGTACGGCCTGAAAAACGTGTATTACGCAAAGGCTACGTTTGATGATGACAACAACGTGACCTACGGCACTCCCGTCCGGATTCCGGGCGCGGTCAGCCTGTCGCTGGACAACAATGCGGAGATCGAGCCGTGGTATGCGGACGACATGGTGTATGTGGTGCTGACCGGAGCGGCGTCCTATGAGGGTACTCTGGAGATCGCGCTCCTGCCGGAGAGTTTCCTGACAGACATCCTGCATGAGGAGCTGGACGACAACGGCGTGCTGGCAGAGGTGGATGGTGTGGAGATTGAGCATTTTGCCCTGCTCTTTGAGTTTGACGGCGATAAGCACAAGACCCGCCACTGCCTGTATAACTGCGTGGCGAACCGCCCGTCCATTGAGAGCGAGACGAAGGAGGACAGCGCGGAGCCGGCCACCGATGAGCTTGACCTGACGGCGTCCGCCCTTGCCAACGGCTATGTAAAGGTAAAGACCACGGCGGATGTGGACAGCGAGGTCTACAACAACTGGTTTACCGAGGTTTACACGCCCGCCGGGTTTACCACAGCCGAGACTGATACGACTGGAACAACGGATGTTGGCTAAGAGAGGAGGATATGACCTATGGCAGTGACAAAGACAATTCAGGTGGATGGGATTGACGTGACCTTCCGTGCAAGCGCGGCGGTTCCCCGCCTGTACCGCTTAAAATTCGGGCGGGATATTTACAAAGACCTGCGCTCTCTGGAAAAGAGCGTGAAGGACAGCGATGAGGGAGAATCCAGCCTTGACACGTTCAGTCTGGAGCTGTTTGAGAACATCGCTTTTATCATGGCATACCACGCCGACCCGCAGAATACGCCCCACGAGCCGGACGAATGGCTGGAGCAGTTCAACACCTTCTCCATCTACCAGATTCTGCCGGAGATTATTAACCTGTGGGGGCTGAATGTACAGCAGCAGGTGGACAGTAAAAAAAACTTCAGCAAAGTGAGCGGGAAATGACGACCCCGCTCTTTTTGCTGCGGTGTGTCCAGATCGGCGTGGGCATCCGGGACCTCGACCTCCTGACTATCGGTCTGGTCAACGATATGTACGCTGAGCTGAATAACGATGATTACAAGTACGCAACAATGGCATCCCAGGCGGATATGGACTCGTTCTGAGGTGCTTTTTTGATGCCGTAAGGGAGGTGGCTGCATATGGCGTCAAGGTCGCTGAAGGGTATCACTGTGGAGATTGACGGCTCGACGACCGGCCTGCAGTCTGCCCTGAAGGAAGTCAATACAGAAATCAGGAACACACAGTCCCAGTTAAAGGATGTGGAAAAACTCCTGAAGCTGGACCCGTCCAATACGGAGCTGCTGGCACAGAAACAGCGGCTTTTGACGGACGCTATCAAGGAAACGAAGGAAAAGCTGGACACCTTGAAAACAGCGGCGGAGTCCGCCAATGAGCAGCTTGCCAATGGGGAGATTTCGCAGGAGCAATATGATGCCCTCCAGAGGGAAATCGTGGAGACGGAGGAAAAACTGAAATCCCTTGAGACACAGGCGGCGACCACCAACAGCACCCTTGCAAAGATCGAGGAAGTTGGCACAAAACTCCAGTCCGTGGGGGACAGCATTGCGGGGGTTGGCACGAAACTGACCACATCCGTGACGGTTCCCCTTGCGGCTGCTGGGACGGCGGCTGTAAAAACAGCGGCGGATTTCGAGTCCTCCATGTCACAGGTGCAGGCCACGATGGGGATTACGGCGGATTCCATGTCCGAGGTGGACGGCCAGAGCGTCAACACAATGGATACGCTCTCCGCCCTTGCAAAAGAAATGGGCGCGACCACGGCTTTCTCCGCCACGGAGTGTGCCGAGGCGTTAAACTACCTTGCCCTCGCCGGATATGACACCCAGCAGATGTGCGATGCCCTGCCTACCGTCCTAAACCTTGCGGCGGCGGGAAACTTTGACCTCGCCACGGCCTCCGACATGGTAACGGACGCCATGTCCGCTTTGGGCATGGAGACTTCGGAAGCCGACGTGATGGTTGACCAGATGGCAAAGACGGCGTCCTCCACCAACACCAGCGTGGAGCAGCTTGGCGAAGGGATACTTAAAATCGGCGCAACCGCCAAGTCCGTCAAGGGTGGGACGGCGGAACTGAACACCGCTCTTGGTATCCTCGCCAACAACGGAATTAAAGGTGCGGAGGGCGGCACCCATCTGCGTAACGTCATCCTCTCCCTGCAAAGCCCTACCGATACAGCGGCGTCGCTGCTGGATGAGCTGGGCGTGTCCGTTTACGATTCCAGCGGCGAGATGCGCTCCTTAAACGACATCCTCGGCGATTTGAATGCTTCAATGGACGGGATGACTTCGGCGGAGCGGGATAACATCATCTCCACCATTTTCAATAAGACAGATCTTGCTTCCGTGAACGCCCTGCTTGCCAACACGGGCGAAACGTGGGATTCCCTGCAGGAGTCCATCACGAACTCGTCCGGCGCGGCGCAGCAGATGGCGGATACACAGCTTGACAACCTCTCCGGGCAGCTCACCATCTTGAAGTCCGCACTGGAGGGGCTTGCCATTTCCATTGGGGAAATTCTCCTTCCCACGATAAAGAAAATCGTGGCAGGGGTGCAGTCCTTCGTGGACTGGCTGAACAATCTCTCCGATGCACAGAAAGAGACCATCGTAAAGGTGGCTGCCCTTATAGCCGCCCTCGGTCCCATGCTTGTCATCGTGGGGAAGCTGACCTCTACGGTGGGTTCCGCCATGACGGGATTTTCCAAGCTGGCAAAAAGCATCGCCACGCTGGGCGTGAAGGTGGCGGGCGGCACGGGGAGCATTACCGGCATGGGCAGCGCAATCGCAGCGGTGGCGGGGCCTGTCCTCGCTGTCGTGGCGGTCATTGCTACGCTGGTGGCGGCGTTCAAGCACCTGTGGGATACCAACGAGGAATTCCGTGAGGCGATTACAAACATCTGGAATGGCATCGTCTCCAAAGTGCAGGAATTCTGTGCGGGCATTACGGAGCGGCTGAATGCCCTGGGCTTTGATTTTGAAAGTATCGTGGATGTGCTGAAAGCCATCTGGGATGGGTTCTGTAACCTTCTGGCTCCGGTGTTTGAGGCGGCGTTTTCTGCAATCTCCGCAGTGCTTGGCACGGTGCTGGATGTGATCACAGGGCTGCTGGATGTGTTCATCGGGCTGTTTACAGGAAATTGGGAGCAGTGCTGGACGGGAATCAAGGAGATATTCGGCGGCATATGGGACGGCATCACGGGCATCCTCTCCACCGCGCTGGATTTGATTACCGGGCTTGTGGACACGGTGCTTGGGTGGTTCGGCACGAGCTGGGAGGAAGTCTGGACGGGGATCAAGACCTTCTTTGAGGGCATTTGGAACGGAATCAGCAGCTTTTTCTCCGGCATCCTTTCCGGCATCCAGAGCGTGGCAACGACCGTATGGAATGCAATCAGTGGTTTCTTTACCACGGTGCTTGGCGGCATCCAGAATGTATTTTCTACGGTGTGGAACGCAATTTATACGGCGGTGTCCACGGTGGTAAACGCCATCCAAACGGTGGTGACCACGGTATGGAATGCCATCTACACGGCCATTTCCACAGTGCTGAATACCATCTGGACGGTTATCACAACTGTTTGGAACGGCATTTACACGACCATCGAGCCGTTGCTGAGTGCTTTCAAATACCTGTTTGAAACTATCTGGCAGGCGATTCAGATATTGATTGAGCGGGCGCTGACGGCAATTCAGACGAAGATTTCCGAGATATGGAATGCGATTGTGGCTTTCATTACTCCGATATTGGAGGGCATCCGCTCTGTAATGGAAGCGGTATGGACAGCAATCAGCACTGCGGTTTCCACCGCTTTGACCACCATCCAGAACATGATTACAACCGTATGGAACGCCATCGTCGCTTTCCTGACGCCGATACTGACGGCAATCCAGTCTGCGGTAACTGCGGCATGGAACGCCATTTCCTCGGCGGTCAGCACGGTGATGAATGCCATCAGGAGCGTGATAACAACCGTATGGAATGCCATCAAATCTGTGGTGACCACAGTAATGGGCGGTATCAAATCCACGGTGTCCTCTGTCTGGAGTGCTATCAGCAGCACGGTTTCCAGTGTGGTCAATACCATAAAGACAACCGTATCCAATGCGTTTACGGCGGTGTGGAATGGAATCAAGAGTACCATCTCCGGCATTTACAACACGATAAAGACCGGCTTCAACAATGCGGTCAGCTTCATCAAAAATCTGGCGTCCTCGGCGTTTAGCTGGGGAGCCGACATCATAAACGGCATTGTGAACGGCATCAAGAGCTGTATCAGCAAGGTAACCAGTGCCGTAACCAGCGTGGCGGATACCATCCGGTCCTTCCTGCATTTCTCCGTGCCGGACGAGGGACCGCTGACGGATTACGAGTCCTGGATGCCAGACTTCATCGGCGGGCTTGCCGAGGGGATCGAGAGGAGCCGGAGCATGGTGAGAAGCGCTATGAAGGATGTGGCGTCTGATATGACCATTAACCCAACCGCAACTGTAAATGCCGAAGGCTCCGCAGCCACAACTGCAGGAGGGGCGCCGGATTCTTCTTCCGGCGGCTTTGGAAACTTCACGGGACCGCTGATCCAGATACAGCAGATGACGGTGCGCAGCGAGGACGACATCCGCAGCATCTCCCAGCAGCTTAACTCCCAGCTTACAAGGAGCCGCAGGGCGATGGGATACACCACTTAAGGAGGGGATTTTTATGGGCTTTACTTTCAATGGCATTACTTCAAAGAGCATGGGAATCCCCAGCCGGATGACGGTGGAGAACCGCATTCCCTCCCTGCGCAATTCCACGGCGGAGATCGCGGGCAAGCACGGTGTGGTAGATTTCGGGAGTAAATTCTCCGAGCGGGAAATCGACATCGAATGCCTGATTCCCTACTGCAAAACACAGGCGGAACTGCTTGCTCTAAAAGACAAACTGGCGGGGTGGCTGAACCCGGAGGCAGGGGTTTGCGAGCTGAGGCTGGAAACGGAGCCTGACCGGGTGTATTACGCAAGGCTTAGGGACGGCGTTTCCTTCGAGCGGATCACCCGGCAGTCCGCCAGCTTTGAAATCCCCTTTTTCTGCCCGGACCCTTACGCTTATGCCGCAGAGGATGAGGTGTTCACGCTGACGGAGGATGGGACGGTTACGAGGACGCTCGGCAACGTGGAATCCCATCCGGTGTATGAGGTGTGCGGGGTATTGGCGAATACCAACCGGACGCTGACATTTTCTGTAGACGGCGTGGATGTAACCGTAAAGGGACCTCTTGCCGATGGGGAGGTTTTATACATTGATACCGACAACATGACCGCATGGATTCAGTCGGCGGCGGGGACGGTGCGGAACGCACTCGGCAGTATTACAGAACTGAATTTTCCATATCTGCCTGTTGGGGATGCGGTCATTACCATGTCAGCCAGCGGAGGGACTTTTACTTCGCTGACTGTAAACGCAAAGAGCTGCTGGCTATAAGGAGGTGGTTTTTTATGGCTTTGAAAATGGCATTGAATCAGCAGACGGATTTCACCGGGGAATTCCCGGAGGCGTGGGCGAAGGACGGGCTTTGGCGGTTCAACGAGAGCGCGCCGGATGACGATGTGTGCGTCGCAGACTCTTCCGGCTGCGGCAGGAAGATGTATATCAATAATTGGAGCGGCACGACAGCCTCCCTGCGTGGCGGGCAGAAGGGCAATTACATCCGCATCAACATCAACAGCCCCACAACGGAACAGACCTACCTGAAGGCGGAGAATGACGGCAGCATTTTTGCAAGCCTCGGAGAGCGTATCATCTGCGGCGGCTGGATGAACCCGACCACCTACTCTGTGGGCAATACCTACACGCCGATTTTTAATACGAGATACGGTCCGGGGCAGCCCATTTTTTATCTGTCGCTGATCCGGGGCAAGCCGAGGCTGATGCTCTATAATTCCTCCGGCACATTGATTTTGGATGAATCGGTGACGCCGTCCTTCTCTCTGGTAAACGGCGGCTGGTATTTTATCGCCTGCCTGATTGAGCCGGACAATAAACAGGCGCAGTATGTGGTGGGCGACCGGGACAGCGGCGAATGCTGGGTGTCGGACGTGATGACGTGGACGGGCGAACTGAACCGCTCCTGCACCGCAGACCTCATCATGGGGATGCACGCCGATTCCTACTGGTATGCGGGCGGCTTTGACGACTGGTTTCTGGACTGCGATTCCGAGCTGACAGCGGAGGATTTGTGTGATTATTTTTATGCGTCCCTCTGCGCCAACGGCGGCAACACCACGGGAGATGTGGACGGTATCACAGAACCGGGAGCTGTAACCTTACGCGCCGCAGACGGAGGATATCCCACAGAGGGGATTTTATATACGGCGGCTGTGAAATGTAATCTTGCCGGTACAGGCAGGGTGCAGGTCACAAGCGAGGTGACGCTGGGGGTAACTGCGGTAACGGATATTCAGACCTCCACCTCGGACGATCTTCTGGAGTGGAGCGATTGGGCGGGGCTTGGCGCTGACGGGAAACTGGTATCGCCTGACCGTGCCTATATCCGGTTCCGCATGACGCTGACTACCAGCAATACTTCACAGACTCCGAAGGTAACCGCCATCCGGCTTTATGACATCCCGAAGTCCGCATACAGCAGGCTCGGTTATGCCTGCCCGGTGGTGCTGGATGAAAATGACGCATGGGAAGCGGTGCTGGAGAATGCCTATAACGTGGTTGTAATTTCCGAGATCAACGGAGAGGACTGCCTGAATTTCTCTTTGCCTTTTACGGACGGGAAAAGGCGGTATCTGGACAATGAGAAATCCGTCCAGATCGTAGAGGATGTTTACCGCATCCGCACGATTACCGACACCAGAGATACCTCCGGTAAGATTGTCACGCAGGTGTATGCCGAGGCAGAATTCTATGACCTGGCATACTCTGTCCGCAAAGCGGAAAAGGAATTTGACGCTGCCACGGCCGCGGAGGAGATGGCGTATGCCCTTGCGGATACCGAGTGGAGTGTGGGGACGGTGGAGCCTTCCACCAAGCGGACGTGGACGTGTTCGGAAACAAACGCCCTTGCAATCCTACGGCGGACTGCTGACCTGCATGGCGGCGACCTGATTTTTGACTGTGCCAACCATCTGGTGCATCTATACACGGTGTACGGCTCCGACAAAGGGGCGCTGTTTGCCTACAGGAAAAACATGAAATCCATCGAGCGGGTGGTGGATACCACCGGGCTTGTGACCCGGCTCTATGCCACGGGTGCGGATGGCATGACCTTTGCCGACATCAACGATGGGAAGCCTTATGTGGAGGACTTCACTTATTCCAAGGAGGTGCGTATTTCTGCGCTGGACTGCTCGTCCTTTACCAACCCGTACCAGATGCTGGAGTACGCAAAGATGCGCCTTGCGGATTACAGTAAGCCCACGGTTTCCTATGTGCTGAATGCGATGGATTTGTCCGTCCTGACTGCTTATGAGCATGAGACATGGGCGCTTGGCGATTACGTCCATGTGGAGGATGAGGATTTGAGGCTTTCCATTACCACAAGGCTGGTGCGGCGGGAATATAACTTGCAGGAGCCGTGGAACACGGTGCTGGAGCTTTCGACTGTTTTGAAAAATTTAAGCAGCTCTGCAAGCCAGTGGGACAATGCTGCCGACACGCTGGAAGGTACCAGCGTAATATCCGCTACGGACTTAAAGGAAATGGTGCCCTTCAACCTCCTGCGCAATTCCCGCGCCGATGACGGGCTTGCCTATTGGGTGAGCAGCGGTTTTGAGGCGGACGGGGAAAACGGGGCAAGCGGCACGGCATCCTTTAAGGCGGAGGGAGTGGCAGGCATGGCAAAGAGCCTGTCGCAGACGGTGTATCCCGCCAACCGCTCCTGTTATACCATCTCGGCGCAGATTGCCTCGGAGGACTTGGAAAAGCTGTCCGAGGATTCGCAGGTCGGTATCGAGGTGGTAATCGAATACGAGGATGGAGCAACGGAAACAAGGTTTATTGATTTGTATTGAGGTGGCCCTATGGTATATTTCACAAATACATCTGCGAAGATTACGCCGGAGAATTACGGGGAGCGGATCAAGAGCATCACAGTCAGGGTATTTTTCAGTGACTGCACAGGGAAAATCTATATCACCGACCTGCTCCTGCAGGGCGGCGGCATCGCCACGGGATGGGTAGGCCATCCAAGCGAGATACAGTGGAGCCTCGATGGGTAGGTCATCCTTTGTCCGCCTTGCGGAGATTATCAATAAGCATCAGGAAAAGCGTGTGGTGAGCATTACCGTAAAGCCTACCCTTACGGACTGCTCCGGCACGCTCTGGATTACCGACCTGATGCTGCAGGAGGGGAAGCCCGTCACGGGATACACGCCGAACACGGCAGACGGAGTTCTTGCAAAGTGGGACGGGGACGATGAGAACGGGAGCCTTGTCTGGTACAACGGAATCATCCGCTCGGAGGCGACCGTGATCCTGTTCAATCTGGGAAGCACATCGGCGGGGCTGGACGTCCGAATGTACCCGAAGTCGGATATGGCGGCGGGGAGCGTCTCACTCTGTCAGGGCGTGGGCGGACAGAAGGTATCCTTTCCGGGTGCCATGAAAGCGGAGGATGACCTTGCCCTGATTGCCAGCACAAGGGAATGCACGAAGAACGGCGTCCCGGAGAAAAAAGAGGGATTTTACCAGTACAGTGCCGCTTGGGATTCCCAACATAAGGTAAAGGTGGAAGATGGAAAATCGGCAAGAATACTGTTTCAGATTCAGCAAATGCAGGATGGAGGAAATGTATTCTGAAGGATGCGTGTTTACTTTCCTGACATTGAATTTTCATGGTTTTATGCTATACTTAAAAATAATGAATTGAGAGCCGGAAAGGATGTTATAAAGCATGAAAAATATATTGGTCATACAGGGCGGCGGCCGTCCAAAAGGAAACACATCACAATTAGTCATGAGCTTTGTCAAAGGTGCGGAGGAAGCAGGACACCATGTTGAAGTGATATCCCTGCTGAAAAATGAAGTGAAAGGGTGTCTCGGCTGCAATGCCTGCCGCTATGGGAAACCCTGCATACAGAAAGACAGTTTTAATGAACTTGTTCCGAAAATCAAAGGCGCAGATTTAATTGTTTTTGCTTCGCCGCTTTATTTCTGGACGCTTTCCTCAAAAATCAAAGCGTTTATCGAACGGTTTTACTGTATAGCGGAAGAAGACCCGAACCCGCCTCTCGGCCGCTACGAAAGATATCCGGTAAAAGACTGTGCGCTGCTTGTAACGGCGGCGGATAATTTCTTCTGGACATTCGAGCAGGCAACATCCTATTACAAGTTTGCTCTTGTGAATTATATCGGATTCCACGACAAAGGAATGATCCTTGCCGGAGGGTGCGGTGATACCAATGGGAAACCGCAGATTGATAAGACAAACCACTTGGCAGAAGCATATGAGTTTGGTAAGACAATTTATGAAGTGTAGGCAAGTCGAAATTTGTGATGGTAAGGTAAGTTATGAATATATACGAAATACAGGACAGAAACCAACCGCTGTTGGAGGCGCTTTTAGATGTCTGGGAACGTTCCGTTCGGGCAACGCACCTGTTCCTTTCGGATGCGGAAGTAAAGAACATTAAGGCTTATGTGCCGCAGGCTTTAGAAAACGTGGAACATCTGAGTGTTGCCGAAACGGAATCTGGTAAAGCGATTGCATTTATGGGGGCAGAAAACGGCAGACTGGAAATGCTGTTTATTACACCGGAGTCAAGAGGGATGGGTATTGGCAAACAGCTTCTTCAATATGGCATCCGGAATTATGGAATTTGTGAAGTCACGGTCAATGAGCAGAATCCACAGGCTGTTGGTTTTTATGAACACATGGGGTTTGAAACCTATAAACGCACCGATTTTGATGAAGAAGGCAATCCGTATCCGCTTTTATATATGAAACGGATGAGATGAAGTACAGTTTGCAGAAAAGTAAAGGGTAATAAGGTTTATAAAGCGTCTGGCAGCAGGCGCTTTTTCTCTGCCCATTTTCAGGAGGAGGCTAAATGGATTTATTAAAGGGAAAAGAAATCATGGTCTGGACATTCATGGGCAACACCAGGATGTACCAGGCACTCCGGGATTATGGCGACCGCATCAGCCAGATCGGGCTGTTCTCTTTCAAGGTCCGGGTGACCGGGGAGATTTACGAGAGCGGCGTTTCCATTGCAGCCGGTTCCACCATGCGGACATATATCAGCAAATGGCCCCATATTAAATGGCTTTTGACGGTAGCCAATGACGGAACAAACAGCATCTTCAAGGCGCTGCGGGATAATATAAATGGGGCGCAAGACGTGTTTCTGTCAGAACTGATCCACATCATGGAGAAGTATCCGTGGTGCGATGGGATTGACATCGACCTGGAACGGGGCGATGACTATTCCACCCATGCTGCTTCCACAGCCATGTTCCAAAATATCTATAACACGGTCAAGGCTTATGATTCCACAAAACTCATGAACATCTGCCTGCCGGGAATGACTTCAGTCAATGGTTCCGTGGGCGGCGAGAACTGGTGTGTCTATGGAGACCTGAACAACTACTGTGATACGGCGTCCATCATGAGTTACGGCATGGCATGGGCGGGAAGCGCGCCGGGGCCGGTGTCTCCCCGCTCGTGGCTGGAGGGAATCTATGATTACGCCGTCACGGTAATGGACCCGGACAAGGTATTCCTCGGTATGCCCGCTTACGGCTGGAACTGGCAGATTTACGACACGCCGGAGAACCTCGGAAAGACCTACCGGGGGACGTCCAACACCTACTATGCGGCAAAATACTGGATGACCGGGAAGTACAATTTCACGGATGACGCCCCTCCGCAGCCCTTCATTCCCATCGTGGCCTATTGGGATGACTATGATAAGGTTCCCTATGCGTTCCCCCATGTCTACGATTACATGGAGGGCGCGGATGCTGGTTCCCGTGAATATCCGCAGCTTTCCGGGACCTACAACCGCAGGCGTTACCTGACGGCCTACGGTAAGGAGCAGAAAACCGGGTTCGGCACAATTTATGTTGACCGGAACGGTGGATCACCCGACAGTTATTCCGGCATTGTGTCCGTTTCCGATTCCATTGCCACACTTGGGGACGGAGGGAGTGCGGCATATAGCTTTGCGGTAAACACAGCGGGAACCTATGATATAGCGGTGCGGCTGTGTTATCCGTTTTGGGATAAGAACGGCGTCTACATTTCCATTGACGGGACGACAAGGCATTTCACGGAGAACAGGCTGTGGTGGCCGTACTGGAGGACGACCTTCTGGGCGGTACTGGCGAAGGGGATTTCTCTTTCGGTGGGAACGCACACGGTCACGGTTTCGGTGGATGTGAATGGCGTCCAGTTTTATGGGTTCCGCGTCTGCTCGTCTTTTTCTGAAGAGCCTTCTGCCGGAAGTGCAGCTTTTACGCTTGCGCCGAGGCAGTTCAAGGATGTGAATGGGGACATGGTTGGTCCCGACCGTGGCTTTAAGCTGACCCTTGAGATGCTCCGCAGGAAGCCGGACTCAGCGCTCATTTGGTATGAGGATTTCCGGGATGAAAACGCTTTGCCGGAAAGCTACTGGACGACGCTGTCCGGCTCGTGGAAGGTGTGGCGGGAGGATGAATACTCCTCGGAACGTGTGTATTCGCAGCTTGAAGGCAGCGGTCAGCTTTCGTGGCAGTACAGCGGCTTTTCCGACATCCACCTGCGGGCGAGGCTTGCGTTTCCCTCGGATGGCAGCGGCAGGGCCGGCGTGTTCTGCGGGAACCTTTTCTGCTGTCTGAACATCACGAATCAGGCGGTGGAACTGTATAATGGTTTCACGCTGCTTGGCAGCTACAGTACGGAGATCGGCAGGACTTCGGGCGTCAACCTCCGGGGCAATCCCAATATGTACACTATTGAGATGCGCATCCGGGGGAATCAGGTGCGTGTTTATTCCGGTGCATCCTATACGCTGCGGTTTACGGCATCCATATCCGGATTCAGTGGCGGGTATGCCGGATACCGTTCCGACAGCAGGACGGTGTGTGAGCTTTTACGGCTTGGGGACGCATGGACTTATGAGCCTTATGAGCGGTTCGATGTAGAGATGCCTGACGGCACCTCTGCCAGTTTCGGAAGGATTTCGCGGAGTAACTGCACCTGGGATGAGGAATTTCAGGTGTTTACGCTGACGAGCGATGTGGAGGAAACTGCTATACGCAGCGAGGACATTTCGCTTGATTATGAGTTTTTCCATTCCAATCTGCTGGCTCTGTCCTGCGGCGGGAATTACACGGCAAAGATCATACCGAGGGACATCAACATCTGGATTTCCCGGCTGTTCCTCGGTGATGCGGACGGTTTTTCCATTCTTTACTATCAGGATGTGGACTCCCTCGTCTATTGGGCGAACCAGGCGGCATACCGCTGGAAACTGCGGGGGATGTGTATGTGGTCGCTGGGGCAGGAGGATATGCGGCTGTGGGAGTATCTTCCCAAGCAGATTTGACGGGGAAAAGACACACAATTTTCTTTGTGGATATTTGTGAAAATTATGTTCCGAAATGACTTGCTATTCTGGGCGTTCAGAGCGAATATGTGTACTGCCAAAACGAAATGGAGGACACGATAATGACGAGATTTGAACAGGAGATCAGCGGGAACTTAGGGGCATTCTGGAAAAGGAACGCAGAGGAGGAAGTAAAGAAAGCGGTGGCGAAGGCTGACGCAGAGGCGGCGGTGGATGCGGACGGGGCAATCTTCTGGAACTGCAACGGACGCTTCCTGATGGATGATTTCTGCGAAAAGCTGGAATACGCAGGCTACCCTTTCAGCCGGGAGGCAACCGCAAAAAAGCGTGAGGAGCAGGAGACACAGAGCCTTGCGGAATACCGAAGAAACCGCAGAGGGATGAATGCGGAGGAGCTTGCGGAGGCGAGGGCGGCATTCGGGGAAGGCATTACGGTGATAAATGTGCTGACAGGGGAAAAGACGGAACTTTAAATCACAATCAAATATTTCAGGGGAATAGGCGATTGCTCTTTGCGGGCAGTCGCTTTTTCTATACACAAAAATTTTTAAAGGAGGGTTTCATTATGAAGGAATTCTGGAACACGATTCAACTCATTTTTACCGCCATCGGAGGGTGGCTCGGTTACTTTCTGGGCGGCTGTGACGGTCTGCTGATCGCTCTTGTGGTATTCGTGGCCGTGGACTACATCACGGGCGTGATGTGCGCAGTGGCGGACCGGAAGCTGTCCAGCGAGGTGGGCTTTAAGGGTATCTGCCGGAAGGTGCTGATCTTCCTGCTGGTGGGAATCGCCAACATCCTCGATGTGCAGGTCATTGGCACGGGGAGCGTCCTGCGCACGGCGGTCATCTTTTTCTACATTTCCAACGAGGGCGTGAGCCTTTTGGAAAATGCGGCGCATCTTGGCTTGCCGGTGCCGGAGAAGATGAAGGAAGTGCTGGAGCAGCTCCATGAGCGCAGCGAGAGCGGTACGGACAACGAGAAGGAGGACGAATAATCCATGAAACTGGTACAATCGATTCTGACGAAAAATCCCTGTTACACGGCGGGGAGGAAAATCACGGTAAAGGGGCTGATGCTCCATTCGGTCGGGTGCCCTCAGCCGAAGGCGTCTGTTTTTATTAACTCATGGAATTCCGCTTCTTATGACCGTGCCTGCGTCCACGGTTTCATTGACGGAAATGACGGCACGGTGTACCAGACGCTTCCGTGGAACCATAGAGGATGGCACTGCGGAAGCGGAACGAATGGAAGCGGAAACAATACCCATATCGGAGTGGAGATGTGCGAGCCTGCGTGTATCAAGTACACGTCAGGCTCAAACTTTACCTGTTCTGATACCGTAACGGCGAAGGCAGTGGCAAAGAGGACTTATGAGGCGGCGGTGGAGCTGTTTGCCATGCTGTGCAAGCAGTACAGCCTGAACCCCACGGCGGACGGCGTTATCATCAGCCATAAGGAAGGACACAGCCGGGGCATTGCCTCCAACCACGGCGATCCGGAGCATCTCTGGACGCAGCTTGGCATGGGCTACACGATGGACGGCTTCCGAAAGGCGGTCAAGGCAAAGATGGAGGGTGCCGCTTCGGACAGCGGTGTTTCCGGTCTACAGGCATCTGCTCTTAAGAATCTGTCGGAGGCGGATGTGATTGCGAAGGTAGGTCCGCTGTTTACCGCAAATCAGAAGGCAAGCGGCATCCTTGCCTCGGTGTCTCTGGCACAGTTTATTTTGGAGTCCGGGTATGGGAAGTCGGAGCTGGCGCAGAATGCCAACAATGTGTTTGGCATGAAGAAGTCCCTTTCCGGAAACACATGGAGCGGCTCCGTGTGGGACGGCACTTCCGTTTACACGAAGGAAACGCAGGAATACGAGAATGGGGCATATGTGACGGTGACGGCGGATTTCCGCAAATATCTGTCCGTGGAGAAATCCATCGCAGACCATTCCGCTTACCTTTTGGGAGCGATAAACGGGAGCAGGCTGCGCTATGACGGCTTGAAGGGATGCACAGATTACAAGAAGGCGGTGCAGATCATTAAGGACGGCGGGTATGCCACCTCCCCGACCTATGTGGAGAACCTCTGCTCCATCATTGAGAAGTGGAACCTGACGCAGTATGATGCGGCGGACACGGCAGCAGAAGTTTGGTACCGTGTCCGTAAGACATGGGCGGACGCCAAATCGCAGAAGGGAGCTTTCAAGGTGCTGGAGAACGCAAAGAAATGCGCCGATGAGAATCCGGGATATAGTGTGTTTGATGTGAACGGTGTAAACATCTATACACCGAAAACAACCACTTTTGCGCCGTATCTGGTGAAAGTCAGCATTTCCGACCTGAACATCCGTAAAGGGCCGGGAACGGACTATGCCAAGACCGGAAAATATACGGGAATTGGCACCTTCACGATTGTGGAGGAGTCGGACGGTCAGGGAGCCTCCAAGTGGGGCAGGCTGAAATCCGGCGCAGGATGGATTTCTTTGGATTATGCCAAGAGAGTGTAAGGGATAACGACAGCGCCCACGGGAGGTATGAAAACCTTCCGTGGGCGCTGTTTTTTGCCTTCCCTCAGTTATGAGGTGAAATGCGGCGGGGAGTAAAGTAATTCCCGGCAGTCAGAAAAGCCAAGCAGATAGGCAAGTGCGCCATAGCGGCTGCCGAGGGCATTCTGCTCGCTGACATAGCGGTCGATCAGCTCCATAACATCTTTTGGAAGCTGCATGGCATCCAATTTTGCGGAGTAATCGCTGGAACGCCTGGTAATCGTCATGTATTCCTCGTCCGCAAGAATGGCTTCATTGAACGATTCGTTCAGCCGCAGATCCATCAACTGGTACATCACTGAATTCTTATCCATAGAAAACCTCCTTCCTTGATGGTGGATATTAGCTCTGGAGTTAGGAATAGTCAACTTATATTTTTTCGTGAAAAGCGCACAGTATTTCAGCGGTTATATTGGACAGCCTGCAGCGCATAGTTTGTTCTGTGGGCATTTTTTGTTTTTTTTATCCCCCTCAAAACGCCCTCCGATTCTCCGTATGTTGAAGGAGGTGATGCGGGTGACGGAGGAACAGAAGGAAAAAATCATCCGCTTCCGCAGGATGGGGCGCGGCTATGCGGACATTGGTAAGGAGCTGGGCATTTCCAAAGATACGGTCAAGAGTTTCTGCCGCAGAAACAGCCTTACTTCTACGGATATTTCAGTGATGGATACGGAAGATAGGTGCCGGGAATGCGGCGCAAAGATAGAACAGCAGCCCAAGATGAAAAAACAGATTTTCTGCTGTAAAGCCTGCCGGGAGAAGTGGTGGAAGGAACACCCGGAACAGATACGGCAGAGGGCGGTCTATGAATTTATCTGTGCAGGCTGCGGAAAGCCCTTTACTGTCTATGGCAACTGCAAGCGGAAATACTGCTCCCATGAATGCTATATCCGTGACCGCTTCAAAGGCGGTGGTGCAGATGGATAAGGAGGAATTCCGCGCCGAGCGGCTTTACCGTATGTCCCTTTCCGTGGCAAAATCCATGCTAAAAAAAGGACTCATTTCAAAGGAGGAGTTTTCGGAAATTGATACAATTCTGCTGAAAAAATACCGGCCAACTTTGGGTACATTATTATCGGGAAAACCCTTGATATAATCCGGTTTTAGAGTGATGTATAGTAGCGGAAAGGAGTTGGTTTCAATGAGGAAAATCAGCAGAATTGAGCCGGTTCTCCCCACCCTGCCGAAGCGGAAAAAAGCAGCCGCTTATGCGCGGGTGTCGCAGGACAGCGAGCGTCTCCAGCATTCCCTTTCCGCTCAGATCAGCTACTACAGTGCCTACATACAAAAAAATCCCGATTGGGAATACGTAGGCGTGTACGCTGACGAAGCGGTCAGCGGAACTGGGACGGATAAACGGAGTGAATTCAACCGGCTCATCGAGGACTGCAATGCCGGAAATATCGACATTGTACTGACCAAGAGCATTTCAAGGTTTGCAAGGAACACGGTTGACCTGCTGGATACTGTTCGGCACTTAAAGGACATCGGCGTGGAGGTCAGGTTTGAAAAAGAGCATATCAATTCCATGTCCGAGGACGGGGAACTGATGATTACTCTGCTTGCTTCCTTCGCCCAGGAGGAGAGCCGCAGCATTTCGGAAAATGTCAAATGGGCTGTCCGGAAGGGTTTTGAAAAAGGAAAGCAGAACGGGAACCGCAGGATTTACGGCTACGAGTGGGACGGAGAAAAATACGTCATCGTGCCGGAGGAGGCGGAAATCGTCCGCCTGATGTTTAAAAACTATGTGGACGGCATCCCGCTGGAGTCTACGGTAAAACAGCTTAAGGAGATGGGCGTGAAAACGCTGCGGGGATATGATTTTACCTGTACGCAGATTACCTATATTTTGCAGAACGAGCGCTACTGCGGCGATAAGCTGTTACAGAAGCGTTTTGTGGAAGACCATATCAGCCACAGAGAAAAGCTGAACGAGGGCGAACTGCCCATGTACTACATTCAGGACTGCCATGAGGCGGTGGTGGACAGGGATACCTTCCGCTGGGTGCAGGAGGAGATCAAGCGCCGCCGAGCCGAGGGAGTCACAGCGCATCCGGGGGTAAGGACATACTGCTTTACGAACAAAATTTTCTGCGGGGAATGTGGCCGGACTTATACAAGGGCGATGCAGCGTTACAAGGTTATGCCGCCCTGCGTTTACTGGACCTGCAAGACCAAGAAAATCAAGGGCGAGCCCTGCCGCAGCAAAAACCTCCCGGATGAGGCTTTGAAAAATGCTGTTGCCAAAGCCCTCGGACTGCCGGAGTTTGACGAGGCGGTCTTTGCGGAACAGGTGGAGAAAATTGAATCCGTGGAGCCGAGGGATATCATCCTGCATTTTTATGACGGGAGGACGGTGCGGGAGCCGGTCACTATGAAGGGGTATAAAAAGGAGCATTACCCGCCGGAGGTGCTGGCGTACCGCGCAGAGCAGCGGAGGCTGAAAAAACTGAGGAAGGAGGCGGAGAGTGATGGCGAAAATAACGACGATACCCGCAACGGTTAGCCGGTATTCGGCGGATTCCATCAGCAGCCGGAAAAAGCGGAGGGTGGCGGCTTATGCCCGTGTTTCCACGGACATGGAGGAGCAGCTTACCAGCTACGAGGCGCAGGTGGATTATTACACGAATTACATCAAGAGCCGCGAGGATTGGGAGTTTGTGTCCGTGTACGCAGACGAGGGGATCACCGGCTGCAACACAAAGAAACGGGACGGATTCAACAGAATGGTGGCGGACGCCCTTGCAGGGAAAATCGACCTCATCGTTACCAAATCGGTGAGCCGTTTCGCAAGGAACACGGTGGACAGCCTGACCACCATCCGCAAGCTGAAGGAAAAGAAAATCGAGGTTTATTTTGAAAAGGAAAACATCTGGACGTTTGACGGAAAGGGCGAACTGCTCCTTACCATCATGTCCTCGTTGGCGCAGGAGGAGAGCCGGAGCATTTCGGAAAACTGCACATGGGGACAGCGGAAGCGGTTTGCAGACGGGAAATTCAGCGTGGCGTTTTCCAATTTCCTCGGCTATGACAGGGGTGAGAATGGCGAGCTGGTTCTGAACGAGGAACAGGCTACCATTGTCCGTAGGATTTACGGGATGTTCCTGCAGGGACGCTCGCCTTATGCGATTGCGAAAATCCTGACGGCGGAGAAGATACCAACTCCCTCCGGTAAGGAGACATGGTGCGGAGCAACCGTAAAGAGCATTTTACAGAACGAAAAATACAAAGGCGACGCCCTTTTGCAGAAACGCTATACGGTGGATTTCCTTACCAAGAAGAAAAAAATCAATGAGGGCGAGGTGCCGCAGTATTATGTGGAGGGCAGCCACGACGCCATCGTAACGCCTGCTGTATTTGATGCTGTGCAGAAACAGATGGCGGTGCGGCATCCGGGAAAGAACCGCTACGGCAGCGTGAGCATCTTTTCCAGCAAAATCAAATGCGGGGACTGTGGAAGCTGGTATGGCTCGAAGGTCTGGCACTCCAATGACAAATACCGCAGAGTGGTGTGGCAGTGCAACCACAAGTTTGACGGCAGGGAGAAATGCACCACGCCCCATCTGGACGAGGAAACCATCAAGGAGCTGTTCCTCAAAGCGGCGAATATCCTCTGCACGGAAAAGGATGAGGTCATTGCGAATTATGAAGCTATCAAGGTTACGGTATTTGACACGGCTGCGCTGGAGGAGGAAAAAGCCGGACTGCAGGAGGAGATGAATGTGGTGGCCGAGCTGATTCAGCAGTGCATCAATGAAAACGCTCGCATTGCCCTCGACCAGACGGATTACCAGACGAGGTACGATGCGCTGGCAGAACGCTTTGAAAAGGCGAAGGCGCAACTGGAAGCCGTGAGTATGGCAATCACAGAAAAGCAGGCGCACAGGGAGTCCACGGAGCGGTTCATTGCAGAACTTTCAAACGTGGATGGTGTGATAACCGAATTTGATGAGGATTTCTGGTTTTCGATGCTCGATTATGTAACAGTTTTTAATAAGGAAGATGTCCGTTTTACCTTTCAGGACGGGACGGAAATCAGGGTGTGAAACGCCGGGCGTAAGAAACAGAGGCAGCACTTCGCAAGAATGCGGAGTGTTATCTCTTTGTAAATTTTCACTGAATTTTCATCCTGGAAGGATTGAAAAATCCGGGAGGAAGATGTATAATTTATTGTGTATAGGTGCGGAAACCTATTTTATTTTTGAATATGGGTTAGCAACAACTAACTTGAAAATGGAGGAATGGTCTGCAATGGCAAAATCAGCAGAAGAATTAAAAAAACTGACGCTTCAGGAATTTAACAAAGCGGCGGTGCAGTTTGATAATAATGACCCCAGTGTATATAATCTTTGCAGAAAGGATTACCCGGATATTCTTGCCGAGCTGGAAAAAGAGGACTTCACTGATGTTCTTGACGCAGGCTGCGGTACGGGGGCTGTGCTGGCGCTGCTTTCGGAAAAATATCCCGACAAGAATTATACGGGAATTGATTTATCGCCTGAAATGATTTCTGTAGCAAACTCGAAAAAACTGCAAGGCATAAAGTTTATCTGCGGCGATTGTGAAAATCTGCCTTTTGCAGATAATTCCTTTGATGTAATAACCTGTTCCATGAGTTTTCATCACTACCCTCATCCGGTGGATTTTTTCAGAAGCTGCAAAAGAGTGCTTCGTCCGGGCGGACGCATGATTATCCGGGATATGACGGCGAATGCGTTCATGCGTTTCTTCATCAACAAGATAGAACTGCCATTCTGTAATCTGATTGGGAAAGGAGACGTTGCCTGTTACGGCAGGAAGGATTTAGAGCGATTTTGTATTGAGTCGGGACTGAAACTGGAATTGTTTGAACAGCGGAAAGGATTTCGGTTACATAGTGTGATAAGAAAAAAGTGAGCATAGGAGTGAAGTTAAAGTGAATACGAATCTGATATATTCAATAGCAGGACTTATCGGTGGTCTGTTGTGCTGTGTGGGAGATGTGCTTTTTGACTTAAAGGGTGCAGGAAATCAAAAACTCGGCACTTCAAAAAACATCGACAGTAACTGGCTCAAAATGGCGGAGTGGAGATTCGGCACTTCGATTATGATTGCGGTAATCGGGGATATAGGCGTTGGTCTCGGCTTTTATTCGATTGCCGATCAGATCAGCGGAATGCATCCCGTTCTGTCGGCGGTAACAGGTCTGACAGGCTATGCAGGTGCAGTGGGCGGCGTTCTCATCCATTCTTCGCTTTGCATACAGGCGGTGATTTACAAGCGGATCATGAGCGGCGGCGAGGAGAATTTTTCGATTGCAGACCATACGCTTGAGGGATTTTATAAAGCGATCATGCCGCCCTTCGTGCTGCTGTATCTTGTGCTGATGACGGCGGATATCTGCGTGGTTATCGCTGTGCTGAACGGTGCGCTGGCAGTCCCTAAGTGGATGGCGTTATTAAATTCAGTGGTATTCCTCTTGATTGGCTGGCTGTTTCGGGCGATCGATCCGAAGAAATTTCAGGACTTGCCGGGAATTATTATGCCGAGCCTCGGACTTGCGATGGTGGGGTTGACTGGAATAATTGCGATTTTATGAAATAGCGAGGTGGAAAATAAAATGTATCAGATTTTTGCAATCATTGGAATTATTGGCTCGATAGTATGCTCCATAGGAGATTTCTTTTTGTACCGGTGTAAGGGAACGGATAGTATCCGCATAGGCAAGGACAAAAAGATTGAAAGTAACTGGGACAAGGCAAAAACCGGTGATTTCGTGGTAAGCGGTGTATTGGCAAGTATTTCTATTCCCCTTTATTATCTGGGGTTGGTGTCTTTTGCGCAGCAGATATCCTTGCAAAATAGAGGGATGGGTATTGCATACTTTATTGTTTTGACCATTGGAGCCATGGGTGGTGTAGGTTTTCATTTAAATTCCTGCTTTATGCCGCTAATTTATAAAGTAGTTATGCAAAGCGGCGGCAGTCTGCAGATTGTGGAGGAAATATATGCCATTATGCGTAAGGCATGCAGTGTTTCTGCTGTGTTGACATATGGCATACTGGTTTTTGTCAATTCTATCTGGGTATGGGTTGTAATTCTTACAGGAATTGTAGAGGTGCCTAAAATACTATGTCTGCTGACACCACTCGCTTTTTTGTTTGTGGGAAATTTGCTCGCAAAGTGCAGTAAAGTTTTTCAAACTTTTCCGCTGGCAGTAACGAACACGCTTGGACTGGGTGGTATTGCGGTAATTGCACTGGTTAGCATGTTATAGCGGTGTTCGGTGTTATCGGAATTGCCATTGTAGGTTTAAATCTCCATAGTTGCTGATCGGCCGGTTTGTGAGGAGGAGAAATTATATGAAGAACAAGGAACATCCTTCCATGTATAGCGTGGAACCGATATATGGCACTGTGGTCATTACGGTAAACGCTACGTGAGGAATAAAGTGTAAGAGAGATGCCTATGTTTCCGGAAGCACAGCAGGGATGGAGAGTCCATTGTAGCAATAACAAATAATCCGATAATATCTTATTTGTGGCTTGGAGGTTTCATAGGCTTCGCCCTGCATTTTGTGATTCACATAGCACAGTCCGTTTTGATAAGAAAATACATACCTGCGCTGCTTACAAGTATTATCTGCCTTCCCGTAAGTGTGTGGATTATAGGTAAATGCTTAATGCAGATTTCCGATTCAGCATTTGAAGCTGTTGTTTGTATGTTGGCAGGTATTGTTATTGTCGCTGTTAATCTGAAATTTGCCCAGAAGCTGATTGGCTGGTTCACAAGAAAGATGGGCATTACACCGTTAGTATAGAAAGAGGTAAATGATGAAAAAAATAGATTTACAGTTAGGTGATGTTGAAGTCACCGCATTGATACCATTGATGAACAGAGCAAATGAAACAAAAAGAAAAAAGCCTCGTATCAGGGACGAAAAAGCCGTGGAAATTGCAGATACGCTTGGTATTGACATAAAGGAATACGACAAACTGATCACACATGAATGTGTGATTGCGAGAACCATCATGTTTGATGATGCCGTGAAAAAACTGACCGACAAATATCCGGACGCGGTATTTTTGAATTTAGGCTGCGGATTGGATAACCGATTTGAACGGGTGGATAACGGAAGACTGCTTTGGTTTGATATAGACCTTCCGGATTCCATTGCAGTCAGAAAAAAAGTCTATCAGGAAACAGAACGCAGGAGAATGCTCGGTGCGGATGTGCTGGATACAGTCTGGATCGGACAGATAAAAACAGCGGCGGGTAAAAAGCCTGTTGTTGCAATCGCAGAAGGGCTGTTCATGTATTTCAGTAAGGAACAGACACGGACGCTTCTGAATCAATTGACTTCCTCTTTTGACAAAGGATTTCTGCTGGCGGAAATGATGCATCCGTCCATGATGGACGAAAAGAAACATGATACGGTAAAACACACGGATGCAAAGTTTGGATGGGGAACGAAATCAGGACAGGAATTTGTACAGCTTGCCCCGAAACTGCAGCTTATAAGCGAAGATAGCTTTGCCGTACAGCTTAGGAAATCAACGATCATCAGTAAAATTATTGGCATTGTAAGCGAGAGATTTAATAACAGGCTGGCTATCTTCAGATGGCCGGCAAAAGGAGAAAGGTAATGGACGATAAAATCAGAAAATCTTATAAGCAGTCTAAAAATATTTATGACGATGTGCTGACGCAGGGTAAATGGTGGAGCAAACTGTATATCCGCTTGTTTTGGAGCGGTGTGGACGATA